>JADMIO010001061.1_pt1 | contig 105034 bp, 88 predicted proteins | sample 8958161 | NCBI WGS metagenome assembly JADMIO01 (sample SAMN16585339, study PRJNA669376) | soil metagenome | isolation source: Crop rotation soil | place: USA: Cullars Rotation, Alabama | collected 2011 | reverse complement strand
AGGTGAGCCAGTGTGATTACATTTGCGGCCTAACTGTGGCCAGTCCAGTTACGCTGGAGTCACTAGTATTTAGGTGACACTATAGAAGCGGCCGCGACAACTTGTCCACGTGGAATTCTAAGCTTAGGATCCCAATGTGCTGGAAAAACGTTTATAGGCCTGTCTAAATTGGGCTCACTGACTCCATCTGCTCAATGCAAACCTTTTGCCATGGATGCCGACGGATATATACGCGGAGAAGGTTGTGGTGTGGTTTTGTTGAAAAGACTGGACGATGCACTGGCAGCTAATGATCGTATTGAATTGCTGATCAAAGGATCGTCCATAAAACACAATGGAACCAGCAATGGTTTTACAGCGCCGAATCCTGCTATTATTACTGCGACCATTAAAGAAGCTTTTCGCGATGCCAATTTGCAGGCAGCTGATATAGATATTGTAGAGGCGCATGGGATTGGAAACCGCTTTACGGATGCCATGGAAATTCAATCTATTTATGAAGGATATAAAGAGCGTGATCAGCCGGTTTATGTGGGGTCGGTGAAAGCTACGATTGGTCATTTAGAGGCAGCTACCGGCATGCCTATGTTATTTAAGTTGATGGGCGCTATAAACAATAAAACAATCCCGGCTAACATAAATATTACCGAATTAAATAAGGATGTAGACTGGAACGCGGTCAATGTAAAAGTTCCGGTCGAAAATATTCCGTGGACAAAAGAAAATAATAAGCCGAGATTAGCTGCTATCAATCTTTCAGGATATAGCGGTACCAATGCGCACATGATATTCCAGGAAGCTCCGCAGAAATACAAATCTGAAATAGTTGGTGCTCCATATATTTTTAATCTTTCAGCTAAAACAAGAGACAGCCTGATCGCATTGGTCAATAAATATCTTGGCGATCTTTCTGTTTTTGATACATATACCCTGACAGAGATCTGTTATACCTTGCAAAACAGAAATGCACTGGATGTAAAATTGTCTGTGTATGCGGATACCAAAGAAGATATTATTCAAGCGTTGCAGGATTTTGTCAGCGATATCCCCAACGATCATCTCGTGGTAAGCGATCCGGAAATTTCGCGCCACAAGGACATCGCTTTTTTATTTACCGGCCAGGGCTCACAGTATTTCGGCATGTGCAAAGGGTATTATGAACAGTTTGAAATTTTCAGGCAAGTAATAGATGCCTGCGATGAAATCATGCAGCCGTATCTCAAAATGTCGATCAAAGAAATTTTATGGCAGAATGAAGCCATGTCTGCATTATTGAACCAAACACAATATACACAGCCAGCATTATTTGTAATTGAATATGCTTTGGCGCAATTGTGGATGAGCGAAGGCATACAGCCTTCGGCACTGATCGGGCATAGCATAGGCGAATTAGTTGCGCTGACCATTGCAGAATCCATATCCCTGGAAGATGCTTTAAAGCTGGTAGTGGCTCGCGCCACGTTGATGCAATCGCTTCCAACGGAAACCGGAACGATGGCTTCCTGTTTTTGTACGGAAACGGATATCCGGAAATTTACCGATGATTCGAATGTCGATATAGCCGCTATCAATTCACCGAGAAATATTACGATAGCGGGAAAAAAAGAAGATGTCGCGGCGATGGTGGAGAAATTAAAAGAAAATAAGATCAAAGCTGTTCCGTTACAGGTATCGCATGCATTTCATTCGCGCCTGATGGAACCCATACTTTCCCAATTTCGTCAGTTTGTATATGCCGTGCAATTTAAAGAACCGCAGATCCCTGTCATATCCAATATCAGCGGTAAAGTTTTAACGGCTGCGGAATTAAATGGCGACTATCTGGTTAATCATATCCGGAACACGGTACAATTTTCCAAAGGAATAGAAACACTGCAAAAAGACCTTGGCATTGAAATTTACCTGGAATGCGGCCCGGCCCCTGTATTGGTTAGCCTGGCTAAACAAACCAATACAGACACGCATGCTTTGTGGCTGACCTCTTCTAAAAAAGATGCAGCCGATAATGATACATTTTATCACGTGTTGCAGCAATTGTCAGTTACCGGGGTAAAAGTAGATTGGGAAAAGAATTATATTGGCAAAAAGATCAACCGCGTTACGTTGCCAACGTATGCCTGGCAATGGAAAACCTATTGGTACGATCCGGTTCGTCATCCTTCAAAACATGTGGCTGACGTTCTGACGCCAGAGAAAATAAATCAGAAACTGCACAAACCGGAAATTAAAGTTACCCGCGAAACATTATTAGCGGTCATGCAGATCGAAGCGGCAAAGATCCTTGAATTGGAAGCTGGTCAGAAACTGGATATTAATAATACTTATCGCGAACAAGGTTTTGATTCGATGATGAGCGCTGAGTTTTTATCGAGAATGGAAAAGAAACTGCACACCGAATTAAAAATGGCTGTGTTGCATGAATATCCAACGCCCAAATCTTTTCATCAATACCTGATCGATATTTATTTCGGAGGAGGAGAGATCGATACCAATGAAGCCGTGACCATGGCCGACCTGATGTTTGCTACCGAAATGGAAAATAATCCGCCGAACAGCAACTGGCATGAAATACAACCGGAAGATAATATGTTATTGCGTTGGTTCAAAAAATTCGATAAGAAAGTACCAACTGTAAAAAATTAATCATTTAATTTTTTTGATCTCCGATTTCGCCAATTCCAGGCTTTCTTTAGAGCCGATGTCTATCCAGAGATCATTGCTGTGATCGTAGTTGGAGATAGTTTGGTTGGCACAGAGATCCAAATACCAGTCGGTCATGGAAAATACACCTTGCCGGGTCGGGTATTTAAAAATTTCAGGAGAAATGATATGATAGCCGCTAAAAGCATATTCAGTTAAATGTTTGCCTTTTCTCGGTTGTTTTTTTTCTTTTGTCTTGGTGTTTTTCCATCCGCACAAAATACCATCTTCATCAAATAATAATAAACGCGAAGAATTTCGCTTGCGTACGGCCAATGTAGCGAGTGAATTGTTGATAGCGTGTGTTTGTTTAAATGCATCGATGTCGATATTGGTGAGTACATCCGCATTACAAACCAGGAATGGCTTTCCGTCGTCAAAAAAATCCCTGACTTTCCATAATCCGCCACCGGTTTCCAGCAGCTTGCCGGTTTCATCCGAAATGCCGATATGGATGTCAAAATTGTTTTGTTTTTCTAAATAGGATGTGATCTGGTTGCCGAGATAATGAATATTGACGACCATCTCTGTAATGCCGAATTTTTTTAAATGCTCGATGACGATCTGCAATAAGGGCTTGTCTTCTATTTGTATCAACGCTTTCGGACAGGTATCGGTCAAAGGCCTTAGCCTCGTTCCCAATCCAGCAGCAAATATCATCGCTTTCATCTCGTTTCTTTTTCTGCGAATTCGCGTTCTATATGTTTCAGGGCAACTTTGGCATTGTATTTTTCGCGCAGATGTTTTGCCGTTTGTTCTGCGCAATAGACACTGCGGTGTTGCCCGCCGGTACATCCGAAATTAATTTGCAAATGCTCAAAATCCCGTTCCAGGTAACTTTCTACAGTCAGGTCTACTGCTTGCCATACGTGTTCCAGAAATTCTTTGACCTGGCTTTGTGTTTCTAAAAATTCAATGACCTCTTTGTCTAAGCCGGTTAAATGTTTATAGGGCTCATAACGACCTGGATTATGGATGCCCCTGCAGTCAAAAACAAAACCACCGCCGTTGCCACTTTCTTCTTTTGGAATGCCACGCCGAAAAGAAAAGCTGTTCACTTCTATCACTAATGGTTTTTCTGAACCGTCAATTTTGGTAAATTGAAACACATCCGATTTTACCAGTTGCCGCATTAAAAATTCTACTTCCGGCAATTTTATCCGCAATGGGATATTTTTCAGGAACCATTGAATGTTCTGTAAAGCCGGGATAATACTTTCAATAAAATGGCTGCGTTTTTCGATCAATCCGCGGAAACCATAGGCGCCCAGAACCTGTAGCATGCGTATCAGCACAAAGCCATAATAGCGTTCTTTAAAATCCGCCTGGTCTATTTCGATGCGCTCCGCCACTCTGTCGGAATAATAATCAAAAAGCTCATCGCGTGTTTCATATGGAATTTTTGCGCCGGCCTGCCACAGTAATGAAGCAATATCGTATTGCATAGCCCCTTTACGTCCTCCCTGGAAATCGATAAAATAAGGCTGATCATCTTTGATGCAGATATTTCTTGACTGGCAATCGCGGTACATGAAATGTTGCTGCTGTTCGTCGAGTAGAAAATCACACAGGTAATGAAAATCGCGGTTGAGATCCACTTCATTGAAGTGCGCGCGCGCCACCCGGGCAAAATAATATTTAAAGCTGTTCAGGTCCCAGAACATCGAAGAGCGGTTAAATACCTGTATGGGATAGCATTTGGTAAAATCCAGTCCTTCCGCGCCTTCGAGCTGCATGACAATTAACTGGTCGATCGTTTTTTTATATAACCCGATGATCTCCGGTGTAATGCCATTTTTCCGTACTAAAGAATATAAGGAGATGTCTCCGAGATCTTCCTGGATATAACCTTCGTAATTTTCTGTATGGGCAAATACTTTTGGGACCGGGATATTTTTTTGGTGAAAGTGTTTGCTTAAATAAATAAAAGTTTTGTTTTCTTTTTTGTCGCGGCTATACGTACCGATCACTGAATGATTTTCGCTTTTCAAACGATAATACGTTCTATCGGAACCGGCAGGCGGTAAGTGTATCACTTCATCCGGTGCTTCTTTGAAATGAGTAGTAAACAGTTCTTCTATTTGCTCTGCACGTGCCATTATGCAATTTTAATAATTATTTTTCCGAATTGTTCACCCTTTTCCATCCGCTCAAATGCCGCTACGCCGTTTTCCAGGTCGAATGTTTTATCGATGATAGGTTGAATCTTATGCTCTGTGCAAAAATCCAGCATTTTAAAAAAATCTTCATCGCTACCCATCGTACTGCCCAATATCTGCAAATGGTTCCAGAATATATTGCGCAGGTTTAATTCTTTGGGCAATCCTTTAGTCGCGCCGTAAAAAACAAACTTCCCTGTCGGCTTAAGTGTAGATAACAGATCATTCATCCCGTCGCCGCAGGCACTGTCGATAATGATATCGAAACCGCCGATCGCCTTTCCCATATTTTTCAGGTCTTCCTTATTGTGGTAATCACAACCGCCTTTCCCGCCAAGCTGCATGCATTTGTCTATCACATGATCTTTGCTCGAAGTGACATACACATTGGCCCCGATCGCAACAGCAAATAAAAATGCAAATTGCGCGACACCGCCACCCACTCCGGAAATAAGAATATTCATCTCTTTTTCCGCATGGCCTTTATTGAAGAGTGCATTGTAGGCTGTCATGCCTGCCAGTGGAAAAGCAGCAGCCTGTTCGTCGGATAAATATTCCGGCTTTTCATGTAGCCGGTCGATATGGACAGCTATATATTCTGAAAGTGTTCCCTGTGCAGGCATGCCTAAGATCTGGTAATCTTTCTGCTGGTGTTTGGGGTTTGGTCCCCAGTTGATATTCGGGTTGATGACGACTTGTTTCCCGACCCAGGAGGCATCCGTACCGGGATGTACCTTTTCTACCAGGCCGCATCCGTCAGAACCCAAAATTGCAGGTAACTGTATTTTGGCATATTGCCCGACGCGTATCCAGTGATCGCGGTGATTCAAGGCGGCGTAATGAATTTTTACTAAGGCCTGTCCTTCCTGTAATTCAGGCGTTTGAACCTCTTCCACACCAAAATTCTCCTGTTTTAACACCAATGCTTTCATTCAGATTTCACTTCATATAAAATTAACAAACAAATGTAGGAAACTTAAAAACTTTTAATAGTTTCCTCGGTTTATATCCTTTAGTTTTGCATCCCCATGACTGCAATACCTGATAAATATAAAGAAACCGACCGGGAATTAACCAATAAAGTTTTTGAAAAAGCCGGGGAATTGTTTCGCACGATCGGGGTGCGGAATACCACCATGGATGACCTCGCCCGGGAGCTCGGGATATCTAAAAAGACACTCTACAAGGTCATTGACAATAAGGCAGACCTGGTGTATTTATGTGTACAGTTAGATCTTCAACAGAAGGAAAGAGAGATCGAACACATCGCGAAGCATACGGAAAACGCGATCGAAGAAATGCTGAAAATCGGTGCATTAATTCATACTTCTCTTCAGATATTCCATCCGGCTACCATTTATGACCTGACCAAATTTTATCCGGAAGCGTGGAAGCTGATCGAAAATCACAAAGAAAATTTTGCGAAGAACATCATCCGCAATAATTTGAAAAAAGGAATAAAACAGGGATTGTATCGCAAGGATATTACGGTAGAACTGGTTGCAGCATTCAATATGTATTTATCGAATTTTTGTATCACCGAAGCACCAAAAGGCGTAAAACCGGATGTGGTATATAAGGAATCTTTGTCTTATCATATACATGCTATAGCAGATGATAAAGGAATAGAACAGTTTCAGCAATTGATAAAAAAGATACGTTTCTAATGAAGAAGACCATTACACTAATTGTTATCATACTCACCGTTGTATTTTCTTATGCACAACCTGTCAGCCCTTTAAAAGTGACACTGGTAGAAGCCAAGAACTATGCAAAAGAACATTCCAATGATATTAAACAAAATGCTTACGAAGTGGAGCGCGCTAATTTGCGCGTCAAACAGGCACTGGCTACCTTATTGCCGCAGGTAAACGGTGAAGCCAGCTATACCTATTATACAAAAGTACCGACCAATGCCATTCCGGCCAATTCGTTTTCCGGTTCACTGGAAAGCACGTTTGGACCCCTGGTCGTCAATATCAATGAGCTAAATGCCATAAATGGCTTACCGCCTTATATTCCTACAGTTAGCGATGGCGATATATTATTTCCATTGGCGCAGAAAAATGCATTCAACGCGAAGATCACCATGTTACAAACCTTGTTCAATGGTTCTTACCTGATCGGGTTTAATGGTGCGAAGATGTATATCGAGCTGCAGAAATCGGAAAATGAAGTAAAAAATGTGGATATACTCGATAATGTGACCCGAGCGTATTATTCGACATTGATCACAAAGGAAAATGCGGCATTGATTTCAAAAAATATCGCCAACCTCGAAAAGCTGTTATACGAAACCGAACAGATCTATAAAAATGGTTTTATTGAAGAACTGGATGTCGACCGTTTAAGATTATCCCTCGCGAATTTAAAAACCCAGGTAAATGGGTTGAACGCACAGTACGAACTGGCACAAACTAATTTAAAATTCCAGATGGGTTACCCTGTGGATAGCAATATTGTTTTAAAAGATTCCTTAAGCGAAATTATCAGCACAATCATTCCTCCATTAGACAGTGCACCTAATTTTTCTGCACGCAAAGAATTAAAGCTGATGCAGATGCGCGAAGACATCAATAAATTGAAGGTAAAGAAAGAGAAATATGAATACCTGCCGGTATTAAACGGCTATGCGGAAATAGGCAGCAATGCACAACGCGACAAATTTGCGGAAGTGTTCCGGAATAAATGGCAAAACTATCACTACGTGGGCGTGCAATTGATGGTGCCGATCTGGGATAACTTCGCCCGTAAACGCCAGTGGCAGCAAACCGAGATAGATGTCAAAAAGATCCAACTGGGTAAAATACAAATGCAAGAAGGATTTAAGCTACAATATACCAAAGCCAAGATCGATTTTAATAATGCTTACCGCGAAATGGAAGACCAGCAAAAAAATGTGGACCTCGCGCTAAAGATTTATACCATAGCACAGAAAAAATATAAAGAAGGCGTAGGGAGTAGTTTAGAAATGACCAATGCCGAAACGCAGTATTATATATCACAAGCTCAATACCTCGGTGCGGTATATAAAGTATTAACAGCAAGAACAGATATTGAAAAAGCATTAGGGCTACAATAAAAAAATATGAGAACAACGACCAAATATCAATGGATACTTTTCGGCTTCCTGTTTTTAGCAGGATGTCAGTCCAGCAAACAGCAACAGATCGATAAGATCCGGGCGCAGATCGATGAGAAGCAGAAAGAGATCACCGACCTGGAATACCAGTTAAAAGAATTGAACGCCGGAAACGAAACGATCGAGATCAACAAGTTTGTTACTACCGTTCCGGCCATGCGCCAGGATTTTAATGTATATGTAGAATTACCGGCAAAAGTGTTCACCGATGAAAATATTTACGTGATGGCGGAAATCGGCGGCAGTATAAAAGCATTATACGCCACACCGGGTATGCCGGTTAAGCCGGGAACACCGCTGGCCCAGATCGACGACGAATTGATCCGTAAAAATATTGAAGAAGTAGAAGGGTATTACCAATTGGCTAATGACGTGTACGAACGCCAAAAAAATCTATGGGATCAGAAGATCGGCTCGGAGATACAATACCTGCAGGCAAAAAACAACAAAGAAAATTTAGAAAAGAAATTATCGACCATCCGGACGCAGTTGAATAAAACCACTGTAGTTTCCCCGATCTCCGGTGTCGTGGATGAAGTATATGGCAAATACGGCCAGTTGACCGGCCCGTCAACGCCACTGGTGCGTTTGGTGAACCTGAACAAAATATATGTGGAGGCGGAAGTCGCTGAATCGTATGTCGGTAAATTTAATAAAGGCGATAAAGTACAAGTGGAATATCCTGCGCTGAATTATGCGCAATTAGTTCCGCTCTCGTCAGTCACGCAACAGATCGATGCAGCGAATCATACGTTTAAAGTGCGTGCTTTTCTTCCTAATCCCAATGGCGAGCTCAAGCCCAATTTGCTGATGTCGATGAAATTGATCGAATACAGCTCTAAAAATAAAGTTGTCATTCCCACCAAATTTGTACAGCAAGGCTCATCAGAAAGTTTCGTCATTATACTCGGAGAAGCTAACACGGTAAAAAGATTGACCGTAAAAACGGGAAGAAGCTACAACGGAAATACCGAGATACTGGAAGGCATGAGCGGCAATGAACAATTGATCGATCTCGGTTATAAAACAGTCGTAGAAGGCGATAAAGTAACCGTAAAAAATAACGCACTATAAATAATTTTCGTGGCCTGGAAAATTTACAGGCTGCTTTGTGAAGCTGTAAACTGATTGAGATGCAAGAACCACACGTTGACCTGAAGAACGAAGTACTACGCGAATTTGGTATTACCACGCTGGCAATTAAAAACCGGACCAGTGTTTACATATTTACGTTCATGATCTGTATCATGGGTATCCTGGCATATAACAGTATGCCCCGCGAAAGCTACCCCGATATCGTACAGCCTACTATTTATGTCGGAACTATTTACCCAGGTAACTCGCCGAAGGACATTGAAAATTTAGTAACGCGTCCGATTGAAAAACAATTGACAACACTCGATGGAGTAAAATCCATGAAATCGACTTCTATCCAGGATTATTCAACGGTTATCGTAGAATTTGATTCCGATAAAGATGTGAATGAAGCCTTACAGGAAGTCAAAGATAAAGTTGCAAAAGCAAAAAATGATCTGCCATCGGATCTCGATCGCGAACCAAATATTTTTGAACTGGATTTTTCACAGTATCCGATCATGAACATCAATATGTCGGGCGATTATTCCAGCGACCAATTGCGTGAATATGCAGATTATCTCGAAGAAAAAATTGAAAAGATACCCGAGATCTCCGATGTGGAAATTCGCGGTCTGATCGCAAAAGAAGTGGTGATCAAAGTCGACCAGCTGAAAATGCAGGCGCTGAATGTTTCTTACCAGGATTTTGATCAGACCATGTACCAGGAAAACGTGACCATGAGCGGAGGCGATCTGCTGAGCGATGGCACGCGAAGAAACATCCGGGTAGTAGGGCAGTTTAAAAACCTCGACGAAATGCGCAACCTGATCGTTAAACGCGATATGGGAAATTTTGTGTACCTGCGCGATATCGCCACGGTGGAATTTGCAGATAAAGACCGCGACAGCTATGCCCGTATGGACGGTGCACCGGTTGTAACGCTCGATATAAAAAAACAAGGCGGAAAAAATATGGTCTCTGCGGTGCAGCAGGTCGATGAAATTATGGTGGAAGCCAAAAAATCAAAATTACCGCGAGATCTGAAGATCGTCATCACCGGCGACATGTCGAAACAGACGGAACACATGGTGAATGAATTGGCGAACCACATTGTATTGGGTGTGATCTTGGTAACATTAGTGATCCTGTTCTTCCTCGGTTTGCAGAATGCATTGTTTGTCGGTATCGCTATCCCGGTTTCCATGCTAATCGGTTTTGCTATTCTCAATTGGATGGGCATTACGCTCAATATGATGGTACTGTTCTCGCTTATTCTCGTGTTAGGGATGTTGGTGGATGATGGTATCGTGGTGATCGAAAATATTTATCGATTGCACTCGCTCGGCATGCCATTGAAAGACGCTGCAAAATACGGCAGCGGGGAAGTAGCCTTTTCGGTTATTTCTTCTACATTGACAACGCTTGCTGCATTTGTTCCGCTGTTGTTCTGGAAAGATACCATGGGGGCCTTTATGCGCTTCCTGCCGTTGACGCTGATCTTTACGATGAGTGCATCGCTTTTTGTAGCGATGATCGTCAACCCGGCATTGGCATCGCAGTATCTTAAACTGGAAGTCGATAAAAAAACATACAACAATAAAAGATTCTGGAGCTTGGTAATTGGATTTGGAGTATTAGGTATAGTGCTGACACTTTCAGGCCATCTGGCAAAAAAAGAGCTGTTGGTTGGATTTGGTTCTTTCTCTATCATCATAGCAGCACTTATCATCATCAACCGGTATGTCTTTGATCCATTCTCTCATTGGACACAACACGTGTTTTTTGTACGCCTCGAACATGGTTATGGCCGGTTCGTTCGTTTTACACTCGAAAAGAAACGTTCGCTGGCAGTCTTCTTTGGCATTCTCGTATTATTAGTATTGTCGATAACAGTTTATTTTGCCAGCGACCCGAAAGTATTATTCTTTCCCGAAGGAGATCCGAAATATGTGAACGTATTTATCGAAATGCCTATCGGAACGGATATAGATGAAACGGATCAAATGTCGCGGTTGGTAGAATCCCAGGTAGAAGAAGTTTTAAAACCCTATCGTGAAAAACATGTCGTGGAAGCAGTATTGGCACAGGTGGGCAAAGGAACTGCTGATGTGACCTCAGGCCCGCAAACCGGCGCATCGCCGCATAAAGCGCGTGTCAATATCACATTTGTCGAATACAAAGAACGCCACGGTATTTCCAGTGCAGAGATCATGGAAAAAATACGCCAACGCGTATCTAAAATTCCGGGAGCAATTATTACAGTCGGTAAAGATCCTGTTGGGCCGCCGGTAGGTTACCCGATCAATATCGAAGTTCGTGGCGATGATTATGAAACATTGGTGCAGCTTTCCGATTCTGTAAAACAATATCTCGAAGCCCTGAATATTCCGGGTGTGGATCAATTGAAAACAGACGTTGAAAGCGGTAAGCCGGAAATGGTGGTTACTGTAAATCGCGAACAGGCGCGTCGTTACGGTCTATCCACGATACAGATAGCCGGTGAGATACGGACATCACTTTACGGACGTGAAATATCAAAATATAAAGACGGGGAAGATGATTATCCGATCGTGGTTCGTTCTTCCGATGAAAAAAGAAATAATCTGCAGGCACTCCTCGATAAAAAGATCACGTTCATGCATCCGCAAATGTTTATCTGGATCGGTGTTCCGATACGCGATGTGGTAAATATTGAATATACTTCCGGGTATGGCTCGATCAAGCGTATTGATATGAACCGCGTGATCACGATCTTCTCGAACGTGACAAAAGGCTACACAGCTACAGAAATTATTTCGCAATACGAAAAAGCCTTAAAACATTTGGATATTCCGGATGGCTATTCCGTGGTGATCACCGGTGAACAGAAAAAACAGGAAGAAACACAGGCATTCATGATGCGCGCGATGCTGATTGCTATTTTCCTGATCTTCTTAATTATCATTACACAATTCAACTCACTGATATCGCCATTCATTATTTTGTTTACGGTGTTATTGAGTACGATAGGCGTATTTATTGGCTTGTTTGTTTTCCAGATGGAATTCGTAGTGATGATGACCGGTATCGGTATCATTTCACTCGCCGGGGTTGTCGTGAAGAACGCGATCGTATTGATCGACTTCTCGGAATTATTAAAACAGCGAAAACGTGTCGAATTAGGACTTCCCGAAGGAGCGCGATTATCCTACGAAATTCTGCGCGATATCTACGTACAGACCGGGAGAACGCGTTTGCGCCCCGTAATTCTTACAGCGACCACAGCAGTATTAGGATTAGTGCCTTTAGCCATTGGTTTGAACTTTAACTTTTTCACTCTGCTTACGCATTATAATCCCGAGATATTTTTTGGCGGCGATAGCGTGGCATTCTGGAAACCACTGGCCTGTACGGTGATCTTTGGTTTGACCTTTGCAACCTTCCTCACGCTAGTGGTATTGCCGTCTCTGTGTTTGCTGGCAGATATTACAATGGATAAGCTGAAAAGAAAGAAATAATTATTGTAAAAATTCCACGTAAAAAATAAGGACGGAGTTCGGAGGAATTTTTCCAGTCTCTTTATCAGCATAACCGAGATAGCTGGGAATGATGATCGTTCCTGTTTCGCCTTTGCGGAAATAATGCAAGGCAATATCCAATCCATCTATCACCTGCTTGTTTCCCGCAACAAAAAGCAAAGGCTCATTGCGGTTAAATGAATTGTCAAATTCTACGCCATTGACCAGCGTGCCTTTATAGTGCATTTTTACCGTGTCATTATCCTGGAAGAATGCATTGAGTGTGACGAGGTCCTTGTGAATGGCAATTCCAAAACTGTCGGTAACCGCATTGGTGATCGGTTTATTTTTCAAAAAATCAATAATGGTGCTGTCGTCAATTTTGCGTTGAGCTTTCAGAGCGGCTTTTTTCGCCTGCTCATAATCCAGTTTCCGTTTAAAGCTAAGCAGTTTCAGATGATACGTATAAAACTGTTTATCGCTTCCATTGGAATCGATCCTGGAAGCCGGAATTTTTACGACGGCAGAATCGCCGGCGCTCATTTCTAAAAAAATCTGCGTCACATCCGGAATGCGGCGCGGTTTATCCAGTGGAAGCTCTACACCATCCTCATCGTTAAAAATATGCGTGTCAAAAACTTCTTTTTGATTGGGATGATGTTTGCTGAGATGCATGTAAATATAATCGCCGTAAACCGGGTGCGCAGAATCTTTAGCCACATGAAAGATCTGGTAATACATGCCATCGGGATGCACACAGAATCCTTTGGGCGGTTTGGCAAGCCCGATCATAAAAAATAAAATGAACACTATAAAAAGAGCAGGTTTTCGCATGCGGCTTTCTTCCTATTTTTGTTTCTATGGTAAAAATACCACTAAATTGCAGAACATGAAGATATTAATGGTTTGTTTGGGAAATATTTGCCGTTCGCCTTTGGCGGAGAGCATTTTAAGGTATAAATGCAAACAAAAAGGACTGGATTGGGAAATAGATTCGGCAGGAACAGGGAACTGGAACCTGGGTTCGCCGGCAGACAGGCGTTCTGTTAACATTGCTAAAAAATACGGAGTAGCTATTGCGGATCGGAGTGCACGAAAAGTGAACAGCAGTGATTATTCCATTTTTGATATGATCTTTGCCATGGATCTGCCGGTTTACCAGGCCTTATTAAAATGGGCTATCGATGCAAAAGAAGAAGCAAAAATAAAAATGATCATGGATGAAGTTTACCCGGGAGAAGTGATGAATGTGCCCGATCCGTATTTTGATGATGATGGTTTTGAAAAAGTATACCATATGCTGGATGAAGCCTGTGATGCAATTATAAAAAAATATGGTTGAGCAAATCCTGAGCTTGCCGAAGGGTTATTCCTGCGATTTCTGCAGCGTAAAGCTAAAAGTAGTTCCTTCGTCAAGCTTGCTGGTGACGCTGATGGTTTGTTCATGTGCTTCGACAATATTTTTTACGATCGCTAAACCTAAACCCGTTCCACCTACTTTGCGCGCGCGGCTCCTGTCAGCCCGGTAAAAACGCTCAAATAAACGCGGTATATGTTCTTCATCGATCCCCGGTCCATTATCCGAAACTTCCACTAAATACTGTTCGTCCATATCGTAAAAGCGAACGATCGTTGCACCGTCTTCTTTCCCGTATTTGATCGAATTGGAAATGAGATTTTCCAGGACCTGCATCATGCGTTTTTCATCGGCGATCACAAATATTTCGCCTTCTTCCGCCATCACCTGTAATTTCACTTTATGCTCTTCCGCGAGATGCTGGTATTGAAAGAAAACTTTTTTGATCAGCTTGACCAGGTCAAATGCCGTTTTGTCTAATTGTATTCTTCCCGTTTCAAATTTGGATATTTCCAGCAGGTCGCTTACGATCGCTTCCAGCCGGTCGATATTGGCGGACGCTTTTTGTAAATACGATTTGGCAAAATCCTTATCGTCTAGGTCAGAATCCATTAATGTTTCAATATAGCCCTGTGCATTAAAGATAGGTGTCTTTAATTCATGCGAAACGTTACCGACAAATTCTTTCCGGTATTGTTCCATCTTTTTCAGCTCGCGTATCTGTTTATTTTTGTTGATCGCCCATTCCGCCACATCGCGTTCCACCGCCTGTAGCATGTTGTCGTTTTTACGATTTGTCTCCTGCTGAAATTTCAGGGGTTTCCCGATCGTTTTATAAATGATCCGGATCTTGCTGTTGATAAAGCGGTTCAATACAAAACGAAAAGCAGAAAATGAAATGATAAAAACGATAATAGAAGAAGCGATCAGGTTTTCTATGCGCACTTCGAGGAAAAAGAGAAAACAGATCAATAAAAAAATGGCAGTAGAAAAAATCGCTACTGCCAAGCCTGTTAATAATGATATGTTTGTGAGAGAAGTGGGTCTTCTCATTGGTCTTCAAATTTGTACCCGATCCCCTTTACGGTTCTGATCAGTTCTTCGCCGAGCTTCTCGCGCAGTTTGCGAATGTGTACGTCGATGGTACGATCGCCGACAATAATATCGCGGCCCCAGATCTCGTTCAGGATCTCATCGCGTTTGAATACTTTTCCCGGCTTGGATGCGAGCAGGTAAAGCAGCTCAAACTCTTTGCGCGGTACAGCCATTTCTGTTCCTTTAAAAATGATGATATAACGCTCACGGTCTATTTTGATATCGCCTACTTCGAGGAAAGTGGCTTTGGTTTCCTTGCTTTCATAACGGCGTAACAATGCACGCAAACGGCTCACCAAAACTCTTGGCTTAACCGGTTTGCTGATATAATCGTCCGCGCCTGTTTCAAAACCAGCTATTTGAGAATAATCTTCCGTTCTGGCGGTTAAAAATGCAATGATGGTATGTTCGAATTGCGGCATCTCACGTAAGGTGCGGCAAGCTTCGATGCCATCCATTTCAGGCATCATCACATCAAGTAAAATAATATCGGGCAGTTCTTTTTTTGCCTTCTCCACTCCCTGTTTTCCGTTTTCAGCAGTAATGACCTGGAAGCCTTCTTTCTCCAGGTTATAACTTAAGAATTCCAGGATATCCGGCTCATCATCGACAACTAAAACCTTAAACACTTTCTCATTCGTATTCATAAAAATATAATGTATTAACGCTAAATTAACATAATTCCGGGATATCCCAAAATTTCTCATGCAAACATAGGAATTTTGTAGCTTCATACTGCCTATATTTACGCACACATTTATTATGAAGGGGATTATTTTAGCAGGCGGCTCAGGGACACGTTTATACCCAATTACTTACGCTATCAGCAAACAAGTCATGCCGATTTATGACAAACCGATGATCTATTATCCATTGTCGGTTTTGATGATGGCAGGAATCAAAGACATACTGATCATTTCTACGCAACAGGATATGCCGAATTTCGAGCGTTTGCTGGGCGATGGAAAGATCTACGGTTGCAATTTTCAGTACGCCATACAAAAAGTGCCGAACGGTTTAGCGCAGGCATTTGTGATCGGCAAAGAATTTATCGGCAATGAAAAATGCGCACTGATCTTAGGCGATAATATTTTCTATGGTTCAGGATTGGGCGAATTACTGGAGAAAAATAACGATCCCGATGGCGGTGTGATCTATGCGTATCACGTTTCCGATCCGGAACGATATGGCGTGGTTGAATTTGATAAAGATCTCAAAGCTGTTTCGATAGAAGAAAAACCGGCAAAGCCAAAATCGAACTACGCGGTACCCGGTTTGTATTTTTATGATAATGATGTGATCAAAATTGCGGAAGAATTAAAACCAAGTCCGCGTGGCGAATATGAGATCACCGATGTCAATAAAGAATATTTACAACAAGGACGATTGCAGGTGCGAATACTCGATCGCGGAACGGCCTGGCTGGATACCGGGACATTTGATTCATTGATGCAGGCTTCGCAATTTGTGCAGGTGATCGAACAGCGCCAAGGCTTAAAAGTAGGTTGTATCGAAGAAGTGGCGTTTCGCAAAGGATTTATTACCGCCGCACAACTGGAAGCCATTGCGCAACCCTTATTAAAAAGTGGTTACGGACAATATTTATTAGACCTTATCCAATAATAATCTGATGCAAAAAGTTATTGTAACCGGCGGAACCGGGTATATTGGCTCACATACGATAGTCGACCTGCTCGAAAATGGTTTTGAAGTCGTTTGTATCGATAATTTATCGCGATCTAAAACCTATTCGTTACAGGGTATAGAACAAATCACAGGCAGGAAAGTAAGATTCCATCAAATTGACCTTTGTGACAGGCAGGCAACTTTTGATGTTATTAAAGAACACCAGGATGCAGTGGGTATTATTCATTTCGCGGCTTTCAAATCCGTATTCGAATCTGTAGACAAACCCTTGTTGTATTATTCTAACAATATAGAATCTCTGGTCAATTTGTTACTGGCAATCGAACAATACGAAATACCCAATTTTGTTTTTTCTTCGTCTTGTTCCGTATATGGCAATGTGGATACACTCCCTGTAAAAGAAGATACGCCGATGCAACGTGCGGAAAGTCCTTACGGACATACCAAACAGATCGGCGAAGATATTATCCGGCATTATTCAAAAGTGCATAAAACCAATACTGTTTTATTGCGCTATTTCAACCCGGTCGGCGCGCATCCGTCTGCTATTATCGGGGAGATGCCTACCGACCAACCGAATAACTTAGTGCCTTTTATTACACAAACGGCGATAGGGAAATTGCCCTTGCTCACAGTTTTCGGAAACGATTATAATACACGCGATGGTTCCAGCATCCGCGATTACATTCATATTTCGGATATTGCGCACGCACACACACTGGCCTTGCAAAATTTGCTGGACAACAAACAACATTCCAATTGCGAAGTATTTAATTTGGGAACAGGAACCGGCGTAACGGTTTTAGAAGCGATCAAAGCTTTTGAAACAGCCACTGGGCAAAAACTGAATTACACGATCGGTGCACGAAGAGCCGGCGATGTGGTTGCGGTGTATGCCGATAATGAAAAAGCAAGAAAAGAATTAGGCTGGGTTTGTCAATATTCTCTCGAAGATGCGATGAAAAGCGCCTGGGAATGGGAGAAAAAGATGGGAGTATTGAGTATTTAGTACTTAGTATTGAGATTTTAGATATTTTCGTTATAATAATATTTAACAAATTTCCCTTTTTCATCTTCACCAACTTCTCTAAATAAGACTTTTGCTTTTTTAGTTTTAGTTCTTTTATAATTTTGAACAGTTTTAGGCTTGTGATAATTAATATAGAATTTTACAGCATTAATAATCTTTTTAAGATCCATATTTAAAATATGATTTGATACATCTTCATAAGCTACGAATTCATCTTGTCTGTTTTCTTTTAAGTGTGTGAGTTCATCTCTTATTTTTTTTAATTTTATAAGGGTTTCAACTTTTCTTGGATGCTCATTTAAAAAATCTTTATTAGTAACTTTAGGGATAATAGCTTTAAACTTATTTTCAAATGATAAATACCTCTGAATTGTATTTTTGTCAACCAGTTTTCCTTTAAATTCAATCTTTGCATAATCAGGTAAACATTGATTCATAAATGCTTCTAAAGATAAAAATGAAAAAATTACACCTACTGCTCCAACTTTGAAAACATAACTGAAAGCAACGGAAGTTTTCCATTTGTATTTACTTTCTTCTTTTTTTAAACTATCCAATAATAACATTCGTGCTTCTTCAATTTGTGGAAGTACATCATAAGCAATGGAATAGTAATAAGTAACTGGGTTTCCTTCAGTCAACAAGAAAGAAGTGCCTCTGTATTTTAGTTTGTTAACAGCATATAAATCTTTTTTCCCTAACTGTAAAAAATGGTTTTTGGGATCTTTTAAAAGTTTCTTTAAGTCTTTTTCAGAACTAGCAAAAACTTTACCTTCTTTCTTTAATGCTTTAGTAACCCATCTGTAATCTTCTTTTGGGTCATGGCCAATACTTTTATATGATATTTTTGTTCCCAGTCTTAATTAGATTATATTGTCAGATAACATTAATGTTTTGGGTTGCTTACGCATAACTTGTTTGTAGATGGCCTAATATTGCTCCCATCCACTTTTAAAATATAATCATAATTTATTTCAAAATTCTGCATTATCCATTATTCATCATCAATTTTCTTATTCTCCCAACGCTCCGAATTTAAACAACCGAAACCGATACACCTGTTGCTCCCGGATGTTTTTGGCAATCACGCCGTGCAGCGCCTCATCCCATTTTGTGTATTGTTCAATAAATTTGTCTGCGGCGGCTTTATCTCCCTGGTATTGGATATCCAGCACTTTAGTTAATAGCTTGTTTACCACTTCATGGTATTGATCATAATGAATCGTCATCCTTCCGGTTTTTTTATCAAATTCCAGTAAGCCGTTTTCTAAATAGAAATTCCACTGCATCAATTGCATGGTATTGTAAGGCTGTGATCGTCGCGGCTGATTATTTTGCAATACGCGTTTGATCCCGGCGGCATAGATGGAGCGCAATTGTTCAGTAGTATAATACCCTTTTTTCTGCAGCGCTTCCGCCACAAACAACGAAACGAGATCCGCTTTCATTTCCTCAAAAATATCAGCGTCCTCCTGTAGTGTAGCATCCAGCTCTTCATTGTTTTTTGTCCGGTCAACACCCAAATAATGACCAAGCTCGTGCCACAGCGTGCGATAAAAATCGCCGTCAGCCGTAAGATCTTTTCCCTGCTCGGGTTGAACCGCAACCTGGAAATTTTTAAGACTACTGGCAAGAATTTCCGGGTTTTGCAAAATGTTGGCGCGTATTAATATAGTTCGGCCATACCGTTTGCTGTACAAGCTTTCGTTGGGCAGAATAGTAGCCGTATTGCCTCCGCGTGCTTGCGCAAAATCGGAAACGATATCATACACACCGACAGAAATATCCTGCTTCACCCGTTTATGATTGGTATAAGGCAGTGAATTTTCCAATTCCTGGATATACCCTAATGCTGTTTTTAAATTTTCCGTTTCGGTTGGCCGGGATAATAAAACGGTGAATGCGAAAAATGTTTTTACGCCATACAGCTGATCGTCATATGTTTCATAAGAACCCACCAGGCAGTTTAAGTTTTTAAAATGACCTGTTACCCATGCCGCGTCTCCTGATTCGTAATCATTGGAAAGCAAGTCGCGGCTACGGTTTCTCAAATATCCGCTGAATTCCGGGTCTGATTTTTCCAAAATAGCAGCGGCTTTATTTAAAAGCTGGCAGGAGCGGATGAGCGGAGCAGCATAAGCCAGCGAATATGGAACAGCATAAAAACTTTTCGGATTGGGTTTCATCGCTTGCAGTGTCTTCTTCAGGTCTGCATGAAGAAAACCCAAAACGGGATATTTTTTTAGGGTATCGAGATCGGACTGAATATTTTTTGCTGTTGCGCGCCGGACAACAGTGCGCGGATGTAGCATGGAACTGCGTAAATCCGGATTTGATTCCAGAAAAGCATCCAACTCTGCTTTGGTAGCATCTGCCGGGTATAAGCCTCCTCCCGCCAGTTCGTTTTTGACGGGCAGGAAAGGTTCGCGCTTATTTTCCAGTGTTGTAGCGATCGGGCCCTGGTTAAGCCGGTATAGCGTTAAAAGATTTTGTGTGGCAACAGGAGCGTTTAAGCTTTTATCCAGTTGTTGAAGTAATTGTAAGGATTTTATGGATTGCGGATACCGTTGTAATTCATAAAGGGTTTGAAATATTTTGCCGACTTCATTTAGTTTCTGAATGGCATCCAATTCTTCCTTGCTTAAAGAAGACAGGTTGGGAGACAGATAAGATATCTGCGTTTTATTGAGGATAGCCTGGCTTTTTTCAAGCGTCCAGTAACCGGCGGGCAGATTCTGTCCTGAAACAGAAAATACTATTGAAAACAGGAGTAAAAGTGAAAAATTATTTTTCATTCCATTATCAATTATCCATTTTCGACTATCAACTTTTATAAAAGATCCATTTCCCGATCTCTTTAAAAGTAACTTTTTTCCCCTGTATCAAAATGCCTACACGGTAAATTCTTGCAGCGAGCCAGATCATTAAGATCACAGAAATAATAAGTATCGCCATAGAGGCTAGTTGTTCCATCCAGCTTACATGAAACGGAATTCTCGCCATCATAATGATCGGTGAACAGAACGGCAACATAGAACCCCACACAGCAGCACTGGAAAAAGGCTGATCCAGCGTAACAGACATCAGGATAATGGAAATGATAATTGGAATTGTGATAGGGAAAGTAAACGATTGTGCATCGCTGTCGTCGGTCACTGCTGCGCCAATAGCGGCAAATTGCGCCGCATAAAAAAAGTAACCGAATAAAAAGTAAAAAATAAAGCTGAAGATGATCCGGCCGATATCTAAATTCTGAAATGCGAGTGATACATCGTTGAGCATTTGTACGGAGTTCGGAGCGCTATTCATGGCTGCGGCATTTTGCTGCATGGCCTGCACCTGCGCCATTTGATCGGCGAAAATAATTCCGACCAGCATTTGTACGCCCAGCGTCAGTATTCCCCACAAAACAAATTGCGTCAGACCAACAGCTCCGATTCCAATAATTTTTCCGATCATCAGCTCAAACGGACGAACTGCGGTAACTAAAACTTCTATGATGCGATTGCTTTTTTCTTCGGTCACGCCGCGCATCACCATCGCGCCGTATACGATCAGGAAAATGTAAATCAAAAATCCGCAGATATATCCGATGCCGCCGGCCATAGAAGAGCGGCCATATTGTTGTTTGTTGGCAATAACCTTTTCGAGATCGATCTCTTTATCCAGTTTTTCCAACAGCTCCGCATTATAATTTTCGCGCAGCAACACCCGCTCGCGAATTTCTTCCTGCAAGGCATTTGTCATGCGCTCTTCGGTTTTATAGCCGATCTCCTGGCCGGAGTAATACGTAATGCCTCGTGGCTGATCGAGATCTAATGCAGGAATATAAAGCAGGCCGTCATAGCCTTCTTCTTTGTAATGCGTTTCCCAGTATTGCGCGTTTAAAATAGTATCCGATACATATTCAAACCGCAGGCTTTCCCCTTCGTCGAGGCCTCGGATCTTATCTTCAAATAAATGGCTGTCGTCTTTTACCGCGATGTGTAATACTTCGGTGCTTTTGGTCGCAATGAGAATGGTAGCCAGCAACATCACGCCAACTAAAACCGGCAGCAATAAAGTAAGAATGATAAACGACGGTTTTCTTACTCTCGATATATATTCGCGTGCTATGATAAACCCGATCTTCTTCATTTGTTCCTGTTCACTTGTTGAATAAATATATCGTGGATGGTCGGCAAGACTTCCTGTAAGCCTTTTACGGAATAATTTTCCTGTAATAAGGCTTTTAATAAGCTGTTCGGCGTTTGCTCCGGCTTCAGCTTAAACAAAATATGATCGCCATTCATTTTTTCTACCTCAAAATCTTTCAGGCCGCCGTTCAGATTTTCCGGCATCGTAGCAAAATCAACTCGGAATAAATTTTTCTTGAATTGTTGTTTGATCTCGGAAACCGATCCGTCTAAAATAATTTTTCCTTTATTGATCAGGAAAATATCCTCGCAGATCTCTTCGACATTCTCCATGCGGTGCGTGGAAAAAATAATCGTTACGCCTTTTTGCTGTAATTCGAAAATTTCATTTTTGATGATCTCCGCATTGATCGGGTCCAACCCGGAAAACGGCTCATCGAGGATCAATAACCGCGGATCGTGTAAAATGGTCGCGATGAACTGTATCTTTTGCTGCATGCCTTTCGACAGATCGCCGACTTCTTTTTTCAGCCAGCTTTCGATCTCAAATTTTTTGACATAGAAATCTATTTTCTGCTGCGTTACACTTTTGGAGAAACCGCGGATCTTGCAAAAGTAGATGAGATGCTCACCGACTTTCATTTTTTTATACAGGCCGCGTTCTTCGGGCATATAGCCCACGTGATTGATATGCTTCGTGTTGAGCTTTTCGCCTTCAAAAAGGATAGTGCCGGAATCCGGGTAAAAAATTTGCGTGATATTGCGGATCAGCGTGGTTTTCCCGGCGCCATTCGGTCCCAGTAACCCATATATTTTATTGGGCTCTATCTGCAGCGAGACATCGTCAAGTGCTAAATTATTTTCAAAGCTTTTGAATACGTGCTGAATGTCTAATAAGTGCATGGGCGGTTCAATAACCAAATATACGTCGCGGAAAGTTCCGCAGTGTTACAACTAATTAAAAAACTTGTCGAAGAAGCCTTTGCTTTTTTCTTTTTGAGCATCCGGGCTGAAATTTTTGGAAGCTTTGAGTTTTTCCAGCAAGGCGGTTTCTTCCGGGGAAAGATCGACCGGCGTGAATACCTGTACTTCTACAATTTCGTCGCCTTTGCCATAACCATTCAGGCTTGGAATGCCTTTGCCCTGCAGTCGGAATAATTTTCCGCTTTGTGTGCCTTTCGGGATCTTGATGCGCGCACTGCCTTCGATGGTCGGAACTTCAACTTGTGTTCCCAATGCAGCATCGGCTATGTTGAGATATAATTTGTAAATGATATTGGTGTCTTCCCGCTTCAGGTCAGGATGCGGTGTTTCTTCAATGCTGATCAGCAGATCGCCTGGATAACCTCCGCGCACTCCCGCGTTTCCTTTTCCTGTCATCGATAATTGAATGCCATCCGTAACACCGGCAGGAATATCGATCGATACGGTTTCTTCGCCGTATACACGGCCTTCGCCGCGGCACTTCGTACATTTATTTGTAATAATTTTTCCTTCGCCTTCACAGGTCGGACATGTAGCAGTTGTCGCCATTTGTCCTAAAAAAGTTTGCGTTACTTTCCGCACAACGCCAGATCCGTTACAGGTATTACAGGTTTGATACGAGCCACTATCTTTTGCGCCAATGCCCTGGCAGACATCACATACGATGTGTTTTTTTACTTTAATTTTTTTCTGCGCGCCTTTCGCGATCTCTTTCAGATCCAGTTTTACTTTCACACGCAAATTGCTTCCACGTTGTCCGCGGCCACGTTCTGTTCTGCGTCCGCCGCCACCTCCAAAGAAAGATTCAAAGGGGCTGCCTTCTCCGAAAATATCTCCAAATTGCGAGAAGATATCTTCCATGTTCATATTGCCGCCGCCGTATCCGCCGCCACCACCGGGACCAAACGCCTGATGTCCGAAACGGTCGTACTTCGCTTTTTTATCCGCATCGCTCAACACATCATAGGCTTCCGCAGCTTCTTTAAATTTATCTTCCGCTTCTTTGTTGCCGGGATTGCGGTCGGGGTGATATTGCAAAGCCTGTTTACGGTATGCTTTTTTTATCTCATCGCCGGATGCATTTTTGCCTACGCCTAATATTTCGTAATAATCTCTCTTGGCCATTTGTGTAATTTAGGAGTTTAAGAGGAAATGAGTTTGTGAATATTTAAACTCTTAGACTCTTATACTCATCGACTCATTAACTTATTTTCCCACTACCACTTTTGCGTAGCGGATGATATTGCCGTTTAAGGTATAACCCGGTTCTACCACATCTATAATTTTTCCTTTTTGCTCTTCTGTTGATGCGGGCACTTCCGCAATGGCTTCATGAAAATGTACATCGAAATCTTTTCCGAGACAATCCATTTCTTTCAATCCTTTTTGATGCAATAGCTTGTTCAGCTTCTCCTGGATAAGTTTCAATCCTTGCAGGTACGTTTCCGTGTTTTTATCCTGTTCGAATGCCTTATCTGCACGTTTGTAATCATCCAGTACCGGTAATAAGTCGCGGATAACATCCTGCCCGGCAGTTTTCAGCAACTCGCGCAGTTCTTTCGCATTCCGTTTTTTGTAATTATCGAACTCGGCAGCCAGGCGCAAAAAACTGTCTTTTTGCTTAGCCAATTCGGCCTTTACCTGCTCCAGTTCACTCGGCTGTTCCGTTTCAGACAAATTGTTCGTTTCGGCTGTGTTTTCTGACACAGTTTCCGGGTTCTTTTCATTGTCCAATTCAGATTTGTCCGAATTCTTTACTTCTTCCTTCAATTCGTCCGTCATATGTTAAAATATACTAGTGTTTGGTCAAAATTGTTGCCAAAGGGATGTTTCCGACAAAATGGCATTAATTATCAGGTTTTTGGCTTCTTAGCACCCTGTATGCGTTTGGCCAAAAAGCTCTCTATAAACTCATGGCTGGGGCTAATGGCGATGATAAAGCCTTCTTCGTCCAGCAGGATCGTCTGCGGGATAGAACGGACGCCATACGTTGCAGCCGGCAGGGAGCTCCATCCCCGAAGATCGCTGACATGGTTTTTCCAGGTCAACCCATCCTGTTTAATGGCTTGTTTCCAGGCCTCTTCGTTTTTGTCCAGTGAAACGCTGTAGATCGTGAATCCTTTGGTGCCTTTGTTCCATTTTTTGTCCTGGAATTCGTTGTATAAACCCACTACTTGCGGGTTTTTCATACGGCACGGTCCGCACCAGGATGCCCAGAAATCCAGTAAAACCACATAGCCGTTTAAAGAAGAGAGGCGCAAGGTATCTCCATCCGGTGTGGGCTGGGTGATTTCGGGCGCTTTAGAAGCGATCGATACGGTCTGAGAAAATGCAGCAAAAGACAGCGTCAAAAAGAGTATCAGGGTCCAATTTTTCATCGTCAAAATTTTGCCAAAGTTAAGCAATTTTTGTGCTGCTTTTAGTTAAAGATGAATAATTCAAATTGTAGATAACTCTGTCCATTTATAGGACACTGATTTTTATCTTTGCAGCATGTCGTTTTTGTCTGAGTTGAATGAATCCCAGTATGAGGCCGTTACGAATGTGCAGGGACCTATCATGATCATTGCAGGCCCGGGATCCGGGAAAACACGGGTGTTGACATACCGCATTGCTTACCTGATGCAACAAGGCATAGACCCTTTCCGCATTCTTGCATTAACATTTACCAATAAGGCCGCGGCGGAAATGCGCGAGCGCATCGAAAAAATGGTGGGCGCCGAAGCGCGCAATTTATATATGGGAACCTTTCACTCGGTTTTCGCGCGCATTTTGCGCATGGAAGCCGATAAGCTGGGTTACCCGCGCAACTTTACGATCTATGATACCGATGATGCCAAGAGCTTACTGAAAACCATTATTCGCGAAGAAGGATTGAATGACAAATTATACAAACCATCTACGGTTTATTACCGCATTTCGAATTGTAAGAATTCACTGATCGGTTTTGAAGATTATAAAAATAGCCCGGAGTTAATTGCGGAAGATGTAAGTGCCGGAAGGCCAAAGATGGCGGAGATCTATGAGAAGTATGCCGTGCGTTGTTTTAAAGCTGGCGCGATGGATTTTGATGATCTCTTGTTTAAGATGCACGAGCTGCTGAATAAATTCCCGGAAGTTTTATACAAATACCAGAACCGCTTTACCTATGTGATGATCGATGAGTTCCAGGATACGAATTTTGCGCAATACCAGGTCGTGAAAAAATTATCGGCACGGCACGAAAATGTTTGCGTGGTAGGCGATGATGCCCAGAGTATCTATGCTTTTCGCGGAGCGACGATAGAAAATATTTTAAATTTTGAAAAGGATTACCCGGATCTGAAAGTTTTTAAGCTCGAGCAGAATTACCGCTCTACCGAATATATCGTCAATGCGGCAAATGAAGTGATCCAAAACAATAAAGGACAGCTGCAGAAACAAATCTGGACGGAAAAAAAAGGCGGCGATAAAATAAAAGTATACCGCACGGCAAGCGATACGGACGAAGCGCGTATGGTGGCGGATACTATTTTCGATCAGAAGATGCGCAATCATCTCACGAATAACGAATTTGCGATCTTGTACCGGACCAATGCGCAATCGCGTTCTTTTGAAGAAGCACTGCGCCGCTTGAATATCGCGTATAAAATTTACGGCGGCACTTCTTTTTATCAGCGCAAAGAGATCAAAGATTTTTTAGCGTACCTGCGTTTAACCATAAATCCGAATGATGAAGAAGCATTAAAGCGCATCATCAATTTCCCTAAACGCGATATCGGGCAAACTACGATCGACCGCATGATCGTGTCGGCCAATCAAAATGATGTTACCCTTTGGCATACCACGGAACATCCCGAAATTATTGATGATATCCAGGGCAGGGCGAGAACGGCGATCAAAAATTTTTCTGTCATGATCAAAAGCTTTCGGGCGCAGCTGAATTCGAAGAATGCGTATGAAATTGCAGAATACATCGGCAAGACAACTGGACTGGTCGAAGAATTGTACAAAGACAAAAGTGCAGAAGGTATCAGCCGTTATGAAAACATACAGGAGTTGCTGAATGGTATCAAGGAATACACCGTGGAGGAAAAACCGGCGTATGAAGAAGATGAAGTGGCACCGGAAAATGATCTCGCGGCGTATTTGCAACAGATCTCTTTATTGACCGACCAGGATGAGAAAGAAGACAATCGCGAGAAAGTAAAACTGATGACGGTACACGCGGCGAAAGGACTGGAATTTAAAAGTGTGTTTGTCGTGGGATTGGAAGAAAATTTGTTTCCTTCGGCGATGGCTATTTTTACGCGGGAAGAACTGGAAGAAGAACGCCGTTTATTTTATGTGGCTATTACACGCGCCAAACAATTTCTCACGTTGTCGTATGCGTTAATGCGGTATAAATTCGGGCAGCTGAATTATGGCGACGCCAGCCGTTTTATCGATGAGATAGGGCCGGACAATGTGCAGTTTTTCGGGCAGAAACAACCGATGCCGGCTCGCGAACCGGAAACCAACTCTAAATGGTATTTAAATAAAAATAACACTTCCAAAACAGAGCCTAAACCGGTCGTCACGACGCCCCAGCATTTAACGAAGATCAATAAAGCAGGGCAGAATCAAAAAGCCGTAATCAGCTCGGATTTAAAGGAGTTACAGCCCGGAATGCAGGTGATGCACGAGAAATTCAATGAGGGCAAAGTAGTTGCCGTAGAAGGGGTTGGCGAGAATAAGATCGCCACTATATTTTTCGAGGGACATGGCCAGAAAAAGATCATGCTTAAATTTGCAAAACTTCAGATTTTAGTGTGATTTTTCGCTTTTTTTGCCTATTTTTGTAGTACTACAATTGAAGGTCGAACCTGTTTTCAAATTAATTTTATTAGCACAATATGAAATACAACACCGCAAGAGAGGATATCGTTATACGTGAGTATGGACGCCACGTCCAGGGAATGATCACACATGCCATTACAATCAAAGACAGAGCGGAACGCCAGCGTTTTGCAGAAGCTACTATCCAGTTGATGGGCATTCTGAATCCGCAATTGCGCAATGTCGCCGATTTCAAACATAAATTATGGGATCACTTGTTTATCATGTCCAGGTTTAAACTGGATGTCGATTCACCGTATCCAATACCGACAGAAGATGAAGCGCGCATCAAACCGGCAGATCTTCCATATCCGAAACACAAGATCAAATTGCGTCACTATGGTAAAAACGTGGAGACGATGATCAAGAAAGCGATTGACATGGAAGATGAAGAGAAAAAAGCGCAGTTCACGGAGATCATTGGCAATTTTATGAAAATGGCTTACAAAAACTGGAGCAACGAAGAAGTGAGTAATGAGCTGGTGAAAGAAGATATGAAAACGTTGTCGAAAGGTTTACTCGAGATCAGTGAAGATATGAATATCGAGACGATGACGCGCACGGCCCGTAAAACCAGCCAGGGTGGACCACAACAAGGCAGCGGTGGACGCAGCAATAATAATCGCAATAACAACCGCAACAATAACAGAAACAACAACCGTAATTTCCCTAATAATAACCGAAATAAACGCTTTAACAAAGGTCAATGATCAGTGCAGATGCATTTGAAGTGATCGGTGGTCGCAAGCTCAAAGGGGAGATCGTTCCGCAAGGTGCCAAAAATGAAGCGCTGCAGATCTTATCCGCAGTTTTATTGAGCGATGAAAACATCACGGTAAATAATATTCCCGATATTTTAGATGTCAACGTATTGATCGAATTGCTCGCCGATATGGGCGTTGCCGTTACGAAACACGATGCGCATTCCTATACGTTTAATGCAAAAGATGTAGATCCGGATATTTTGTTATCGGATAAATTCAAAAAGAAAGCAACGCATTTACGCGGCTCGGTGATGATACTCGGACCGCTGCTGGCAAGATTTAAACGCGCGTATTTGCCAACGCCGGGAGGAGACAAGATCGGCAGACGCCGTTTGGATACACACTTCCTGGGCTTCCAGGAATTAGGCGCGAAATTTCATTACGATAACCAGGAAGGCTTTTATTCGATCAAAGCGGATAAACTTACCGGTAAAAAAGTTTTGCTCGAAGAACCATCCGTAACCGGAACGGCAAATATTGTCATGGCTGCTGTTTTAGCCGAAGGCGAAACGACGATCTTCAATGCTGCCTGTGAGCCGTATTTGCAGCAATTGTGTACCATGCTGAATAGTATGGGCGCGAAAATTTCCGGCTGTGGCTCCAATTTGCTGAAGATAGAAGGCGTTCAAAAATTAAAAGGCACTGAACACACGCTGTTGCCGGATATGATCGAGATAGGCAGTTTTATTGGCCTCGCGGCGATGACGCAATCCGATATCACCATCAAAAATGTGCGGCTGGATATGCTGGGACTGATCCCAACCTTTTTCCGTAAGCTCGGCATACAACTGGACTTCCAAGGCGATGATATTCATGTTCCCGCCCAGGAGCATTATGAGATACAAACGTTTATCGATGGGTCTATCCTGACCATTTCAGATGGCCCCTGGCCTTTATTTACGCCCGATCTTTTGAGTATTTTGCTGGTAACGGCTACACAAGCTCACGGCAGTGTTTTAGTCCACCAGAAGATGTTTGAGAGCCGTTTGTTCTTCGTCGATAAACTGATCGATATGGGCGCTAAGATCATTTTATGCGATCCGCACCGCGCTACCGTGATCGGTATCAACCGCGAATACCCGTTGCGCGGCATCAATATGAGTTCACCGGATATCCGTGCGGGTGTTTCCTTGCTCATTGCGGCACTTTCCGCGCAGGGGAAAAGCATCATTTCCAACAGCCACCAGATCGACCGCGGATATCAAAATATCGATACCCGTTTGCAGGCGGTCGGAGCCGATATCAAACGGCTGTAAATCCTATTAAATTATAGTCAAAAAAAGCTTCATTTTCTTTAATATTTATTAACGCATTTTGTGGATAAAACCCCTGATTTTATTGTGGTTTTCCCATTGTTTTTTCGTATTTTTATACATTATTCAAAAAACCTATGAGTGAAGTGTTAGACGACCCAAAAAAGGCCCATTATGGCGCCGAAAATATCACCGTTTTAGAAGGCCTTGAAGCAGTTCGTAAACGCCCCGCCATGTACATTGGCGACATCAATACCCGTGGCTTGCATCACCTCGTTTACGAGGTCGTAGATAACTCCATCGATGAAGCATTAGCCGGTCATTGTAAAAACATCCTGGTTACTATTCATGAAGGCAACGCCGTGAGCGTGGAAGATGATGGTCGCGGTATCCCGGTAGACATCCACCAGAAAGAAGGCAGAAGTGCATTGGAAGTCGTTTTGACGGTCTTGCATGCCGGCGGTAAATTCGATAAAGATTCGTATAAAGTTTCCGGCGGTTTGCACGGCGTGGGGGTTTCCTGTGTGAATGCATTATCCTCTTACCTGAAAGTAAATGTTTGGAGAGAAGGCAAAACCTATGAGCAGGAATATTCTATCGGCATTCCTAAATATTCAGTAAAAGAAGTGGGAACAGCGGATAAACGCGGTACCCGTGTTTATTTCCAACCCGACGCATCTATTTTTACAACGACAGAATTCAGTTATGATACAATAGCTGCGCGGATGCGTGAGCTGGCGTATCTGAATCGCGGAATACGCATTGTAGTTTTTGATGAGCGCTCTCCGAATGAAGACGGATCTTCTAAATCAGAAATATTTTATTCAGATGGCGGATTGAGAGAATTTGTTTCTTTCCTCGATAAAACGCGTCAGCCTTTAATTCCGGATGTGATCTACATGGAAGGCGGAAAAGATAGCGTGATCGTAGAGGTCGCATTTCAATACAACGATTCGTATAATGAAAATATTCACTCCTATGTCAATAACATCAACACGATCGAAGGAGGAACACACGTCGTCGGATTTCGCAGGGCATTAACGCGGGTTTTTAAAACCTGGGCCACGAAAAATGACATGTTTAAAAATTTAAAGACCGAGATCAGCGGCGAAGATTTCCGCGAAGGGATCACTTGTATCATTTCTGTAAAAGTTCCGGAACCTTCTTTTGAAGGACAAACCAAGACCAAGCTCGGAAACTCCGAAGTGGATGGCATTGTAGCGGGCGTGGTAGGCGATAAATTAGAGTCTTTCCTGGAAGAACATCCCAAAGAGGCAAAGATCATCGTCAACAAAGTGATATTGGCTGCAACGGCCCGTCTGGCGGCAAAAAAAGCACGCGAGCTGGTACAACGGAAAAACGTATTGACGGGTACAGGCCTTCCGGGCAAATTATCCGACTGTTCGGAGAAAGATCCCGGCATGTGCGAGATCTACCTGGTGGAGGGAGATTCTGCAGGCGGAACCGCAAAACAGGGACGTAACCGTGCTTACCAGGCGATCCTGCCTTTGCGTGGTAAAATTCTCAACGTGGAGAAAGCGATGGAGTATAAGATCTATGAGAACGAAGAGATCAAAAATATATTTACGGCACTCGGTGTTTCGCGCGGTGTTGAAGGCGATGATATGGCATTGAATATCGTCAAGCTTCGTTATCACAAGATCATTATCATGTGCGACGCCGACGTCGATGGCTCTCACATTACAACATTAATTCTGACTTTCTTTTTCCGCTATATGCGCGAGCTGGTGGACAAAGGATATATCTATATCGCCAACCCGCCTTTATATATGGCGAAAAAAGGTACGAAGCAAATTTATGCATGGACAGATGAGCAACGCATGGCGGCAGTTAAGGAACTGGCCGGGGAAGGCAAAGAAGACAGTGTAGGCGTGCAACGTTACAAAGGTTTGGGAGAGATGAACGCGGAGCAGTTATGGTCGACCACCATGAACCCGGATACGCGTACGCTGAAACAAGTGACGGTAGAAAACGCTGCGGAAGCGGATCACATTTTCTCTATGCTGATGGGCGATGAAGTACCGCCGCGTCGTGAATTTATCGAAACGCATGCAAAATATGCGAGAGTGGATGTGTAGCATGTAGCTATTTCTCATTTTGGATGGAATAAAACATCTTTACTTATTTAGTGGCCTCGGTGCCGATAAAAGAGCTTTCCAGAATTTAGATCTTTCCGGTTACAACTTGCATTTCATGGAATGGATGCCTCCATCTTCCAATGAATCTATGGAAGCTTACGCTAAACGCCTGGCTGAACAGATAAAAGAACCCGATCCCATTCTCATTGGTGTTTCGTTCGGCGGTATGATAGCTGTAGAAGTTGCCAGGCTGATTAAAACGAAAAAGATCATCATCATTTCTTCTACAAAGACAAGATCTGAAATACCGTTTTATTACAAGCTGGCGGGCGTATCAAAATTAAATAAGCTCATTGGTTCCAATTTATTCAGCAAGATGAGCGGGGTGAACTATTTTATGTTTGGGGTAAAAGAGGAAAACGAGAAACAACTCTTAAAAGAGATTATTCGCGACACGGATCCGCAATTTCTCGATTGGGCTACAGATAAGATCGTCAATTGGAAAAATGAATTTATTCCTGAAAATTTAAAACATATACACGGAACTGCAGATAAAATACTTCCGTTGCGATTTATAAAATCTGCGATTGAAGTTCTGGATGGCGAACATTTTATGATTGTTTCCAAAGGAAAAGAACTTTCGACGCTCGTCCGGCAAATAATAGAATCCTAGACAAACACTTTCTCAAACTTAAACTGGTAGCCATCAAATAATCCCAAGTCGCTGAGTTTTAGATTCGGGATGACCAGTAAAGCCATAAAGGATAGGCTCATATACGGTGCATGCAATGTGCATCCCAGTGTTTTTGCCATGATATCAATTTCTGAATAAGCTTTCCCGATCACTTCACAAGGCTGATCGCTCATCAAACCGGCAATAGGTAAAGCAATTGTTTTTTCTGTCGATCCGTTTACGCAACTTAATCCACCCGTATTTTCAATCAATAGATTGACAGCCTTGCAAATTTCTTCGTCGTTTACGCCAACAGCAATGATATTATGCGAATCATGCGCGACGGTGGAGGCAATAGCACCGCGTTTCAATCCGAAATTTTTAATAAATCCGATAGCTGGTTTTTCATCGCTGTAGCGATTAACAACGACAATTTTTAATACATCATTTTCAGTATCGCTTATAGCAAATCCATTTTCAATTTTCGCTTTGGCCGTTATTTTGTTGGTGATCAGCTGCCCGTCCAATGCTTCTATTACATGAATCGTATCACTTTCAGCATTTATGGCAAATTGCTCCGGGGTTTTTAATGAAGTTTGGAATTGATTGATGAGCGGATGTTTTTTATCGGGTAAAGAACACTTACCGTTTTCTGCAACTACAACACCGTCGATCACCGTTTGTAAGACATTCCAGTTTTCCAGGTCATCGACGATAATAAAATCTACGGGATCGCCCACCCGCAATATGCCATTCCGCATCTTATAATGCATAACCGGGTTGATACAGGCACACTGCAACACATCAAACAGGTCGTGTCCTTTTGCCAGTGCGCGCCTCACCAATTCATTGATATGTCCCAACAACAAGTCATCCGGGTGTTTATCATCGCTGCACAACATCACTTTGTCCGGATATTCGGAAATGAGTTCATGCAATGCTTCAAAATTTTTAGCGGCCGATCCTTCGCGGATCAATATTTTCATGCCGTATTTCAATTTATCCAGCGCTTCTGCTTTGGTAAAACATTCGTGATCTGTAGAGATTGTCACTGTATTTTCTGTCCCCGCTTCAATATACTTTTTTGCATCTTCTCCTTTCAGTCCGGGTGCGTGTCCGTCAATGGGTTTATTTAAACTTTGTGCATGCTTTATTTTTTTCATCACCTGGTCATCACTATGCAACACGCCCGGGTAATTCATCATTTCCGATAAATAGAAAATGTCACCCGATTGCAGTAATTCCAAAACAGCAGTATCATCCAAAACAGCGCCAGCCGTTTCAAAAGACGTAGCCGGAACACAGGATGGCGCGCCGAAATGAAATTTCAACTTAGCGTCTTTTGCATTTTCAATCATATAATAAACGCCTTCTAATCCACAAACATTGGCGATCTCATGCGGGTCGCTGATCGTGGCTACAGTCCCATGCAGCAAGGCTTTCCGGGCAAATTCGTAAGGCACCAGCATGGAACTTTCTATATGGATATGTGCGTCGATAAACCCCGGCAATATATATGGCAATGAATTGTTTTCCGGCAAAATATCGATCGAAACGATCCGGTTATTTTCAATAGAAATGCATCCGGTAAAAATTTTTCGGTTAGTGATATCAATAATATTACCTTCTGCGAATTTCATAACGGAATGTAAATATTCCACGGGTTTTTTCCTAACTTTCCATTATGAAAAACAAAATACACCCCTTTCAAATGCTTTTTTTCAGCACGATCAACTTTATCGTCTGTACAGCCCTCGCTATGTTGTTATACCCGGGTGGAAAATACAACGATCATTTTTCCAAAGGCTATTCTTTTATCGAAAATTTTTTCAGCGACCTGGGTCGGTGGCATACATTTGACGGACATTATAAATGGGCATCGTTCGTCTTATTCGTCTATTCGATGGGTATGCTTGCCGTAGGAACGATAGTTTTTGTCCGGGCTTTTTTACAAGATCATGCAGACCGCCAGCGTTATCCCGTGGCCTATTATGCAGCATTTATTTCGACATTGCTATTTTCGATCTTTTTATTAGGCGTTCCATTAACGCCGTACGATCTCGCTTTGGATGCACATATGTTTACTACCCGGGCAGCTTTTATTATGATGGTGCCGCTAAGCTGGAGCGTTAGTTTCCTGATCTATAAGCATGAAGAGATGCCCAATCGCTATATCTTTTTGCTTTTTCTGGTAAGCTTCGCGCTTATCGTTTATATCTATATACTTTTTTGGGGGCCGAGAGTTTCAGAGAATCCCTATTTTCAACCGGTATCGCAGAAAGTAATTGTCTATCTCTTATCGTTTTCGTTGATGTATCTCGCACATGGCTGTAAGAAATACCTGATCCAGCGATCGTAATTATTTTCCTATTCCAAATCCGAAACCGATGTTGAGGATCAGTGGAAAATCGCCGAACGTTCCCCGGTAAATGGATTCGGGGCTGTTGAGCACATTGAATAAAGCTGAAATAAAGAAATTCCCGTTATCGCCTATAGGTGTGGAATAACCGGCGCCGAGCAATAAATGACTGACATTGACGCGATGGGTAAAATCATAGATCGAAGGTTTGTTGACAAGATCATATTGTGCCTGGCCAAATAATCCTTTCCAGACATAACCGCGCGTGTAGAAGGAAGCGCCGTAAGTAAATAAATTAAATTTATCTTCCGTATAAACATCTTTGTATCGCTGGTAAATAAAGATCGGGCCTGTACCCAGTTCGAGACGGTCTTTCCAGAATAAATAACCAACCGTTGGTGAAGCCTGCAGGAAAATAAAATTGTAATTGTAATAGCTACCGATCTGGAATCCGAAATTGTTTAAGCCGATGCGCAATTTTTTAGGATCAAATTTTTTTGTCTTGACTGGTTCTTCTTTTTCCGTTTCTTCGGATACAGCAGGTTGAGCGTCCGGTATCGTGTCATTTAACGTGGGATTGGTTTTAACCGGCGATTGCTCATAATTCTCTTCCTGCGCCAGGCTTTTGCCGCATAAGCATACAAATAACAGCGGTAAAAGGATTTTGCAGAAATTAATTTTCATGACGTACAAAGTTCTCTATAACAATGTAATTTTATAGTTAAACAATATTAAACAATAGTGAATATTATAACCCGGATAATTGCTTTATTGCTCTTAATTGCTGCTTATTTACAGGGATTTTCGCAAGTTACCCTCGAAGACATTTTTCTCAAAGGAAAATATTATCCGAAAGCCATAGACGACCTCTCCTTTTTGCATCAGGCGGATCAGTATGCGGTACTCCTGAATGCTGCTAAAGGACAACAGATCGTTTTTTATGATCCGGCAGTAAAAGCAGTGGATTCTCTCCCGGTAGAAAAATATAAAATGGCCGGTATTGTGATGCAATCATGGTATGAAAGTGCGGAAGTCTCTAATACGGATCAATATTATTTGCTGAAAGCAGACGAAGAAAAATTATTCCGTCGTGCCGGCGCAGCCAACTATTTTATTGCAAATGCGAAAGGAAATGTTATCCGGATCGGCGGCGGCAAAATATCTTTCCCAAAATTTTCGTGGGATGACACCCGCGTGGCTTATGTAAAGTATAATAATTTGTACTGGTGCGATCCGGTGAACGGAACGGAACATGCCATTACCACCGACGGTGCATGGAATTTGGTCATCAACGGCAAAAGCGACTGGGTGTATGAAGAAGAGCTGGAGCTGACGCGTGCTTTTTTCTGGAATCCACAAAGCGATAAAATTGCATACCTGAAATTTGATGAGTCGAATGTCAGGGAATACCTGATGCCCAAATATTACGGGCAGACTTACCCCGCTAATTTTTCGTACAAATATCCATTGGTGGGAGAAGAAAATTCTAAAGTCACCGTATGGTTGTATGATATAAAGAAAAATAAAAACATACCGGTCAATCTTTCGGGACATGCTTACGAATATATTCCGCGTATGGGCTGGAATGCGACGGGAAATGAGATCTGGGTCATGCTGCTCAACCGCCACCAGGACTCGCTGAAGGTTTTGGGCTATGACATCAACACAAAAAAAATACGGACGATCTACGAAGATCATTCGGATACGTATCTCGATGTTCCGTCGGTACTGTATTTTTTAAATGATAATTCTTTTATCGTCAATTCGGATCGCGGAGGCTATAAGCACTTATATCATTTTGATGTGAATGGAAAACCGCTCAAAGAACTGACACCTGGAAATTTTGAAGTAACTGCTTTTTACGGCGTCGATCAAAAAAATAAAACGATTTATTACCAATCGAATGAAGGATATACAGCAGGCAGAAAAGTATGGAGTGTGAATTATGAAACGTTGGAGAAAAAATTGATCGCCGGAGAAAACGGAACCAATACGGTGGTTTTTGCACCGGGCTATCGTTATTTTTTCCGGTCGAATACATCTGCTGCTTCTCCGTATACCATAAAAATTATTTCAAACGGACAAAAAGATTCTGTTTTAACGGAAGATAATAGCGCTTTGCGAAACAAGTTCAGCTCGCTTCCGCAGAAGGAATTTATAAAGATCCCGGTTAACGGCGTTGAGCTCGAAGCCTGGATCATAAAGCCGGATAGCTTTGACGTCAATAAAAAATATCCCTTGCTCATGAATGTTTATGGTGGGCCGGGCAACCAGGAAGTGCTGGATAAGTGGGGAAGTACAAATGATGTCTGGTTTTCCTATCTGGCACAGCAGGGTTATGTCATCGCCTGTGTAGATAATCGCGGCTCATCGGGCAAAGGTGTCGCATTTGAAAAATCCATCTATCTCAATTTAGGAAAATTGGAAATTGCAGACCAGGTTGCCGCAGCTAAATATTTTGCGGACCAGTCGTATATCGACAGCAGCCGTATCGGTATTTATGGTTCCAGCTATGGAGGGTATATGGCGGCGATGTGTTTGATGGAAGGTAATGATATATTCAAAACCGCTATCGCGCAGGCACCTGTGTCGGATTGGAAATTGTATGACAATGTTTATACGGAACGTTATATGCGCACACCGGAAGAAAATCCCAAAGGCTATGATGCATATATCCCGGTTAATAGTGCGCACAAATTGAAAGGCAATTTGCTTATCATCCATGGAACTGCCGATGACAATGTACATTTTCAGCATGCGATCGAATTGATTAATGCATTAAATGACGCGCACAAAACATACGGCCTGTATATCTATCCCGACAGGAAACACGGCATCTCCGGCGGAGAGAACCGTTACGATCTATATTACAAGATCACACAGTACTTGCTTGAAAAATTATAACATTCCCACTTTTTTGCAAATACCACTTTATAATTATTGCGAGGTAGTTGTATTTCTCTAATTTTGAAGCCATAATTAAAATTATAAGATATGAAAAAGATATTATGCATCACCTTTTTTATTGTATTTGCCGTTGCAATATCAAAAGCTCAGAATGCACAGACCGCAGAGGACAAGAAAAAAATGGAAGACACCTTACAGGGATGGAAGTTTGGTGGGATAGGTGGAATAACGTTTAGCCAGGCGGCATTTGTCAACTGGTCGGCCGGCGGTACTAATTCCATTGCATTCTTATTAAATGCCCGGATGTATGCCGATCTGAAGAAGGATAAACATCTTTTGCAAAACTGGCTGGCGGCAGAATATGGTTTTCAATGGCTGAAAGGACAAGGCATTGTAAAAAATGCAGACCGCTGGGAGATCTTTAGCAAATACGGATACCGGGTGACCAAACACATGTATGTGGCGGAGTATGTCGACCTGCGTTCGCAATTCAGCAAAACAAAATATAACGGTACCGATTCGATCGTTTCCCGGTTTGCTTCACCGTTGATCGCAGAAGCAGCAGTAGGGATCGATTGGGTTCCTGATGCTTATTTCTCCTTGTTTGTTTCTCCCCTGGGATATAAAGTGACCTATGTGGCAGATGATGCCATAGCGGCAACCGGCGTATATGGAAACGTGCCGCCAAAAAAGGTAAAAAATGAAGTGGGCGCAGTGCTGATAGCGACCTACAAAAGAGAGCTTTGGAAAAGTGTGAGCATTGCCACAATACTCAAAGTTTATAAGGATTACCTGAAAGGCCCGGCACAAAATATCGATATCGACTGGCAGACCACGTTAGGCTTTAAAGTAAATAAATATATATCTGCCTCTGTTTTCACACAATTAATCTGGGATTATGACGTTTTATTCAAAAATCCAGACACAGGATTTCTGACCGATCACAAAGTTCAATTTAGAGATGTCATTGGAATTAGTGTTAATTACAATACTAACTGGTTCAAAACCAAGGACATAAAGGCCAGACAGCTATAGACATAATACCCTAACCGTTAAAAAAAACTTAATTTTTAAGATTTTCACTTGCGGGGTATTGTCTTTAATGTATAATATTGCAGTCTATTACAGCTAAAAGCACCCGGTGGGGACCTGGTGTGGACATAAGAACCTGTAATTGCCCAATTGAAGACCTACCAAGCAGACAAATTGGGTAATATGTTTCTTAACTTAAAAACAAATTTCAGAAATGAAAAACATGGAGACCATGCGTCTTTTACCAATCCTATTGGTAAGCGCGATGCTGGCTGTTTCTTGTACGGGGGTTCAAGACGTAGCAGACACAACAACACCAACAACACCTTCAATTTCTTTAAACGGCAAATACAAGTATGCTGAAGTCATGGATTCCATCCGCATAGAGGTGGAAACTCCAACGCCACAGTATATTTATCTGAGCCGCGAATATTTCCTTGAATTGAAAGGAACCAACGAAGCAAGCTTATTCGTTACAGAATGGGCATCTGCAGACCGTGTGATGATCACACAATACGTTGGTACTTATGCCAAGACAGGAAATGCATTCCAACTCGTTTTGAAAAATATGACCATGTGTGATGGCGTAGATATCATCGTAGCAGGTCAGGTACAAGGCACAACCGGTAAACTACAACTGGCTTTGCAACATTGTCCGCCTGTTTCCAACAATATAATTTTTGAAGCCGAACAGTCCATCTCAACCTTTACAGTATATGAAATGAAATCTACTACCCACAAGTAAGATGTGGCCGGAAAGCCACGAAAGGGGGGATGTCCACAGTCATCCCCTTTTTTTTATGCCCATACTGCTGCTTTTAAAGCAATTTTGCAGTTCATAAACCCTTCTCCTAAGACTTGTTATGTCTAACACTTTTTAACAATACGAAACCCCACAATGCTTGGGTTTGAGTGTATTTTTGTGGTCCATCTCAAAACTCCAAAATCACACTCAAATATGGAATCTATCGACATTAAAGCTTTGAATGAAAAAATACAGCAGGACAGTGCTTTCCTGGACTTGCTGAACCTAGAGATCGGGAAGCCGATCGTGGGGCAAAAATACATGATCGAACGCCTCATGATAGGCTTGCTGGCTCAAGGCCATATCCTGCTCGAAGGTGTTCCCGGTTTGGCAAAAACCCTCGCCATCAAATCGCTCTCTGACGCGATCGACACGAAATTCAGCCGTATACAATTTACCCCGGATCTTTTACCGGCAGATATTTTGGGTACCATGATCTTCAACCAGGCGAAAGGTAGCTTTGAAGTGAAGAAAGGTCCGATCTTTTCCAATTTCATTTTAGCGGATGAGATCAACCGTGCCCCGGCGAAAGTTCAGAGCGCTTTGTTGCAGGCCATGCAGGAAAGATCCGTGACGCTGGGAGACAATACGTATAAGCTGGAAGAACCATTTTTGGTCATGGCTACCCAAAACCCGATCGAACAAGAAGGTACGTATAACCTGCCGGAAGCACAGGTAGACCGTTTTATGCTGAAAGTAAAAATTACGTATCCCGAATTCGAAGAAGAAAGACAGATCATCCGCCAGAATGTTTCCGGTCAGAATATTTCCATCATGCCGGTCATTTCTCCGCAAACGATTTTGAAAGCACGCGATACCGTTCGCAGTGTCTATATGGATGAGAAGATCGAAAAATATATTCTCGATATCGTTTTTGCTACGCGAGATCCGTTGAAATACAAAATAGATAATCTCAAAAACCTGATCAGCTACGGCGCTTCACCGAGAGCGAGTATCAATATGGCGCTTGCTGCAAAAGCTTATGCATTTATCCGCAAGCGCGGGTATGTTATCCCGGAAGACGTGCGTGCTGTTTGCGCGGATGTGATGCGTCACCGTATCGGCATCACCTATGAAGCGGAAGCGGAAAACATCTTCCAGGAAGAGATCATCAATACCATTTTGAATCGCGTCGAGGTACCTTAATCGTTTACACATAATTTGTAAATTATGGAAACTAAAGATCTGCTTCGCAAAGTTCGCAAGATAGAGATCAAGACCAAGGGCTTGACCAATCACATATTTTCCGGTGAGTATCACAGTAAATTTAAAGGACGCGGGATGTCGTTCAGCGAAGTGCGCGAATACCAGTACGGCGATGATATCCGCAATATCGACTGGAACGTAACCGCCCGCTTCGATACGCCGTATATCAAAATATTTGAAGAAGAACGCGAGCTGACCGTGATGTTACTAGTTGATGTGAGCCGTTCATCTTTTATCGGAACATTGCAGCAAACCAAAAAAGAGATCATTGCCGAGATATGCGCGGTGATCGCTTTTTCCGCGATCAACAACAATGATAAAGTTGGCCTTTTGTTTTTCAGTGACCAGACGGAATTGTATCTCCCGCCTAAAAAAGGGAAACAACATATTCTCCGCATCATCCGCGAGCTGTTGAATTATGAACCGAAAAGCGCGAAAACCAATATCGCCACGGCACTGGAAGGATTCAATAACACGGTCAAGAAAAAAAGTATCGTATTCGTTATTTCTGACTTTTTAGACGACAGCTATTTTGAGCCTTTAAGCCATGTTGCCAAAAAACACGACGTAGTAGGCGTCAAAATTTATGATAAGCTCGATAAGGAGTTGCCTTCTGTGGGTTTATTGCAATTGCATGATGTGGAAATCGGGAAAAATGTCTGGGTCGATACATCCGACAAAGAAATGGTGAGAACTTACAAAGAACGGGCAGAACATTTTCATAAAAATTTCGAACAAAGCTTTGGGAGAGCCGGAGCCGATAAATTGAATATCCGCACGGATGAATCCTATGTTCACATGTTGATGAACTTCTTTAAGAAACGCAGATAATGAATTCGTGGAAGAAATATAAAAGTGATCGCGCTGAGTACAATTGCTCAGGATTGAAAACTTTTATCTTATTCCTTATCACTTATATCTTATTCCTTACTCCTGCTTCAGCACAGCAAGCAACAGCAACCATCAATAAAGAAAATAAAGAATTTGTGATCGGAGATTGGGTGCCTGTGGATCTTCGTGTGAATGTTCCTTTTGGTTCCGTTGTCTATTTCCCGACACTGGAAGATTCTATTACGCCTTCTTTGGAGCTGGCCAACATTTCCAAGCTCGATACGGTTAAAAAAGCCGGGCAGTATGAATATCACCAACTGGCCAACCTCGCAGTATTTGATACGGGAAATGTGATAATACCGCAATTCCAGTTTATTGTTCAAACGGGAAACCAACTCGATACGATTTATGCCGAATCTCAGCTGATACACGTAAGCGGGGTAAAAATTGATACGACCAAAGATATCAAACCGATCAAAGAGCCGTTAAAAGTTCCGATCACGTTCAGTGAAGTGTTGCCTTACATTATTGCCGCATTGATCGGCGGTATATTGGTCGCATTGATCCTATGGTGGAGGAAACGTCGTCAAAATAAAAATAAACCGATCGATCTGAAATATCTTTTGCCGCCACATGTTTGGGCAACCAAAGAGATCGACAAGCTGGAAAAAGAAAAATTATGGCAGCAGGGATTTGTGAAGGAGTTTTATGTGCGCTTGACGGATATTGCCCGCACGTATATTGAATTGCGCTATAAGGTTCCGGCTATGGAAAGCACGACGGAAGAATTGATGCAATCGCTGCATAAAGGAATTATCAAACAACAATACAAACAACCGCTGAATGAATTGCTGATGCTGAGTGATTTTGTAAAATTCGCTAAAGCACAACCTGATCTCCGCGATAATGAACATGCTGTTCTGACCGTGAAGGAATTTATCGAACAGACCAAGCCGAAAGAAGAAGTAGAAAATAAATCAAACATCAAAACCAATAAACCGTAATGTTCACCTGGTTCCCATATGAGTTTGCACAGCCGTTGTATTTTTTATTGCTGCTGGCATTGCCTGCATGGGTATGGTGGTATTATTTCCGCAAAAACAGTAATTATTACGCGACCTTCAATATTCCACAGGATGGCGGCGTATTTACACACAAGCCGACTTTCCGGGTGAAGCTGATGAAAATGCTGCCGGTATTGCGTATGCTCACCTTCACATTCATCGTAGTTGCACTCGCCCGTCCGCAAAGCGAATTGTCCGACCAGGAAATTTCTACACAAGGCATCGATATCGTATTGTCGCTGGATATTTCCGGAAGTATGTTAGCAAGAGATTTTCAGCCCGACCGCCTGGAAGCGGCAAAAAAAGTAGCCATGCAGTTTATCAAAGACCGGAAGAACGACCGGATAGGCTTGGTAATTTTTTCCGGTGAAAGTTTTACGCAATGTCCCATAACAATCGACCATGATGTGTTGTTGAATTTATTTAAAGACATCAAAAGCGGGATGGTGGAAGACGGTACAGCAATAGGAATGGGGCTGGCAACAGCTGTAGCCAGGCTGAAAGAAAGCAAGTCTAAAACCAGGATTGTGATCCTGATGACGGATGGTGTGAATAATATGGGCTATATCGATCCGCAAAGCGCTATACAAATGGCGAAAGCTTACGGTATCCGCATTTATACGATCGGGATCGGGAAAAATGGTATGGCGCCTTACCCGGTAATGGATCAGAATGGAAAAACATTTTACCAGAATATGCCGGTACAGATCGATGAGCCCTTGTTGAAGCGCGCGGCACAACAAACAGGCGGTTTATATTTCCGCGCAACCGGAAACGAAAAATTGAAAGAAGTATATAGCCAGATCGACAATTTGGAAAAATCAAAGATCAAGATCTCGAACTATCATCGCAAAAGCGAGCGCTTTCATATTTTTTTGGCAGTCGCGGTTTTTTGTTTATTGCTGGAGATCTTATTGCGAAATACGTATTTAAAAACATTGGTCAACTAAGATGATACAATTTGAACATAGCGCTTATTTATGGTTACTGGGTTTGATCCCGGTGATCCTCGCTGTGTATACGTATGTCACGTATTCAAAGAGAAAGGCAATTGCAAAGATCGGCAATCCGGAGCTGATGGAAAAACTAATGCCTGAACGGAATGAAAAACGTTCTTTGCTCAAAATAATTTTAGTCGCTTTAGGTTTAACCTTTCTGATCATTGCGTTGGCATCACCGCAGATGGGCACCAAACTGGAAAAAGTAAAACGCAAAGGTATTGATGTGGTCATTGCACTCGATCTTTCTAAAAGTATGTTGTCGCAGGATGTTTCGCCGAGCAGGATGGAAAAATCGAAGCTTTTGATTCATGAGTTGGTGAGCAGGCTGGATGGTGACAGGGTAGGACTGGTCGTCTTTGCAGGCAACGCCTATTTACAAATGCCGTTAACGGTCGATTATTCTTCTATACTGTTGTATTTAAAAGCGCTTAACACGAATAGTATTCCAAAACAAGGAACAGCAGTGGGGGAAGCGTTGGCACAATCGGAAAAAGCATTTAAAGCGGGAGATACCAAGTATAAAACGATCATTTTGATCTCGGATGGAGAAGATCACCAGCAGGATGCGATAGATTATGCCAAAGAAGTAGCTGCTAAAGGAACTGTAATACATACGATCGGCGTTGGTACAGCACAAGGCGGTACGATCCCATTGTACGATGAAAAGGGCAATAAGATCGGTGAAAAACGCGATGGACAGGGAAATGTGGTGGTTTCTAAGTTAAATCAAAGAATGCTTCAGGAACTGGCTGTAGCAGGAAAAGGGAATTATTACATACTGGATAATGCCAAACAAGTGGCAACGTTTTTAGAAAAAGACATAGCGAAAATGGAAACCAAAACGATCAATGATAAGATCTATACAGAATATGTCAGCCAGTTTCAGTACTTTTTAGCATTGGGATTGTTGTGTATCGTAGCGGATATTTTTATTGCATACCGTAAGAAAAAATAATGGGCGAAAGATTTAATAAAATAAAGCAATACCTGAAGACGCACAAGAAGACGATCATTGTGCTGGCTGTCTTTAAGCTATTGATTAAAATAAGCGTATTGGGATATTTGTTGTTGAGCACCGCTGAATGTAAGGCGCAAACGACCAATAAATTGATCCGTTCCGGCAATAAATTATACAATTACCAGAAGTATAATAACGCGACGGAGCAATATTCTAAAGCGTTACAGAAAGATCCGAAAAATGGAACGGCTTATTTTAATTTATCGGATGCATTCTATCAATTGAAAGAATATCAAAAAGCAGGCGACCAGTTTACGATCATTGTTAACTCTACGGTAAAACCCGAAACCAAAGCAAAAGCTTATCACAATTTGGGCAATACGTACTATAAACAGGAAAAATACGAAGAGAGTATAAAAGCGTATAAAAACGCTTTAAAAATAAATCCGGATGACAAAGACACCAAATATAACCTGATGATGGCCATGGCGAAGCTGAAAAACAAAGGCGGCGGTGGTGGCGGAGGAAATAATAATCAAAACCAGAAAAATCAACAGCAACAGCAACAAAATCAGCAGAACCAGCAGCAAAAACAGGATAAACAACAAATGAGCGAAGAACAGGCCAAGCGACTGATGGAAACACTGAACAACGAAGAAAATAAAGTACAGCAGAAATTGGAAAAGAAAAAAGGAGAGCCGAAGACCGGTCAAAACGAAAAAGATTGGTAATGAGTATAAGGAATAAGTATAAAATAATAAGTAATAAGTATGTCAGCATGCTGGCATTTGTCTTTTTGCTTTTTATTTCATCTGTTTCTTTCGCACAACGCTTTATCGCAACGGCTGAAGTAAAAGAAATTCCGCAGAATTATACCTTCGATATTACCTACACGGCAGAAAACGGCGACCTCGAAAAATTCACGCCACCGAAATTTGACGGGTTCGATGCCTATGGCCCAAGCCAGAGCCAGAATATTTCCATTGTCAACGGACATATGTCTAAGTCGATGTCATACACTTATACATTACAACCTAAAAAACAAGGCGATTTTGTTATTCCTGCAGCAACGGCGATCATCAACGGTAAAACAATGCAGAGCAATACGCTAACGATAAAAGTCACGGCAGTTCAAAAACAAGCGCAACAAGGTAACCAGGGATACATCCAGGATCCGTTTGCGCAGCAAGACAGACGCAAACAACGCAGCACGGATGAAGGCGATATCAAAACCGAGGTTGCCAAAAATATGTTTGTCGTCGTTACGCCCAGCAAGCGCGCTGTGTATGAAGGCGATCAGTTGACGTTGTCGTATAAATTATATTTCAGGATCCAATACCAGGGATTGAATGTTATCAAAGCGCCGAGCTATGACGGATTTTTGTCGGAAGAATTTAAGGTCGACCAGGACCAGGAGCCTGCCATTGAAATATACAACGGGAAAAAATATTACGCGCAGGAATTTAAACGCATAGCGCTGTTTCCGCAAAAGGATGGAAAATTCACCATCGAGCCGATGCAATTTGCAGGAACTGTTTTTATACAAGTACCGGATCCTTTTTTCAACGACCCATTCTTTTCCACCCTTGAACCTTACAATTATTCCTTTCAATCCAATTCGGTGGATATCGAGGTGATCCCTTTGCCAAAGCCACAGCCTGCGAATTTTAGCGGAGCGGTAGGTAAGTTTTCTTTCTCGGCCAATTATGATAAGACCAAAGCGAAAGTGAACGAGCCGATCGAATTGAAAGTATCGTATACGGGAACCGGAAATTTAAAACTGATACAGGCGCCTAAGCTGGAATTCCCCGAAGAATTCGAAGCATACGATCCGAAAGTCAAAGAAGATTATGCGACGCAGGGCTCTGTGGTCAGCGGTTCTAAAACGTTTGAATATGTTTTAGTGCCCCAGGATGGCGGTAAATTCACGATGCCGGCGTATGAATTTGGTTATTTCGATCCGGATAAGAAAAATTATGTAACATTTAAAATACCGGAGACAGCGATCGAAGTAGAAGGCACGGCTGCGCCATCTGTCAATTTATTGCGCATTTTAAAACGGGATAAACAGGACAGCAAAAAATCGGAGATATACGGTATTTTATCGTACGAGGAGAAAAAAGACGTATTCTTCGGAACGCCTTTATTCTGGGGACTGACGATCAGTCCTATGCTGCTTTTTGTAGCGGCGTTTTTCTTCCGCAAGCGCGATTATGAAGAATCGGAATTGTTGTTATTACGTCGTAAAAAAGCGACGCGCATGGCTATGAAACGCCTGGCAACTGCTAAAAAGCTCATGCACCCGGATAAAGAAAAAGCATTTTATAACGAAGTGATCCGTGCCTTGTGGCAATACGTTTCGGATAAATTATACATCAGGCCAAGCGACCTTTCCAAAGAAAATATCGCCCATAAATTGAGTGAACGGCATGTAACGGAAGACCGTATTGCCGCATTGAAATCCATGCTGGATACCTGCGAACAAGCCTTGTTTTCACAGGAAGGAAAAGCAGATAATATGCAAGCTACGTATACCGGGGCGATCGACTGGATAACGGAAACGGATGAGCAATTAACCAAAAAGAACGGATGAGATCAGTAAAAACATATGGATGTTTAGTTCTCCTGCTCCTGGCAGTGCAGATGAGCTTCGCTAAATCCCAGTTTGATCAGGCAAATACTTGTTACAAAAACAAACAATATACACAGGCGATCCATCTATACCGCGAATTGCTTCAAAAAGGGGATCACAGCGTTTCGGTTTATTATAATTTAGGCAATTGTTTTTATCAATTAAAGGAATTTCCGAAAGCCGTACTATATTATGAAAAGGCATTAAAGCACGACCCGGGTAATGAGAAGATCGAACATAATTTAAAATTAGCACAAAATAAAGCGCTGACAAAAATTGAAACATCCCGAAACTTTTTTGTTACAGAATTTGTCCGAAATTTTGTCCGCGAATATGGAGCTCGCGTCTGGACGTTTGTTTTTCTGATTGTTTTATGGATCAGCGTTATTTTTTTTATTATCTACTTTAATAAAGCCCCGGGTACGGGATATTTTTACCGGGGATCTGCCATCACTTTATTGCTGTTCGCCGTATTGTTATTTTTTATTGCAAAAGATCGCTACGAAGAACAGGCATCTTTTGTGAGCGCCGTTGTATTGCAACCGAATGCTGAATTAAAGGCGGAACCGGTTCAAGGTGCTAAAACCACGACGACGATTGAGGCGGGGAATAAAGTAGACCTGCTGGATAAAGATGCAGAATGGTATAAAATTGCACTGCCCAACGGCAAAGAGGGCTGGATCGATGAAAGATCCATCGTAAAAATTTAATGGAAGCCCAGCAGCTCTGCATAAGGAGAATACGCGTAAGCATCTTCTTTATCACTCATGTCAAAGCTATCCTTTTCATAAATGATCTCACTCAGTAGCTCACCCAGCTTTTTTTCGAAGATAGCTAACAGTGAAGCAGGAATGGGATTTCCACCGTTTAAATAATGAATTCCTGAACCCAGGTCGGTGGCTTTATAAAATCCAATGCTGACTTCTTCTGTTGGATTTATTTTTTTGTAAAGCAAGGCATACATCATGCCCTGGAAACTAACGCTGTGATCTGTGGTGGTTTGATGGAATATTTTTTTGAAGAAATCCCCCAGCTCTTTTTCGGAATCATCTTTTGGAAATCTTGCCAGTTCCACTTTTCCCGTTTTATAATCGATGATCCGTGTAATGCCGGAGGCTGTTTTATCGATCCGGTCTATCTTGCCTTTGATCGTAGCAAAGCTTCCATCATTGAGTTGGATCTTTTCATAGATTAATTCTGTCTCCGTTCCGATCAGTTTAAATTCCGGGTCATGGCTGTCTAAGGTGAGAATACTCGTTCCTATTCGTTCCAGGATGCGCCATTGCAGCTTGTTTTTTCCATGAAATAAATTTTTGGAGATACCTGCTTTTTCCGAGCCTTCATCGAGATAGGTTAAAAATGATTTTTCCTGTAAGGCTTTGGAAATGATATCGCCCGTTATTTTTTGGTCGACAAAAGGCCGGTAAAATAATTCCATGGCGTTATGCAATACGTTTCCAAATGTCGCAGCATCCGGGTCGGCCTGTAATTCATCCGGCTCTTCGATCTTCGCGATATATTTTAAATAAAACTGCACCGGGCAATTCAGGTATAATTTCAAAGAAGAAGGCGAAAAGGCTACCGTCCTTAAATAGGTTTTCATTTCCCCGGTTTTAGGAATGTTAATGGTATCCGGTATCCGATGGGTTAATAAGGCGTTGGCATGAAGTTGTTGTGTATGAACCCGGTTATTCCACTCGTATTCGATCTGGCGTATAAACCGGCTTTTTTCAGAGGCATTATCCGATAGTGCATTGTTATAAATGAGATCGATATTTTTTGCGCGTTTCAATAAACGGTAAAAATGATACGCATTGATCCCGTCAAACTGTTCGAACGTAGGCATACCAAAGCTGCGGCGGATATTATAAGGAATAAAGGTGTTGGTGCGATTGGTGCCGGGCAAAATATCGTCATTTAATGAAAGAATAGAAACATTTTCAAAATCCTGTAAGCGTGTTTCCAAAAATCCCATGATCTGTATCGAACTTTCCCGGTTGCTGTCGAATGGAATTCTTTTGGCGGTGAATTGGGCTGGTACAATGCGGCACAAGCCTGCTATAGAAATATCTAAATCACTTTCAAGTATACGTTGTTGCAAAGCGTGTAACGTAGTAATGACCTCATTCTTTGGAAGAATAAAATAGTTGTCGGTAGAAGTCATATGCAGCAACACGTGCATTATTTTTTGTAATACTTCTGCGGCCGTAAGCCCGCTTTGAAAAATATCAGGCAACCAGGATTCTTTAAAATATTTTTCCAGGATGGAGAGTGAAACATATGGAACAGAAAACCCGATCTGCTGTTTTAAACCCGGAATATCGCGGAACAAGCCGGATAAATACGGATCATCCACTACACCCATGATATCTTTATAATAGAACACCGTGCTGTTCGGGGAAGCTTTTGAATTGCGATAAAGCTGTAACATCCGGTTCAGGATCATATAAGCCCCGGAGTGCACGACAGGAAAACCCATCGTGATATTGATATCTTGCGTTGGCAGATAATTCAGCAAAGGCAATAATAGCCCTTCATCACATAAGACAATACAGGTTTGCCCGGTATTTTCCGGAATAGTTTTTCCCGCTACATATTCCACTTGCCCGATATGAGAAGCAATTCCTGTAATGGAGATATTTTTTTCTGCCATCGGAACCGCATCGGTTATCCAATGGTGTTTTTCCCCGCTGAATAGCGTTTTATACCGGCGTAAAAAATTTCCCGCTTCGTGATGCACATTTTCCATAAAATCCACGTCGGCATCCCACCAGGTTTCTGTATGATGTTGTTCAGATAATAATTGGACTAATTTTTCTTCACTATTACTAAACGCATTGAATCCGCAGAAATGGATCTGTTCAAAAGGTAACGACAAATTATTCGATTGAAGCTTCTCTATCATTTCGCGATAAGCCATGCCTTCATAGCAGATTCGTTTTTCCCGAAGTGCTTGCTGGAATAGCGGATACAGGTCACCCAACACTTTCCAGGTCTTTAGAAACTCTTGCTGGAATTCGCCGGCTTTGGCTTCGTCAATGGTATTCAGGAAATCGCGCAGGTATTGTTTCGTTTCATCGCCCAGGTCAAAATCTTCTTCTAATTGTTTTTGAGAAAATACGGCAGAAAATAATTTTTCCGCATCGACCAGATATTTATCGATCTCATCAAAATCTTTTAAGATCTGTTGCCCCCACGGGATAAACTTATCAAAGGATTGTTGCGTATTCGTCAATGCTTCGTGAAGCGGATAAATTTCTGTCAATAAAGTAAATTCATCGACAACAGCATCATCTGCATATCGGCGAATAAAATTTTGTATCGTGATAATTTCAGGATAAATAAAAGATCGGTCTGAAAAGCGTTTTTTGAGTAATTGCTGGAAGTTGTAGCCGGCCCGCTGGGTGGGAAAAATAAAGCAGCGTTTGTAAAGGTACGGCAAACTTTCTTCACTTATGGAGTTGGCGATATGTGCTAAAAAACCCATTTTCGCCTCAATTTACAAAACTTAGTATTTCATAGTACTTCCGTCGATTCGTTCACATAACGTTCACATAAGAATCCCGCTCAATTCAAGGAAGCCGCCATTAATTTCGCACAAAACAAGGCATTCTACGCCTAAGATTCTCACTGCGTTTATGAGCCTGTTATATCCATCCTATTACTTTGCATCAACAAAACACACACACAGATGAAACCACTTTTTAAACACGCCGCTTTCCTTTGGTTAGCTATTGCTGCCTTACAGGCTTCGGCACAGACAGGCTCTATTAAAGGCCTTATTATTGATGAAACGACTCAGGAAGCATTGATCGGGGTAAATATTACCACTGACGATGCACTGGTAGGTACAACAACGGACATCGATGGCAAGTACGAGATCGCCAACCTGAAGCCCGGTACTTACCGCCTGCAGTTTTCCTATATCGGCTATGCCAACAAAATAGTCGAAAGTATTATCGTCAAAGAAAACGAAGCAACCGCTTTGAATGTTTCTTTGGGCGTAGCTCAAAATGAGCTGGCTGCCGTAGAAGTAGTGGATTTCAAAAAGACTAACACGGAAACTGCCGTGTTATTGGAATTAAAAAACAGCAACCAGATCGCCAACGGTATATCTGCACAACAAATTGCTAAAACAGCGGATAAAGATGCCGCGCAGGTGGTGAGAAGAATTCCCGGAGTAACTATCCAGGGCAATTTTATCAATATCCGCGGGCTGAACCAGCGTTATAATAATGTACTATTGCACAACGCGATGGCGCCTTCAGTAGAAACCGACGTCAAATCGTTTGCTTTCGATATTATTCCTTCCGCACAGTTAGACCGGATCATTGTTTATAAAAGCCCCTCTGCCGATATATGTGGCGAATTTGCCGGTGGGATGGTGAAAATATTTACCAAGAGCTTCCCGGATAATAATTTCGTGGATGTTTCTTATGGAACGACTATCCGCGTAGGAACGACATTCAAGCCGTTTTATAATCAATCCAACGGGGCGATGTTCTATTTAGGCAATGACCCGACTAATAACCTGGCATCTAATTTTCCAAAAGACGTTAACCAGGTTGCGCTTCAATCGCTGAAAACAGTTGCCTTAAGTATGAATAACGACTGGTCGGCAGAAAAAATGGCTTCCATTCCCGATCAGAAAGTGGGTATCAGTTTTGGAAGAAGGATCTCTACGGATAAATTATTGATCGGTGTGATCTCCACGCTGAATTACAGCATCTCCAAGCAAACCAATAATATCTTCCGCGCCGATTATAATATTTATGATTTCACTAACGAAAAACAGGATCCGAAATATAATTACAACGACCAGCAGTATAATAATAATGTACGCTTAGGCATGTTGCACAACTGGGCATTTAAATTTGGAAAGAATACGATCGAGTTTAAAAACCTGTTCAACACCAATGCGCTTTCTCAATATACACATCGCTCCGGAAAGGATTTTGCAAATGACCTGACGGTTGACAACTATGCTTTGTACAATACCTACAAAGGTGTTTATGCGGCGCAGTTAATGGGTAAGCATAAATTAAAATCAGATAATTATGGAATGGATTGGGTGTTAGGATATAGCAGGGCCTATAGAAAAGAACCGGATTTCAGGCGCTATACGTCTACTTTGAATACGGGGACCAATACGTACGAGATAAACGTATTGCCGACATCTATTAATCCGAATGTGATGGGACGGTTTTTCTCCGATATGCAGGAAAACATCATGACTGCAGGGTTGAATTCCAACAATAAACTGGTTAAATCTGCAGATAAAGGTTTTATCCCAACGCTCAGCACCGGTGTTTATTTCGAATATAAGAACCGCGATTTTAATGCGCGCAATATGGGCTTCAAGCGTGCTGACCTCGATATGTTCAATTATTCATACGCTACACAAGGGATAGATTATTTATTAGAACATATCAATACATCCGACGGAATTAAACTCGGCGAGCAAACGCGTTCATATGATTCTTATAAAGCGAATAATTTGGTGGGAGCTGCGTATGTTAATACAGAATTAGCCATTAAACAAAAAGTGCGTATCGTTGCCGGTTTCCGTTATGAATATTCCAACCAGCAATTGACTTCCGGTACATCAACGGATTTAGTGCAAGTGAGAAATGTAAAAAGCGCTTATCTGCCTTCCGTTAACATCAGCTATAACATTACCCAGAAAATGCTGATCCGCGTAGCTTACGGAATGAGCATCAATCGCCCGGAATTCCGCGAGATCGCTCCATTCGCATTTGACGATTTTTATACGAGATATACGATCGAAGGAAATCCGAATTTGAAAAATGCAACCGTACACAATGCCGACCTGAAATGGGAATACTACCCATCGAACGGCGAAGTGATCAACTTTGCAGTGTTCTACAAAAAATTCCTGAACCCGATAGAATCAAAAGCAGTTGTAGGAACCAGCGGCAGCACGTTCTCGTTTGCCAATGCTTACCAGTCAGATGTTGTGGGTGTAGAAGTGGAAGTGAAAAAATCATTTGTGAATTCTAAAAATTATTTCTTCAAACATTTCGGATTGATGACAAACGCCTCTTATATATATAGTAAAGTAAATCTGGGTGCTGAAAACGTAGGACAAAGCGATAACCGCCCATTGCAGGGGCAATCGCCTTTCAGCATCAACGCAGGACTTTTCTTCGAAGACAAAGAATTAGGCTTACAGGCCAACTTATTGTACAACGTGATCGGCAAACGCATCGCATTCGTAGGAACGGATGACAACCCGGATATCTACGAGATGCCACGCAGCTCACTCGATCTGAATATACAATACCGCTTTAAGAAAAACGTAGAGCTGAGTTTATCTGCTACAGACCTTATCAACCAGGATATATTGTATATCCAGGATGGAAACCGCGATAAGAAATGGGATAGAAACAGCGACCAGGTATTTATGCGATATAAGCCCGGTCAAACTATTTCTTTGGGTGTGAAATACAATTTCTGATATAGGAATCACTAAACAAACAATAAAAAAAGAATTTATGAAACCAACAGTAAAAATCAACACACACAAACACACACAGATTTTTATGTTCGCCATGTTTTTGATCGTCCTGATCGCAGGATGCCAGAAAACAATTGATTTTGATGATACAGATACCTTGCCTCCGTATCAGCGTCCCGTTGTGGAGCTGTCCGGTAATATTATCGGAAACCGTTTGCTCGACAAAGATTCGGTTTACCGTTTAAATGGCGTTGTCAATGTCGGGATAGATTCGATCCAGGCAAGCACAACACCACAGGCTACCGGTATCATAACGATTGAAGCCGGAACAGTGATCATTGGTAAAAAAGGCGTTACAGGTTCTAACCCGGGTACTTTGCTGATCCACCGCGGAAGCAAGATCTATGCGGAAGGAACAGCTTCTAACCCGATCATTTTTACTTCTGCTGAAACCACGAAATCTCCGGGCGACTGGGGTGGATTGGTGATCTGCGGAAGAGCGACCAACAACCAGGCAGGCGGTTATGCTACACTGGAAGGAAGTTATGGCGCGCACCACGGCGGAAGCGACGATGCGGATAATTCAGGCATCGTAAAATATGTACGTTTGGAATACGCAGGATTTCCGATCCTGACAGATAAAGAGATCAACTCGTTGACCATGGGTTCTGTGGGATCCGGTACAACGATCAGTTATGTACAGGCTTCTTATGGTTTGGATGATGCATTCGAATGGTTTGGCGGTACAGTAGATTGCGATCACCTGATCGCTTTCAAAACAACAGACGACGATTTCGACTGCGATTTTGGTTACAGGGGAAATGTTCAGTTTGCGGTTTCTTTCCGGAGCGCCACACTGGCTGACCCGGTTTCCGGTTCTAACAGCTTTGAAGTCGATAATGATGGCGGCGGAAGTACCAATCCTCCTTTTACATCACCTGCTTTCTCTAACGTTTCCGTTTTCGGTCCAAAACAGGATTCTACAACTTCTATAGATGCGAATTTCAAAAGAGCAATGCACCTGAGAAGAAGCAACAAGATCAAAATTTATAATTCCTTCTTTACAGGCTTCCCGTTAGGCGTTGTGATCGATGGCGGTAATACGCGCACATATGCTGAAACCAACGAGCTGGTGGTTAAAAATTGCGTGCTCGCATTAGAAGATAACTGGAGTGGTTTTACTCCGTATAAATCAGACCAGGCTGGATTTGATGTTGGCGCATGGTTTAACGATATCACACGTGGTAATTCAACACTGCTGAATGTTACAGCTGCAGGATATACACAGGCAACTTTATACAATTCAACAGCACCTAACTTTATGCCCTCAGCTTCTTCTTCTTTGTTGACAGGAGCAAGCTTTTCAGGCTTATTAGGATTTACGAATGTAGCTTATAAAGGCGCATTTAATAGTACAGACAATTGGACTACGGGCTGGTCAGAATTTAACCCGGCCTCAATAACATATGTGAAGTAATTTCACATCATCTGTGTTGTGTGTCCCTCTTCGATAAATATCGGGGAGGGATTTTTTATTTGATCGGGAGCTTGCCGAAGGATTTATTATTACCTTCGGTATAAATAAACCATCCATGAAAAAGTTATTGAAGGTCATCGTTGTGATCCTTATTTTGATCGTCGGTGCATTTTTTCTCCTGATGAAAAAAGACGTCCCGGTAGATGAATTGAAAGCCAAATACACAACAACAGCATCTAAATTCACAGAGATCAATGGTATGCAAGTGCATTATCGCATCGAAGGCAGCGGCGACCCGATAGTTTTGATACATGGAACAGGGGCTTGCTTGCAATCGTGGGATGCCTGGACAGATTCGCTTAAAAAAGCTTACCAGGTGATACGTTTAGATTTTCCGGGATTTGGTTTGACCGGTCCACGCAAGGATAAAGATTATTCGATCAATATGTATGTCCGATTTTTGCATGAATTCATGAAGAAGATCGGCGTTAATAAATTTGCGTTGGCAGGAAATTCACTGGGCGGACAAATTGCCTGGAATTATGCATTAGCTTATCCGCAACAAGTGAATGCATTGATCTTAATTGATCCCGCAGGATTTTATAAAGAGGATAAAAATGGCGCGATCGTGTTTAGGCTTGCAAGAATAAAATGGCTGGCAGGTGCTTTATCAAAAATAGACAGCAAGGTCATGGTCAATAAAACCTTGAAAGATGTGTATTACGACGATTCCAAGATCAATGCAGGTATTAAGCAATTGTATTATGATATGAGTATGCGCGAAGGCAATCGCCAGGCATTTGTCGATCGGGTGCAATCGATTGATAAAGATGTTTCCAAAGATGTCCGCACGATACAAACACCTACGCTGTTATTATGGGGCGAAGAAGATAAGTTGATCGATGTAGCGATGGCGGATTCGTTTACTGTGATGCCGCATGTCAAAACGATCAAATATAAAGAAGTAGGCCATTCGCCACAGGAAGAAATTCCCGGCAGATCTGTTTATGATGCGATGGATTTTATGCAAAGCTTAAAAACGGATCAGGCTGTTGAAGCCATTACGAATGCTTTGCTGGGAGGCGAAGGAAAATAATTTTCTCTGGCACGATTCTATGACTCGTGCGTTGTAAATTATTTTTTGAGAATAAACAAAAACTGTCCGCCTTCATCGCCGGCTTCACGAATCGGGGCGCCCAACGGTGTTTGATTTGAATTATTCGCAACTGCCGGGCAAACTTCGTTGATCAATTCAGACACCAGCAGATTTTTATCATTTTCTTCCAGCGATTTTATCAGGTAAAAAGCAAAAGGGCTGTGATGTGTTCCCGGCATTTCATCCGCTACCACTTCCTGCCTGCCGCTGCTGAAAACCCATCTGGAAGGCATGCTCGCTACTTTTTCCTGGTAGGTTTCTTCACCTCGTCCACTTTGCGTATAAAAAGTACCGGAAAAACAGGCATCCGCAATCACCAGGGTATGTTTGGATTTAAATGCTTTGATGTATTTATAAATGGTCGAGTTGGAAATATAAGCCGTTGTATTATTTCGCTCGGCCTCTACGGGTATCCATGAGCCTTCGTCAAAAGATGGATCATAATAACCATGCCCGGCAAAATAGATCAATACATTGTCATTTTCCGTAACGATCCCGATGAGTTTGCGCATGGTATTGTCGATATTTAATTTGGTGGCGGTATCATTAATTAAACGGTAAGTGTTTTCCGGTGTGAAATTATAGCGCGACCATAAAACTTCTTCAATTTCATTGACATCATTCAGCGGTGTGACCAACGGCCGCCAATATTTATATTGGTTAATACCGATCAGTACCAAATAATTTTTTGATAAGGTATCGGGTGTTTTTCCAACAGCCAAAATGCTTAACGCGGATAGTGATAATATTAGAAAATGTTTCATAATATTTAATAATAAGAATTTCCCATCTGCATCAATCCGATAAAAACCTTGGTGTATGTCTGTAAACGCACTGCTTTGGAATATATTTTGTTTTTCCTTTATATATTTTTGACAATGTTAATTACGTGTTATTATATATAAAAAAGAGATCATTTGCGTTTTACTATTCGTAGCAGCAGACTCATTTATTAATCGCTAAAAATTTTAATTATGGAAAACCAAATGAAATTCCGGACGCTAATGCTTTGCCTGGTATTGCCGTTTATTTTCACCAGTTGTGATGTGTCAGACTGGTTGCCCAAAATGTTGGACATTACTAAAGATATTGTTACCACGTTTGTACAAGCTAAGACCGACAGATCGGAAGACGATATTGAAGATGTTAAAATGGAAACACCCGTTTTTGTTACTCAACGGGATGATGCATCTGCAGAACAAAAAAATTTCTTTGACAAAATACAAACGGTACAGTACATAAAAACAAAAGAAATGAATGAGAACATCCGCACCGAGATACGTAGCAGGATAAATAAAAACGAAGGCACAAACGGCATTTTGAATTTATATACTTCAGCAAATAATTATGTGATAGGCCGTGTAGATGGAAATGAAGTGCATGATGTCCTGGTCATAAAAGACGACGGTAACAAATTGCTGGTATTCGGCGCTAAAGGCATTTTTTCAAAATCGATGATAGAATCGCTGTCTAAATCCGGGGATATTTTTAATACTTTAAATTATCTGAACAAATAATTGCTGGTCTTTGTTTTTAAATTAAAAGATCACCATGAGTCACAAAGAAAATAAATTGTTGCTGGATGCTCTCCATGCATGCTCGGATGCCTGTAATCATTGTGCAACAGCGTGCCTGAAAGAAGATGATGTCAAAATGATGGCAGATTGTATCCGTTTGGATATGGACTGTGCCCAAATTTGCAGTACCACAGCGACATTTGTCGCAAGAGGATCGGAACATGCCAAACATTTGCTCAAAGAATGTGCGGAGATCTGTACCCAATGCGCTAAAGAATGCGAACAACACGATATGGATCATTGCGGGGAATGTGCAGTAGCCTGTAAAGTCTGTGCAGCAGCTTGCTTGGCATGATTTATTTTGAAATTATTTTTAGTCGGGATGACAGGATTTGAACCTGCGACCACACGCCCCCCAGACGTGTACGCTACCGGACTGCGCTACATCCCGATAATTTTAGGGCATAAAAATAGCGACTTTTTATTTATTTTCATTCCATGAACATCCTCGATACTATTCGACGTAACCGACCGATTGATCCTGTTGTATCGAAGGAGTATCTCAGAGAAAAATATACCAATTACGCATCGCAATTTATAAGCGTGCAGGGGATGGAAGTACATTACCGCGATGAAGGTCATGGCTTTCCCATCATTTTATTGCATGGCATCGGAGCAACCTTACATACCTGGGAACATTATGCACTGCAGTTCAAAGATCAATTTCGCGTGATCTCCGTAGATCTTCCGGGCTTTGGCCTGACAGGAGAGCAGCCGGAGAATAATTATTCCATGCACGCCTACATGTCATTTCTTTTAAGCTTTACCGAAAAACTGAAGATCGATAAATTTCACTTGATGGGGAATTCTATGGGTGGAGAGATCGCGACGCGTTTTGCACTAAAATTTCCCGAACGCGTAAAAAAATTAGTCGTCATTGATCCCAGCGGATCGTATCCCTATCATCTCAAACCTTTGGTTTTTCGCATTGCCGATCACCCGCTGGGCAATTTTTTAGGAAAGCACATTAATCCTTCTTTATTGATCGATAAGAGCCTCGATGAAATTTATTACGAGAAAAAATATTTAACCCCCGATATTCGCCGCCGCTATAAGGATTTTGCATCCAGTGAATCCTGCCGGCGAGCATTTATGACAAGGGCCCCTTTATTCGGCAATGAGGGTCTTATCAGCTTTGAACAGGTCACTGTACCGACCTTGATCATATGGGGCGAAAAAGATGCCTGGCTACCCGTCATGCTGTCAGAACACTTTAAACGTATTCAAAATTCACAATATATTGTTTATCAGGATATTGGACATTGCCCGCAGGAAGAAAATCCGGAAATTTCCGGGCCTGATATGCTGCGATTTATAAACAATTAGGCTTTTGGTATGGTAATTGCAAAAACTTAGAAAACTTATTTTTATGAAATGGAGAAACACAGTATGTAGTAGTATCATTTTCGCTGTCGCGACGTTTTTTAATGCGCACACGGTTACAGCAGGAAATGCGAAAGGATCATCAGCAAATTACCAGTCTGATGAAGTATTTATGAGCAACGCTCAGGCTCAGTTACAATTAACGGCGGACCAATACCCCAAATTTGAAGCAGATCATAACAGTTTTACCACACAACTGGCTGCGATCAAGAAAAAATACAATAACAACATGGTGCTCGCAAAAAACGACATCAACAAACTCATTGCCTCAACAGACAAATCGATCAAAACATATTTGTCGGGCATGCAATTCGGTGCATACAAAAAATTGTATAACACAGGACAGCTGGGTAAAAATTCTACTCCTGCCGTAAATGCCAATGTGAACACAAAACCTTCTTCACAAACAGCAGGCACTTCAGGGAACGCGACGAAAACATCTGCGGTTTCAACCGGAACATCAGCCGGAATTAATCAAAGTGTCAGCGTTACCAATTTAGGTATCCATGCATTGGTTGATCCGTTTAAAGACCTCTTGAAACTGACACCGGATCAGTATATAAAACTGTCGGCAGATACAAAAGCATATGATGCAAAGCTGGCTACCATGGGCGGAGACGCTTCCAGCAAAACTGCTGAAGTGAAAGCGTTGAACGACCAGTATGTTCAGAAATTTAAAACATATCTGAATACCGAACAGGTCAACAAATTTGTTCTCGCTTGTACGATGCAACAGAATATCCTCACAGGGAAAAATTTATCGGCTGATCAGAAAGCGATCATTAATTCGATGCGCAATACGTATCATATGAATGATGGCCAGATCGAGATGACGGTATTGATCTGGACAGAAGCTAAAATAAAACTGGATATTATCCAGGCCAATGCTTCCAAAGATCCGCAAGCGGCTTTAACAGCCACGCAAAAAGTACTGAATGATGCGGATACGAAAATGAAAAATATTCTGACCGACGAGCAATACAAAGGCTTACACGATGCTATTGTTGCCCAGATCAAGAAATAAACTACAATGATATAAATGCAATGCGGCACCTGAACGGGTGCCGTTTTTATTTAAAGGAATAAGGATAAAGGAATAACCCAAAAGTTAGTCTGGAAAGTAAAACGCATAGATGAAAAAATAGAAATGCTTAACAATTGATGAAGGACTTACTTGTGACTTTTTCCTTATGACTTTATACTTTGAATTAATCTAACCCATTGTGCTGCGCTCTTATCCCAGGAAAACAGCTGCGCCCGTTCTTTTCCTTTTTGTTTCAGGTTTTCATATAATGTATCATCCTCTGATATCAAGATCATTTGTTCAGCTATGTTTTCAGGTTTGAACGGATCGCATAACAGAGCAGCATCTCCGCAAACTTCCGGCAGGGCAGAAACATTGGAAGCGATCACCGGAACATGCAATTGCATGGCTTCCAGCACCGGTATCCCGAATCCTTCAAAAAAGCTGGGAAAGACCAAAGCAAAAGAGGTTTGCAATAATTTGAGCAAGGGTAAGCGTTCGATCTCCGTTATCCAAACGATATCCTTTTTAAAAGGCGAATTTTGAATTTCTTTTTCCAGTTCATCATTCAGCCAGGCATTTCTTCCAAGTAGCAATAACTTAAAATCAGAATTCGTTTTTTGTTTGAATAACTGAAAGGCACGAACAATCCCTAATACATTTTTTCTCGGGTGAACGGCGCCGATGAAAACAAAATATTTTTTTGGCAGGAGCTGATGTTGATGCAATTCTTTCTCCACAGAGATATTCAGCAATTGCTGATCATCGAGGTCGAAGCCATTATAGATCGTTTCAATTTTTTCTGATGGAATGTTGTAAAGCTTTACAATATCCTGTTTGGTGAAATCGGAAACAGCAATAATTTTTTTTGCATTTGCAGCAAACTTCGGTGTAAAATGCCGGTAATAGATCCTTCCGGAAAATGGCACATGTTCGGGATAATGCTCAAACCCCAGATCGTGAATGGTAAGAATTTGCGGAACCGCTGTATTTAAAGAAGCATAGCCATCCGGTGAAATAAAGAGATCGATCTTCAATTTTTTCAAGTATCGGGGAACGCTGTATTCAAACCAGGCATACCACAAAAAGGGATGTCGTGCCGGCGGAGCAATGACAACCGGTGTCACATTTTTTTCGAACACAAATGATTCATCATACGGCCTATCAAAGAAAAAATAAAATTCATGTTCCGGCATCGCACGAACGATACGACTGAATAACTCCTGGGTGTAAATGCCCAGGCCTTCCAGTTTTCCTTTCAATAAAAAACGCGTATTAACTGCTATTCTCATGAGCTGATCGTGCTCCGAAAATCGAAATAAAATTCCACACGCTCAAATTTTCCCGGCTTATTGGCAATTTGCTGCGATAATTCTTGTGCTGTTTTTGTGGAATTGTTTATAACCTATTGCTTTTTACCCACTTATAAACAAATTGTAGAAACATCTCATAGAATGACATTTTTATCTATAGGTATTTTCTGTAAATTCGTGGAAAATCGTAGTACATGAGATTTATTGTTTCCTCTGCCCAATTGTTGAAGAACCTGCAAAAGATCAGTGGTGTGATCAGTACGAATACTGTATTGCCGATCCTGGAAGATTTTTTATTCGATATTGAAAAATCAAAGCTGACGATCACGGCGACCGACCTGGATACGACCATGTCTGTAGAGATGGAGATCGAATCCAAAGAAAATTTTAAAGTAGCCATACCCGCACGCATCCTTTTAGATAGTTTGAAAGCCTTGCCCGAACAACCCATCACCATCTCGGTAGATGAAAATACGAATGGCATCGAGATCACAACGGATAACGGAAAATATAAGTTATCCGGAGAGAACCATTCTGATTTTCCTAAAGAACCACTACCTGATGGGGTGGAAGAAGTATCGCTTCCGGCAAGCGTATTGAGCAACGGCATTCAGAAAACGTTGTTTGCGGTAAGTAACGATGAATTGCGCCCGGCAATGACGGGAGTCTATTTCCAATTGGATGAAAAAGGCATTACGTTTGTTTCTACCGATGCGCATAAGCTGGTTAAATTTAACCGTGCGGATGTGAAGGTGGCGCAATCCACTTCTTTCATCGTTCCGAAAAAAGCGCTGAACTTGTTGAAATCCATTGTGCCTTCCAATGATTCAGATGTTATCGTGCAGTTCAATAAATCGAATGCGTTTTTTACGTTTGATAATATCAAACTGATCTGCCGTTTGATCGATGCAAAATATCCCGATTATAACGCGGTGATCCCGAAAGAAAATCCAAACCTGCTGGCGATCGGCAAAGATGAATTCTTTTCTTCCCTGAGAAGAACTTCTATTTTCTCCAATAAAACCACGCACCAGGTTGTTATGCGGGTTTCCGGTTCTGAATTGACCGTATCTGCACAAGACCTGGATTTCTCCAATGAAGCTTCTGAAAAATTATCCTGCGATTACCAGGGCAATGCGATGGAGATCGGCTTTAATGCGAAATTTTTACTGGAGATGCTGAGCGTGCTGGATGCGACTGACATCAAAATGGAATTATCGACGCCTAACCGCGCAGGTATTATCCGCCCGGCAGAAAAAGAAGAAAGCGAAGACCTGCTCATGCTCGTCATGCCGGTTATGCTGAATTCCTGATTTCGATGCTATTTAATTTCTCTTCTTTCTAAGTTGACGGATTGTTCGTTATCTGCATTCTGGTTATCGCCATCCCAGCTGATATCGCCATGACGTTCGTAATAGTAAATAGTACCGTCATTAAATTGAATCAGCTGCATCGTTCCCTGCAGCATACCCCAGCCGGGACGCTTTTCAGAAAATTTGGATTCCGAAGAAACATTTTTCATGCCGTCTTCCCATTGCCGGATATAGCAAATATGCTCCATGCAGATGCTGCCCGATAAATTATTATAATCGGATTTGGTAATGGCATTGGCGTAACTCAATATCCAGTGATCCTGGTTTAATACGATGAAAATATTTTTAAAGGCGAGAAACCCGTTTTTATACCCGGTATTTCCCTGTATCATTTTACAGGAAGTAGCTTCGGGAGCAGTTTGTAGTTTCGACCAGATCATGGATTCATTATATTCTGAGGACGTCGTGCGTATTTTGCCGCCCAGCACTAAATAATGAATATTCAACTCATAAAAATATTGTTTATTGAAACGATTGCATTCAAACGATCTGCAATCCACGATGATCGCCGCTTGTAGGGTCAATTCGACGGTGTCCGATTGATTGCGGCGAACCGGGTCCGAAAATTGTATTTTTAATAATTGCAGTTTATCCGCACCACTTTCCGATACCAGGTCCATGCCGTTGAATACTGCGGTTAATTGAGGCTGTTTTGCCAAAACCGGATCAATGATAAATACGCGCTTGGTTATTTGACAGATATCGCCTTGTTTGCCGTGAAGCTTTAATTTTTCTACGCCCGGGAAAAACTGGATATCCTTCGTTTTTACTGTGGCAAAATAAGAGCTGAAGACCGCTGTATCTTTTCCGAGGCCTGTAGCCCCGGTATGAACACTTGAATAGAGGTGCGGTAATTTTTGATAAGGCGGTTGAGAAACATAATCACCCAAACGGTTCAGGCGATGATTGTATGCCCACTTATGTTCAAATCCCTGCCAGACGGCAAATGCTTTTTCCTGTGCCCGCAGGGAGAATAAAAAAAATAGGTGTAATATGAAACAGAAAACTATTTTCATCATTAATCATCATCCATTTTTTAATTTTTTAATTCTTTCATCTTTTAATTTCCCTTTCTTCAATTCTTTCATCGGAACCCATCTCAGCTTTTCAAAATTCTGCACCTGGTCTTTTTTAATTTTTATTCCTTCGTTTTCCAGCAGCTGTTGCATCATGGTCGGGCCCCCGAAATGGTGTTTGCCGGTCAATAAACCTACCCGGTTAACTACTCTGTGTGCGGGCACGGGAGGGGACTGGGAATGCGCATTATTCATGGCATAACCGACCAACCTGGCGGAAGAAGCGGCGCCCAAATACTCCGCTATATCGCCATAAGAGGTCACCCGTCCATGCGGAATTTTTCGAACCAGGGCATATACTTTTTTATAAAAAGAGACAGTTTCTGATTGCATAATACGACAAATATAATGTAAGTTACAGAAAACAAGCTATTTATAGAATGCCCGGGGGGTTGACAGATTGTCAAATTAGGTTTAGTTTTGTAGGGACTATTAGATACTATAAAAACTAATTCAAAGAAACCCAAATGAAACCTTTATTAAACACCCTCGTGGGCTGCATAGCCCTCTTTTCGGCATTTACTGTTTTCGGACAGAATTCAGATAACGTCAATACTTTAAGCCTTCCGGTTGCCGGTTTTAAAACAGAGCCGGTCAACATGTATATATCGGAGGATAATGGTTTATTATTATCCTATGAGCGTTCCGGAAGCGTGCCTAAGTTTTTCCAGTTTTCTGCCAGTAGTAGTATCAACTCCTTACTAACCGCACAGATCACGATTGCCGATGGCGATAAGATCCAAACCATAACTAAGTCCTTGGATATTTCCGGTTTGCCGGCCTATTATGAAATTCCGATACAGCCTTATTTAGCGCCCGAGTTCCAGGATAATCCGAATGCCATAGTAAAATCTGTTTTATTAACGACGAAATCAGATAAGCTGATGATACGGGAAACTAGTTTTTCCAGTGCATCGGTCAATTATCCGATCGGGATTAACCAGGTTTTTGTCATGGACATGAATAAGGTAAATAAGCGCTATTATATTCATAGCAGTTACGCGCGTTCAGTCAATATCAATATTTATGACAGTTCGGGCCTTCTGCTCAGAAAAGAAAAAACACTGCTCAATGTAGGTGATAATTTTTTGACATTGGATCTGATCATGGAGCTGAAGCCTGACAAATATGTCATTTTGGTAACGGACATTACCAATGCCAATGTCAGCAATACCATGACCGTGATGTTTTAATCTTCCTTAAAAAATTTATGCTGAAAGATCAGCACTAAGAATACGCCAACGGTAATGCAGGCATCGGCGAAATTAAATATATAGGGAAAAAATTCCATGTAACGCCCGTGTATCACGGGTATCCAATCGGGCAAATATCCCCGGTAGATCGGGAAATAAAACATATCTACGACTCTTCCATGAAATATAGAGGCATATCCTTGCGCGGGAAACATCGTAGCAACCTGCGTCATCGTACTTTCATTAAACAACAATCCATAAAAAAGACTATCTACGATATTGCCGATCGCTCCGGTGAGGATCAGCGACAGGCAAATAATAAATCCTTTGGTTGCTTTGGGGTTTCGGACCTGCTGGCGGATATAATAAATGATAAACAATACAGCAACGAGCCGGAAAAGCGTCAATAAAAATTTTCCGATGCCTCCGCCAAAGCTCAACCCGAATGCCATGCCTTCATTCTCTACAAAATGAATGCGTGCCCAATCGCCCAGGTAGGGAATATCTTCTCCTAATGTCATGCTTAGCTTCACCCAGATCTTGCTGGCCTGGTCTATCAGCAGCGTTAATAAAATAACCGAAATGGCAATAGCTCGTTTGAACATGAGAGGCATTTAAACCGGTAAGCATTTCTTACCGGCTAATTATAGAAGAGATTATTTCTGCATTTTTTTAGCTTCCACACTTAATGTGGCATGTGGCACGGCGCGCAAACGTTCTTTCGGGATCAGCTTCCCGGTTTCGCGACAAATACCATACGTCTTGTTTTGAATGCGTACCAGCGCATTTTCCAGGTGAACGATCAATTTCTGCTGTCTGCCGATGATCTGGTTCATCGATTCGCGTTCTGTCGTTACAGAGCCATCGTCGAGGCTGGCAAATTTGGTTTCGCTTTCTGACGTTGTCCGGATCTGGTCCTGGTAAAACGAGATCTCTTCTTTCGCCTTTTCGATCTTATCCAGGATGATCTGTTTGAATTCGTCGAGTTCTTTATCCGTATAACGAACCAACGTTGCTTCTTCTTTCGTTAAAGGCTTCAGGTCTTTGGTTAGCGTCTGATGGATCATCGGTTGTTGTGCCTGGGGCTTGATGTTAACGCTGGCTTTCGTTAATGACTTCGCCAGGTTTTTGGATACCCGTTCCGGTTTTTTTGGCTGAGGTTTTGGAGCTGCCTTAACTACTGGTTTTTTTGCAACGGGCTTAGCTACTACTTTCTTCGCTTTCGGAGCAGCAGCCTTTTTTACCGGCGCCTTCACTGTTTTTGCTTTAGGTGCAACCTTCTTCACTACCTTCTTGACAGTTTTGACTACTTTTTTTATTGCTTTTTTTGGCGCTTTTACTGCAGCCTTTTTCACCACTTTTTTTGCGGGTTTTTTTGCGACAGCTTTTTTAGCTGCAGGCTTTTTATTTTTTGTTGCCATGATCTACTTTTTTTGAATAAACATAAATAATAATTCCCCGTTGATATCAAACTCCTTACCACCGGCTATATTGTCTTGAAACGAAATTTCTTCTCCTAAAGTTTCGTTGCAAATATATTCTTTGTAAATATTAAAGACGTCATTAAGTGTAGGATGATTTTGCACATGAATGCCGATCTTGTCGGTAACTTGAAAACCCGACTCCTTGCGTTCGTTCTGAATGCGGTTGACGATCTCGCGGGCAAAGCCTTCGCGGCGCAATTCATCCGAGATCGTAACATCCAAAGCCACCGTAATACGGCCATCGCTCGCTACCAGCCAACCTTGTATATCGTCTGAAATAACTTCAACTTCTTCCATTAAAATATTGAATGTTTCTCCATCCAATTCCAGGTCAATATTGCCTGCGGTTTCCAGTTTGGATATTTGTTCGTTGCTCAATTGCTGGATCGCATCGGCAGCCAGCTTCATTTTACCGCCGAGTTTTTTGCCCAATACCTTGAAGTTCGGTTTTACTTTTTTAGAGATGATGCCTGCCGTGTCCGATATGTATTCGATCTCTTTGACGTTCACTTCGGACAATACCAGGTCTTTTATTTTGTCGACTTGCGCGATAAATTCCGGATCGATCGCAGGAACGAGTATTTTTTGCAATGGCTGGCGAACTTTGATCTTGGTCTTTTTGCGAAGTGATAAAACCAGTGATGAGATTTCCTGCGCATATTCCATGCGTTGTTCCAGGGCTGTATCGATCAGTGCCGCATCAGCAAGAGGCAAATAGGAGATGTGCACCGATTCTTTTTCATTGACCATATTCTGATACAACCAGTCAGCAAAATAAGGCGCTACCGGGCTCATCAGTTGCGAAACCACTTTCAGACATTCGTACAAGGTTTCAAATGCCGCTTTTTTATCCGTCGTTGGTTCGCTGTCCCAGAATCTTCTGCGCGATAAACGAACATGCCAGTTCGATAAATTCTCTACCACAAAATCTTCCACCGCGCGTGCAGCTCTTGCCGGTTCATAATCTTCAAAAGCTTCCGTTACTTCGCGCACCAGGCTGTTTAATTTCGAAATGATCCAGCGGTCGATCTCCGGCCGGTCAGCAACAGCTGTGCAATTTTGTGCATCATAGCTGAATGCATCCACGTTAGCATAAATAGCGAAGAAATTATAGGTATTGTAAAGCGTTCCGAATAATTTGCGTTGTGTTTCGGTCACACCATCTAAATCAAATTTTAAATTATCCCAGGGCTGTCCGTTGGAGATCATATACCAGCGCAGCGGATCGGCTCCGTATTTGTGCATGGTTTCAAATGGATCAACGGTATTGCCTTTGCTCTTCGACATTTTGTTGCCGTTCTTATCCAGCACCAAGCCATTCGATACAACATTTTTATACGCCACAGAGTCAAACAACATTCCGGCGATAGCATGCAGGGTATAAAACCAGCCACGGGTCTGGTCGACACCTTCCGCGATAAAATCTGCCGGGAAAGAATTTTTAAATGCTTCTTTATTTTCAAACGGGAAATGCCATTGCGCATAAGGCATGGCGCCACTGTCAAACCAAACATCGATCAGGTCGGATTCGCGATACATCGCTTTGCCGCTGGCGGAAACTAAAATAATTTCATCGACATAAGGTTTATGCAGGTCGAGATGAATATCTAACGGAGAGCTTTTCAGGATCCCGGCATCGATCGATCTTTTTATTTCACTTTTTAGTTCTTCCAAAGAACCGATACAGATTTGTTCATTACCATCTTCTGTTCTCCAGATCGGGAGCGGAGTTCCCCAGAAACGCGAACGCGATAAGTTCCAGTCCACTAAATTTTCCAGCCATTGCCCGAAACGCCCGGTTCCCGTGCTTGCCGGTTTCCAGTTGATTGTTTTGTTCAGTTCAATTAAACGGTCTTTCACTGCGGTTACTTTGATGAACCAGGAATCCAATGGATAATAGATAACAGGCTTTTCCGTTCTCCAGCAATGCGGGTAGCTGTGTTCGTATTTTTCAATTTTAAATGCGCGGTTTTCCTGTTTTAATTTTACGCAGATATCGATATCGACAGAAACATATTTCGGATCGTCGGTATAATCTTTTACATATCGTCCCGAAAACTCGCCAACACCGTCGATGAATTTTCCCTGGCGATCCACTAAGGTCAACGCGCCAATGCCATTTTCTCCGGCAACTTTCATATCGTCTGCACCAAAGCTTGGAGCGATGTGTACAATGCCTGTTCCATCTTCGGTTGTAACAAAATCTCCTGCTAATACACGGAATGCATCGCCTTCAATGTTTTCTTTTTTATTCGCTTCAAACGGCAGTAATTGCTCGTATCGCAGGCCAACCAGGTCTTTTCCGGTAAATTCCGATTCAACTACATATGGCATAGTACCTTTCAGGCTAAAAGGGGTATTAGTTACATTTCCATCATCATCAGTATCTTCAATAATGTAATCTTGTTGATTTTCTTTATAAAAAAGAAACTCTTCTGCAGTTATACTAGGAATTCCCAAATTAATCCAATTACTAATAGCTATTAATATATCAAGATTTTTATCTGGATATTTTCCTCTGAATCTTTCAATATTTTTATCAAAGCCTACTAAATTGAAATAAGATCTATACAAATCTTTTGCTATTATAACAGAAATTGGCGCACCTGTATATTGATTGAAGGTTCGAATTTTAACGTAATGAATTTTATCACCAACAGCTAAAGCAGTATTTGAAGGAAGAGTCCAGGGCGTAGTTGTCCAAGCAAGCAGGTAGACGTTTTCTTCATTAAATTTAAAAAAGAACTTACTATTGTCACTTTTAACAAGTTTGAACATCGCCACACAGCTCGTATCTTTTACATCGCGGTAACAACCGGGTTGATTTAATTCATGCGAGCTCAAACCGGTTCCTGCGGCAGGAGAATAGGGTTGTATTTTCAGGCCTTTATATAAAAGGTCTTTGTTGTACAATTCTTTCAGCAGCCACCACACACTTTCGATATATTCGTTTTCGTAAGTGATGTAGGGATTGTCCAGGTCGACCCAATAGCCCATCATTTTCGTCAGCTCATCCCACTTGTCTTTAAACTTCAATACTTCTTTGCGACATTCTTTGTTATAGCTTTCAACCGATATTTTAGTGCCGATATCTTTTTTGGTGATGCCCAGCGTTTTTTCAACCGATAACTCTATCGGGAGGCCGTGCGTATCCCAGCCGCCTTTGCGGGTTACCTTGTAGCCCTGAAGGGTCTTAAAACGGCAAAAAATATCCTTGATCGCCCGGGCCATCACGTGATGAATACCCGGCATCCCATTGGCGCTCGGCGGACCTTCGTAAAAAACATAATTCGGCTTGCCTTCCCGGGTAGCAACACTTTTGTTAAAAGTATTATCTGACTCCCAGAAAGCAGTGATCTCGCGCTCTATTTCCGTTTGTACGTATTGTTTGAGTTCCTTAAATCGTTGATTCTTTGTTGTCGTCATGGACACACCCCTTTCGAAAAAATTTGCGCAAAGATACGGAAATTATAAGGTTTTTAATGATGAATAAGGGTTATTTCAGGCAAAATAAAGGCATTTTTAGAGGCTTTTTCACGTGGTTGGCGTGCAACGGTCAAAGTCAGATTATTTTCTTAGTTTTGGAAGGACAGTTTATGCGTTTTTGGATCATTTTTATAGCTTTTTTGGGCTTTGCCGCCCATGCCCAAAATCTGCCTTTGGGCACTTGGACGGCGCATTTGCCCCTTCAGAATGCAGTTGGGATCGCTCAAAGCGGGGAAAATATCTATGGCGCTGCCGAATACGGCGTGTTTTCGGTCAATATTGGCAATGGATTTATCGAAAAATATACGAAATCGAATGGGCTTTCTGAGGTGCCTGTAAAGGCTGTTGGCTATGATATGGCTACTTCAACGCTCCTCATTGCGTATAAAAATTCGAATATCGACCTCATTCAAAACGGAAAGGTTATCAACCTGCCTTTTCTCAAAACGGCAACCGTTTCGGGAGACAAAGGCATCTATTGCATCTTTACTGCCAACCAAAAAGCGTATCTCGGCATCGGTTTTGGCATTATGGAAATTGACCTGGAAAGACAGGAGATCCGGGAAACATACAATTTTAATGACGGCATCAATGATATCCGCGTAAATGCTATCTGGGCGGACGCTTCCAATATTTTTGCTGCGACTTCCAATGGTGTATACCGGGGAGCGATCAGCAATTCTGTCAACCTGCTGAATTTTAATAACTGGGAACATTACACTAGCGGTATCCCGACCACAGAAGCAACGGCCATCAGTGAATACAATGGAAATGTTATTGCAGCATCGGGTTCGACGTTGTATAGTTTTGATGGTTCGAACTGGAGTGTTTTTTTTACCGATCCGAACTGGATCACTTTTTCGCTGAATGATAATAACAGCGGATTACAGATCGCGCAGCAAAAAATTGTGGCGAATAATGTTGTCGATAAACGCATCGGCAGATGGAATGGCAGCAGTTTTACATTTTTAACCAACTTCAATATTGAAAGGCCGCTACAGGTTTTGGAAGACCGTGATGGTGTATTGTGGCATGCGGATCTTTTTCGCGGGATCGTAAAAGATAATGCGTCCTTTGAATCGATCGTTCCCAATGGTCCTTTTGCTATAACCAATCGCGAAATGGCATACCTGAACGGAACCATGTATGTCACTTCTTCCGATATCACCAATAGCTGGTTCCCGGTGGGCAATCGCAACGGGTTTTATGCGTGCAACAATTATAACTGGACGAACTATACGATCTACAATACACCGTTTTTAGATTCTTTGCAAGACATTGCTGTTATTGAAGCGATCCCTGCAGAAGGAAAAATTATTATGGGCGCACATTATACAGGCATCATTGAGTTTAAGCCTTCGGATAATTCTGTTTTGGTGAATGCATTTCGATTAAACAACGGCGGAAAATTCCGGATCACCGGCGCGGATATCGATGCGCTGGGCAATGTGTGGCTAAGCGATGCCTATGCAAGTTATCCTATTGTTTGCCGTAAAGCAGATGGCACCTACAAATATTTTCAATCGGGCCTGATGAACGGAGATCTTGTAAAAGATATTCTTGCGGATGATTTCGGAAATGTTTTTGTGGCGAAAGAGGCGGGCGATGGAGGCCTGGTGGTTTTTAATTATGGAGCCGACATTGATGATGCGTCGGATGATCGATATGTGAATTTATCGGCAGGAGCAGGGCTAGGCAATTTGCCTGCAAACAATGTGATCTGCCTGGCGAAAGATAATGATGGCACGATCTGGCTGGGAACATCGCAAGGCATTGCTATTATTCCGTGCCCGGCATTGGTGATCGACCTGCAATGCGAAGCAGAACAAATTTGTGTCGACAGGGGAGATGGCTCAGGCTTTTGCGATAATTTATTGGAGGATGAAAACGTCAACTGCATTACAGTTGATGCAGCGAACCGGAAATGGATAGGCACGAATAATGGTTTGTTTTTAGTGAGTGCCGACGGACAAAAAACGCTTTATAAATTTACCGTTGAAAATTCACCGCTGCTGGCTAACGCAATCCGTTCCGTGGAGATCAACCCCGATAACGGCGATGTATTTATCGGTACCGCAAGCGGCATCAATACTTTTCGCGGAGAAGCAGCTCCGACATCCGATAACAACAACGAAGTTTTTGTTTATCCCAATCCTGTATACCACGATTACCGTGGGTTGATAGCGATAAAAGGGCTGCCGAACAATAGTCCGGTAAAAATTACAGACGCAGCAGGAAACCTGGTTTTTCAAACCACTTCTTTAGGTGGGCAAGCGGTTTGGGATGGCAGCCTGTCGAATGGCGACCGCGCTGCTTCAGGAGTTTACATAGTATTATCGGTCTCATCCGATAAAAAAGAAAAAGTGGCAACCAAATTCGTGTTGCTGCATTAATCCATTTCCATGTTAGAAAAAACGGAAGGCATATTATTCAAATCCGTGCGATATGCTGACACCAGCCTGATCGTAAAAATATTTACACGCAAATTTGGGTATTTATCTTTCATGGTGCAAGGCGTGCGTTCTTCTAAAAGCAAACGCAAAGGCAATTTACTGCAGCCGATGAATATCCTGGAGCTCGACCTGTATTGGCGTGAACAAAAGAATTTATTGAATCTGAAAGAATTTAATGTCGCGTACATCTATAATTCGCTGCCAATGGATTTTGTCAAACAAAGCATCGGTATTTTCGCAATAGAAATTATTTCCAAGTGTGTAAAAGAACACGAACAGAACGAGCCGTTGTATGATTATCTCCGCGATTTTTTAGTGGAGGTTGATATGGTCTCTGAACACAATGAATATTTCCCGTTATTATTTTTGTGGAATGTTTCTAAAATATTAGGCTTCGAACCTTCGATGGATAATGCTAAAGGAAATTATTTTAATTTATCGGCCGGAAGCTTTGAAAGTATTCCATCGCCAACCGAACAAACTTTATCGCTGACCGAATCGGGATTGTTTAAGCGCTTTTTAGAACAAGCCGCTTCGCAAGAATTACAATTTTCAGGCAATGAGCGAAAAATGTTGCTCGATAAATGGATCGTTTATTTCCAATGGCACGTGCCCGATTTCATCGGCGTGCAATCACCTAAGATATTACATGAGGTACTGAAGTAATTAAATCCCGCCAACTCTTAACTTCTCTGCGTTTTCTTCAAAGTTCAGTTTTTCAATAATGGGATCGAGATCGCCGTTGATGATCTCCGTAAGATTGTATAGCGTAAGATTGATACGGTGATCGGTTACACGTCCCTGGGGCCAGTTGTACGTGCGGATCTTAGCAGAGCGGTCGCCTGTAGAAACAAGTGTCTTGCGTTGTTTGGCAATGGCTTCCTGGTGTTCGTTCACGGCTTTTTCATAGATACGTGTGCGCAACACTTTCATCGCCATCTCATGGTTTTTTATTTGTGAACGCCCGTCCTGGCATTCAGCAATCAGGCCGGTAGGAATATGTGTTAACCGAACAGCTGATTCGGTCTTGTTGACGTGCTGTCCGCCTGCTCCGCTGGCACGAAATACATCGCGGCGAATATCCGATTCTTTGATATCTACATCCACTTCTTCCGCTTCGGGCAATACGGCAACTGTTGCGGCAGAAGTGTGGACACGTCCTTGCGATTCCGTTTCGGGAACACGTTGCACGCGATGTACACCCGATTCGTATTTCAAAATTCCATACACGCCTTCGCCCGTCACTTCGATCACCGCTTCTTTATAACCGCCGGCAGTGCCCGGGTTTTCCGACATCACTTCGGTATGCCAGCCTTTCGTATCGCAATACCGGAGATACATCCGCATCAGGTCGCCGGCAAATAGTGAAGCTTCATCGCCCCCGGTTCCGGCGCGGATTTCGATGATCGCATTTTTATCGTCTTCGGGATCTTTCGGGATCAGCAGGATACGGATCTCTTCTTCCATCTTTGGCAATTGTTCTTCCTGCTCATACAGCTCTGCTCTTGCCATCTCTACTAATTCCGCATCTTTTTCTGTAGCTAAAACTTTTTTATTGTAATCGATATTACTCCGCAAAATTTTGTATTGTTCATACATCTCCACTATCGGTTGCAGGTCTTTATACTCCTTCCCGATCTTTTTAAACTTCTGTGCATCCACTACAACGGCAGGATCGCTCATCTGGATCTCCAGGTCCTTAAACCGATTCTTGATCGCCTCTAACTTGTCTAACATGGCGCAAAAATAAGATTTAACAACGGATTTTGTTTATTCCGCGTATTTGAAATATCTTGCATTTACAAAATCTGGATATGAAAAGACTTGAAAAACTCCTCGAACATATTGTTTTTGCCAGCCGCTGGGTGCAGGCGCCCATCTATTTCGGTCTCATTATCGGTTCACTGCTTTATACTTATAAATTTGTCGAAGAACTGATCCATTTATTTATACATACACCCGAATTAACAGAAGAAGTCGTCATGTTGGGTATTTTAACACTGATCGATATTTCTATGGTCATCAACCTGATCGTTGTGGTGGTGATCGGCGGCTATTCCACTTTTGTCAGCAAATTGGATTTCGGCCAACACGAAGATAAACCCGAATGGCTGGAAGAGATCAATGCCGGGACATTAAAAGTTAAATTGGCGATATCACTGGTTGGCGTTTCCAGTATTCATTTATTAAAGACCTTCATCAATATTCATAATTCCGATCGCGAACAGGTATTGTTACAAGTGTTAATTCATTTTGTATTCCTGTTGTCGAGTTTGTTCCTGGCGTATACGGATAAAATATTACACAGCACAGCGAACGAACATTAACGGTTAAATCATGCTGTCAAATATTTTTTCAGCCATGGCTGTATAGCCTACCGGGAAAGTACGTGCCAGCTGGTCGATCGCTTTAGCATCAAATCCAATGAGTAATTTTTCTTTTTTCTTCTGGATGGCATCCACGATCTGGCGAGCGGCTTCTTTCGGTGAGGTGCGCCCGGCTTTGACATGAAATTTTTCAACCAACTCTTCAACTTTTTCCTGCGAATCATAATGAACGCCGTTCTTGACAATATTGGTATCAATTCCACCGGGGTGTACGCAAGTGGTGGATACATTGGTTTTGCGGAGCTCCATGCGAAGCGCTTCCGTAAATCCGCGCACGGCAAACTTAGTCGTGCAATACGGCACTTGTTCTTTCATCCCGATAATTCCAAACACGCTCGAAATATTTACGATATGTGCTTCCGGACGGGATATCAAAGCTTCTAAAAATGCTTTAGTATGATTGATAACGCCCCAAAGATTTACATTCACGATCTTGTGGTAATCTTCCATTTTGATATCGCGGAAAGTGATCCTGCCCAAAGCGAATCCTGCATTATTGACCAAGATGTCAATATGGCCGTGTTTTTTTAAAACTTTATCTGCAAAGGCAAATACCTGGTCGGTATTTCCGACATCGACCATATGCGTTTCGCAATTGCTTCCTATCGCATTTGCCGTTTCCTGTAACGTATCTTTATTAACATCTGAAAGGACGAGATAAGCGCCTTTCTCAGCCAGTTGCAGGGCAACTTCTTTTCCTATTCCGGAGCCGGCACCGGTAACCACGGCGATCTTATCGACAAAGTGTTTCATGGCGTTAAATTATAGTATAAAATAAAGGCATTTATTGCAATGGAGTATGATACTCAGGCTTTAATTATCAATAGTTAATTCAAGTTAAGAAATTGTTGTCAGCGCTATTAATTGATTTAGATTAAATACGAATGAACAAAATGGTAGGATATTTGTAATTCATTTAAACACGTGATGATTAAATTCCAAATGAAGATGTTTAAGTGTTTTTGTAGTTCTTTATTTTTTATAATTGCTTTTTCAACTGTCCAGGCTCAACCGGTATCCCTGAAAGTAAACAAGGATAAAAGTACCATCCATTGGTTGGGAAAAAAGTTGCTCGGACAGCATGAAGGTGTAGTAAAACTTTCCAGCGGCAACGTTATTATGAATAACGGTGTATTAGGCGGTGGAGAATTTGTGATCGATATGACTTCGATCGCTTGTACGGATATATCCGATACGGATATGAATTCCAAACTGATCGGTCACTTAAAAAGTGAAGATTTTTTTGGCGTCGAAAAAAATCCGACTGCGAATCTGAAGATCACGAAAGTGATGAAAACCACATCGTCGAAAGGAGTCAGCTACGAAGTGACCGGTGACCTGACCATTAAAGGGATCACGCAATCGGTTGAATTTCCGGTGACTGTAGAAAACAAAGGAAAGTATTACACAGCAAATGCAAAAATTGTCATTGACCGGTCAAAATGGGATGTCCGTTACGGCTCCAGTTCCTTCTTCGACAATTTGGGTGATAAAGCAATAAAAAACGAAATTGAGTTTGCAGTTACGCTGCAATTCAGTTAAATTTGATTTATAAAATATTGTCTGTTGCAATGACGGACAATAGGTTTTTCATAGTTTTATGGTTTTTGTGGCTTACTCCGTCCTCGTGGCGGAGTAAGTCTTTTTTAGGGATACTGTATCAGAATTTATGCTCTGTGGCAAACTGTCCGGGCTGCAGATAACCCGAGCGGGCAATCGCCAGTAAAATGTATTCCGCTTGTGGCGCATCGATGCCGCGGGCAAAAATGGCGGTTTTATCCGGCGTATCAAATTTCAGGACGATACGCTGTTCATCTTTCCATTGGTTATTACGGTGTACTTTAAATATCTCAATATCGCTGCGCATATTGCGGATGTCCTTATTGTCGTAAAAGCTCCTCCGGTAAAAAAAGATCAGCGGTTTATCGGTAATAAAATAATCGCCGGTAATAACAATGCGCTCTCTTCCGAAAAACATCCACATAAAGACCGAAGCGCCGGCCATACCTATCACAAACCATCCGCCAATAGACAGCAGGATCCCGGCCCGGATCCAGAAGCTGTGATCGGCCAGCACGACACTGATCGATATAAACAGCGCGAAACACCAGGCTGCCGTTGCCATGAGCATCAACAATAAAAGCATAGGATTTTTCTTTAACGGGATGCGTATTTCCAGCAGGTCTTTTTTCTGCCTGATCCGGATACGGCCCTCGGTATTGAATGCTGGTTTCATTTATCCGCTAAAATTATAAAACTCGTTGCGTATATTTCGAAATTAATTATTTGTATGATATTGAAATTTCCGCAGGGATTTATTTGGGGAACCTCAACCGCGGCTTACCAGATCGAAAAAGCTGGCGAGCACGACTGGAAAGGCTTTAAAAGCATGGACGGCAGTATTTTTGACAATTGCAGTATGCACGATGCGCACCGCATGGAAGATCTGGAGCTGATCTGCCAGGTAAGCAACGGCTATCGCATGAGCCATGACTGGAGCAAATTGCAAAAAACACCTTATGGTGAGTTTGATCAGCAGGTAGTCAATGATTATCTAAAATTTATGCAGGAATTGAAAAGCCGAGGCATACACATCATGCTCGTCTTGCATCATTTTACACATCCGCTCTGGTTTGTGCAGGCAGGAAGCTGGGAGAAAACCGATAATTATAAAATGTGGCTGGATTTTGTAAAAAAATCAGTCGATACATTCGGACATTTAGTGGATACCTGGAATACATTTAACGAGCCGAATGTCTATGTGAGCAATGGTTATATCATGGGCAATTTTCCACCGTTTAAAAAAGGCAGCCTGCTGACCGCGAGAAAAGTGCTGAAGGAAATGGAGAAAGCGCATAATGAGGCATATGATTATATTCATTTGAAATTTCCCAATGCGCAGGTCGGTATATCACATAACACCGTAAAATTCGCCGGAGAAATTTTCCCGGGACAAATTCTGGCTAAAGTATTCGACTGGTGGTTCATGGATTATTGCCACAAGCATTTTCAAAAAACCGATTTCCAGGGATTGAGTTATTACGCGCGCATGCCGTTCCGTCCTTTCCCGATCGATAATATCAATAACCCTGGCAAGCTGGATAAATTAGGCAGAAAGAGCGATATGATGTGGGAATATAAACCGGAAGAATTCTATCATATTTTTCATCGCTACTGGAAACAGAACGGTAAGCCGATCATCATTACGGAAAGCGGGGTGTGTACGAACGATCCGCAATTTCGGATTGAAAGCATTAAAGAATATTTAAGCTGGGTGCATAAGGCGCAGCAGGACGGCATTGACATCAAAGGGTATTTCCACTGGAGCACGATCGACAACCACGAATGGAATATTGGGTTAAAATATCGTTTTGGTTTAGTGACGGTGAATTTTGAAACGTATGAACGCACGATGACAGATGCCGGAAGATTTATGAAAAAAGTAGCGACGGAAAATCAGGTAGAGGTTTAATTTGTCCTGAGCCTGTCGAAGGATCACTTTTTCAAAATCCGTTTTCGAATTCTGCTTAAAGAAACCGGTGTAACGCCGATAAATGATGCGATATGTTGCAGCGGTACGCGGTGGAGGTAATCAGGCATTTCATTGACCATAGTGAGATAGCGTTCTTCGGGAGTATCCAATAAATAAGAGGAGAGGCGTTTGTGCAGCATCAGAATATAATGCTCGCCGATGATCCGGCCTAAATGTTCGAACTTGTGATTGTTCTCATACAGTTTTCGCATCTGGTTATAATCCATCACAAAAATTTCACTGTCTTCCAGTGCCTGTATGCTTTGCGCACTCGGTTGATCGAGCAGGATGCATTCAAAAGAAGCTAAGACATCATTTTCAAACGTAAAATAAGATGTCTTTTCTACTTCATTTTTAATATAATAAAAACGGAAACAGCCTTTTACCACGAAAGCCAACTGATGGCTGGTTTGTCCGGCTTTGATAAAATACTCGCCTTTCTTGATCGTACGCAATTGGGAGAACTGCAGCAGCAGCAGCCATTCTTTGTTTGTCAGTGCCTGGATATTGTAATGATCTAAGACACTCTTAGACCGCGTGATGATATCTAATACATCCATAAATAAAAAATGGGTCACCGAAATATACGATAACCCATCTATTTTCACAATAAATCTGTGTTATACTTGCTCTGTTTCGAGCGCAAAATAGAGCACAAAACGATAGCCTGTGCTGGTTTTAAAATTAGCGGTGCCTAAAAACAAACCTTCATCTATTTTTTTCAGGTCATCTCGTATCTGGCGAATAAACCACGGATTTCCCGGCAGATCGTAATCGAGCGAGAATACATCGTTGTCTCCTTCGATCAGTGAGGGTACAATAGATGTATTGAAATGAAACATCGTTTGTTTGGTGGGCCACAATTCTATTAAGTTGATGCCGTGACCGTGATCTTTTGAATCGGCTTCAAACTGTTTTCCTTTCCAGGGCAAATATGGCATATTGGTTAAATATACGCCCATCGGCAAACGCAAATGCGCGATACCCGATAAAACTTTTCCGCGCGTTGGACCCTGTATCTCTGCGATCGTTGGCGTTTCGCCATGGAGAAAAAGATTCTCCAATTCTTCTTTTGATTTCCCCATCAGCGAATCGAGCCGGTATTGCATCAGGCCGTATTTGCCGCCGATAAAAGGTATGGATGGAACTTGCATGATTTTAATTTTCAGGAAAATTAGAGAATCGTTGCGAGAAACCGGATATACACAGGATAAGATTATTTTTTTAGGCCGACGGCTTCCAGCAATTGGTTGGTGCTGTCCTGGGTGTCGACTTTATCGATCACGGTTTCGATCTTGCCTTTATCATCGATGACAAACGTGGTGCGTAATACGCCCATATATTCACGGCCCATAAATTTTTTGAGTCCCCATACGCCATAGGCTTCGCATATAGAATGATCTTCATCCGGAACCAGTTCAAAAGGCAGGTCGTATTTCTTTTTGAATTTGTTGTGCGATTTTTCGGTATCGGGTGAAACGCCGATCACGGTAAATCCTTTTTTGGTCAGTGTCGAATAGTTATCTCTGAAATTGCAGGCGTTGGCGGTACAGCCCGGCGTATCATCTTTCGGGTAAAAATACAAAACGGTTCTTTTTCCTTTAAAATCCACACCGGGGATGGCGGGTGCTTTTTTTCCTTTTGCTATGACCATGATCTAATTTTTAAAATGTTGCGTGAATATAGTTGTATTTCCTTTTGCATCGCTCACGACCAGTTTTAAATTATGATCACCGGGCTTGCAATATTCGTCAAAATTGTACGTGATCAGATCGTTTTTGGCATCGTAATAAAAATTCACCCATTGCCCGTCTATATAGCCGTTGTACGATTGGATGCCCGAAAGCTCGTCGGTTATTTTTGCCTGGATTTTATTGTCTTTGATGTCTTTTAATTGGATAATTGGTTTGGCTGTGTCGAAGTCCAAATAAAAAGTGCCCAATTCTCGTGTTTCTGCATAAAATTTTGTTTTATCTGACGTGGTTTTAAGCGCGTGGAGATTGTCTTTATTGTCTCCCCGGACAATAACACCTTTATTTCTGTTTTTCTTTTTAGGGGAAGTAAATTCAATTTTGGCAGCTTTTTGAAGTGGAATAAGATTTATCGAACCATAGATGTAATAAACATCGGTATGATAATTCTCATCAGGTTCTAATGTAAAAGCTTCACCCAATGATAATTGCACTTGATCGTAAAATGTCTTTGGGCTGAAATTGAATTTTATATTTCCAAGGCTTATGGAGTCTAAAGTATAATTGGATATTGTATGATGTTTTGAATGTGGTTCAGTAAATATAGTGTCCGTATTTTTTTGTAGGATATTGGTTGTGTTTTTATCTTTTACAAAAGTTAATGTCAACTCTGTTTTATTTTCATTATAATCATAACAAAAAACCTGTAGTTGCATGCTGTCATCTTTCAAGGAATTATAAAATCCATTATTCCCGGAAGTATATATAGGCAGTGTGTTATTAGGTAATTGATAGCAGTTATAAAAATAACCGCTATCATTCATCATTTCTGAATAATCAACAAAAGCATTGCACATCCGGGTTTTATCAAAATCGATTTCGTTCAAAATGTATTTAAATACTGTATCTTTCCCCTTTACCACATCAATTTTATAAATCCCGTTTTTGTTTTCGGAATTATCCTGTTTGTCAAAGCCTTCTAAGGAAAAGCAGTATCGATAACCCAATGCAGTTGTATTTTTTACATGAAAAGGGTGAGACGTAGTAAGTTTTCCATTATTGATGACAGGTTCAATATTTATATAAGGTTTCTCAATACCACTATATGGCATATAAAATGAGTTTACGAATTGATAAAACTTCACTTTATTAATCTGCGGTGGTATCGTATCCACATAAAAACCCTTAGGGTAAAAATCCAGCGGGTTTAGTACAATTTCCGTTTTGCTGTCGCGGATCTCGAAATGTAAATGCGGTGCGGTGCTTCCGCCGGTATTGCCTGAAAAAGCTATCGTGTCTTTTTGTTTTACCGGGAAAAGAGAGGACGCAGGATACAGGTCCAGCTCGGATGTTTTTTTCAGGTAATGCTGTTGATGTACATATTTTTCCAGCGCTGCATTAAAACGGCTCAAGTGCCCGTAAACACTGGTATAGCCATTGGTATGCGTAATATAGATCGCTCTGCCATATCCATACGGCGAAACACGTATCCTCGAAATATAGCCATCACCGACAGCAAAAACCGGCTGGCCTTCTGCGCCATTGGTTTTGATGTCGATCCCGGAATGAAAATGATCAGGCCTTGGCTCGCCAAAACTGCCGGCTAAATTAAATGGCAGATCCATGGGTTTTATAAAATTGGTTTTATAAACCTGGGCGGTGCAGGAGAATAGAAAAAAGAAAAAGCCTGAAACAAGTAGAATACGATTTGCCGGAGCCATTACATAAAAATAGAAAAAGTCCCGGATACTTTGACAGGCTAGTACCGGGACTTCCGTAGTAAACAGCTTTATGGTCTTTATGGCGCTTACTTCTGCAGGGCGAATGATTTGTTTAGCAGGAGTTTGTTGTCTGAAGTGATCCTGATAAAATATATCCCGTTAGGTTGCTCAGAGATATCAATTGTTTTTTGAAGCGAGTTTCCGGCCTCTATATTTTCAGTGACTGCGGTATTGTATATGCTGCGGCCATCAACAGCGAAAACAGAAACGCTGTACCCGGTAATGGCGTCATTCATAGGTATCTGGATATTGATTTTCCCGGTAGTTGGGTTGGGATAGAAAATGGAAGAAAATAATTTGGTTTCAATAACAGATTCCGGAGCGCTGTATCTTCCTGCATTCGGGTTAAAATAAGCTCCTCCGAATGTAGTATTGGGGATAATAATACAACCAGGGTAAGGCGGTTCAGGTCCTGCAAGGAAAGTACTAAATTCGCCTGGTGGAATTTTTGTATTAGGAACAGATACAAAATAATCCCCAACTCCTTGTGGATAATTGGCAACTGGTGTTGCTACTGCATCTCTGGATCTCGGCTGTATAAAGAATGCAACATCTGAATTGAGAGGAGGAACTCCAGGAAGGGGTGTTGACCTGCTTAAAAAGTTTCCGATTATTCGTCCTGTTCCTAAAGCCTGTAATCCGTAATAAGTAAAATGTTTCATTCTCATATATATTGGTGTATTTACGGTAGGGTTTGTAGTTGGATTGTTATACGCTGCTGCAATCGAAGCATTATCATGAGTTACCACATTTCTAAAATCATTATTATAGGCATTATTATCGTAAAAACAGAACCATGGATGCTGGCCATAAATATTGCAATTAACATAAACATGAAAAAGAATATTGTTTTCTGTAAATCCCTGAGTTAAATTATTATGTGCAGGACCATATGAGATAACCGTATTTGTTCCTGTAGGGCTTGTTTGTAAAATATTTTGTTGAACATCATTTAAAGCATGAAGGAATAAAGTAGGGCAATTCGCATCGCCAGCATCTAATAAGCTTCCTACAAACGGAATAGGATTGCTTGCTCTCATATCCGGCATGTTGGCTCCCATTGCCACTACCGCCCGGATTCTGTTTTGATAACCTGGAGTTATATTGGGAGTCCGGCTATGAGCAGTAAATATACCGCACACTTGTGTAGCAGTTTGACCTGAATTTGCTCCTAATCCAAATGCAACATCATTAAAGTTCATATTTCCAACTACATCATCTGCATAGCCTAATACCAAGCTAGATCGGCCACCCCAGCTTCCACCCATAGCATACATTCTGTTTAGATCTACATTGAGAAAGGCGTTATTGGCTATAACTAATTGTTCGGCTGCAATACCCAAATGTATCATGGATAACGCATCAATAGCATTCTTCCTGTTTTCATCCGAAGAGTATGCGCTATACATGGGATAATAATCTTGAATTATGCCGCCTATTAAAGGTACACCAGCCGGCACGACGGAAAAATATTTATTAGAAAGAAAATTTTCATAAACTAAGACAGCATATCCTCTCATTGCCAGATCGGCAGCGAGTAATAAACTTCCAGACCATTCTGCTATAAAATTTTCTGTCCATCCATTAGTCAATAAAACACATGGTCTGGCAACATTGTCATTAGGCCGTATAAAAACTGCATGTGGTTTATTAACGTTGCTATTTAGATTGTATGGAAATGTATTGGGATATTCTATGTTAGTAAAGCCATGTATTTGAGATGTTTTTACTATCAAAAAACTATTTGCATTTGTTCCCGGGTATGTTTCAGTCCGGGCGTTATCATCGCCCGGCATGCCTTGCGGCATCCATGCGAATACATTTTTTAATTCATTGGCTAATCGCATGGTGCTAACTAAATACCTGTATTGATTTTGAGTAGTAGCATTTTGATTAAATGCCGTTGGAATGGTAAGTGTAGCTGTTGTCGGAATATTAAAAAAACGGTTTGTATTTACATCTGCAAAGTTGTCTGCAGCTGTAAACTGTCCGTAACAATGTAAAATCGTTACGGTGATCATTAAGGGAACAAGAATCTTTTTCATAGCTTAATTTTTATGGTTAATATTTATACTCGTAATACACATTTATACTATCGTTCAGGTTTACCTTTCTGTTAGTGATCTCATCGTTGGCATTGGATGTATAATTAAATTCATACGCGTTCTGCACTTGTCCGGTGGATATTAATATTTCGGTTCGTTTTACAATCCTCAATTTATTCCCCACCCCGTCATTGATGCCCATCAGTGCAAGTACATTTACGCCACCGGAATACAGGAACCGAATACCGCCGCTCGCAAATCGGATATCTAGATTTTCTGGTACGGGATGAGTATAATCAAACTCATAAATTACTTTAATAAAAGGGTTCCCCGTATTATCCCGGATAATGTATTGAACGAGGTCGTTATTCACATCATATACAAAATCAGTGAGGCTGCTCATGTTGCCTGGCAATATCGCATCCATGTGCGTGATCTTGTTATCGGCATACGTAAAAAATAAACCTAATCCTAATCCCAGTGTATCTGTCATCTTTGTAAATTCCTTATTGGCGCCGTAATAAAAATCCAGTGCAAAATGGCCCGTGGAATCTTCAAACAGGAATCCTCTTACCTTACCGGATAAGTATTGCAGTTTCATCGATTTTTTCAAATGCGTTTGTGTAGAATCGCTGAATACTTCGAGACTATCCAGGGTGCCATCAGGATTGTAATAAAAGTTGGTCACTTCACGTATGGAAATATTATTGATCCGTGCCTCAAAACCATTTACATTATCATCATGAATTTTAAAAGATTGACGGATTTTTCGGGCATCAGGTCGGGTTGGAATCGTTTCACAGCTCAATAAGCCGATGATCATTAATCCGGTAATACAAAATGATGTGTTCCGAGTAATCATAAGTTCTACTTTTTCTTTAAAATGCAACACATAAAATAAAAGTAACATTGCCCTTGCTTTCATTGACATTTACAATAAAAGTTTCTGTTAGTACCTATATTCGTAAAAGACATCTATCGTATCATTCAATGTTAATGTTTTGCCAATAATCTCACTGCTATCGTTTAAAGAATAGCTTTCGTAGAAAGTCCTCAATGGCTCATTGGTAGCAATATGCGTTTCGGTACGTTTTACAACCCTATTGGTGTTGCCAAGGCCGTAATTCAATCCCATCAGCGAGATAACATTCACGCCGCCTGCATAGAGATACCGGAGTCCTACGCCGGCGAAACGTATATCGAGGGCCTCCGGGATGGTATTAGCAAGGTCATATTCCAACTGCACCTTAATATTCGGTTGCCCCAAAGTATCGGATATGATATACTGTATCAGGTTGTCATGGCTGTCATACACGAAGTTCGTTAAACTCGTAGTAGCGCCCAATGTCAGATCGGTGTGAATGATCTTGTTGTTCGAGTAATCGACAAAGATCCCCCAGCCGAGGCCAAATACATCCGTCACTCTGGTCAATTCATAATTGGCATTGTAATACAGATCGAGAACATAATTGCCGGCTAAATAATCAAAGAAGTATCCCCGTATTTTGCCCGGTGTATTATAATCGAGCTTCAGCGATTTGACCAGGATCGTATTGGTCGAGTCAAACGCATTCAGGCTATCCAACAGGTCATGTTCATTATAATAAAAATTGGTGATCTCCCGGACGGAAATATTCTGGCCGCGCAACACAACCCCGTTTACATTGTCGTCGTGAATGGTAAACGATTGCTTGATCTTCCTGCCGGGCTTGGGCATAGTAGGAATAGGGCCTCGTGTTTCGCAACTTACGATGCTGAGGATCAGCACACCGATCAATAAAAATAGGAGGTGAGTAGTACAGCAAGAAGTTCTCTTTTCCATAGCGTTTTACAACTTAAGGATAAATATGAAAAATAATTTATTCATAAAAAGGTACAAATATTTAATATTGTCCTTATTTTCATTCCTATTATAATCCGCTTCTATGTACGATTCCAAGCTGGTAACCATCTATTCCCTTTTAAATTTTGATGAGAAGCGGCAGCTTAGGAAATGGATAAATTCGGATTTCGTCAATAAAAACAAGGCAATTCTAAAATTCTTCCGGTTCCTGGATACCCGTAAAAGCATCACACCCAATACAGTTACGAAGGCCAAAGCCTACGAATATCTATTTCCCCGGGCTGCCTACAATGACCTGAAGATCCGGCACCTGATGTGGCTGACCACGGAGATCGTAGAAGATTTTATCGTCTATCACAACATCGACAATATCCTTTCTCTGAAACAAGAGATCTTATCGCAGTTCTATAGCCGCAAAGATCTTTACCGGTATTCGATCAAAGAAATTGAAAAAGGCATTGACCTGCTGGAAGACAGTCCAACAAAAAATGCAGAACATTATAACAAGCTCTTCAATTTTTACGCCGGTTATTTTGATATCAGTTCGAGAAATGTGCGGACAGAAGATTTTAAGATCGACCGCGTAGCAGATTCGTTCACTATCCTGACCATCCTTGAAACATTAAAAACCAGCAGCCGTATTGTCGCGATACAAAAAGTGGGAGAGACGCGTTCTATGCATAAATTGCTTCCTGCGGTGCTGGAACTTTTAAAAGACCCGGCATTTCATGAGTTGCCGGAAGTGAGGATCTACTACAATATCTACAAAGTTGCCGCGGAAGAAGATGAAAAAGCTTTTCAGCAATTTATGACGGATATAAAAACCAATGAAAAATTATTTTATATACACGACCTGAACGAGCTCTATCGCCTCGCCATTAATTTTTGTATCAAAAAATCCAACCAGAACAATCAATATTATACCCAACAGGCATTTGAATTGTATTTATACGCGGTAGAAAATAAGATACTGATCGAAAACAACGAGATCAGCCGTTTTATTTTTACGAATACAGTTACGCTGGGTATTAAATTAAAGGAATTTCAACGGATAGAAAATTTTATTAACTCGTACAGCAAATTCCTGAATGAAGAATTCAGGAGTAATACGATCGATTTTAATACGGCGAAAGTTTTGTACGCGAAAAATGAACCGGATAAGGCTTTGAAAATATTGCTGACCAATAAATTTCTCGACCCGATCTGGAATCTCAATGCCAAATATCTCGTTTTGAAGATCCTGTTTGAATCGCGTAATATACAGACCTTTAATTTTCACCTGAAGGCATTTAAACTATACCTCAAGCGTAAATCCAATATCGGGTATCACAAAGTGTATTTTTCCAATGTCATTGAGGCATTTAACCAACTCCTGAAAGTGTTTAAGGATCCGAAAAAAAATAAGAATTTTAAATTCGGCGAGGATACACCGGATATCGATTGGTTCAACAAAGCGCTGAAAGAAATAAAAAAATAATTGCGCTTAAAAGTTCGGCGCCAGGTTATTATTGGCCTCGTCGTAAAAGCTGTTGATATACTTGATCGCTTCTTCCACACTGTCAGTCACCAAAAATAGGTCGAAATCTTCTTTGTTGATATACTTATTTTTTCTCAACAAGGTTTGATTGACAAATTCCAGCAAATGCGACCAATACGTTTTTCCCATCAGTACGATCGGTACGCGCTCGATCTTTTTGGTTTGCACGAGTGTCATCACTTCAAATAATTCATCCATGGTACCAAAACCGCCGGGCATATAAACGAAGCCCTGCGCGTATTTTACAAATACGACCTTGCGTACGAAGAAATAATAAAAATTGATCATGTGCTCATAATCGACATAGGGATTACTGCCTTGTTCAAACGGGAGCTTGATATTTAATCCAACGGATTTGCCGTTCTTTTTCTGTGCGCCTAAATTGGCTGCTTCCATGATGCCCGGACCGCCGCCGGTAATTACGCCATAACCTTCTTCTACCAGGCGACCTGCCATTTTCGTTGCCATTTTGTAATAGCGGTTATCCGGTTTGGTGCGCGCCGATCCGAAAATGGAAATGCAGGGACCGATCTTGTCCATTTTGTCATACGCTTCCACAAATTCACTCATAATGCGAAACATGCTCCAGCTGTTGGAGGCGTTTACTTGTGTCCAGTTTCTCGATTTGAAGGGTTGTTTCTTTTTAAAATGATCTAACGACATTTACTCTTCTTTTTTGCTTATTAAATATAATCCGCCGAAAGTCAGCAGCCCGTTGATCAGCAGGATTTCCAAACCGATCTGGTAGGTGCCCGACCAGGCGGGGAGCAAATTTACGATTCCTTCGTGATTATTCACCCATTTTGGCTTATTTACTATGATATTCAACACGTAACAAATGACGGGGGCGAAGATACAGACATATAAAACCAGCTTGTCCTGTACTTTTCTGTTGGTTAAAATACCGAACATAAAGAGTCCCAATAACGGACCGTAGGTATAACCGGCAATTTCCAACAATATGTCGATAATGGCTTTTTTATTCAGGACTTTAAAAAATAAAACAAATAAAAAGAAAACGACAGCCATGGATAAGTGAACCTTTAATCTTGTATTGGTACGTTGTTCTTCTGAAATGTCTTTTTCATTTACGCCCAATATGTCAATGCAAATGGACGATGTCAGTGCAGTTAATGCGCCGTCCGCACTTGGGAATAATGCGGAGATCAACCCGATAACAAAAATGAGCGCGATAAATCCCGGCAAATATTGCATGGCGATGATGGGAAATAAATTATCCGTCTGCTCGGGAATCGGAACTCCCATTTTTTCGGCATAGAGATACAATACGCCGCCCAATACAAGAAAAATTAAATTTACCAGCACCAAAATAAAGCTGAACGTGATCATATTTTTCTGCGATTCTTCCAGCGTGCGGCAGCTGATATTTTTTTGCATCATCTCCTGGTCTAATCCCGTCATCGTGATCGTGATAAACATCCCGCCGATGATGTGTTTCAGAAAATAATTTCCTTTTAGCACATCCGTCATAAAAATTTCGGTGTAGTGATGCGAGTTTAATTCGGTAAATAATCCGCCGAAGGATAATCCCAGATGATGTTTAACATACAGCACGCAAGAGACTAATGCCAGCAGCATAAAGCTCGTTTGTAACATGTCTGTCCAAACGATAGATCTTACTCCGCCTTTGAAAGTATATAACAAGATCATCAGCAAAATGACAAATGCCGCTAGTGAAAAATAGCCGAATCCTTCCGGCAACAAAAAGATCTGCAAAACATTGATGACGAGATACAATCGCAATGTCGCGCCCAATGTCCTTGATAAAATAAAAAAGCCTGCGCCGGTTTTATACGATACCGGTCCGAATCGTTCTTTTAAATAAGAATAGATAGAGGTCAGGTTTAAACGATAGTATAGTGGCAATAAAACAAACGCGATCACGAAATAACCGATGAGATAACCGATGACGATCTGGAAATACGCAAAATGCGCCACGCCAACTTTTCCCGGAACGGAAATAAAGGTAACGCCGGAAAGCGAAGTGCCGATCATGCCGTAGGCGACGATATACCAGGGCGAAGCTTTACTGCCGATAAAAAAGTCTTTGTTACTGGCATTTCTCGAAGTGATCCAGGCGATCACAAAAAGGAAAATAAAGTAAGCAAACACGGTACTTCCGATAATTACAGGGCTCATAAAGTTAATTTGGACATATATCCCTTAAAAATGAGAATAAAATGCCAAACCCCAAAATTTTAGCGGGCTATTCGCTATTTTTGTGCTATGCAATTTCCTTCCAAATTGATAGAAGACGCAGTGATGGCTTTTGCCCGGATGCCGGGTATCGGTAAGAAAACGGCGTTGCGTTTGGTGATGCATTTATTGCAGTCGGAAAAGGAAAATACACAGCAATTTACGGAAGCACTGCAACGCTTGCGCGAGGATATCAAATTCTGCAGCGTTTGTCATAATGTTTCGGATGAGGAGCTTTGCAGCGTGTGTAGCAACCCGCGCCGCGATCATAGCGTGATCTGCGTAGTGGAAAATTTCCGCGATATTTTAGCGATCGAACAAACAAGACATTATCACGGCGTTTATCATGTGCTGGAAGGATTGATCTCACCAATGGATGGCATAGGTCCGGACCAGTTAAATGTCGATGCGCTGGAAGAACGCGTGAAAAAAGAAGAAACGAAAGAATTGATCATGGCGCTGAACCCGACAATGGATGGCGACACGACTATTTTTTATTTATCGAAACGCTTTGCGGAATATGGCGTGCATATCACCACGATCGCGCGGGGCATTGCGTTTGGCGGCGAACTGGAATATGTCGATGAAATTACACTGGCGCGTAGCATTCAATCGCGATTGCCATTCGAACAATATTTACATAAAAATGGTAACGGTTAACGGAAAGATGATTTCCCTGGTAACTAATAACTGATAACTAGTAACTAAAGTGAAGCTTTCCATTATCATCGTCAACTATAATGTCCGCTATTTTTTAGAGCAGTGCCTGCATTCTGTTTTCCGTTCCCAGGTCAATTTCCCGTTTGAAGTTTTTGTGGTCGATAATAATTCGCAGGACGATTCGCTGGCGATGCTGGCAAATAAATTCCCGCAGGTAAAAGTGATCGCGAATAAAGAGAATCTGGGGTTTTCCAAAGCCAATAACCAGGCGATAAAACAATCGGATGCACAATATTATTTATTGCTGAATCCCGATACGGTCATTCCCGAAGATATGCTGCAAAAAAGTGTGGATTTTTTAGATGCGCATGATAATGCCGGAGGTTTAGGTGTAAAAATGTATGATGGCAGCGGGAAATTTTTGCCGGAGTCCAAGCGCGGATTTCCTTCGCCGATGGCAGCATTTGCTAAAATGAGCGGGCTGGCAAAATTGTTTCCAAAGTCGAAATTATTCGGGCAATATCATTTGACGTATTTAGATAACAATATAACTGCCGAAGTAGATGTGTTGAGCGGCGCCTGTATGTTTTTGCGTAAATCGGTGCTCGACCTGATCGGATACCTCGATGAAGATTATTTTATGTACGGCGAAGACATCGACATTTCTTACCGCATACAGCAGGCCTGGTTTAAAAATTATTATTTCGCGGATACCAGCATCATCCATTTTAAAGGCGAGAGCACGAAAAAAGGTTCTTTGAATTATGTGCGCGTATTTTACAACGCCATGATCATTTTTTCAAAAAAACACATACATGGAACACAAGGTAAATTGCTCACCGGTTTACTGACCATTGCCATTTATTTCCGCGCTTTACTGGCGATCCTTCAAAACCTGTTTGGAAAGATCGGTATTGTGCTGATGGATGCTGCGTTGATGTTTGTGAATTTATACATCCTGCAATATGTGTGGCAGCAATATGTACGCACGGATGTTGTTTTCCCGGAAACATTTTTGCTGGTTAATATACCGCTGTATATACTGAGCTGGCTGCTGGCGATGTGGCTATGCGGGGTATATGCGAAAAGCGCAAAATGGAAACGATTGATCGCAGGTTTATTTATCGGTACGCTGATCATCGCGACGATGTATGCCTTTTTCCCAAATTCGCTGCGTACTTCCCGCGGGGTAATTGTTTTTTCTTTCGGGATGAATATTGCCGCGTTGCTGTTGTTCCGCGGGTTTTTAGCACTGTTCCTCAATTCCTACCGCAACTTTTTTATTTCCACGAAACGCTATATTGTTGTCAGCGATGCGGCTGAGGCAGACTATATCAGCGGGCGTTTGACAGCTACCCAACCGCACTATAAATATGCAGGTTTTGTTCGTGTAAATGGTGTTGAAGAAAAAAATAATCTGGGCGATATTGACCAGCTGGAAGATATTGTAGAAGCGTACGAGCCCGATGAGATCTTATTTTCGACCGATAAGCTGAGTATGCAATTCATCATACAAAAGATGACGGCGATACGCCAGCCCGTAGAATTCAAAATGGTTTCGCAGCGCAACTCCGCGATCGGCAGCTCTTCCAAAAACCGCAGCGGCGAAATTTATACCTTCGATGTGGAAATGCCTTCTAAAAAAAGTTTTTTGGAACGACTTAGAAACTGGATATGATCATCGGCTATAATTCGGCGCTTCGTTGGTGATCGTCACATCATGCGGATGGCTTTCGTTCACACCGGCACTCGTAATTTTTACAAAGCGTGCAGTTTTTTGCAACGTATCGACATCCTTCGCACCGCAGTAACCCATTCCGGCCCGCAATCCGCCTACATATTGATAGATCACTTCGCTCAAGGTTCCTTTATATGGCACACGTCCTACGATGCCTTCCGGAACTAATTTTTTGATGTCGTCTTCTACATCCTGGAAATAACGGTCCTTGCTTCCTTCCTGCATCGCTTCGAGCGAGCCCATGCCGCGGTATACTTTAAATTTTCTTCCTTCAAAAATGACGGTTTGCCCGGGGCTTTCATCTGTTCCCGCAAATACAGAACCTGCCATGATCGTATTCGCGCCGCCGGCTAATGCTTTTACGATATCGCCGGTATGCCGTATGCCGCCATCGGCAATAACCGGAACACCTGTATTTTTTAATGCCAGCGATGCTTCGAAGATGGCACTCAATTGCGGAACGCCAACGCCGGCTACTACACGCGTGGTGCAAATAGAACCGGGACCAACTCCAACTTTTACAGCATCTGCTCCGGCTTCCAGCAAAGCTTTTGCCGCTTCGCCCGTCGCAACGTTGCCGCCAACGATATCAATATTTTTAAAGCTAGATTTTGCCTGTTTGATCGCGTTCAATACACCTTGCGAATGTCCGTGCGCTGTATCGATACAAATAAAATCGACATTGGAATTGACTAAAGCTTCAATGCGGTTCATCATGTCCTGTGTAACACCAACAGCTGCCGCTACGCGCAAACGTCCCAATTCGTCTTTACAAGCGTTCGGATAATTTTTTACTTTGAGAATATCTTTATACGTGATCAACCCGACCAATCTTCCGGTTTTATCGACTACCGGTAATTTTTCAATGCGGTATTCGTGTAGGGTTTCTTCGGCTTGTTTCATGTTTGTGCCTTCCGGTGCCGTGATCAAACGATCTTTGGTCATCAGGTCTTTGATGAGCATATTTTCATTTTTGCAAAAACGCAGATCGCGATTGGTAAGTATGCCTACGAGAAAACCGCTGTCATCTACAATCGGGAAACCTCCGATTTTATTATCCCGAAGTAGTGAAAATGCATCCGACACTTTCATCTCCGGCTTTAACGTGATTGGGTCGATGATCATTCCGCTTTCAGAGCGCTTTACTTTACGCACTTCCGCCGCCTGTTTTTCTATTGACATATTTTTGTGCAAAACACCGATGCCGCCTTCGCGCGCCATAGCTATCGCGAGCTGGGCTTCTGTGACAGAATCCATCGCAGCAGATAGGATAGGCGTGTTGATGCGGATGTTGCGTGTGACGTAAGACGAGATATCCGTTTCGCGCGGAAGAACCTGCGAGTAAGCGGGGATCAGTAAAACATCATCGAAAGTGAGGCCGTCGCCGGCGAATTTGTCCTGGGAGAAATGACTTTTTGGTTCCATATGCAAAGATACGGAAAAAGTTTATACGAACATTTTCGGGTCGTGAAATTATTATTAAACGCGCTTAAAATTTCGCTTTTGCCTCGGTCAGCAGCTTGCTGAGTGTCTCTATATCATTAATATACAGGTTAGTAAAAGACTTATTGACGTTCATATTGATCTGGTACGCCAGGCCCCATTTTTTGGTGGTAGGCGTAGGCTGGGCAATGTACAATACCAGTTGCGAGCCGCCCAGGCTATTAAAAAAGATCTCGGTATAATTAGCCGGGAAGCTTTGCATTTTTGTGATAGTGCTCATATAAGCCAAAGTCGCCAGCAGGTTATCTACTTCTTTTGAATCGAGATAAGTTTTAACACTAATACCTTGTTTACTTAAAGTGCCTGCAGGAAAACCCTGCGTGATCCGTATCCCGGAAAATGTTTGAAAAGTTTCAAGGTTGCTGACCTTTACGACGTCTAAAGCATAACTGCGAAATGTGCCGGCAGGGATCACTTCTTTTTTCAGCATATAACCGGTGGAGCTCAGCATTTCTTCTAATAAGGTCTGCGTTTTTGCAACCGGTACGATCAGCGTATCCTCCTGCGAAAAACCTTTAAATGCCATACTTAGGACGAACAAAACAAGAAGTGTATATTTTTTCATTACATGAAAATTTTACGAAAGATAACTCAAATATTCTTTTTCAATATTAGCGGCCGCTTTTTTTGCGGGTAAATAAGCAGTAACGAGGCTGATCAGCGTAACAATTCCCGCCACAGCCAGGAAATCGAATAAATGCATGTCGACGGGATAATAGTGTACCAAAAAAGTAGAGCCGGGCATCGGCAACAGACCCACTTTTTTTTGCAGCACGCAAAGTATGATCGCTACGATGATCCCGATCAATCCGCCGAAAAAGGAAAGCAGCCAGCCTTCGAGTAAAAATAACCGGACGACGGATCTTTTACTTAATCCTAATGCTGTAAGCGCGGCCATATCTTTTTTCTTTTCCAAAACGAGCATCGACAACGCGCCGATGAGATTGAAGGAGGCAATGATCAGGATAAAAGACAGGATAATAAAGACTGCCCATTTTTCTGTGCTCAGCACTTTATACAGCACTTCATTTTGCTGATAGCGTGTTTGAATTTTGAAAGAAGGCCCTAATTGCGCTTTTAACGCTTCCACGGTTTGTTCTGCTTGTGATGCGTCTTTCAGCTTAATTTCCACTTTGGAAGCATGATCTTCATTTTCGGTCAATGCCTGGAAATAATCCAACGGTACCAATGCATATTGCGCGTCAAATTCGTCGGAGATAGCAAAAACACCGCCAGCCATCATATAGCTTTTCTGAAAAGCATTTTCCGGGTTGGCAAAAGACGAAGCGGATTTCTTCGGCATATAAATATTTACCGGGGTTAACGCCTGTTCGGTATTGATATTCATTTTTTGTGCAACACCGGCCCCGAGTATGATATAATCAAAACCATCGCGCTGCACGAATTTTTTCCCTTCCATCATGAACGAATCAAAACCCTGTACGACATTGAAATAATTCGGGTCGATCCCTTTGATCGTGCAGATATGTTGCTGGTCGCCGTATTCCAGCAGCGCGTTTTCTTCAAGCGTAAAAGAATAGTAGTGAATATTTTTTTCGTTCTTCAGCGTACTGACCAACTTATCATTGATCTCAAAAGTTTTGGAAGCATCCGCGCTGATCGCGATCTCGGGATAAAAAACAGTATACAAGGATTTTACTAAGCTTTCTAATCCGTTAAATACAGAGAGCACTAAAATTAATGCCAAGGTACCGACGCCAATTGCCGTAGCGCTGACACCGGAAATAATATTAATGGCATTCGTCGATTTTTTGGAAAAGAGATATCGCCTGGCTATTCTGAATTCGAGATTCATGCTGTCAACCGGTTATTTTTCGTAAGGGTCTTCTTCATCTTCGCTGCGGTTCTTCGCGATCTCCGAATCTTTCGCTTTTACTTCCTGGAAGATCTTTTCGAGTTTGAAAACTTCGTCGAGCGTATCGTCTTTAAAAAATTCCAGTTCAGGAATGCGACGAACTTTCTTTTTGATCTTGTTGCCGAGTAAACCGCGCAAATGCTTTTTATTAAAATTGATATAGGCGAGTATCTCGTCGGGCTTGCTGTGGTTGAAAATGCTCACATAAACGCGGGCGGTCAGCAGGTCGGGTGTGAGGTGAACGCCGGAAAGCGTGACCATGGCGCCTTCTAATATTTCATTGGCCTCGCGCTGGAAAACTTCACTTAGAGCGATCTGGATGGTTTTAGCGACTTGTTTTTGACGAATAGATTCCATGGCGGGTTGAGTATAGAACAAAAGTAAATAATATCTTTGTGCTTCCCATGAAGTGGCTGAAAAGAATATCGGTATATTTAAAACAATACAGGCTGAATGCCGTATTGAATGTCGTTTTTAATATTATTTCGTCTTTTTTCGGTGTTTTTTCCGTTTTAATGCTGATCCCTTTCCTGAACCTGTTGTTTCATGCCGAACCTGCCATATTGCCTTCGAAGCCGGTTTTTGAAGGCATTTCTGAAATGAAAAGCTATCTCAGCCAGTTTGCCGAATATTTTATCGCGAAGCTGGTACACGAGGGCGGTAAAACGCAGGCATTGTTGTATATCTGTTTATGTACACTGGGTGTTTTCTTGCTGAAAAATATTTTTCGATATCTCGCCTTGCATTTTCTCGCGCCGATGCGCACGGGCGTTGCGGGGCAATTACGTCAAAAGCTGTACAACAAATTGCTCGATCTGCATGTCCTCTATTTTTCCGATCAGCGCAAAGGCGACATCATGACCCGATTGACGAATGATGTGCAGGAAGTGGAATACGGAATTTTGCATTTCCTGGAAGTAGGATTTAAAGAACCGATCACGATTTTGGTAACACTGTTCACGATGATCATCTTAAGCCCGAAGATGACCTTGTTTGTTTTGCTGATCCTTCCGGTGTCGGGTTATATCATCGGGAAAATTGGAAAAACTTTAAAACAAGCTTCTAAAGAATCACAGCAATTGCAGGGGCAGCTCAACTCGGCGGTGGAAGAAACGATCTCCGGAACACGCATTGTAAAAGCGTATACCGCTGAAAAGTCTTTAACGGAACGCTTTTCTGTGTTGAATGAAATGCACCGTAAGATCGGAACACGAATGCTGCGCCGCCGCGATCTGTCGACTCCTTTGTCCGAATTTTTAGGGATCACGATCGTTGTCATGGTTTTGTTTTTAGGCGGAAGACTGGTCTTAAATCATACATCAACTTTAACGCCCGAAACTTTTATTACGTTTATCGTGATCTTCGCGCAGATCATACAACCGGCAAAAGCATTCTCCAACGCGTATTATTTTATCCAAAAAGGATTGGCTTCATTAGACAGAGTAGAAGAATTGCTCGATGAAAAAATTGTGGTGAATGATGCAACAAATGCCATCGATTTAAAAACATTTGATCAATCCATTGAATTAAAAAATGTTTCCTTTTCCTACCCGGGCCGGCCGGTTTTACAGGATATCAATATATCCATCTCCAAAGGGAAAAAGATAGCCCTGGTTGGGGTTTCCGGCTCCGGTAAGTCTACACTGATACAATTGATCATGCGTTTCTTCGATCCGTCAGCTGGTGAAATATTGATTGATGGAAAAAATATCAAAGCTATTTCACAAAATTCACTGCGCAAACAAATTGCACTCGTTACACAGCATGCCGTTTTATTTAATGACAGTGTCGCCAACAATATCGCCCTGGGAAATGAATTGAACGATGCGAAGATCAAAGATGCTGCCCAACATGCCTATGCCTGGGATTTTATCCAAAACATGCCGGGGCAATGGAATGCTTCTGTGGGCGACAATGGCTCTAAATTAAGCGGGGGAGAACAACAACGCCTGGCATTAGCGCGTGCTTTTTATAAAAACGCACCGATCCTTATACTCGATGAAGCAACGGCACATTTGGATAGCAACAGCGAACAATTGGTGCAGAAAGCTTTATATGAATTATGGAAAGATAAAACAGCGATCATTATCGCGCATCGTTTATCGACGGTTCAAAACTGCGACGAGATCATCGTGCTGAAAGATGGTAAGGTTGTTGAGCAGGGAAGCCCATCAGAATTGATGTCCAAAAATGGTGAATATAAACGCCTGGTGGAATTACAGCAATTGTAATTAATGGTACGAAAAATCTACCGTTAAGGTCCGGATGTTTTTTACAGCCTTATCTAAAATAGCTAATCGTTGGGTGGCAGAATCTTTTTCTTCCTTCAGGATCTTTTTGTCTTTAACCCTTTCTTCATAATACGTTTTCAGATCGTAAATGACATTAGCAGCTCCGCGGATGTTCTGGTCGGATTCTTCATACTGATTGATATCCGCTAAAAATGCAATGCCGTTTGCAAACAATGGATCGTTACATTTTTTCAGGTAAATCTTGATGGAACGAAAATTGGGCAAATAGGTTCTGTAATTGTTCATCCAGATCGCTTTCTTGATGAACTCTAAATTGTCCAGGCTGGTATCTGCAAATATTTTAGCCAGCGAAACCAATAACGGCCTGCTTTCCGTCGATTTGAAATTTTGCGCCAGCTTATAGGCTTCGGCTTTGTTGACGGCCGCCAGTTTATCAAACGCAGTTGCGATAAACGTTATAGAAGAATCTTTTGCGATAACACTTTTACAAAGGGTTTCTGTACGGACCGGATCCATACGGCATAGAAGCTGAAAAGCTTTCTGGCGTACCTGTGGATTGTCATCGGCATTGATCATCTTTTGCATCGCCAGCATCAATTTGTTTTTATCGCTGAAATCCGTGAAATCGACCTGGTCTAAAGTAAACCGGCGCAGGTACCAGTTTTTATCCGATAGGGCTTTGTAAAAAATTTCCTGTACAGCCGGGTTATCTCTTACGTTGTTCGCCAGCGCAGCAATGGCTTCGCGCTTATCGAGATACAAACCGGCATTATAAAATTTAAAGATGTTTTCTTCCGTCGAGAGATAATCGATCTTTTCGCAAAGCAAAACTTTGTCTGCATCAAAATCCACCAATTGCGGTTTGGATTTTGCCGGGAAATAAAATGCCATCTCGCGATCCGTGATATCAATAGTTTTGGTTTCTTTTTTCCCGTCCATGTAAATATCCAATTTAGTCGGTATGCGGTAAATGGGCGCTTGATCTGCCGGGTGTGTTTGTTTGACACGCACTTCCACCGTTTTATTTTTTTCGTCGTAGGTATGGCGTATTTCCAGGATCGGATGTCCTTTTTCTAAAAACCATTGATCAAAAAACCAGTGCAGGTCTTCGCCGGTGATGGCTTCAAAAGCCTGGCGCAGATCCGATAGCTCTGCCGAAGAATATTTATGATCGTTGAGATATTTGTGCAGCGACGCATAAAAGGCTTCATCGCCTACGTAATTGCGCAGCATATGTAATACTCTTCCGCCTTTCTCATAACGAATGGCGTCAAACAGGTCGTGCGCTAAGGCATAATGATAATTGACAATGGGCTCATCATTCGTAATGCTTTGATTGATATATTTATTCATGGACTCCTGGTTATAGGCATCCGCGTCGTCCTTGCCGTTTTTGTATTCAAACCAAAGTGTTTCGCCATAATCCGCCAGCGATTCGTTCAGGGCAATATTGGCCCAGCTTTCACACGATACGTAATCGCCAAACCACTGGTGAAAAATTTCATGTACGATGATATAATCAAAATCTTCATCCAGCAGGTCCTGTCTGTTAAGCAACATGCGATCGAAATACAAAATAGCCGAAGTATTTTCCATCGCGCCTGCAGTATAATCCCAGCATATCATATGGGATAATTTATCCCACGGATATTCGATACCTAAAACATTGGAATAAAAATCTACCATCTCCGTTGCATTTTTAAATACTTCGGGCACCGCATCAAAATAATTTGAAAAAGTATAATAGCTCATTTCCTTACCATGCCAGGTGGTCGCATATTTCTGATAGGAGCCAACGCCCAGGAAAACCAGGTAAGGAGCAAGCGGCTTGTCCTGTTTCCAATGATCTGTGCGAGTGCCGTTGGTATTTATTTTGGAATCGGCAAGTACGCCATTCGACATCGTTAAAAAAGCAGTATCCACCGTTACATAAAGCTCCAGAGAGCATTCTTCATTTGTCGATTCAATGGTCGGGAACCAGACAGAACTGGCTTCTTCTTCGCCTTGCGTCCAGATATGAAAAGGTTTGTAAGGATTTTTATTTTCCGCGTCGATAAAATACATGCCGCGCCCTAAATACGTCAGGAAACTATCGAGCTTATACGGTTGCGCAATATAGTCGATCACGATAGTAAGCTGTTCATCGCGGGTATAGGTTTTATCCAGTTCAATTTTTAATTGCAGCGAATCGTAAGAATAATTCAGTTTTTTGTTGCCATTGCCTTTTTTCAGCTCAATGCTGTTAATGACCATCATTTTGGCATCGAGCGTCAGCGTATTTTGTTCGTAAAAATAAGGCTTCAGTAAAAGCTCAGCTTTGCCGATCACCGTTTTGTTCGATTGGATGGGCGTCACATTAAGTTTGGTCGCCATCAGGTCGAAATACCGGGTTTTGGATGGCTTGTAAGAAGTGATCGTATTTTCAGGTTTTATGACAATTTCACCCAGTTCATAAGGATCTTTTTCTGCGGTTTTATTCTTTTTAGGAGGCTTGGCGGAAATGGAAAATGCAACTACTGAAAATGAAAAAAGAAACAGGATTATTTTTTGCATAGACTTATTAACACGATTTGAAAAAGTAAAGGTAATTATTTCTCTGTTTTATAGTTAATATTACAGGGCAAATTATTGGTTAATATTAATGAAATACAGGGTTTTATACAAAGATGACATTGCAAACGAAGTCGAATTCAAAGGCAATGATGTACTGATCAATGGCGTGAAGTCGGAGATCGATATGGTGCAGTTGCTGCAAAATAAATTTCACTTGCTCGATGATCATAAGTCGTACAATATTGAAGTGGTCCATGCTGATTTTTCAAATAAGACCTTCGACATAAAAGTAAATGACACGGTTTATAAATTGAAGCTGGAAGATGAGCTCGATACATTGCTCGACAAAATGGGTATGTCATCCACAGCATCGCATAAAATGGAACATGTAAAAGCGCCGATGCCCGGCCTGGTACTGAATGTTTTTGTAACTGCAGGGCAAACTGTACATAAAGGTGATAATTTGCTGGTATTGGAAGCGATGAAAATGGAAAATATCATCAAGGCAAGCGGAACAGGAACAGTAAAAGCAATTAAAGTAAATCAAAAACAAGCGGTCGAAAAAAATCAATTGCTTATCGAAATGGAATGATGGTTTATCATTCGAAATCCTATTTATGAATATCGTCAGCCCCGAAATAGAACAATATATTGATAGCCATACCAGCGCTGAAACACCCGTATTAGCTGAGCTTAACCGCAAAACGTATACGGATGTGCTAATGCCGCAAATGCTGTCGGGCAAAGTGCAGGGAAAGATGTTGCAATTCATTTCGCAGATGCTGCAGCCGCAACGGATCCTGGAGATAGGAACCTATACAGGTTACTCAGCGATCTGTTTGGCGCAGGGATTGACGGACAATGGAAAATTATTTACGCTCGATATCAACGAAGAGCTGGAAAGCATGGTGCGCGATTATTTTGAGCGTTCCGGGTTGTCCAAAAAAATAGAATATATCATCGGCGATGCGACGAAGATCATCCCGCAATTAAATGAGCAGTTCGATCTCGTTTTTATCGATGCCGATAAACAGAATTACAGCCTGTATTACGACCTGGTGTTTGACAGAGTCAGAAGCGGAGGATTTATTATGGCGGATAACGTGTTGTGGAGCGGAAAGATCCTCGATGAAAAAAAGGATAAAGACACGCAGGCTTTATATGAATTTAACAAAAAGGTACACAATGACAATAGGGCCGAAAGCGTTATATTATCTATGCGCGACGGCGTATTCCTCATCCGAAAAAAGTAAAGAGTGAAAAAATATATTATCGTAATGGTTATTAGTTTAGGGTATGCCTGTAGTTGGGCTGCACAAAACTATGATTCACTGGCATATGCATATGTGTCAAAATATAAAGATGTAGCGATTGAAGAAATGGAGCGCGTCAATATCCCGGCGAGCATCACGTTGGCGCAGGGGATCCTGGAAACAGGTTTTGGAACAAGCGTGCTGATGTTGAATACGAATAACCATTTTGGCATCAAATGCCATGAAACCTGGACCGGCAAAACCTATAGCTATACCGATGATGCCCCGGATGAGTGTTTCCGCGTCTATGATTCGCCCGAACAATCTTTCCGCGATCACTCCGATTTCCTGCGTGGCCGTCCTCGCTATGCCAAGCTGTTTGCGCTCGATCCCAAAGATTACAAAGCCTGGGCTTATGGCTTAAAAGAAGCTGGCTATGCAACAAATCCGAAATATCCCGAGCTGCTCATCAAATACATTGAAACGTACCAGCTCTACAAATACGATACGCCCGATTACATAGAAGAAGACTGGATGCTGGATGACCGCCCGGTAACTGTCGTGGAAGATATTTATATCGAAAAACATCCAACTCCTCAACAAAAAGAAAAAGAAGATGACGTTAAGATCGATGGTACGATAAAATATCCGCAGCAATCTTCGGTGATCAAAACCGGCCCTAAGAAAATTTACAAGGTCAATAAATGTAAGGCGGTGAAAATGGGCGTAAACGAAGACCTGGCAGTGATCTCGTTGAAAACAGATATTGAAGAAGAAGACCTGATAGCATTTAATGATCTGAAACCGGGACAAAAAATTCAACCCGGGCAATATGTTTTTCTTCAGCCTAAAAGAAAAAAAGGGGCGGATGAAAAATACAAAGTGAAAGCGGAAGACAACATGTGGCTGATAGCACAACACAAAGGCGTTAAGCTCGACCGGTTTTTAAAACGCAATTTATTGACAAGAGGCGAGGAACCGGAAAAAGGTGAGTGGGTTTATCTCAAAGGCAAAGCGCCGAACAAACCTAAGCTGCGTCAAATAAAAGAAGTGCCTGCTCCCGAAATGATGGTAAAAAATACGATAACGCAGCCGGTGAAAGAGTATACAAAATTGCCGGAAGACAGCAAGCCGCCGGTTGTAACAAATACCCAGGTGCAATGGGAAGACCCGCAAAAGCTGGGCGAAAAACCGGTGAAGCCATATGAACAAGTGGTGCCGTTTGACTTAGCCGAATCGGAAATGACAGCGAGTAACCCGGGTGTGAAAGCCAAAGATTTGCCGATGATAGAAATGGACCCGATCGTTCCCGGCAAAAAAACGGTGATCAAAAGTTCAGGAAGCAAACAACATACCGTCATTAAAGGCGATACGATGTACAATATCAGCAAGCGCTATGGAGTTTCCATCGATGACATCCGGAAATGGAATAACATGCCCGATAATAATGTACAGCTCGGTCAGGTTTTGGTGATAAATCCCTAACTTAGGGGCAAGCGATACCGTTTGCAATCAACCATCCAGATAAAAGATAAAAAGTTCAGGCTCTTCATCCCGGCAGTCGAAGTGCAGTCGCGCGTGGAGGAAATTGCCGATGAGCTGACGGAAAAATTTCACGAAAAACATCCTGTATTTATTATTGTTTTACGCGGCGCGTTCATGTTTGCCGGCGATATACTTAAGCATTTTAATTCTCCCTGCGAGATCGAGTTCACGAAGCTCGCTTCGTATGATGGCATGGAATCCAGCGGGAAAATTCAGTTGCTGTTGCCATTAAAAGCCGAAGTGATCAAAGACCGCGACATCATTATCATAGAAGATATCGTCGACTCCGGGCTCACGATGTATTTCTTTAAAAATTACCTGAAAAATTTTCATCCGAGATCGGTCACGCTCGTTTCCTTATTATCGAAACCGGAGAATCTTGAAAAAGAAGTGACGATGGATCACGTCGGGTTTATCATTCCCAATTTATTTGTTGTAGGATATGGATTGGATTACGACGGTGAGGGCAGAAACTTAGATGCGATCTACCAGTTGGAGATCTAATAAAACGTATCGCCGATCTTCTTCAGCGTTTTATCATCCAGCAAAATTTTATCGAACTGCGCTTTGTATTTAGCTGTGATGATATTGGGCAGGTACCAGGCACATAAAGCCCCATCGGCATTGTCAGCCAGCACATAATAATAATGGATGTAATTCTGCGCGTTCATATTCATTTGCGGCTTAGGAACGATGGCGAAATAAACATATTTCGGATCGCCGGATAAAACGAGACTGTCATACGTAAAGGCATCCACTACTTGCAAGGGATAGCGGTACAAATATTTCGCGGTTTTTTCTGTGAGGTCGGGATGCAGCCAGTCTTTGCGCAATAAAAGCGTTTTGGTTTTTAATTTATAATCGTTCTGTTTCGCCATCAGCTCAAACGGGCTTTTGGATTTTGCCGTGTACTGCGCGCCGATCTTAAAATAATAATTCGCCAGGCGTACTGCAAATGCCAGCGCAGAACCCACAGGCTGGTCTTCCGGGAGATCTATGCTGAATAATTGCGGGTTAATGTTCGTCAGTTTGTTTTCCAGTTTTTCACCTAAGCAAATGGAAAAAACAGGATGCGTGAAATTTTTCGCGAAACGGGAAAGCGTGGGATCGATGAGCAGGTGATCCTGCGGGATAAATGTTTTATTGTATAAGGCTTCTTCGTAAGAGCTGCAAAACACCACGACATACTTTTTCTTTTCCTCTTTGCCGAGCGCTTTAAACGCATCCAGCTGCATCGTTTGAAATGTATCGTGTATGGTCCAGCTTCGCTGCATGACGGTATCTAAAGCCGAGTTGTAATCGACATAAGCCTTTTCCAGTTCGGCAGCACTGCCATTTTTATCTTTCTTGGCAAATTTTTCTATTTCCTTCTTGGTGGGAGCATCCAGCAACACGATCAACTGTCGTTCTTTCACCAGGGCGATCTCGGTGGGTTTGGCCATGGTAAACTGGGCGGAGACTCTGCCGGGAAGCAAAATACCCAGGCAAAAAGCGATCATTGAAGCTTTCCAAAAATTCATCTTCCTAAAATACCCCGCTTTCCGGCTAAGAAATCATAAGTAGGGCTGTTTTAATGATTATTTCATTTGTTGGGGCGTAACATGGCTCAAACAAGCGGAATAATTGAATTTAATTAACACAAAATCAACAAGTTGTAATATAGATAAAATTAATTTTAAGTCGCTGGTACCCATTAAATAAATAAGAAAAAATTCGTACTTTTGTCCTCCTTTTCAGTGAAGCAGATATGGGAACAGTGCCAAATGATTCATTAAGTGCGTACAAAATTTCGCATATCGGGCTGAAAAAGGCCATTCATCCTTTTGAACTTTCCAGCACAGTGGGATCCGAAGCTTGGAATTCACGTGACTTGAAGTCGCGGC
>JADMIO011167683.1_pt1 | contig 105043 bp, 95 predicted proteins | sample 8958161 | NCBI WGS metagenome assembly JADMIO01 (sample SAMN16585339, study PRJNA669376) | soil metagenome | isolation source: Crop rotation soil | place: USA: Cullars Rotation, Alabama | collected 2011 | reverse complement strand
CCGCGACTTCAAGTCACGTGAATTCCAAGCTTCGGATCCCACTGTGCTGGAAAGTTTTTGATCTGAAAAGAACAACCAGATTAGTAAACCGTACTACGAATTGTTCAGCTTTCTGCACACTTGATCCCGCAGCGCGTGAATGGACATTTCCCATTCCGCAGAGTGAAAGGTTGGCAAATCCAAATGTTGTACAGAATGATGGATATTAATATAGCTGTTAGCTTATAGCTATTGGCTTTTAGGATGGGTTGATAGCTATGCTACAGCAATTTTTGATTTTGAAAGAGGCATGTTATGTGTCTCTACTTTCGATTTCCACGTTTCGCGTTTCGATTTTCTCTATAACGTCTCATTTTTCAGTTTTTAATGCATGCCCCGTTCAGTTCTTACGAGCGGGGCTTTTTTTGATTGTTGCTTCGCAACGAATTTGAACCACCCTTCCTTCGTCAGGGCAGGCTGCGACACAAAGGCACGAAGAATTTTCTTATAAGTCCCTATAGTCTTACCATATAACCAATAGTCAGTTTTTATTTTGTGTCCTGGTGTCTTCATGTCTTTGTGTTTCAAAAGACTCTCCCTAAATTTGCAGCCCCAGGCCCGGATGGCGAAATTGGTAGACGCACTGTCTTCAGGTGGCAGCGTTCGAAAGGATGTGCTGGTTCGAATCCAGTTCCGGGCACGAGACCTCTGAGATTTCAGAGGTTTTTTTGTTTAGTCTCCATATTTATCAACATTAATTCGTTACAATTTACCAGTTGGTGGTATTGTTTCAACTGACCTACTTTTTTAATTTTACAATCTATGGGACATGTTTACGCAGAGATAGAGTTAGTTAACGGAGACGATCTTGCTATGGTAAGAAAAAGTATCATTGATCAGGCCGATGTTAAAAAACTAAGAGTTACAATGATGGCTGACAGCGGTGCTTATATGTTATGCATCAATGAAATTATTCAGTCTCAACTGGAATTGCCCTTAATTGAAAAAAGAAAATTGCGTTTAGCTAATGAACAAGTGGTAGAATATGATGTAGTAGGCCCGGTGCACGTATGTTTTGCAAACCGGAAAGCGTTGTGTTCAGCTTTAGTATTACCTGGGGAGAGTGAGCCTTTACTGGGTGCGATACCGATGGAAGAAATGGATGTGATCATTCATCCACGTCGTCAGGAATTGATTGTGCATCCTGATCATCCAAATTTTGCTGTGCTCAAATTAAAGTCCGGAATTAATCCGGCTGATTGATCTTTTTTAGATTTTTCCGGATCTTTTTTACGAGCTCATCCATTTCAAATGGCTTTCCCAAAAAATCATCTGCGCCAGCAGCCAAGCAATCTTCATGTGCATTGGGATGCGCGGAAAGCATAATGATGGGCAGCGATAACTTTTGCGGATCGTTTTTAAGTTTCCGGCAAATATCTGCCCCGTTGACGCCTGATAGTAACATGTCCATTATAACCAGATCGATTTTGTTTTCAGCAAGTAACATTTCCATGCGGGATTGGGTGTCTGCGGTATAAACGGTGAAGCCATGATATTCCAGCATCAGTTTGATCATGGTGCAGATGTCAGGATCATCGTCCAGTACTAAAATGGTGGCGTTTTCATTCATGGAGCTGGTGTGTTGATTGGGATCGTAAAACTAAATACAGATCCTTTACCTTTTTCACTTTTTACATTTAAATGACCTCCGTGTTTTTGTATAAATTCATTGGCAATAAATAAACCGATACCAAACCCGGGATAGGTTTGTTCTTCCTTTCCTTTTGCGCGGTAAAAACGCTCGAAGACCCTCTTCTGCTCATCAACATCGATACCAATTCCAAAATCTTCGACACTGAAAGTTACATGATCGGGAAGGTCGCGATGGATCCGGACATTGATCTTGTTGCTTTGTGGAGAATATTTAATGGCGTTGGTTAAGAAGTTAATCATAACCTGGTTGATACGGTCCTTATCTGCCTCAACCAGTTGTTCCGCATCATGAAAAATATTGATCTGGTGTGTGCTGTTTGTATACAAAATATCTTCTACTGTTTCAATGGCCAGCTGGTTCAGCAGGAATTTTTCTTTTCTTAGATCCAGCGTTCCGGTTTCGATCTTTGACAGGTCCAGCAGTTCTGAAATGATCCGGGTTAACCTGTTCACCTGTTTTTCTACACTTTTCAAAGATGATTTTAGTAACAGGGGAGGCAGTGTTTTTTCTTCTTTCTTTTCTTTCTCCAGTGCATCCAGTAAAAGTTGAACGTATCCTTTGATAGAAGTCAATGGTGTTTTTAATTCATGACTGGCCATTGCAATGAAATTACTTTTCTGAACATCGAATTCGACCAGCTTTTTAATTTCTTCTACCTGGTGGATTTGTTCGGTCACGTCCTGACCCGTCCCCAGCATACGAACCAATTTTCCTTCATTATCAAAAATTGTTTCTCCCCTTGCATACAGGATTCTTGTTTCACCGGCAGGTGTTATGATGCGATGGTAAAAATCTTTGAAAGGTCCGCCGGCCAATGCTTCCTGGATTCCCTTCAATACATTTTCTCTTTCATCGGGATGAATGCAGGCGCTGAATTTTTCAAATGAAATAGGCTCAGATGGGTCAAGACCATATACTTTATACATATTGTCGGACCAGCTCAATTGCCCGGTTATTATGTTCCAATCCCAACTTCCGGTCCTTGCAATCTGTTGTGCGTCGTTCAATTGCCTGTTCCTGTTTTCAAGTTCCTGTTCCGCTTCAACAATTGTAGTAATATCACGCGACATGACGATCACCCCTTCAAACTTATTCTGGATTACGAGGGGAACGAAATAGGTGTCAACATAAATATCTGGTCTTGAAACAGCCCGCATTTTTTTCAGATAAAGTGTTTCGCCTTCAAGCGCTTTGGAGATATAGTCCATTTGTAGGGTACCGGCAGCTTTGGGGTTTATTTGCAGGATGGTTTTACCGATCAGATCATCTCTGTTTATACCGATTGCTTCTTCATATCTTTTGTTTACCAGGATAAAATGCAGATCCCGGTCAAGAACTAAAACATATTCAATGGAAGAATCGATCAGTTGTTGCAGGTAAGATTGTGTATTGGCAAGAGTTGAATTTTTTTCCTGCAGTATTTTATTCAGATCATCGAGCTGGTTGGTACGTAATCTTATTTTATCATCGAGAGATTCAGAAAGCTGCCTGTATTTTTCTTCACTGAGTTTAAGTTTTTCTTCGGCATGGATACGTTCGGTGATATCCCGATTTACAGCAACTGCGCCGATTATCTCGCCTTCTTTGTTTTTTACTGAAGAAACATTTGCCTGTATGTGTATTATGTGACCATTTTTAGTTTTATGGATCACTTCACCTGTCCAATGCCCGTTTCGTTCAAATTCTTCGAGCATTTGCTGCCGCTGCGCAGGGGTCATGTTTGTTGGCAGTACTTCCTGTGTTGTTCTCCCAATAACCTCGTCAGCTTTCCAGCCATATAGTTTTTCCGCGGCTTTATTCCAGCTAATAATGCGGTATTCATTTTCCCGGTTATCAGTACCAATAACCGCATCAGCTATACTATCATAAAGAATCGCTGAAAATCGCAACCTTTCTTCTTCATTCTGAATATGCCTGAATGCCATAAATATCTTACTTATTAAAACAACGCTTTCTGTTCCCGGTGATTGTTATCAGGAAGACCTTCATCGTTTCCTAAGGGCGGAAGATTGGGCCAATCAAACCTGTCAATTTTTGTTTTACTGTCCGGCCTTGGTTTGGTAGTGCGTATGGTAAAAACCGGTTCGTAGAGTAATTCCGCAGATGGCATTTCGAAATCAAGTATAGATTGGATTTCTTCATCATTTAATCCCGGCTCCAGCCATTTCATCTCGAGGTCTTTAGTCAGGAAAAGAGGCATTCGAAAAGCCTGGTCACCACTGTTATGTATTTGTTTCATCAGGGAATTGGCCTCCCTGGTGATTAAAGTAAAGGTACCTTTTATTTCACCTGTGTCAACATCAGGTATTGGAGAATAATGGTAGAGCCCTGGAATACAAAACATCTTTCTTCCTTTCATTTGCACATAGTAAGGTACTTTATTTTTCCAGCCTTTTATTTCACGGTGTTCGAAAATTCCGTTGACGGGAATCAGGCATCTTTTCCTGCGGATACGATGCCAGTATGACCTTTTATCGCCAAGGATTTTTTCGCTTCTGGCATTACACATCGAGCTGCGCATCTTCTTTATTTTCTCGGGCGAATCCATGTACTCGGCAATTACACCCCATTCAAATGGACGAAATTTATATTGACCGTCTTCATATATCAGGACCGGATATTTTCTGTGACTTTGTGCCAGAACATGCATGCTGGTCTCAAAATCGATTTCCATTTGTGCATCCAGTTCCACCTGGCCGAAGTAGTCTTCAATGGATTCAAGTGATATCTTATAGGATATGTCATAACACATGAGGCTAAGTTACGAAGTCCAGAGTCTATAGTCCATAGTCCGGAGTCGGTAATCAATAGTCAGGAGTTCCAGACTATCGACTACCGACTCCCGACTTGCAGGTTTCGATGTCTTCCAGTTTAACCTTTACTTCTCTTGATCTGAATTTCAGCCTGGCATAAACTTCACCAAACTGTACATCAAGAGTGAATGAAACTTCATCCTGGCGGGCAGGAAACCAGTTAAGCCGGTATTCGATGTAGGCTTTGATCTTTTTGTCGAGCAGTTTTCTTGCTTTGAATTCTGCGTCTTTGACTTTCAACATCATAAATGCAGAACCTGAATTAAGAATATTTTTAATTCGTTCGAGATCATCTGCCTTGTTGATGAAAAGAAGCTCACGCTCAGGATCGCCTTTCAGCACATCGAAATATTGTTGAGCCGCGAGAATTTTTTCAAAATGGATCAAAACAAAAGTTGAAGCCGCGTTTGGGTCAGGAAGTTTTTTTCCCCGCTGATAGCGCTGCTTAACAAACGCAACGACACCTTTCTTAATAAAGGCATCGAGGTGTTTTGTTTCAAATAAGTGTAATGGGTTAAACATCGTTCGTGAAAATTTTCAATTTTCTCTATTGGAGTCCTTTGGACAACTTCTAACTTCTTACGATCATGACTTCATCTATTCGGGTTGTATATTTTCGTGACAATCTGTTTGACCGCAGTTTCCAGTCTTTGTCATAGCCCTGAACACCATAACGGATCATTTCTTTTCCAAACTGGTTGTTTGACACATCCAGGGCCTTCATCAGTTTTTTATCGTTTGTATGGTTCCTGTTATCGAACAGGTTTAACTGCACCTGGTTATCTGGAACGATTTCCAGCATGACGACGCCGGCTTTCAGATAAGAAAAGCCCGGGCGGAAAATCAGGTTGAGGGCACGGATTGCATTTTTGATGATCTCATTCGTACTATTGGTCGCAATGGGTAATTGAAGCGTGATCTCTGCAAGATATTGTTTGTCGTCACTGCGGTAAGGGTTGGTCTGTAAGAACACCTGGACTTTTTTTGCATGACTATTTTCCATACGCAATTTTCGGGCACAGCTTGCAGCATGACTCGCGATAGCCTGGGAAATTTCTTTCAGCGAGGTTAGGAGTTTGCCAAACGATCTGGCGGTGCAGATATTTTTTTTCGAAGGCGGGGCCTCTTCCCATTCAACCGCGTTTATTCCTTTCAACTCAAAGACAAGGCGCCGGCCTACAACAGACATTTGTTTCTGAATCCAGTCATCAGGCGCTTTAAGCAAATCAGCTGCAGTACAGATTTTATTTTCAATCAGTATTTTCCGGTGTTGCGGCCCGATTCCCCAGATATCACCGACATCAGTGCTTTGCAACATTTCGGTTATTCCTTCGGATAAGGCGGCAACATGGAATCCCTGATTAACAAGAAATTTCTTCGCATGCCGGTTGGCGATCTTGGCCAAAGTTTTCGTTGGTGCAATTCCGACCGAAACAGGGAGTCCTGTATGTGCCATGAGCGTATCACGAATTTGATTTGCGAGGCCGGGCAATTCCCCAATTGCGAAACCAGACAAATCTAAAAATGCTTCATCGATCGAATAGGCTTCGACGCGGGGGACAAAGGACCGGAGTAATTTTAATACCCGGTCGCTCATGCTGCCATATAAGGTATAGTTAGATGAAAATAGTACCACCTTTTCATGGCCAGGTAGTTCGCGGATCTTAAATGCTGGTGTACCCATTTCGATCCCCATCGCTTTTGCTTCCTCACTTCTTGCGATGGCGCATCCATCGTTGTTCGATAACACCACAACAGGTCTTCCACGAAGTCGTGGATCAAATAAACGCTCCACACTTGCATAAAAATTATTACAATCGACCAGGGCAATCATTTCCGTACATCTATGATTACATGCGTAACCACCCCCCAAACTGTAAAGTCCATTTCAGGTGTGATCCTGATCGGGCGATAGGCCGGGTTGTCAGGGGCGAGAAAAATACCTGCATGCGTTTTGATAAAATGTTTAATAATGTTTTCACCATCCAATGAAGCGATAATAATGCTGTTGTTTTTTGGTTTGATCGATTTATCGATGACCACCAGCGACTCGCTGGGAATATGGGCATTGACCATTGAATCTCCTTTTACTCTTGCGAGGTAGATGGAAGTTTCATTGGGTTGTAAATATTTCTTCAGATCGATATCTTCTTCCCGGTAGTCGGTAGCAGGAGAAGGGAAGCCTGCGTAGACAATACCAATAAATTTCTCGTTCGGCACAAAATTCATTTGCTAAATATATTAGCAATATTATGCCAAAAATTTTGGTTTAGAAAAGAATTCCTTACCGGAAACGCTGAAAGGGTGGAATTTGAATAGCCCGCGGGTAGCAACATGGGGTATTTATAGCGCTTTAAGTTTTCTTATTTCGGGTTGGGAAAAGAAACGTGCAGCTCTTTTTTGCCGGCCGGAACTTTTACTGTGACTTTAGTTCCTTCACCGGGTGAGCTGGATATTTCATAACTGCCTTTCATCATGGCGACCCTTTCTTTCATTCCGAGCAGACCGAAAGTTTTTTTCTTTTGAATGTCTGAAGTGATAAAACCAGTTCCATCATCTTCAATGATGAGCTCAACGGAATTGTCTTCAATATGAATTTCAGCGACGACTATGGATGCGTTGGCGTGACGCGCAACATTAGTAAGAGCTTCCTGTAAAATGCGAAATAGTCCGGATTTGATTTCATCAGGAAGATCTGCTTCTTCTTTCGTACCTAAGGCAATCGTTTTTATTCCTGAGCGGCGGCTAAAATTTTCGAGATAATATTCAATGGTAGCACCAAGACCCAGTTCATCAAGTAAATGCGGACGAAGATCAGCAGATATCCGACGTACTGTTTTGATCATTTCATCAATCATTGATATTAATTCTTTCGATTTTTCCGCAATGGCAGGATCGGTTTCACCGGATTTTTTGAGTATCCACGAAGCATCCATTTTTATTACCGTGAGCTGCTGACCCAGCTGGTCATGGATCTCACGGGCAATCCTGGTGCTTTCTTCTTCGCGTATGTTTTGAATATGATTGGTGAGTTCGCGTAGCTGTTCATTTATTTCCAGAATTTCTTTTTCTGACCGTTCCCTTTCCGATAAAATTGAAAGCTCGGCTGTCCGTCGTTCAATGGCCGCTTCAATAGCTGCGGGTAGCCGGGCCATGCGATCTTTCAGTATATAATCATCAGCACCCATGCGGATGATATTGGCGGCAAATTCTTCGGAGACGGTGCCGGTGACGAGAATAAATGGAAGAAATAAAGAATGTTTCCGCGTATGTTCCAATGCCTCCGTTGCATCGAATTGAGGAAGCTGGTTGTCAGACAATACCATGTCTGGCTTAAAATCTTCAAGTGCCTTTAGAAAATGTTCACGTTCGGCAACTTCATAAAATTCAACATTTGTGATGGACCGTTGAATAACGTTCTCGATCAGTTCAACATCATCGGAATCATCTTCGAGAAGCAGGATCCGTAAAGGTGCTGCCATAAGAAAGGATTTTTATTTCCATAGGAGGTAATCAAAGTTAATAATTGAAATCAGGAATACTTATTAGAATTTTTTTCTAAGGGGAAATACTTAGTTATTATTTTTTTTAGACTTTTTATTGGAGTTTGGATCGAATTTGCGATAAATGTTTACGAATTTTATGATACCGCCCAATGAAAATAAATTAAACCTTCCGCTATGGGCAAACTTTCTATCCAGAAAAAACTTCCTCTTTTAATTTGTTTACTTGTTTTTGCAGTTATCATTTCATTCAGCCTGATCTCATACCTGGGAGTTAAAAAAGCTTCGGTGAAAGCAGCAGAAATGAGACTGCATTCCATAACCGAACAACTTTCAAATTTGTTCGGCCAAAATTCCCAGAACTACCTGGCAGTTTCAAGAAAGACTGCGGGAAACGATACGATAGCGGAGTTCTTAATTTCCGGAGGTATGAAGTTTTACGATGAATCCAAAGAGATATTGGATCAAATATCGACAGATAGCCTGGTTTTTTTATCGGAAATTCTTGATGCGGATGCGAAGCCAGTAATGTATCGGGGCAAAAAGCCATCGCTCACTAAGATTGATTTGGCTGGATTGATAAAAGAATCAAATGTAATTCCAGATTCCTCCCGGATTGGAAAAATCATGCTTTTTGAGGATTCACTTTACTACCCGGTAATAGGCCCCGTTTCGGAAAACAAAAAACTAATCGGCTATACAATAAGGTGGAGAGTGATGCGCGCTACAGAAAAAGCCATCGAACAATTTTCGAAACTATTGGGATCAGATGCCAAATTATATTTGGGAAACGCCGATGGAACAGGTTGGACAGATCTGAGAAGACCGGTAAAAGATCCGCATGAATCCGGTTTAATAACATCTTCGGGAGTAATTCCACATTCTCCCTGGCAGGTTATGATCGGTTTTCCCCAAAAAACCGTGTTGCAGGGTGCAAACAAGTTTCTGAAAACTACATTGATTATGGGCGCCATTTTATTGTTATTGGCGTTTGCTGCCGCATGGGTAATGAGCCGGAATATCACAAGTCCGATAAAAAAACTTGAGCTGGCCAGTGCAGCGATTGAAAAAGGAGATTATGATACAAAAGCTGAAATTTCCGGTAGGGATGAACTGGGCAAATTAGCCAGGGCATTTAATTCTATGGTTAGACAGGTGCGTTCATCTAAAGAGAACCTGGAGAGAACAGTGAATGAACGAACAGAGCAATTAAGAACTTCGAACAATGAACTCGAGGCATTTTCTTATTCAGTTTCACATGACCTTAGGGCACCATTAAGATCGATAAACGGTTATGCAATCATATTAAAGGAGGACTACGGAACCAAACTCGACAATGAAGCACAGCGGCTGACAAACAAAATTATTTCAAATGCAGCCATGATGGGGCAACTGATAGACAGTCTGATCGCATTTTCTCAAATGGGTTCCAAAGAATTGGTTCATCAGACAATAGATATGCATAAACTGGTTGAAGATTGTTTGCAGGAGTTAATACCTGAAGAGAAGAGACAGGCAATCGATGTCCGGATCGGTCATTTACCATCCTGTAACGGTGATGTACTTCTGGTAAGGCAGGTCGTAACTAATTTACTCAGTAATGCAATCAAATATTCTTCTAAAACGGCAAAACCTAAAATTGAGATTGGTTGCAATGAAGGGAAGGACGTAAACACTTATTTTGTAAAAGACAATGGAGCAGGTTTTGATATGAAATATGCCCATAAATTATTCGGAGTGTTTCAACGGCTTCATCATGCGAAGGATTATGAAGGAACTGGAATAGGGCTTGCTTTTTCAAAGAGAATAATTGCTAAACACAAAGGTGAGATTTGGGGTGAAGCGGTGCCGGGAGAAGGGGCAAGTTTTTATTTTTCGTTGCCTGTTAATGAAAAGAATATTATTGAGAAAACTGTGATGGTTGAGACAGATTCCACATTACGTCGGAATGACCAGGAATCAGTCGACCAACTTATGAGATAGAAGTTAAAAGGTTTAATTAAAAATAAAGATGGACCGATCTGCAGAAATTTTATTGGTGGAAGATAATCCAGATGATGCGGAAATGACGACCAGGGCGTTGAAGAAAGTTAACCTCGCACATAACCTGATTCATGTGGAGGATGGTGAGGAGGCATTGGATTATATGTTTGGAAGGGGAAAGTTTGCATCCAGGGATATTTCGAAACAACCGAAAGTTATTTTGCTGGATATTAAAATGCCCAAAATGGATGGAATTGAGGTTGTGCGCATTTTGAAAATGAATGAGATCACCAAATCGATACCTATTGTGATCATGACCTCTTCAGGGGAAGAAAAAGATATGATCACCAGTTATGAACTGGGAGTAAACAGCTATGTTATCAAACCGGTGAATTTTGAAAGTTTTGCAAAAGCGGTAAGTGAGTTAGGGATTTATTGGATGATGACGAATAGTACGATGTCGAAGAAATAAGTATTAAGTAACAAGGAATAGGGAAGAAATCATGGGAGCGAGATTCCAACAGAGTCTTTCGTAATTTTAAAACATGAGATATTTCTTAGTCGCAGTCCTTTTCCTCTTAAATACTTCTATCCATTCACAGCAAATCGCTTACGATAAACAGGGCCGTAGTATTGTGATCACGATCATTCGAGGACAGATCAGCGGACAGATCTTGGAACGACTTCGCATTACTCCATACGGAGATCATATTATAAGAATACAAACTTTAGCCGGTGGGCAGGATCCATTTCCAGATGATCATTATGAAATGGTTGAAACTCATCAATGGCCTGGTCAGCTGATTGTTTCCGATCGAAATACTGAACTGGTTTTAAACAGCACGGCTTCCACAGGTTTGGAAACCCATTTCGATAAAGCAAATTCAACGCTAAGTTTTTTTGAAAAAGGAATGGGAAAAGCATTTCTTAGTGAGGCGGAGCCGACAATGTGGACAGAAAATATTACCCGTGTTCATTTTAATTATGATGCTGCGGAGCATTTTACCGGTTTGGGTCATGGATATTATGGTCGTGCAGAATCCATTGACCTGAAAGGACAGGAGATCGGAAGAAATTATGGTTCCGAACATTCACAACAGGCACCACTCATCGTACCGTTCTATTTATCATCTAAAGGATATGGAGTTTTTCTGAACAGCACCTTTCCTAACCTTTTCAATTTCGGCAAACAAGATCAATATGAATTTTCCATAAGCGGTGACGGACGCATGGATTATTTTGTGATAGCCGGTCCTTCATTTTCGGATATTCTGGATCGTTATACTCAACTTACAGGCAGGCCGCGGATGCCATTAAAATCTTTTTTTGGTCTGGGTCTTTCCGACAAAGGAAATGATCATAATTCAACTGATCCATCAGACGAGAACTGGTGGAAGAACAAGATCAATCAACACAGGCTGGCTGGTTTTCCTCTCGATCATGTGATCAATGATAACCGCTGGCGGGCCGGAGGCGGACAGCGTTGTATTTCTTATTTCGAATGGGACCGCGGACGTTATCCGGATCCTTCTGAATATTCAGGCTGGCTGAAAAAAAACGGTTTGATCACCACGCTTGACTTTAACCGATGTATCGCAGTTCAAAGTGAAGGCTGGCAACCCGGATATAATTTACCCGATACGAAAGAAATTGAATTTAATACCAGCGCTCCGAACCTTACAAAAAAAGAAGTACGTGACTGGTTCTGGAAACTTGCCTGGAGTAAATCATTGAATCCAACGCTGAATTTTCCTGGCGATGCTTTATGGATTGATGAGTTTGATGAAATGGGAAAAGCTCCATTGGAAATGAAACTTGAAAATGGTAGAACCTGGCAGGAAATGAAAAATTACTGGTTTTTCCTGGTCGCGAAATCCCTGGTTCAACAGGGATGGGATAAAGATCTCAAAGGAATAAAAAGGCCATTTGTATGGGTAAGGGGTATGACTGCCGGCGCTCAACGATATGCAACATTATGGAGTGGAGATATCCGTTGTACCTATGATGAAATGAAATTACAGGTAAGAGGGTTACAATTGGCGGGTCTTTCAGGTTTTCCTTTCTGGGGACATGATGCCGGTGGTTTTAATCCAGAGAATTCAAAATACTTACCAGATGATAATATGTATCGACAGTGGTCGATGGCACTTGGAAGTTTTACACCTTTCTGGAAGCCACATGGTCCAGGTAATTCACGCTGGCCATTAGATCGTTCCAAAGAAGTGCAGAAGGATGCAATGAAATACTGCAGGCTGAGATACGAACTCATACCATATATATATACCTATGCGCATATTGCCAGTGAAAAAGGAAAACCTATGGCAAGAGCTATGGTAATTGATCATCAGAATGAAGCCAATGCCTGGAAATATGATCTGCAGTATTATTGGGGTAATGAGTTTTTAGTTGCACCGGATTGTTCCGTAGGAAAACCCGTGACAGTCTGGTTGCCGCAGGGTCGCTGGTATGAATACATTACGGATACGATAATAACAGGTGGAAATGACGTTGTATGGGAAAGAAAAGCAGGTGAACTTCCATTATTTGTTAAAGCCGGCTCGATCATCCCAATGGCCAATTATGCCTTATCTACTGCGTTTATTCATGAGGATAGTCTGACGCTTCATGTTTACCCCGGGGCAGACGGGCAATTTGAACTGTATGAAGATGATGGGAAAACCGAATTGTATAAAAATAAACAACAGTTCAGAATTACACTCTTCACGTTTAATCAGAAAACCTTTAGTCTTACTATTAATCCTTCAAAAGGAAATTATGAAGGTGCTCCTCTAAAAAAGACCTATAGAATTATTTTTCATGGAGCTGAAAAGGCTTTTAATATTTCTGTAAATAATGAGAAATATCAAAAATCGGTCTCAAAAGTTTTCAGCAAAGGTCTTCGTTATGACGAGAAATCAAAGACGCTGGAAGTTCACATTCCTGCCAAAACAGTTGGATCAAAACTCACCATTAAAAAGCTTTGAGAAACAATGCAGCGGTATCTGGCTGGATGAATTTGCAAAATTTCAGAAATTACCGGCCAAATCGGCTGTGTAGTATGCTAGACACTCACATTAAAATCCCTCAAAGCATCGTTCAGACTTGTCTTTAAGTCTGTACTTGGCTTGCGCTGACCAATAATCAATGCGCAACCGACTCCGAATTCGCCTGCAGGGAATTTTTTTGTATATGATCCAGGAATTACGACGCTGCGGGCAGGTACAATGCCTTTCATTTCTTTAGGTTCAGTTCCGGAGACATCAATAATTTTAGTTGATTGGGTTAGAACGACATTGGCCCCCAGTACGGCTTCTTTCTGTACGCGAACGCCTTCTACAACAATACAGCGGCTGCCGATAAAGCAGCCATCTTCAATAATCACTGGGGATGCCTGCAAAGGTTCCAGCACACCACCGATGCCAACGCCGCCACTTAAATGCACGCCTTTGCCGATTTGCGCGCAACTTCCCACCGTTGCCCACGTATCAACCATGGTTCCTTCATCAACATAGGCCCCGATGTTTACATAGGATGGCATTAACACTACATTTTTCGCAAGAAAGGCTCCGTATCTCGCTACCGCATGGGGAACAGCCCTTACTCCGAGTTCTTTATAATTTTTTTTCAATAACATTTTATCATAAAACTCGAAAGGTTGTACATCCCATGTTTGCATGGGTTGGATACCAAAATATAATAATATCGCCTGTTTAACCCATTCATTTACTACCCAGCCATTATCTGAAGGAGAAGCTACGCGCAGCCTGCCCTTATCAACTTCTTCAATAACCGCTCTAACTGCATCGGCGTATTTAGACTCTTTGATCAACTCACGATTTGCCCAAATCGATTCTATCATTTCTTTCATGCCGCGAAATTAGTCTTTGTACTTTTTTTTGTGGAAAAAAAAGTACCAAAAAAAGCCAGGCAAATCAAAGCGTAAGTCGCTTACTGCAGAAATTGCTTTTTGTGATTTGCCATTGGAACAGTTCCCAAACTTGCAAATCTATAGCTCGTCAACTCAGCTGCGTGTACTCAGACTACACTGGAGGCGCTGCTTTTTTGCATACCATGTTATTATCAATATCAAGCTTACATAAATGCAAAAAAGAGGCGCTTGACCTTCACTATTATTCGGATGGCGTTAATCTCGTTTAACTACCGTTTCTAATGGGCTCTCAATTGATTTCAAGATTTAACTGATAGTGAAGTGTAATTTTTGCATTTGGTTTCAAATCAACTCTAAATTTTGGGGTGCAAGAAAGATGTTGTTAACGAAAGAAACTTTCCGAAATATTGCGCAAAGGCCAAAACAAAAGAGGCATTTGAACCTTCAAAGGTCTCGACCGAATCGAAAAATGCTTAATAATGTGAGGATTAACGCAAGCCTAAGTATTAGAGGTGGCAAGCGCCTCTTTTTTGCATATGCGAAAAGCCTAATGAATTCGATTGTTGAATGCAAAAAAGCAGCGCCTCCAGTTGCGTCCAATAGCACGCAGCTTGAGCGTCGTGCTATAATTTTCAACTTTAATGACTGTTCTAATGGCAAATCGCAAAGGAAGATTTCAACTATAAGCGACTTAGGCTATCGATTTGCCTGGCTTTTTTTGCTACTTTTTTTTCCACAAAAAAAAGTAGAGAAAAAACACTTTAGCCATTCAAAAAACCTTTTCTTTTTAAGAAAAGAAAGAAGTCTGAAATTCGCTTAATGAAAATCGGGATTGATGCCAAAAGAGCATTTCATAACGGCACAGGACTCGGCCACTACAGCCGCACCCTTATACATTCTCTCGCAGAATTATATCCTGAACATGATTATTACCTGTTCAATCCAAAAACTTCTTCGAAGTTCTCGGTTGAAGGAGAGAATATTTATGAAATTCATCCCAATGATCTTTTCAGTAAATGGTTTTCATCAGCCTGGCGGAGCAAATGGGTAAAAAAAGATCTTCAGAAACTTCGTATAAAACTATATCATGGATTAAGTCATGAAATCCCTTTTGGCATTCGCAAATCCGGAATTCCCTCAGTAGTTACCATCCACGATCTGATCCATGAAAGGTTCCCGGAGCAATACAATGCTATTGATGTGAGGATTTACAGAAAGAAGTTCCGGTATGCCTGTGAAAAATCCAGGAAAATAATTGCGATCAGTGAACAGACAAAAAAAGATATTATAGAGTTCTATAAAGTGGTCCCCGAAAAAATTTCGGTTTGTTACCAGAGCTGTAATCCCACATTTTCAGAAAAGATCAGCGAAGAACAAAAGTACCTGGTTAAAAAAAGATATGGACTGCCGGATGAGTTTTTACTTTATGTGGGTTCAATAATAGAAAGAAAGAACCTGCTGAATTTATGCAAAGCTTTACAGATTCTGAAGAATGAATTAAAAATACCTTTGGTCGTGATCGGGGACGGTACAAAATATAAAGAGCAGGTGAAGCAATATATACAGGAGCAGGGTTTAAATGAACAGGTACTATTTTTATCAGACCATCCAATCGCAAAATCGTCAGTATCTTTTAAAACCGCCGAAGATTTTCCTGCAATTTATCAGCAGGCAGGGATGATGATCTATCCTTCTTTTTTTGAAGGTTTCGGAATACCGGTACTGGAATCTTTGTGGAGCCGCCTTCCGGTTATCACATCAACTACTTCAAGCCTCCCCGAGGCCGGGGGAGATGGAGCTTATTATGTGGATCCATCCAGTGCCGGGCAGATTGCATTAGCTATTAAAAAAATTTATTCTGATAGAGCATTTGCCAATGTGCTGATTGAAAAAGGATGGGAGCATGCTCAAAAATTTACAAGAGATAAAACTGCAGCTTCGGTTATGAATGTATACAAATCTGTATGGTAGATTTTGAAAACGATATAATCAATTGCCTGAATGTGTTAAAATCTGGTGGCTTAATTCTTTATCCAACAGATACTATCTGGGGAATCGGCTGCGATGCAACAAACGAATCTGCTGTGGCCAGTGTTTACGAGTTGAAAAAAAGAGTGAATTCAAAGGCGTTGATAGTTCTGGTAGCTGATGAGCGGGAAGTGTTGCAGTATGTTGCCGCTCCTGATCTTTCAGTTTTCGATTATCTAGAAAATGTAAGCAGACCAACTACGGTAATTTATGAGAGTGCGATCGGACTCGCTGAAAACCTGCTGGCGGAAGATGGTTCGGTCGGGATACGGATCTGTAATGAAACATTCTGCAAACATCTTATTAAAAGATTTCGAAAGCCAATTGTTTCTACTTCAGCAAATATTTCAGGAGAACCGGTAAGCAGAAATTTTGAAACTATCACCGACGAAATTAAAAATGGTGTTGATTATATTGTGAAGTACCGGCAGGAAGAACAATCAAATCCCGAAGCTTCATCTGTCATAAAATGGGTAAACGGCAAAGTGGAAATCATCAGGTCATGATTCTGGAAATCCTAAAATCATTTTCACTAAATCAATCCTTTAATCCGTTAATCGCGGTCTATCTTTGATCAATGGAGCTTTTGTTTTCAGAGTGGGAATTGTCGATAATGCATAAAATTTCCTCAGCCTCAGAGAGGCTGGGAATGGAATCATGGCTTATTGGAGGGTTTGTACGCGATCGCATTCTGAATCGCGATCATAAAAACGACCTGGATATTGTTTGCCTTGGTGATGGACTGTCTTTGGCATCCGAAGTTGCTAAACAATTTAAACCAACGCCCAGGGTTGATTATTTCAAAAATTTCGGAACTGCCCATATCCGTTTGCTACATCGATTGGATGCAGAAAACGATTTGTCGGAAATTGATCTTGAATTTGTCGGTGCACGCAGGGAGAGTTACCTGGAACATTCACGCAAACCAATAGTAGAAGCAGGTTCTATTGAAGATGATCAGAACCGCAGGGATTTCACCATTAATACCCTTGCCATAAGTTTGAATAAAAGAGATTTCGGAACCCTGATTGATCCGTTTAATGGAGTAAAGGATCTGGAAAATAAGATCCTGCGAACTCCGTTAGCTCCTGCTGAAACATTTAGCGACGACCCTCTGCGAATGATGCGGGCAATCCGGTTTGCCACTCAACTGCAGTTTGCCATTGATCCTGATACCTGGCTGGGAATTAAAGAAAGTGCAGAAAGGATCCGCATTGTTTCGCAGGAACGGATCACAGATGAACTGAATAAAATTGTATCATCCTCAAAACCTTCCACAGGATTTGATCTGCTTTATAAAAGCGGATTGTTGAAAATAATTTTCCCCCAGATGGTTGACCTTGCAGGGGCGGAATACAAAGATGGCCTGGGTCATAAAGATAATTTCTACCATACATTACAGGTACTGGATAACGTTGCCGGTAACTCTGATGATTTATGGCTGAGATGGTCAGCAATACTGCATGATATTGCAAAACCGGCTACCAAAAAATTTGAAGAAGGACATGGGTGGACCTTTCACGGTCACGAAGCTCTGGGAGGAAGAATGGTTCCTAAAATATTCAACAAACTCAAACTTCCTCAAAATGAAAAAATGAGGTTTGTGCGAAAACTGGTTGAGTTGCATTTAAGACCGATAAGTTTAACAAAAGAGAACATAACGGATTCGGCTATCCGGCGTTTATTATTTGAAGCGGGGGATGATTTTGATTCACTGATGATCCTCTGCAAGGCAGATATTACTTCAAAGAACAGGCAGAAGGTAAAACGTTATCTCGAGAATTTTCAAATGGTTCGCGAACGTTGCCAGGAAGTAGAAGAAAAAGACCAGGTGAGGAACTGGCAGCCTCCTGTAGATGGAAATGAGATCATGGAAATGTTTGGCCTGTCACCTTCCAAACCTGTAGGTATTTTAAAAGACTCATTGAAAGATGCAATGCTGGATGGAGTGATCCCGAATACAAGGGAGGCGGCGCTGAACTATGTGATTGAAAAGGCCGGCAGCATGGGTTTAAAGCTGAAGAACCCTTAAATTTGTGGTATGGCGATATTAAAATTCAGAGTGTATTTTGAAGAGGATGAAAGTATCTACCGTGATGTGGTGATACGCCATACACAATCATTCTTCGATCTTCATGAAGCGATCTTAAAAGCTTATGAATTCGACAATAAACATAAGGCAACTTTTTTCAGAAGTAACGATCATTGGCAGAAAGGAAGGGAGATATCCCTGGAGGTTTATGAAAAAGATTATAAAGCCCCTCCGTTACTGATGCATGAAACATCGATTGGTTCGGAGATCAGGGATCCCAATCAGCGTTTTATTTATCTCTATGATTTTAATAAGAACTGGAGTTACCTGATCGAACTCATTAATGTTTCCAAGGAAGAAAACCCTAAAATCAGTTATCCATCTGTAGCGCGGGTTGAAGGCATAGCCCCCAGTCAGTATGGTACCAAAGGTTTGCTGGGTCCGAAGTTTGCTGATATTGAGGAGAAATATGACTTAAGTCAGGTGGGAGAAGGTTTTGGAGAAAAAGATGAAGAAGGAGAAGATATTGCGCTGGAAGATGAGGGGACGGTGGAAGGAGGAGAGGAGGAATAGGTAGTAGTTAATAGGTAATAGTCAATAGTCTATAGTCGTAAGTAATTGGCAAGAGGATTTCCTAAAACAGTATTCATTATAGTTGGCCCGACAGCGGTTGGTAAAACGGCTGCGGCGATTGAGGTGGCCAAAAAATTTCAGACAGAGATCATATCTGCGGATAGCCGTCAGTGTTATAAAGAACTGGAAATTGGTGTTGCCCGCCCTACAGCTTCAGAACTTGCGGCAATGCCTCATCATTTTATTGCTTCACATTCCATCCAGGAAGATATTACGGCTGCTTATTTTGAAAACTATGCTTTGAAAAAAGCAGATGAGCTTTTTCAAAAACATGATGTAGTTATCATGGTTGGTGGTACCGGGCTTTATATTAAAGCCTTCACTGAAGGGTTGGATAAGATCCCAGAGATCGATCCGATGATTCGCGGACGCATAGTTGTCAACTATGAGCAAAATGGAATCAACTGGCTTGTTGAACAATTAAATGTGAAAGATCCATTGTTTGCGGAGAAAGGCGAAATGAAAAATCCTCAAAGGATGATGCGCGCGCTGGAGGTAGTTGAAAGCACTGGAAGATCTATTATCAGTTTCAGAAATTCAGGAAAATCTGCGAGGCCATTTAATATTGTAAAACTTGGCCTGGAGATGGAAAAAGAGAAACTACGGAATAACATTAATCACCGCGTTGACCGGATGATTGAGATGGGCCTGGTTGCGGAAGTTCAGCAGTTAGTGCCAGATAAAAAACGAAATGCACTTCAAACTGTCGGCTACACTGAAATATTTGACTATCTCGATGGAAAAATTTCTATCGATAAAGCGATCGAACAGATCAAAATAAATACGAGGCAATATGCTAAAAGGCAATTGACCTGGTTTAAAAAAGATCCTGAAATAAAATGGGCAGAGAACCATCAACCTGAAGATTTTTTTGAGTAAAAGGACGATCAATTTAATCTTTTAATCTGCCCAAATCGTGATCCTATTTCGGAATTATTATAAAGAATTCAGTCCCCTTACCAGGAATACTTTCCATCACAAGATGCCCTTTCATGTTCTCTGCAATTTTTTTACAAACTGCAAGACCGATACCCGTTCCCTGGTAACGGTTTCCATTCAACCGTTGAAAGATGCCAAAGATTTTTTCGCTGTATTGCTCCTCGATACCTATTCCGTTATCCTTTATGGAGATACAATGGTAGTCATCCGGATTAATGGAAAACTCCCGGATGTATTTTGAAGGAATAGTTATTTCCTGGATGGCAACTATTGGGTGCGTTTTATCATTAAACTTCAGTGCATTGCTGATCAGGTTTTGAAATAACTGGTGCATTTGCCCCGGCACGCCATTTATTTCAGGAAGTTCACCCAGCATCATTTCCGCATTTTTATCCCGGATTGTTATCTCAAGATCATCCACTATCCGGTGCAAAATGTGGTTAAGGTTGACCCTAACCAGCGGAAGCTCGTTATTCGAAAGTTTAGAAAACGTGAGTACATCTTCTACCAGCACCTGCATTCTATTTGAAGCACCAATGATCTTTTCGAGGTATTTCAGTTCTTTATCCTCGAGCCGGCTCTTTACTTTTTCATTAAGCAGATTACCAAAGGTCTCTATTTTCCGCAAAGGCTCTTTAAGGTCATGTGATGCGATTGAAGCAAACTGCATGAGATCCAGGTTTGATTGCTCTAACTGGTTGTTAGTCTCAGCAAGTTTGCCTGAAGTAATCTTGAGGCTTTCAAAACTCTGCTGGATCAGTTTTTCCGATTTCTTACGATCTGATATATCTGTTACCGCACTCACAATGCCGTCCAGCATTTTTGCAACGTTAACTTCAAACCATTTATTAACCCTGGTATCAAACACTTCAAAATGCAGGGGTTCTCCGGTGATTACTACTTTTTTGTATAACTCAAAATATTCTTGCCGGTAAGAGGCATAGGACTTAAACTTGAGACCTACAAGTTTGTCTACCGGCATTCCGTACAAATCTTCACAGGCTTTATTTGCTGCAATAAATTCAAAGTCATCAATTTCTCCATTAGCGTTGCGGATCGCAGTTTTTGCGCTGATCCCATAAGGAGAGCTATCGAATATCGCGTGTACAATGCTGTTCAATCTTTTGATTTCAGTCACGTTTACAAAACTGATTACGACACCGTCAGTTGAATGGTCCTGGCGTACATAGGGCGCAATCCGCATCAGGTACACAGTGCCGGCGTTAACGGTGATTTCTTTTTCTGAACCCATGCCGGATTTAATCACCTCCCTGATATCCGAAACAAAATCAATATTTCGGATTTTGGTAGTAATGTCAATGATCGAACGGTTAAGATCAGTATCTATCAGGTTGATCATTTTACCAACCGAAGGGGTAAACTTCCTGATGATCAGATCGTGGTCGATAAGGATCTGGCCGATATCAGAATTGTTGAAATAATTATTCAGATCATCATTTAATTCAATAAGCTCTTTTATTTTCAGCTGGTGTTCAGCACTTACTGTGTGGAGTTCTTCATTCAGTGATTGCAGTTCTTCATTAGTACTTTGGAGTTCTTCATTGGTGGAAATTGCTTCTTCATTGATACTTCTAAGTTCTTCATTTGATGTTTCCACCTCTTCCAGCAGTAATTGCATGTTCGCTCTTGTTTCATTCAGTTCATGTTCCAGTTCTGCAGCTTTCTGTTCCCCTTCAAAGCTGCCTGTATGCAAAATATTTTTCTGGAATTCGGTAGCCAGTTGAGCCTCTTCGAATGAAATAAATAAAAAGGGAACCTGGAAATCTTTCAACTGCAGGTAGGGCTTTATAATAATATTTACAGAATATTCAACGCCATCTTTTTTTGCTTTTACTCCATTTGTGATCACTACCTTCTGCTCTCTTAATGATTTTCCGACGGACACACTTAAAGCAATACCCAGTTCAGGCCCTACCATTTTCAGCAGGCTGAAATCAAAACCCGTTTCAGGAAATTCAATGAACCGTTTATAATTTCCTGTCGCCTGTTTTACTTCAAGTTCGGGAGTTACAAATAACCCGGCGAAGCGGTGACCTTCAAGCAGCGTTTCGTTAAAAAGCTCCGGGATATGATTCAATGGATTTTTCTGCCTGGTTTGAGGCAGGCTGGCAAGTTTTTTTTCAAGCGGAACAAAAAATTTATCATATTCTTCCAGCCGGCTCTTGGAAACGCATTTGTATATTTTCCATTTTCGGTCTGTTTCTTCAACAACGTTCTTTAAAAGTCCGATATTTTCACTTGGTCCGAGGAACAGGTAACCATCGAGATTCAGGGCGAAATGCAGTTTTCTCTGAATTTCCTTTTGCTGTTCCGCGTTGATATAGATCAGCATATTCCTGCAGCTGATCAGGTCCATACGTCCAAACGGAGGATCTTTTAAAATATCATGATAGGAAAAAACGACCATCTTCCGGATCTCGGGGTGAATACGGTAGCTGCTTCCTTCAGGTACAAAATATTTTGCGATCTTTTCGCCCGGCATATCCTGGAGAATTGATTTCGGGTATATGCCACGGTTAGCGGTTTCCAGCGCATCACGATCAATATCGGTGGCAAAAATTTTCACGGGTATGATCTTGTTGCTGTTCTTATCCATCCATTCCCTGAAAAGAATAGCCATGGAATAAGCTTCCTCGCCATTACTGCAGGCAACACACCAGGCCTTTACCGCACCCCCGTCTGTTTTGCTATTCATAATAGACGGGATCACACGGTTTTTCAGGATTTCAAAAGCCTCCTTGTCGCGGAAGAAGCTGCTTACATTGATCAGGAATTCCTTACTGATTACTGATATCTCTTCGGGGTGCAAAGAAATATAGTCATTATATGTTTTGATCGAACTGATATTAAGTTCAGAAAGACGTTTAGCCAGTCGCCTTAAGATTGTTGGTCTTTTATAATGGGTAAAGTCAAGACCCGTATCATCTTTTATTTGTGCGAGCAGGTTTCGTATCAGGTATTCGTCTTTATGCCCGGAAGCGTGAAAAGCCTTAATCTGGGGAGAATCATTCAAAAGATCTATCAGGTCCTGGGCAATTGCTTCAGGGGCACTGACCAGGTCGCCCAAACCTGCTGCAATAGCACTGTTAGGCATTCCGTCAAATGCAGCTGTAACCGGGTCCTGGACTATTACTGTCCCGCCTTTCTCTTTTATGATACCGGCTCCTTTTGTACCATCGCTACCAGTCCCGGACAAAATTATACCGACAGCCATGCTATTTTTTTCATTAGCGAGTGACTCAAAAAAAACATCTATGGCATTATTCGGCAATCTATTTTTTTCTTTTTCGTAAAGACATAGCCTGCCTTCCCTGATCGTCATTAGCTTCCGCGACGGGATAACATAGATATGATCCGGCTCCACTTCCAGGTCATTTTCTGCTTCTTTCACATGCATGCGTGTGTGTTTCCGCACCAGTTCAGCCATCAGGCTTTTGTGATCAGGAGAAATATGTTGTATGATAATAAAGGAGAAGCCGGTATTGTCCGGCATGTTCTCGAATAGATTATTTATTGCGTCAAGTCCCCCGGCGGATGCACCAATTCCGATAGTGAACGGAGATGTATTGGGAGGACCAGCTATCTTCCTGGTCATAAGTATCAACTAAAAACAAAAATAATACTAACTTTATATGTTGCATGAAATCACATCACGTCCTGCTTGTAGAAGATGACCCCGATGACATTGAATTGTTCCAGGAAGCACTAAGAGAGACAGAAATTCCCCATTTTGTGGATGTTTTAGCTGAGGGAGACCGGGTTATTCCTGCGTTGAAAGCGGCTGAAAAACTGCCGGATATCATTGTGCTCGACCTTAATCTCCCTAAAACTCCCGGTAAAGATGTATTGAAAGAGCTAAAGTCGCTACCCACCCTGAGCACAATTCCTGTAGTCATTCTTACCACATCAAATTCCAGGAATGACATGGAGGAATGCCTGCGATTCGGCGCAGAAAAATTTCTTACCAAACCTGTTAATACAGATGGGTTTAAAGAAATGGCAGAAGAAATTTTCAGAATATCAAACCGTTAATCACCCCGTTAATATTGGTATCTTCCTGACTCAAGGCCGGGTATAATATTTGCTGATGCCGGGTGAGTTCTTCATATCCGTTCATCTAACAATTCAGTTTATGCGAAAGATCAACCTGCCTTTAAAAGCATTTTGTCTGAGCTTGGCCTGTTTCATGATTTTCATGACTGGCTGTAAAGAAAAATCAGGCACGCTAGCAACAAATAAAGCAACTGGATTAAATCTGAAGAGAGGAGAAATTATTTCCTGCGGACCACCCGATAAGCAATTTGGCAAACTCGAATTCAAGATCTCGCAAACCGGCAGTATCGCTGAACAATTCAACCTTGGAGTAAAATTGCTTCATTCATTTGAATATGATGAAGCTGAAAAAGTATTTGCAAAGATCATAGACAGTAGCCCTGAATGTGCAATGGCATACTGGGGTGTTGCCATGGCTAATTTTCATCCGTTATGGACAGCACCAACTGAGGCTGAATTGAAAAAAGGATTGAAAGCTGTTGAACTGGCAAAAAAAATCAATGATCCCGATGCCAGGGGAAAAAAATATATAGAAGCGATTGGCAGTTTTTATTCTGGTTGGGAAAATGCCGATCACAAAACCAGGTGTCTGCGGTTTGAAAAATCCATGGAAGAATTACATACGGGATTTCCTGATGATATTGAAGCTTCCATTTTTTATGCATTGTCTCTGGTAGCAGCAGCCGATCCTACAGATAAAACATTTTCAAAACAGAAAAAGGCGGGAGAGTTGCTGACTTCACTTTACAGACTGGCGCCCGACCATCCCGGCATCATACATTATATCATTCATACTTATGATTCACCTGAGCTGGCTCACCTCGCTCTCGAAGCCGCAAGACGTTATGCATCTGTCGCGCCTTCTTCCGCACATGCATTGCATATGCCTTCACATATTTTCACCAGGCTTGGTTTATGGAAAGAATGTATTCTATCAAACCAGGCTTCAGTTAGTTCTGCGATCTGTTATGCGCAGGCCATAGGAATTGCAGGTCATTGGGATGAAGAATTGCATGGTCATGATTACCTGGAATATGCTTACCTGCAAAGAGGAGATAATAAAAATGCCTTAAGAGAATTAAATTATCTGCTTGACAGTATAAAATCAGTTGAGCCGGCTAATTTTAAAGTAGCCTACGCGTTTGCAGCTATTCCCGCCCGTTACTATCTCGAAAACAAATTTTGGGAAAAGGCTGCTGGTCTCAATATTAACGCGGTCTCTTTTAAATGGGAAGATTATCCCTGGCAGCATGCTATAATTGTCTTTGCCAAAACACTCGGGGCCGTTAACAGTGGGCAGTTACCTGCAGCTAAAAATTTCCGGGATGAGCTTCAGCAGTTAAAACAGAAACTGGTCGATCTGAAAGATCCATATAAAGCTAACCAGGTTGACATCGAGCTAAATTCAGTTGATGCCTGGATCCTTTTCAGGGAAGGGAAAAAGACAGAAGCATTAAAAAAAATGAAGCAGGCGGCTGAACAGGAAGATCATACAGATAAACACCCTGTAACTCCGGGAGAGGTGATACCCGCGAGAGAATTGCTGGCTGATATGCTGATGGAAATGGATCAGCCTGCAGAAGCATTGATTGAATACGAAAAGGATTTAAGCAGGCATGCAAACAGATTTAATGGATTGCAGGGGGCTGCAATTTCTTCGGAAAAATCAGGAAACAGGGAAAAGGCAGGAAACTATTATAAACAGTTAATAAGTCTCTCTGATTCATTATCGGAAAGAAAAGAATTGATTGCAGCAAAACAATTCCGTTAAAAATCTTAGCTCAGTTTATTTTTTCATAAGTGTAATTACTTACTGCTACATTTTTTGTGACAAATAAAATACAAGGAATAGTAAAACTCCTCTTGATAGCCTACAGCTGCGATATTAATTTTGCTTTCTAACAAGTTTGTAGAACTAATGGTATGGAAGGCCGGATTTATTCCGGCTTTTCTATTTAATAAAAAAAGCATCCCGTAAAGACGGGATGCCCCCCGTGAAGTGCCTGCGCTAAAGCTTCAGCGCTGGCGCACAGTTAGTCCCCAAATGGGATGGTTACGACTAGATCTTAAAACCAACCGTCAGCAAAATATTACCTCCGGTTTGTTTTACGGTAGCTCCGGTATAAGCAGCATTTTGCAATCGGTACGCAAAATGAACATCTTTACCCATCGTATGAACATATGTGAGATCGATAAATTTTCCTTTATTCCTGTAGCCCAATCCGCCACTCAATGAAAAACGACTGCCTTTTTCATTATGTCCAAGGTCCTGGTACGGATTTCCATAATATGCAAATCCAAGACGACCCATGATCGTTGTAAATTTTAGTTCACCGCCCGCTTTGAAATTGATCGCGCCTTTATAGGAGTTGTCGATGGCTTCGTTTAATGATTTAAGGTAAGATTTGGAAGAAGAGCTGTTATCATCCGCATCTCTTAAAAATGAAGAAGCTTTATAATTTACAAACTCGATATCTGCAGTTAAGAAACCACGTTGTTTTCTTACGTCCTGGATCTCACGCAACACATAAGAAGCACTTGCCATTATACGATAGGGAGTAAGCAGGCCATATTTAAATTCTGCATCACTGCCATTCGTAAAGGTATAAGAAGACTGGGTTAGGTTATGCTGGTAAGATTCTGTATTGGTAGTAACGGATGTATTGTACCTGTCGGTAAGCATATACCAGGTCGGCGTATGGATAGCCAGGCCTAACCTGATGAACTCGGCTGGTTTATAGATAAATCCCATTTTAAGATTTATACCAACACCTTCTGTTGTAAGCTGGTCTGTTATCGAAGCAAAATCGAATTTGTTATTGGCATTTGTTGAAGCATCGGCTTCCGTGAATTTTGAATATTTTTCATAGTATAATAATGGAAGACCTGCGGTAAACCCGAAAAAGAATTTATCTTTTTGAGCAGCAATACCTAACGCAAATTCAGAGATGCCACCTGAATTCTCAACAATGTTTTCCTGGTACAGGTTACCGGTTGTGGCTCTCGACTGGAACTGATAGTTACCTGAAGTCCCTCCTGCAACTGTATCAATCCAGTATGTATTAAATGCGAGGCTGGTTCCAAAAGGATAATTCCCTGCCACAGCATTTGCATCTTTTACATTATTGTTGCGTATCTCTTCCAGGAATTTTTGAGAGTAGGAGTTTTGAGTATTTAGTCCCCTGTATAAAATATTACTTCCAAAACTGGCTGTGCGGTTTAATGCAAGCGCGATGGCAATTCCCTTTGAATTTTTCTTTTCATTTGTGCCGGTTCCTAAAACGATACCGGTAGTGCCAAAACTCAACGCATTTTTCCTGTCTTTTTCACTCCTGCTGTAATAAGTAGAATTATTGTTCAATAAATTAAATCCAGGAGTAATTACAATATCGCCGGTTTTATAAAACGCGAGCCCGGCAGGATTTACATAGGTTGCTGAAATATCACCGCCAAGCGAAGTCATGGCGCCGCCGACGGCTTGTTGTCTTGCAGTTCCGCTTGACTGGATCCAGGAATATCTGAGTGCATCAGCCGGTTCCTGTGCAAAAACGGCACAACAAGGCAATATCATAGTGAATATGAAAAATAACTTTTTCATGTTGCAAAATATTAAGGTAAAGAATATCGGTTCAGCATGCTGAACACATTCGATTTAATTCACTCATCAGAATTTCCGTACCGGCGCGGGGGTCGAAGAGCTGCTGCTGCTGGAACTGGAACTGCTGGATGATGAGTTGTTGCTTGACGATGAATTATTATTTGAACTGCTGGAAGAATTATTATTACTGTTTCCGCGGAAAATATCCCTGAGAATATTGCCGGAGTTGCTGTCATCACGGCGGTTATTATTCCTTGGAGCGTTATAAGTATTGTTGTTATTGTTATAATTATTGTTCGAAGAGTTATTATTGATCTTCGGATTCGAATAATTATTATTCGTTAGCGCGTTATTATTATAGGTACTCAGGTTAAAAGTCCTGGGTCCGTTATAAACGGTGCTTGTTTTCGGATTAACAATAATACTGCCTCCATAATAGGGATTGTAAGTATGATTCCAGTAAAGAGCGGGACTCCATGGGTTATTCATGCAGCAGCAGTTATAGGTTACAGTGTTGTAACGACGGCTGAAATAATAAGGATCGTCCAGTTCGGACCATAATATACGGTTCCGGACTTTCATTCTCAGGTACTGATCTTCATAGTACTCGTCCTCGTTTGAATTTTTATAACGCTTATCCTCTTTTTTGTCATTTCTGACATATTCGTCTTTTTCTTTTTCCTGAGGGCGGGCGGGTGAATAGTAAACATCGTCAGGAGTTTGTCCTGATTTGTAAGAAGTGGTGCAACTGGTAAAAAAGGCAACAGTTAATGCCAGGAGTAAAATTTTAGAGTTCATGGCAAATGGTTTAGCCGGTTTAAAAATGAAGTTACTAATTTTGTGACCCGTTTCGGATTTGTCCTGCAGGTTCCAATCCGAATTAAAAGTACACAAACGTTTGCGTATTTGCTGCAAATATTCAACCATTATTTTTATTTATTGCGGTCGAAGCTGTTAAAAAAGTCTGAAAAGTCGGGAGTTGGGATTGGGAATTCGGAATTGGGAATTGGGAATTGGGAATTGGGAGTCGGGAAAAATAGAATGCAAAGTTAGAATGTTGATTATAAAAGGGTTTGGATAAATTGAAATTATGAGTAAGGAAATTACATCGAGAGAAACAGACTATTCACAGTGGTACAATGATCTGGTGATCAAAGGTCAGCTGGCCGATTATTCAGCGGTCAGAGGTTGTATGGTGATCAAGCCTTATGGTTTTGCACTTTGGGAAAACATGCGCGATGCCCTGGACCGGATGTTTAAAGAAACAGGACATGTGAATGCGTATTTTCCATTGTTTGTTCCGAAGAGTTTATTTGAAGCGGAAGAAAAAAATGCCGAAGGTTTTGCAAAAGAGTGCGCTATTGTAACGCATTATCGATTGAAAGCAGATCCGAATTCTGCAAAAGGAAAATTAATTGTCGACCCGGAAGCGAAACTGGAAGAAGAATTGGTGATACGTCCAACCAGTGAAGCGATCATCTGGAATACTTATAAAGGATGGATACAATCATGGCGTGACTTACCTATCCTTATTAATCAATGGGCCAATGTGGTAAGATGGGAAATGCGTACGCGTTTGTTTTTGCGCACTGCTGAGTTTTTATGGCAGGAAGGTCATACAGCTCATGCAACAAAAGAGGAGGCGATTGCAGAAACAGAAAAAATGCTTGATGTATACGCTGATTTCGCAGAAAACTGGATGGCAGTTCCCGTGATAAAAGGAATTAAAACAGCAAATGAAAGATTTGCAGGTGCGGAAGATACTTATTGTATTGAAGCCATGATGCAGGATGGAAAGGCATTACAGGCCGGCACATCCCATTTCCTCGGGCAGAACTTTGCAAAAGCATTCGATGTAAAATTCAGCAATAAAGAAAATAACCTGGAATATGTGTGGGCTACCAGCTGGGGAGTAAGTACCCGGCTTATTGGTGCGCTTGTAATGGCTCATAGCGATGATGAAGGATTGATTTTGCCGCCGAAAATTGCTCCTGTACAGGTTGTAATTGTTCCTATCTACAAAGGGGATGAACAAAAGGCACTGATAGATGCAAAAGTAAATTCAATTGTAAAAGAATTGAAGCAACTCGGCATTCGCGTAAAATACGACGATAATGATAATAACAGACCAGGTTGGAAATTTGCACAATATGAATTACAGGGAGTTCCTGTTCGTTTTGCAATTGGTGCCCGCGACCTTGAAAAAAATGTGATTGAAATAGCCAGGAGGGATTCAAGAGAAAAATCAACAGTTAGCCTGGATGGTATCGCAGATTACACCAATGATCTCCTGAATGAAATACAGCAGGCCATGTTCCACAAGGCAGCGAAGTTCCGCGATGAACACATTACAAAAACCGATGACTGGAATGAATTTGAAAAACTGCTTGATGAGAAAGGCGGCTTTATTTCAGCCCATTGGGACGGTACATCTGAAACAGAAGACTCCATTAAAGAAAAAACAAAGGCAACGATCCGCTGTATTCCCCTGAATAATCCAAAAGAAGCCGGGAAATGTATACTAACCGGCAAACCTTCAGAGCAAAGAGTTTTATTTGCAAGGGCGTATTAAGCTAAGAAAAAGAGGTAAAAGGGCAAAGGAGGAAATTTCCTATAATTTGAAATCTCCTCCTTTTCTCATTCTCTCTTTTGCTCCTAGCCAAATCTCCATTTCCTCTTTTTACCTCCTTTTCTCTTAGCTTTTTCTCTTAGCTTTATAGAAACCAAAATCAACTATTATGGAACAAAATCAAGGTTCAAATCTTTTTAATTTAACCCTCGATGCCCAGAACAGTTATACACTCCGCAGTGTTGCCTCCTGGGCCAAAGTACTTGGGGTGGTAAGTATCATTGTAGCTATCTTATGTGCAGTGATGGGAGTAATAATGCAACAGGCACTGAACAATGGCGGGTTTAACAGGGAATTCAGAGGTAGCGGTTTTTCAGCGAATTCATTTGGCAATGCTGGTCTCATTATGTATGTGATCATCGCGATCATTTACCTTATGAGCGGAATATTTGCATTAAATGCGGGTAATAAGATCAGCCTTGGATTACGTACCAATAATATGGAAGCGTTGAATAGCGGATTTGCAGGTGCAAGAAACTTTTTTGCATTATGGGCTATTCTGATGATATTGTTCCTGGTGCTGATTTTGATTGGTGTGTTAGGACAGTTGGGAAATAGTTAGTCGGAGTTCGGAGTTCGGAGTTCGGAGTTCGGAGTTCGGAGTTCGGAGTTCGGAGTTCGATTGAAAAATGAAAGTAAATTTAAATTGAAATAAGATAAGTCCGGGAAGCCGGGCTTATCTATTTTGTAGATAAATAGTTGTAATCCTTAAGCAATACATCCAGGAAATCAAATGCTGGCATTGAAGTTTCTATTTTCAAATGTGATTTGATTTTTGCGGAAGCAGATTCAGCCATATTGAAATCTCCCCGCTTGCGGGCTGTTTCCAAAATACTTTTTATGGCATTGATATCGCGATCGCTGAGTTGCATGATCTGTGGAAACGAGGGGACATAGTTTTCGGCAACCTGCATAAAAACCGTGTCTTCAATATTTCCTTTTGTATTTATCCGTATCAGGATTGTTTTGGCAAGGATATCTCCAATGCGCTGACTTTTTTTAGTTGAAATTACCAGGCAAATGTCTGTAATAAGAAAAGCAAGAGCAGCAAGGATCAGGAAAGTAGTTTCCAGGTTTTCGCCGATTGGGTAAACAACCAGTAATATCAGAATCAGAGCTATCCAGAGATCTGAAACGCGTAACAGCCACCTGATGAGGAACTGGCTGATACTTGGCCGGCCTCCATTTTCATTCACTACACGTATACCCATCAGTTTCTTCCCGATGCTCTGGCCATTCATCGTTATCTCTAGAATCAGATGGTACATCAAAACAGGCAGGAACAACAACATTCCGATCGCCTGCATATTGTAACCGCTATCCACACCACCACCACTGTTACTTACGATACTTTCATAAATACTGTTAGCGATACGGATATAGATATATTCAAATAATACATCAATTAATAGAGAGATCAACCTCCTGTAAAATTCAGGGATCTCGAATTCAAGATCGATATTGAAATTAGTAGGAATTTTAACGACGGACATATTACAAAGATAGTCGGTAGTCTGTAGTCGGTAGTCGGTACTGCTCATGCTATTTTGATTATTTTTACGGTATAAACACTAAACTTGAGGGAAGCGCTATTTATTAAAAAGAACAAGGACCGGTGGGAGAAGATACAGCAGGAAACGCCGGATGATCCTGATGAAATGGCATCCGGATTTATGCAATTAGTAGACGACCTGGCTTATGCCAAAACATTTTATCCGGCAGGAAAGATCACCACATTTATTAATGCAGAGGCTTCCAAAATTTACCTGCAGATCTATAAAAACAGGAAAGAAGAATCAAATCGAATCGTTACATTCTGGAAATATGACCTGCCACTGACTATTCGCAAGCACCACCGGGTAATACTTTTCTCCCTGATCTTTTTTATCATATTCGCTTCCATAGGATATTTCGCTGCTGCAAAAGATGAGGAAGTGGTAAGAGGGATTTTTGGGGATGGTTATGTAGAACACACCCAGGAAAATATCGACAAGGGAAACCCATTTGGAATTTATGAGCATGGCAATGCATTCCTGAGCTGGATCAGCATCATGATCAATAACATCCGGGTTTCGTTATTGATGTTCGCTTCAGGAATTTTTTGCGGGATACCCTCATTATATATGTCTGTTACTAACTCCGTAATGGTTGGTGCATTCGACCAGTTTTTTGCATCAAGGGGGTTGGGACTTGATTTCTGGCTGGTGGTATTTGTACATGGAACCCTTGAGATCACAGCTCTTATCATTTCATGCGCTGCAGGTCTGGTGTTGGGAAAAAGTTTTTTATTTCCCGGTACGATTAAAAGAATTGATGCATTCAAACAGGGAGCAAAAGATGGAGTAAAGCTGATGATCGGGTTGATGCCGGTGTTTGCTCTGGCTGCATTTTTTGAAGGTTTTATTACCCGTTTGTACAATGATATTTCCATATTGACCACTGCAATATTCGGACTCTCCGTATTATTTGTGATCTGGTATTTTATTATATATCCCATCCGACTGGGCAAAAAATTATCGTTACAGTTAAATGAGGAGGACGTTTAGTGAACCTTATCCCCATCATGAAAAAACTAAAACTGATATTTTTTGCAGGAATTATATTGTTCCTGGATCATCCTGTATCAGCGCAGCAGGATAGTTTATCTGTTGTAACTGATTCAGTATCCCGATACACTGATTCCATTTACAGGCATGACAATCCCTCTGTAGCAGATAAATATTTTGATAAAAGATGGGATACATTAAATGTGGAATTAAGAAGTGTTCCCCAGAATGCCAGGAAAAAAATAAGTGATGAAGATGAGTTGTGGTATGCTAACTCGAATCTCAAAAAATCAAAACGGCAGATTCAGGAGGAAAAGCGAAGAGGACAAAACGCTCAAAAGAATAAGAATGCGCCAGCTATCCGGGAGCGGAAAAGTTTTTTTATCCAGCCCTGGTTTCAAAGTTTGTTATGGATCATAATTATCACAGGCTTTGCATTTTTCCTTATCATTTATCTTTCAGGCAGTAATGTCGGCCTGTTCCGGAAAAAAATAAGAGCGGTTCAGTCACTTAATGAGATGAGATACCCGAGGATATTTATGCTATACAGTATGGGAGAGAGATTGATAAAGCTGTTGCAGCCGGGAACTTCAGGCTTGCCGTGCGATTGCATTTTCTTCAGCTATTGAAAAGACTCGCCGATGCAAATATTATAAAATACACCCAGGATAAAACCAATTTTGACTACCTGCTCGAGCTGCAACCAACAGGGTATTACAATAGCTTTTTCAGGGTAACCCGTGATTATGAGTATTCCTGGTATGGACAGTTTTCTGTAAGTCCGGAAACTTATTCATTAATTAAAAAAGATTTTGAACAAATAGAAACACAGATCCATTGATTTGAAAAAATACCTCGTATATATAATTACCGGGCTGGTTGTATTAGCAGTGATTCTTCTTGTTTTTACAGGGAATAATGCAAGACATAAAGCGCCGGATCAGCGGATCACTCTGAAAAGGCAGGATAAAATTCCTTATGGTTCATTCGTTGCCTTTGATAACCTGCATTATTTGTTTCCTCAGGCTTCAATCAGTGTTGAAAACAAGGCCCCGGGTAACTGGGATTCCCTGTCAACTGAAGATTCCCAACAGGCAATTTTTATCCTTACAGGTCAGTTTAATGCCGATGAAGAAGAATTAAAAAAACTAGTTGACTTTGTATCTAAAGGCAATGATGTATTTATCAGCGCGAGGTCCGTTTCCTGGTACACAAAAGAAATGCTGAATTGCAGCATGAACACATTCGACATTCCCGAATTTGGAAGTATTACTAAAGACAGCCTGCATTTATTTCTCAACCAGCCGCCTTATAAAGATAGAAAGGGATATTTCTATTCAGGGAAAGTCCTCGATGCCAGTTTCATCGGAATTGATGAATCAATCAGCGAGGTTATCGGGGAAAACAAATCAGGTCAGCCTGATTTTATAAGATTGCGCGCGGGGAAAGGAAATCTGTATCTGCACCTGGCGCCGCTTGCTTTTACCAATCATTTTATCCTGTTCAGGGATAACATGGAATACTATGAAAAGGCTTTATCCGTAATACCTGCAGATACAAAAAGATTTGTGTGGGATGAGTACTACCTGAATAAGAGGTTTGTCGATCAGCCTTCCAATAAGAAAAGCTGGTTCTCGGTATTAATGAAATACCCGGCATTCAAAGCTGCCCTGCTTACTGCAATGCTAGGATTGTTGCTTTATGTATTCATTGAGATGAGAAGAAAACAAAGGGTTATACCAGTAGTTACAAAACCCCGTAATGATTCACTGGATTTTGTCAAGACCATAGGTCGTCTTTACTTTGATAAAGCGGATCATAAGAACCTGAGCAGGAAAATGTCGTCTTATTTCCTCGAGCATGTAAGAAATGTATATAAGATCCCGACATCGAACCTTGATGAAGATTTTATCAAAAATCTTCAGTATAAATCCGGAGCAACTGAATCAGATATCCGCTCAATTGTATCGATGATACAGGAAACAGATGCTTCGCCGGACGTGGATGAAAAAAAACTGGCCGAATTACACAAACAATTAGAACTTTTTTATAAAAACACCCGATAACATGGAAGAACAGGAACAAGTATTTCAACAAAGAACTGATCTGTCCGCATTAAGCAATGCGGTGAATTCGATCCGGAATGAAATAAAAAAAATAATTGTCGGCCAGGATGAGATGGTACGGCTGATTATTACAGCGCTGCTGGCTGACGGTCATGTCCTTATTGAAGGTGTACCCGGGGTTGCAAAAACACTCACAGCGAAACTTGTAGCGCGTTCAGTTCGTGCAGGATTTTCAAGGATCCAGTTTACGCCCGACCTGATGCCTTCGGATGTGATCGGAACCCCGGTGTTCAACCCAAAAGAAGCCAGCTTTGAATTCAAGAAAGGTCCCGTTTTTGGCAATATTGTTTTAGTAGATGAAATCAACCGGGCTCCTGCTAAAACACAATCGGCATTGCTTGAGATCATGGAAGAAAGGCAGGCAACTGTTGATGGAAAAACATATCCAATGGCCCAGCCGTTTATGGTATTAGCTACTCAAAACCCTATCGAGCAGGAAGGCACGTACCGTTTACCTGAAGCTCAGCTGGACCGTTTTCTATTTAAAATAACTGTTCCCTATCCCAATGAATCTGAAGAGATCAATATCCTTACCCAGTTTAACAGCATGGGAAATGCAAAGGTTCTGGATATGGTAAGCCCCGTTCTTGAAGGTCAACAGATCATTGCGCTGAGAGAACAGATCAAAACACAATTGATCGAAGAGAAGTTGCTGCATTTTATCGCAAAGCTTATTCATCAAACCCGGAATCATAAATCGATCTATCTTGGTGCTTCGCCCCGTGCTTCTCTTGCAATCATGAATGCCTCAAAAGCAATGGCTGCCATGCAAGGCAGGGATTTTGTAACACCTGAAGATATTCTTACGGTGGTACCCCCGATACTAAGGCATCGTATTATACTTGCGCCTGACAAGGAAATGGAAGGTATAACTGAAGATGAAGTGATCAGGCAAATAATTCAATCAATGGATGTCCCGAGATAACAGATTCGATCATGATCAAGTCGGTTTATTTAAATAATATAGTTTATTATGTACTGGGACTTGCTGCCGTAATTTTTGCGGTCAGTTATTTTCAACCTACCATGTTCCGGATTGGCGGTCTTGTATTGTTGTTGCTCGGTATTGCGGTGCTGGCAGACAGCATTATTGTGTACAGTAAGCAGAAAGGAGTGGAAGCCTCCAGAACAAAAACAGACCGTTTCAGTATCGGCGATCCGAATAAGATGGTCATTACAATAAGAAACAACTATGCATTTCCACTTTCTGCAAGTGTAATTGATGAAATCCCCATTCAATTCCAGGACAGGAAATGGCTGAAGAAAATTCGTGTGCTCTCGGAAAAAGAATATTTACTTGAGTATACACTTATTCCTCTTAGCCGGGGTGAATATGAATTTAATGATATCAACGTGTTTGCACATGGACCATTGAAGCTTGTTAAAAGGAAATATGTTTTTCCCGCTCACCAGGTTGTCAAAGTATATCCATCGTATCTGCAAATGCGCCGCTATCAGTTGCTTGCAATAGCCAACCGTTTACAGGAAGTGGGTGTGAGAAAAATGAGGAAAATAGGACATAGCATGGAGTTTGAACAGATCAAGGAATATGTAAGGGGTGATGATTACCGAACGATCAACTGGAAAGCTACTGCCCGAAAAGATGCGTTGATGGTAAATAATTATACTGATGAAAGAAGTCAGCAGATATATTGCCTCATCAACAAAGGGAGAGTGATGAAAATGCCGTTTGGGGGTATGACGCTTCTGGATTACGCTATAAATGCAACACTGGTTTTGTCAAATGTAGCCCTGGTAAGACAGGACAAAGCCGGACTGATCACTTTCGAAAAAAACCTGGGAACTTTTATCCAGGCAGATAAGACGCCAACCCATATGAACCTGATCCTTGAAAGCCTGTATCGCCAGAAAACAGATTTCCTGGAACCTGATTTTGAAAAACTGTTTTCAGTGATACGAAACAGGATCACCAACCGCAGCTTACTGGTGCTGTTTACAAATTTTGAATCACTGGAAGGGTTGCAGCGTGAAATGCCTGCGTTGAAGAAAATGGCGCGCTATCATTTGCTGCTTGTGATCTTTTTTGAAAACTCGGAATTAAAATCGCTGGTTGAAAAAAATGTAAAAACGGTTGAGGATATCTACATTAAAACAATAGCTGAAAAATTTTCGTTTGAGAAAAGACAAATGGTGAAGGAGCTTCGAAAGAATGGGATTCTTTCGATTTTAACTACGCCGGAAAATTTGACAGTGAATACTGTCAATAAATACCTGGAGTTAAAGACCAGGTCTTCGATCTGATCTTCAACTTTGGGTAGTTTATTTAAAGGTTATTGATAGTGCTTCTTTAAAATCTAAATGTTCTGCTTTTGTAGAACATTTCTAATTCTTTCTCTTTCTTCTTTTTTTGTGGAAAAAAAGAAGCAAAAAAGCCAGGCAAATCAAAGTCTGAGCCGTTCAAAGTACTAGTGTCCCTTTGTGATTTGCCATTGGAACAGTTCTCAAACTTGCAAATCTATAGTTCGACAACTCAGCTGCGTGTAATCAGACTACACTGGAGGCGCTGCTTTTTTGCATATTATGTTATTATCAATATCAAGCTTACATAAATGCAAAAAAGAGGCGCTTGACACCTCTAATACTTTGGCTAGCGTTAATTCTTACATTATTAGGCATTTTTTGATTCGGTTGGGAGCTTTGAAGGTTCAACTGCCTCTTGTGTTTTGGCTATTGCGCAATATTTGGGAAAGTCTATGTTTTTTGAATATTTGCTCTGACACCCCAAAATGCAGACTTGATCTGAAACCAAAAAGCAGAAATGAACCTCCACCTATTGCTAAATCTTAAAATCAATTGAGTGCCCATAAGAACCGCTAATTGAACGAGATTTACGCCAATCAAATAATAGTGAAGGTAGAGCGCCTTTTTTTTGCATTGACGTTATACTCAATCCCGATTCGGACCATCTATGCAAAAAATCAGCGCTTCCAGTGTATTCGCATAACACGCAGCTAGGTCGTCGAACTATAATTTAGTTCTGTGATGACTATTCCAATGGCAAATCACATATTGACATCCGTACTTTAAGCGACCGACACTTTGATTTGCCTGGCTTTTTTTGGTACTTTTTTTTCCACCAAAAAAAGTACAGGAAGAAGCTATTAGAAATGTTTTATCCTTAAGAATTGTTCAAACTAAAACTGGAAAGAATCTGATAAGACAAAATCCAGGAATTTTAAAAGCTCTTGAATAAAAAACAGGAACTAAGCCTCAAAGTCAGGATTTTTGCAAAATGAGCCTGAAAAAAGAAGATTTTGAAAGCGGACAGGTTTTATTGATCAATAAACCCCTTGAATGGACCTCGTTCGACGTAGTTCAAAAACTACGTAACATCATTAAGATCAAAAAAATCGGTCATGCCGGCACGTTAGACCCCCTGGCTACAGGATTGCTGATCATCTGCACGGGAAAATTTACAAAGAAGATCAACGAATACATGGCCAGGGAAAAGGAATATACCGGATCCTTTACACTGGGCGCCACAACTCCAACTTATGATCTGGAATCTGAGCCCGTAAATTTCAGGTCAATTGAAAATATCACGGTTGAAGAAATACATAAAGCGACTGAAAAATTCACTGGAGCTATTCAACAGGTGCCTCCGGCACATTCTGCTATTAAAATAAAAGGCAAACGGGTATATGAACTGGCAAGACAGGGCAAGGAGGTCAGACTTGAACCCCGAAATATTGAGATCAAGGAATTTGTTATCGAAAAGATCGAATTTCCGTTGGTTTTTTTTAAAGTTGTTTGTTCTACTGGAACTTATATCCGGAGCCTGGCAAATGATTTTGGTGAAACGTTGGGATGCGGGGCATTTTTAAGTAGTTTATGCAGGACAAGAATTGGAGAGTTTGAATTGAAAGATGCAATGGAAATTGAGGAATTTAGAGAGAAGCTTTTGAAACACTAAGGCTCTAAGACACTAAGTCACAAAAAGAGGAAGTTATTTTTTGTGACGTGGTATTTTAGCGTACTAAAAAATAAACGGATAGCTGAGAGCAAGCTGAAACTGATCTCCATCACGAAGTTTGTATCGAAACCATTTATTCTGTACGTCATGAGCAGTTTGAAAATCTTTAGACGGTGTAGGGTCTTTTGCTTTATAGGAGTAGTCCAGTCTCAATATCAGGTAGCCAAAATCTACTCTCAGACCACCACCGACTCCTACGGCGAGGTCATTAAATAACTTACTGAATTTAAAAACTTCTTTATCGGTAGCATTTCCTTTTTTTAAATACCATAAGTTACCGACATCGGTAAAAAGAGCGCCATTTACTTTTATTCCACTTAATACAAAAGCGGGAAATCTCCATTCAATATTACTTTCAAGCATCAGGTCTCCATACCTGTCGGGAACAGAACCGATTTCTGAAAAATTTTCGACCATAGTACCCCGGCCCAGTTTCCTGAAACCCCAGGCACGCATGCTGTTTGGACCACCTCCAAAATATTCTTTAAAAAAGGGGAGATGGTCGCGCTTATTAGGATCTTTTGTACTACCGAATTCCCAACCAATTCCTGTAAAAATTCTTCCCACTAAAGCCGACCGCCGGTAAGTAAATTTCCGGACAATCTCGGCATCGATTTTTAGGAAGCGGTATAAATTGCTATCAATGAATTTGCTTCTTAATACTGATGAAACTATGCCAGACAATTCCGCATTTAGCCGAACTACCTGCTGCCATTTATCATTATTTTTCGTTTCAGAAAAGCCACCGATCGCTGATTCGATCAGTCCATCAGTAAACACATTGGCCAAAGCAGGGTTAGCAGCAATTAATTTTTTAAGACTGTCACGGATTGTTATAAAAGAATATTCGATATTAGGATATCTCAGAAAAAACACGGTTGGTGGAGATTGTAACTCATAACCCCATGATGCATTAACTGTTGTTTGATTGAATAACGCAAGTCTTTCCGTATTGGCAGCATTGAAGTTCAGAATGGTGCGCCCTGTTTCCCGGAATCTATCTGGAATAAATTTGAAAGGTGGCATCAAACGGGGAAAATAAATAGTTTGACTAAATGCGATCTGCTGAGTTTGCCTGATACTGTTTCCCCCAGCTTCCACTCCAAACCGGAAATTAGTAGTGGATTGATTTGCGCCGTGTGCAAAGTTTCGATTTTGAAGTCCTACAGTCAGGCCGATTCCAAAAAGATTTCCCGAAATGGCATTAGAATTTCTGCTTCCTTCAATATTTGCAGTAAAGGAATATTGTTTTGCAGGAGTTAGTTTGATGAAATAATCCATCGTATCCTGGTTTTTTCTGGGAACCGGTTCAATGTTTACAAGCCTCCAGGAACCAAGTGAATTAAACCGGTTCACGGTCTTGATATAAAGCTTCTGGTTATATACATCACCGCTTCTGAAATAAATATTTTCAGGAAAGATCTTTGGCCGGTATTCCCTTTTAAAATAGATCACATTAATTCCTTTTACTACTTCTTCCTTTCTTGTTCCTAACGTATCGGGCCAGTATTCCGGGTAGACATAAATTTTTCCTACATAATATTTAACCCGCTTGCTGCTATCTGCGTTGGGTTTTAATCTTATTTCCAGGTTGGCCCTGGGTTCATTTCGGCTACGTTTAATTGAATCCAGTAAAAGAATCTGTTCGAATGGGTCGAGTGAAGGATTCAGGATCGCAAGATTCAAAGTGTCCCATAAGCCGATCATTTCTTCGCGACCAAATTTTAAATAACCTTTGGTCCTGTACAATTCAACAAGCCGGTCAAACTCGGATGAGATGGTGGCTTTCGCAAACGGATCTCCCTCTTTTACCAAAGCATCTTTTTGATTTTCGACTGCGATTTTCTGAAGATTGGTATCCTTAAAATTATAACTGAAGGAATCGATCAGGATCAGGGTACCAGGATTGACACTAAAATTTACAGTAGTCTTATATTTATCTCCATCATATACAACTGAGGTATCATAGTAGATCGTATCTCTGGTATATCCTAATGAACGAAGCAGGGCTTTCATATAGGTCACCGATTTCTCCGCATTATCTGCTTTATAAACGGGTGGTCTTTTCATTACGCTCCAGAATATTTTGGAAAGAGAGCGGGCCCTCATACTGTCATCAAGCTGACCATTTAATTTTGGAACCAGCAGAGCGGCTGAATCGCTCCGGACGTTACCTTTAATATTGATATTTGTTTTGTAAACAAAGGGTGTTCGTGGGGGATAATTTTTTATGATCGTGCTACAGGAAGCCAACAGGAACAGACCGATTGCCGCAGACACAATAAGGGGAGAGGTCCGAAAAAAATACGGGCTGCGGCTCATTATAACTTATTAAGAATATGCTGTTTAAACAGAAAATCAAATATATTCAAAGTTTAGGCCAGAAAAAATTCCGTGATGCAGAGAAACGCTTTATTGCGGAAGGTCCGAAGATCGTGAGAGACTTGCTGGACGAGACTCCAGGCTCGGTTGAAGAGATCTATGCGACAGGAGCATGGATGGAAGAAAATAAGGAAATAATAAACCAGGACAGAGTTGTAATCGTTACTCCTGAACAACTTGAAAGGATTTCACTTCTCACTACTCCGAATAAAGTACTTGCGGTCGTCAGGCATTTTGAACCGGGAGAAGCGATTTCAGTTAAAGGTCAACTGGTGCTTGCTCTCGATACGATTCAGGATCCCGGGAATTTCGGAACTATCATCAGGATCGCAGATTGGTTTGGTGTTAATCAAATTGTTGCCAGTATAGATTCTGCTGATCAGTACAATCCGAAAGTGGTTCAGGCGACTATGGGGAGTATTGCGAGAGTGAAAGTGTTTTACAGGGATTTGAAGGAGTGGTTGGCAAAACAGGAAGTAAAAAAAATTGCTGCTGATCTCGATGGGCAACCAGTAAATTCAGTTTCTCCAGTTAAGGAAGCAATAATCATAATCGGAAATGAATCCAAAGGAATTTCCAATGAATTATTTGGAATGGCTGATGAAAAAATTACCATTCCGAAAATAGGGAAAGCGGAATCGTTGAATGCGGCGGTTGCTGCGGGGATCATCCTTTCACACCTCACCCCCTAACCCCCTCTCCTTTAGGAGAGGGGGAATTGACCCCGATAAATTATTTGAATCAATTATTTTTAGAAGAGTCGAGAGAATGAAATTTCTTTTTAAAAAAAAAATTAACCGCTTACAATTTTAGAATGAGCTGATACCAGTAAAGTCATTTGGAATTTAGGATCTCCCCCTTTTCCTAAAGGAGAAGGGAGTTGGGGGATGAGGTAGAAAAAGGGGGCGGAGGATGGTTTTAAATGGAGGGTTAGCCATCGATTATCAACAATGTTTACATCTTTTCCACTTTCGTGGTATTTCCATTTAATATCTTATTCTATACTTTTATTGCTCCTGTAGAACCACCATTTGACTAACACTACAGGATATGGTTGATAATTACAGTGAACATCTACATCAATCTGCAATGGGCAGATTATTTCAATTCGCCAGACATTTAAGAAAGTTTGAAACCAACGCTGAGAAATTACTTTGGAAAGAGTTGCGGAAAAGAAAATTGAACGGAGTAAAATTTCGCAGGCAACATCCTCTGGATTCTTACATTGCAGATTTCTACTGTCATGAAAAGAGGCTGGTGATTGAATTAGATGGATCTATACACAACGCTGGTGAAAATAAACAGTATGACGATGCGAGATCAAATGATTTGAATGAACTTGGTAATAGAATAATCAGGTTTTCAAATGATGAAGTTGAAGAGGGGTTAGAAAAAGTGTTGGAAAAAATTCGAGAGGCTTTAGACCTCACCCCCCTGAACCCCCTCATTCACACCTCACCCCCTAACCCCTTCTCCTTTAGGAGAGGGGGAATTGACCCCGATTAGTTATTAGAATCCTTTATTCTGGGAGTTGAGAAGATGAAATTTCTCTTTTAAAAAAATATCCGCTTACGATTTTATAAAAAGCTGATGCCAGTAAAGTCATTTCGAATTTAGGAACTTCCCCTTCTCCTAAAGGAGAAGGGGGTAGGGGGATGAGGTGAATAGAGTGAAGAAGCAATTCGTTTGAAAAAAAATAAACCGCTTACATTTTTAGAAAAAGCTGATATCAGTAAAGTCGTTTCGAATTTAGGACCTCCCCCTTCTCCTAAAGGAGAAGGGGGTTGGGGGGATGAGGTAGAGAAGGGGGTGGGGAACGAGGTGATTACCTGAACTGTATCGCCTTCACCGGTTGCACTTTCTTCACCAGCACTGTCGGTATCATCAGCACTAAAAAACAAACGATCAGTGTGCCTGAACAGACAGCCCCTACCTGCCACCAAACAATTTTAACGGCAGCAGTGCTTAAAAAATAGGCTTCTTCTTTCAACTTAATAAATCCGGTCGCCTGTTGTACCCAAAGTAAGATCAGGGCGAGTATCGTTCCTACTAAAATTCCGGTTACAGTTATTAATATCGAATGACGAAGGAATATTTTTTGTACGGTCCAGTCGCTTGCACCTAATGATTTCAATATTCCTACCATACGCACTCTTTCCAAAACTAAAATGATCAGGCAGGTGATCAGGTTAATTACAGCAACAATGATCATAAACCCAATCAGTACATTCCTGGTTACGTCCTGCATGTTCAGCCAGTCGAAAATATTAGGAGAAATATTTTTTACAGAGATCGTATTCCATGTTAAAGGGAAATTTGCCATCTCATAAATATGATTGGCAGTCTCATCAATTTTTTCAGGATTGTCCAGAAAGATCTCATAACCCCCGATCTCATCCGATTGCCAGTCGTTAAGTCTCTGAATGAGTTTTATATCGCCGATAGCAAAAGTTTTATCATATTCTTCAATCCCGGTTTTGTAGATACCTGACACAGTTAATTTATCCGGCCTGATCCTTCCATCGGGCCTGATAAAATAGATCAGGATACGGTCACCAGATTTTAATTTCAACTGAGTGGCCGTATAATCCGATATCATGATCTCACGGCTATAACTACTATCATTAAAATGAATCGGTCTGCCTTGTTTTACAAAATCAGATAGATGATTGAAATTATAGGTGCTGTCAAATCCTTTTAACAGAACTCCTTCAATTTCATCTTTTGTTTTTAAGATGGCATATTTGGTGGCAAAAGGATGAATGCTTTTTATGCCCGGCATGTTGCGTATGGCGCCGGACAATGTATCATTCTTAAAAATGGGACTTTCTTCTGAAACGATGGCTTTATCCGGTTGCTTTTCCTGGATGCGGATATGCCCCCAGAAACTAAAAACTTTCTCGGCTACTTTTTCTTTAAAGCCATTAGCCAGGGAGAGCGTGACAATCATCACCATAACACTAATCACTGTAGCGGCGATGGAAAGGCGTATAATGAACCTGGAAAAGGATTTCTGTTGATTAAATGCTATCCTGTTTGCTATAAATCCTGCAACCTTCAATACAAATTGTTTGTCTGATTAAATAAATTATTAACTGACTGTCGGAGGTTTGAGACTTTCGGACTTCCCGACTTTCGGACTTCCGAATTTTCAAAATTAAGCCGGTGATAAAGATTTCACCTTTTTTTTGCCTGAATTTTGCCAATATTGTAGATCAATTAAGTGCCTGATGAAAAAAGCGATTGTTATAATACTTTGCTGCAGCCAGATCCTGGTCAGGGCGCAGATCATCCCCGATCATATTTACCATCCGAATATCCATACCGTTCAATTATTCAAATCCGGGGATGTGTATAGTTACCCGGTAATTCAGCTCAACAGCGCAGAACAGCTCGAACTTCATTTCGACGATTTTGATGGCGATGTTAAATACTATTATTACAGTTTCAGGTTATGTAATGCCGACTGGTCGCCTGCCAATGTGCAGAGCTTTGACTACACGCGAGGCTTTCAAAGTAATCGTATTTCCTATTACCGTAATTCATCAATTGTTCAGACCCGCTATACACATTACCAGGTTACGCTGCCTGAAAGAAACTCAGTGCCGACCAAAGCAGGTAATTATTTACTGAAGGTTTTTTTGAATGATGACACCACCAAACTTGCTTTTACAAAAAGATTGTTGATCGTTAACCCCAAAACATCGGTATCTGCACAGATCACCCAGCCATTTAACGCTAATTTTTTCAAAACCCATCAAAGGGTGCAGGTAGCAGTAAATACCACCAATGCACAGATCAATGCTTTTTCCCCGCAAGACCTGAAACTGGTGGTTATTCAAAACAATAACTGGAACGGAGCAGAAGTGATTGACAGGCCAACCATTTTCAGGGGCAACTACTATGAATACAGCGATGAAGAAAATATGACCTTCCAGGCAGGTAAAGAATTCCGGTGGATCGACCTGAGAAGCTTAAGACTGATGAGCGAGCGAATGGAAAAGCTGGTGGATTCAGATACCAGTAACAGGGTAGATGTTTATGTAAAAGCTGATGGTGAGAGAAACCAGCAGATCTATGTTTATACTCGCGATATCAACGGAGCTTATTTCATTGAGAACCGCGACAATTCCAATCCTTACTGGCAAAGCGATTATGCATATACGCATTTTACATTCATTCCCCCGGGAAACCGTGCCTATGAGGGGCGTAGCATTTATGTATTCGGTGAACTAACCAATTACAAGGTTGATGGAAATTCGAAAATGGAATTCAATGAAACGAAAGGAGTTTATGAAAAAATTTTATATCTAAAACAGGGCTACTACAATTACTCATATATCACTGTTTCCGATAATAAGCGAGGAAACACCGATCCTTCATTTGAAAATACCGAAGGAAATTACTGGGGTACCGAAAATAGTTACATGGTAATGGTCTATTACCGCCCCTTCGGAGGAAGAGCTGATGAACTGATCGGGTTTACACGAATAAATTCTGCATTTCAGCGATAGTACTGGTTTAAACTTTAAACTTTAAACCTTAAACGTTAAACTTCACTATCTTTGCGCCGGCAGGTCTTACACGACCAGCTCCTGCTGAACCCTCCCAGGGCCGGAAGGCAGCAAGAGTAGGTGGTTGAGCGGTGCGATGTAATCAGCCTGCCTTTTTTTCTTTAAGAAAAGAAGTTTTTATGCCGGAAAGACGGGAAGACGGAAAGGATCAGATAATCTTACCGGCTTGCCATCTTACCGGCAAAATTTTTTAAGCAATAAAATTCAACTAGATGAAGTTTTTTATCGATACGGCAAATCTCGCCCAAATCAAAGAAGCAAATGAATTGGGAATCCTGGATGGAGTAACTACCAATCCTTCCTTAATGTCGAAAGAAGGGATCAAAGGCCAGGACGCAGTTATTCAACATTATAAAACCATTTGCGAATTGGTGGATGGGGATATCAGCGCTGAAGTGATCAGCACAACATTTGATGAAATTGTTGAAGAAGGAAAAAAACTCGCTGCGATCCATCCGAATATAGTGGTCAAAGTGCCGATGATCAAAGATGGTGTGAAAGCGATCAAATGGTTTGCCGATAATGGTATCCGTACAAATTGTACACTCGTATTTTCTGCAGGGCAGGCAATTCTGGCCGCAAAAGCAGGCGCTGCCTATGTTTCACCTTTTATCGGGCGCATTGATGACAGTAACTGGGACGGAGTGGAACTTATCGCACAGATATCACAGATCTATTCCATCCAGGGATATAAAACACAAATCCTCGCAGCTTCAATCAGAAGTGCTTTGCATATTGTGAAATGTGCAGAGGCAGGAGCAGATGTATGTACCTGTCCACTGGATTCCATACTCGGTTTGCTGAAGCATCCTTTAACAGATATAGGTCTCGCCAAGTTTCTGGAAGATGCGAAAAAGACGCTGGGTTAATTTTTATTCTTTACCTTTTTTTTGCCGCCATTATCATCAGGTCCGGGCAATTCAGGATCGGGAATCGTTTTGATCCATATGGTTTTTTCAATCCTGACTGAGGGATTTTCTTTTAGAAAAACCTTTACGGTAACTTTTTCTTCGTTAAAGTTTTCAGGAATGATGAGTTGATTACCATCAAACGAGGCTTTATTACAGGAAAATTCAACTTCTTTTGAACTCAAAGGCATCCATCTGCCATTTGAAAGTTTACCATCAACATTGATGTAATTATGCTGACCTTTTTTAAGGCTGTCTGTATATAAATGGAAAAAAATACTGTCAACTTTTTGTGAAAAAAGCGGCGCACTGAAAGCAGTTACAAAAGCAATGAGTAAAAATCTTTTCATACACAAGGCAGTCGTAAAACCGGGCCAGAAAGTTGTCTTACAACCAGCAGGAACTGTATTTTAACACAATAGGTGTTCGTCTCCTAAAACCAAAGCTACTTAATGAAATTCTTAGTGGACCTTTGAGTCTTAGGGTCTTCGTGGTTCAGTAAGAACTTAAACAGAACTAAAAACCTCTGGTCATTTCTGATACTTCCGGTAAAAAGATCAATTTTTCTTCAACTCAAGCAAAACCGTTTTTTCTTTCGCTGGCTTATCGCAGGAAGCTTTTCCATTCTGGTTATCACTGACTATAAAAATCCTCCCGTCATCTGAAACCGTGATCCCCTCCAGGTTCATACTGTAATCCTGCAATCGGTACTCATTCGAGATATCCGAAAAATTACTTACTTCAATATTGGTAAGAGTAGATGGCTGCAATTCACCTTTGTCATTAATTGAAACCGATTCGAGATACTGCTGACGCAGTTTGCCTTTTGAAAATGATTTCAAACAAATCAAGCGATTGTTCGCTACATCAACACATATATCAGAATATCTCCACTGCGCGTTTTCAAGTGGTAACTCAATCATAGATTCATATTCGAGTGCAATAGTTTCGCCTGCTTGTTTAACATTGTATGTATAGATCTGCGACTTCGTCATGTCTTCATTACGCTCTCTCAACAAATAAAACTTATTGGATCTTTCATTTGCCGCAATACCTTCAATACCATCGCCCGATTTGGATTTGGGAGGAAGAGGAACGGAAGTGGATACCGTATGGATCGTTCCTGTGGCAGGATCAACCTGGTAAACCCCGGCTACATTTTCAGATACCAGGTAAAGTTTGTTTTTATAAGAACTCATTCCTTCCATTTCAAATTCCTGCGGCACAGAAATATTTATCGTCTGACTGATCTGCTTTTTTTCAGGATCGAAAACAATAATAAAAGGACAACGCTCAGACGCGAGATACAACTGGTTATTGAAATACTTCATTCCTGAAATGCAAACCTGTTTATTCATTTCCTCGGGTAACTGGATCTGGTCGACAGTATAAACCGGGAGTTTTAAAGGCTGTGCAGTTAAAGCAGAATGTAAGATCAATGCTGTAAGGCCTGATACCAATGCTTTTTTCATGAGTTCGTTTTAAGTGGACGCAGCTCTAATGTAATAGAAAAACTGAAAATAGTTGCGATGGAAAAAGTTAAGGTGATATAAATTGATTCATATCACCTTATTAAGTTATTCAAGCGGAATCAGCGACCCTTTTTCTGCAAGCCACTGATCAAAATTCTTCAATTCCGGATTTAGTTTTTTAGAACCGTCAACATTTCTGACACTGTTACAAACCTCTTCAAAATCACGATAGAACTGGAACATGTTTCCCAGATCATCGGAACCGGGGAATCCAAAATTCCGGTAGGTATCAGGAGTAACATTATTATATACCACATCCACGTTCAGCGTTTTGGAAAGCGCTTTGGCCATTTCTTCTCCTGTCAGATGTTCACCTGCTATTCCAACAACTTCACCATAACCGGGACCGTTCTTAAAAATGCCATAAGCACATTTTCCAATATCGTCGGAAGAAATGCCCGCCATTTTTTTATCATCGAGAGGGAAGGTGAGGTAGTATCTGCCATCAGGACCTTTTTTCGGACCGGCGCCGAAATAAATAAAATTGTCCCAGTAAAAAGATGCTCGCAGGTAAGTAACCGGAAGTCCTTTGAAAAATTTATCAGCCTCACCTTTAGCATCGAAATGAGGCACTTTGTATTTTTCCATCAGTGTTGGCATGCGATCATCGTCAAGCGGAACCCAATGACGTGTATCTTCAAGAGTTGACCAGATCACATGCTGAAGGTTAGCTTCTTTTGCTGCTTCCGCCAGATTCTTCGCCTCGTTAAATTCTTTTTCAGGATTCATGTGTGCCCAGTAAAAGGTTACAAAAAAAGCACCGTATGCGCCTTCTAGTGCTTTTGTGATGGAAGCTTTATCATCAATATCGGCTGTTACAACCTCAGCGCCGCGGGATGCTAATGCCTTTGATTTTTCGGAATTCGCATCGCGAGTTACTGCACGAACGGAGAATTCGCTGTTCTTATCATCCAGTATTGCATTTACAAGTCCGCCACCCTGCGCGCCTGTAGCTCCGAATACTACGATTGTTTTTTTCGACATGATTTATGTTTTTGGGGAAATTACAAAATGTCCGCCTTCGGCGGGAGAGATTGGCTGCGGATTTTCATGATTTACACTGATTTATTTCAAAGTCTTACAATTCGAAGAGTTTTTGGAGCACGGCGGACACTGCGAACCACTACAGACACGGCGTTGTGCTCGCTGTGGTACGCCGTGTCCGCTGTGCTCCAAAGCTCTTCGAACTTTAATACTTTACGATCTAATTTTTCGCGTTGATCATGAAAATCAGCGGCCCACCTCTTCGCTGCGAAGCAGCCTCTTTTCAAAGCAAACGCTATTCTCTTTGCCAGCGTACTGGCCGTAGTTAGGAATTGAAAAGTAGCCGTTTTTATTGTACATCGCGATCGCTTCCGGCATGCGCTTTCCTGTTTCCAGCCTGCATGTTGAAAAATTCATCTCTACGGCCCATTTTTCAAGCTCAGCAAGGATGATTGAGCCGATTCCTTTTCCTCTAAATTCGGGAAGCGTGTACATTCTTTTTACTTCGATCACACCTGGCTCAAGTTCTTTGATAGCCCCGCATGCAACAGCTTTAGAACCATGATAGGCAACAACAACATTCTTTAACAGATCGATACCGTTGTATTGATGATAAAAGTCATGTTCATCCCCATCGCGGATCGCGAGATCGGCGTCGAGTAACTTTACCAATTCAATAAAATCAGGGTCGGATGATGAGGTTCTTTTTAAATTCATCATCGCAGTTGATTATGCGGTGGTTTTATCCGGACGGTTTACGCGGGAAAGATTCTTTTTTACTTCTTCTATTTTTTTAGCAATATCAGCTTTACTGACTTCCAGGTCGCGGATCTTGTCAGAAAGATCTTCCGTTTTGGTCTTCACATCTTTCAGTTTGTCTTCCATATCTGCGATATCATCTTCCACATCTGCGATCTTTGCTTTTTTCTCTTCGATCCATTCCTGCACGGTTTCACGGAACTGATCCGTTCTGGCTGAATTGTATTTATCTTCGAGGCCATCAGCCTGTATGTTCATTTTTTCAAGAAAGGCAAGCTGATCGGTCATTCTTTTTTCCAGTCTTTCCTGGAATGAGATCTGCTTCTGGTAAACCGTTTCCAGCTTGGCTTTGAACGATGTCTGGTTAGTGAGACGATCTTCAAGCTTGGTAAGGAATTCACGTTGTTTCACCTCCCATTCTTTTCGCTTCTCATCATTTTCTTTTTTCTTTTCTTCCCAGGCTTCACGTTTCTTTTGAAGCTCGTCTTTATGAAGGGTCCATGCTTTGTCAAGATCTGTCTGAACTTCTTCTACTACAAACTGTATCTTATTACGATCATCTCTCGAAATAGATTCCCTGTTTTCATTAATGAATTTGCGAAGTGCTCTTAAGGTTTCTGATTTCGAAAGCAGGGGATTGTTCTTTTTGTCCTCGCCGTTCTCATTTTCTTTTTTGGATAAGAATTCAAAGCCGGTCACTTTAAATTCGGGAGAGTTTACAAACGATAAAAATTTTGAGATCCTGTCCGACATATTTTCGGAAGGCACATCCGGGTGACAGGTTTCGATCGCAGGAATTATTTTTTCACTAAGCTCGCCCGAAACAGCAGTCTGTTTTTGTTTTTCTTCACGCTGTTTCTCATAATAAAGATCTTCCGCTTTTTTTAAACGATCGCGGTAATTATTGAAACGTTCCCAGGCGGCATCTTTTCTTTCACGCGAGGGAAAACGATTCTGGCGGAAACGACCCATCAGCTCGTTAACCAGTTTTTTAATTCCGGCGAAATCTTCTTTGGTGAAACTTTTCTCTGAACTTTCTTCGCCAATCAGCTGGTTGATCTTTTCAACTTCTGTTTCCATTTCCTCCGCGAATTTTTCATTCTCGGTATTGACCTGCTGATGTTTTTCTTTCCAGTTATTTACCAGTTCATTAAAACGGGATTTAACTGCAGTTTTTTCTTCTTCGTTCTTAAATGTAGTATACTTGAAATGTTCATTCAGTTCACGCTGAAGGACTTTCGTCTCCCTGGTAGAATTATTTTCAGCGCTGTATTCGTTTACAAGGGTACTGAACAGTTCCAATTTTTCGTTTAGCTCCGCGATAGTCATTACTCCAATTTTTTGGACTGCAAAGATAAGTCATGGAGTCGATAGTCGGGAGTCGATAGTCAGGAGTCTATAGTCGGGAGTTTGTAGTCGTAAAATTGAATGAACAGGTTTCAAAAAATTGATTTTTTTCTTGTTTAAGAACAGAGCCTCCTTGTCTTTCGACCCCGACTCCTGACTGCCGACTCCCGACTAGCTAGTTTTTTTATCGTCGTTCTTTTTGGTGTCCATCATCTCCATGAGTTTCAGGCCCAAAAGTCCCTCCATCGCCGATCCGTTACCGTTACCACCGATCAGAACGTCGGGGATTAATTTGACATTACCCTTAGCCAGTTCTTCGGTGATCTTATACTTGGTGAAATTTTCTCCACCTATTGCTTTTACGGCGAGTTCATAAGCTTCGGCAGTTGATTTACCTACGGCCAGAATTTTTCCCGCTTCCGCATTACCGGTAAGTGTAATTTGTTCTGCCTGTGCGGAAGCTCTTAACTTAATGGCTTCTGAATCTGCCTGTGCTCTTGCTTTGGTTGATTCCGCTTCAGCATATGCACGTAGTTTGGTTGCTTCCGCTTCTGCACCGACCGCGAGTTTTACTCCTGTAGCATCACCTTCCGATTTTTTTACAGTCGCGTTTGCAGTACGTTCGGCGATCTCCACACTTTGCTGTGCTTTCACAATATCTTTCTGCATATCTGCGATCGCAGTTTCTTTTTCCATTCCCTGTCTTGTTTCCTGCGCTTTTTTCTGCGTTTCGTAAGTCACTTTTTGTTCTTCTGCGAGCTTACGATCCGTCAGTGTTTTCATCAGTGATTCCGGAGGAACGATATCACCGATCAAAGTATCCACGGCATTTACGTTGTATTCATCCAATACCTTACGGATATGCGCTTTTGCAGATTCCTGTCTTTCTTTTCTTGTAGAGAGGAATGCAATTACGTCGCTGTCCTGCGCAGAGTTCCTGAAATAGTTACCGATGGTTGGTTCGAGTACCTGTGAAACCAGGTTGACCATGTTACCAAATCGCGCAATTACTTTCGGAGCTTCGGTTGTGGGTACATGTATGATCTGTGCCACATCAAGATTGAAAGGGAATCCGTCTTTCGAACGCACCGTGATCGTTGAAAGATTTTTGTCGAGGTTATGTGCCTCGCTTCTAGCCGATGCCCAGTTCAAAACAAGATTGGTTGTCGGCACCATTTCCACTTTCATGATGTATTTGTTGATCGGGTATTTGCCGGGACCAAGTGGTTCAAGCCATACTCCTTTATATCCTTTCTCTACAATATTTCCATGTTTAAAATCAGCGCCTGTCAGGTCCTGTCCTTCGCCACCGATATAAGAAATGACAACACCCACAAAACCGATTGGTATTTCGGTCATCGGAGTTTCTTCGATCTGTATGGCCCATGGATTTAAATTATAGGATCCTGCAAGTATGACCTGTGGTTGAAGACCGCGGTTGCCTCCATTTTTTATAAAGGAATCGAAATTCTGGAAATTATTATGTCCTTCGATCAGTTTACCCGCGATCTGTCCGCCCTCGATCGGCATTCCATCAAGAGTGGTAACGATACCAACCATGCTTTCCTGGATACGGATCATATCCGTAACGGAGATCTGGAACAGCATCGTGTTGATCCTGTACGAACCAGCTGTAATATAAGTTGTCTGCCGGCCACGCTGCCCTCCGTTGGTCAGGAATTTGGTGGCATCCTGGAAATTGTCGCTATCAACTGCAGTACCCAATATGTTACCGGTAGGGATTTCAGCTCCATCTTTCGCAAGTATCAGCCCGATCTTACCCTCAGGTATAACCGTAAATGCTTCCATAGTTACGCTGTATTGCCAGAACCATTTCCAGAAATAAAGTCCGGGTGCCAGTGTTTTTGCCTGGAAACCTGCTTCACCATTGGTAGCAATGATCCTTCCATCGGGAAGCTCCCGGTGTTTACCAACCAGTACGAATTTTTTTGTAACAAGACCGATGCGGTCTTCGGGTACGATCACCATTCCGAATAAAAAGCGAAGTATGAATTTGTAGAGAAGCAGGCAGAGGACGATCAGGATCACCCACCAGTAATTTAAGAGGACGTTTTCCATTTTCAGTGTTTATGTATTGTCGATTTGGGGGAACAAAGCTATTAAGTTGTCTGGAATTGAAGAGACAATAAATTCGCTGAGGTTGGAACACTGTGTTACGCCGTATTACTTCTGTTTGGGAATGAAGGCACCCAACAAGCAGGATATCCCGTATTTGTTACGCTGAAAACCCGCTTTTGTACCGCAGTTATCGCATCTTTAATATAGATAGGGGACATCTCTGACACATATAAGAAAAAAATCCGGAATAAAAATGACTAAAAGGACTTTTTGTATTCTTCATGCCGGGATATTTTGACAGCAAATTTGATGTATGGCTAAAATGTATGACCTGACCGGGTTTACTGGTTCCCTTTCCAGTCTGACAGCTTACAAAATGCGAGGGGTCGAAGGTATTATACTTCGCACCAAGGGAGGCCCATCTAAAAACAGGATCAAAAATTCGCCGCGATTTGAATCAGTAAGAAAAAATAATAGTGAGTTTGGCGGGCGTTCGCTGGCAAGCAGGCATATTATGGAAATGATGTACCCGTTAAAAGCGCTGGCGGATTACAATATTGCCGGGCCGATCAATGGGTTGCTGAAACCATTACAGGAGAGCGATACCGAATCAGTCCAGGGTCAGCGCAATATTTATGTAAGCCGGAATCCAAACCTGTTGCAGCACTTTTCCCTCAATCGCCGGTTTCATTTCGATTCGGTAGTTCGCGCGCCTGTTACCTGTGACCTTCGGCGTACTGGTCCTGTTGGATATGTGAATATCCCATTATTAAAACCAGGCATACAACTGTATTTACCGGGCAAATATCCTTTTTATGGGTTTGTCGCTGTATTAGGCGTGGTACCGGATATAATATTTAAAAAAAACGGATATGCATACACGAAAGATTGTTCAGTTTATGGTCCTTTAAGAGCTGAGACAGCCTGGTTCCCTTCCAACAAAGGCAATCAGCAAGTCCAGCTTGAAATAAATGTTCCCGAAAAAATTCCCGGAAAAGGATGCACGATGATGCTGACTATAGGATTGCGATTTGGACAAACGGTGGATATGGATACCATTGAACAGGTGAAGTATGCAGGAATGGCGAAGGTGTTGGGAGTGGGGTAAAACTATAGGTATGGGCCTCGGTTACCATTATTCTATATCCACAATAAATTAATTAAACCAATTGAAGGGGTTGATCCTTTAGTTTTACTTTGAATTGAATATCGGCTTTCAATGCTTTAAAGACTTTCAGGATTGTATCTATCGTTGCGCTATTCGTACTGCTTTCTAGTTTCGAAATTTGTGCTTTTTGAACACCAATTAATTTACCAAGCTGTTCCTGAGTAAGATTTCTTTCCAACCTTAGTTTTTTGATCATCTGTCCAAGCACGTCCATCCTAAGTTCATATTCATATTTATCCCGTGAGACAGTCCCCTTTTTGCCGATATATTTATCCTTCATTTCCTCAAGTGAGTATGATTTTATTTTTGCTTTTGCCATAAGTACTATTTTTTTGAGTAAAAATGCAAGCAACCTGATTTGGTTATTTCCGTATCGCATTCTGAATTCCCATATATCTTCCCGAGATTTCTTAAAGAGCAATGGGTCGTTCATTTGCTCAGCCAGGTCAATATTGTAGAGCAGCTTTCTGGCTGCTTTTGAATCAAGGCTAGCAATGAATTCATTCGTCTTTTCGAGAAATCTTACCCCTGAAATATTGCAAGGCTTAACATTTGTACGAAGATAGGTAAAGTTTCTAAATATGGAAACTCCTAAAGAGAGCCGACAAATCACCCAATATGTACAAGAATTAATTTATAGTAATACTGCTGATAATTTCCGTAACTGTATTTAATTCTTTGTCTTTCTTTCCATTGAACTCAAAATCCTCATTAATTGTATATGAACAAACGAAAAGAAAGTTTTTAGTTCCCATTAACCACCAGTACAAAGTTTCCACGAGTCCGTCCTTTTGAATTTTCTCAACATAAAAAATGCATTGTTTGCCTGCAAGAAATATTTGGGAGGCGTTTCCTTTTTCAGACAAGCGTGTTTGCAGGTATTCATCAATATTATTGTTATCGATACGAATTGCAGAAATTCTCAGGTTACCAGTCCAGGACTTTGTATTAAAAAATGCACAGGTTCCTTCTTCATCTTCATATTCATCCCAATCCTTAGGAAGTTTCAAACTAAACCAGCCGAAGGGGGATTTAAATGTTTTTGATGGCATCTGCAGTATTGGCTATTTTATTTCCGATTTGGAATTCACAACAATTTCTGAACCTTCCGCAAGCATTACAGAATTAGGAATTTGTTTATTGAGGAATTGGAAAGAAATTCCATAAACCTGGTCAAAAGCGACTTCAATATTATAATTCTTTACATCGTAGGTTGACCAGCGTGGGTGTTCGACTCCGTATTCCGAACATTTTTGATTATTGTGTGGAGTATAACCCCAATAGTGTTCAGTTATGAATTCTTCTTCTGAACCTGGGGCTAATTCTATAGGTGTAGCATCGGCACTAACGGAAAACTGATTCCATAATTGTTTAAGTTTCCATGAATACGAGACAAAAAGCAAATCTTTATTCTGATCCCACTGATGCTTCATTGGGAGTGTTATATATTTTTCGTTGTAAATGGTATTGGCTACGAATGTCAGGGCGCGTTTAGGAACAATTTCCCTGATAAACGTTACTCCTCTTCTCCAGCCGGATGAATGTTTATACCGGACATAGAATCTCAAGTTTACTTCTTCAAAATGACGATGAAATGGGATCGGAATGCCTTTGATTCTGGTATTCAGAAAACGAAATCCAACCAGGCTTACGTAGCATTTGTTATTCCAAAAATCAAGCTCAGTTTTGTAGGGCAAATAGGGCTTTAGAAGATCTGGATCTACTGAGTAGTTTACGATTGCAAGTTTTCGCCATTCGGCTGTGAGGAAAGATGATTTCATGCATTTCGAAGATTAATTTCTTTCATCTTAAAATAACAGGTTTCACAAACAACCTTAATGTCTGCAAATGCCATTGATTCTTCATTCCATTCTCCTTCAGCTTTTCTCACGGCTTCACATTCGTCACACCAGGCCTGGAAGTCATCGTCTTCTGACAAATCCATACCCTCAGATGTTTCAAAAGCCTCATGGAAGCCAACTATATTTTTTTGAAGTAAGTGTTTACAAACAAACGCTATTCTGCCGTGGTCGTGTTCATCACATTTTACATATTTATCTTTGGTGTTCAAAAGTTGATGTAATGGTTTTCTGAATATGTTATTTCTTAATGTTAGAAAGTATGGTCATTGCCTTGAGTGCATTTGAGGTAAAATAATCAGCGTCATTTTGAATCTCTGTAAAATGTTTTCCAATAATTTCTCTGCGATTTGTTCCATTGTACAAATCACTTTCATAAATAATGATTTTCAGTCTTTCTTTTTCAAATTCATTCACTTCAGAAGTATCCACTTCCAATAGTCGACTAACTAAGCTCGATCTGAATTCTTCTTTTCTGTACTTTTCTCTATCCGAGAGTTCAAGTGATGCGCCGATAATATTTTCTTTGTCCATTGAAGTCATTGCAATATTAATAAGTTCTTGCATTGTCGGTTCGGGCAGTTTTTTTAAAACCGGTATTCCACCTCCATGATATTCTGAATGATATCGGGTTAATAGCCAGTTTTCATTTGTGGTTTTATCCCCCAAATATTTTCATACCCCTGGGTGACCTTTGCGAGCCCTATTTTTTGTTGATTGTGAATACATTAGTTTTTTTTCTTTAAGAGCTCGACAGATTTATCTGAACCACTGCTTGCAAAAATTCGATAGAGCTGCGCTTTTCTGATGTGAAAGATTAAGGGTTCATCCGGAATCTGAGCATTTGAACTTTTTAGACTATCCGACCGATAAACGTTAGTTATCACATATAATAACATTGAATCACTGACCTGGAGCCAATGACCTGTCATTTGGTTTCCACAGGTGATGTATAGAAATGTTGAATCGGGTGTTAAATTCAAACTGGATCCTATTATCCGGCTTTTTGCTTTCAGTTTGTGCAGGAACAGGCGGTCACCTAAGGTCTTTGATTTAACCTCATAGTCTCCGGAAGCTCTAAATTTTTTATTAGAACTGCATCCAAAAATAATCGTGATATAGAGAGCAAGTACAATAACCTTTCTCATAGTAAAATAGCTTTATCACCTCTTATTAAAGTTTACAATTAATGGGACATGATCACTAAGATGCCTCCAGGAATCGTATTTACCCACCTCTACTGAAGTTAAGTTTTTAGAAAGATTTTCGGAGGCAAAACAATAGTCAATGTGATAAGGCCTTGTTTTATTCTTATAAAGATAAAAGGTCGGGTGTGCCTCTTTACCTTGTTCCATTCCATGATGCCTGTGATAAGTACTTTGTATACCCATTTTTTCAAGATATTCTACGACGTGGGTGTGATTCCCGTTTCGCCTTGGTTTATCCCATATTCTGTTACTATTAAAATCTCCAATGAGTAGAACATCTCCTTTCAATAATTGCTTCTTATAGTGATTAATGGCTTTCCAAACCTGAGTTACATATTGACCATCGGGGTCGCCAGGGTTATTTGCCCAAATGGCATAGAGCTCAAAACTATAAGGACCTTTAACTGCGATTGGTACGATGGTTTTATACTCTGCATTATGATTCTTTTTCAACTTGAGATGATATTCACCAAACGAAAATATTCCCAAGCCCTTATTTTTATTTGTGCCAAACCATAATGAATTATTTACCTGTGGGAATTCGGATTCTGCCAATAATTTTTCAGGATGCTCACATTCGGGAATTATCAGCAGATCCGGGCTTTGGGAAAGTATACTTTGAACTTTCTTTCGAAAAGCCATATTGCAATTCCAGGTAATAATTTTCATGATCGAAAAAGCAGTAGGTGCTGACGTCGGCGACTTTGCGCAAGCCGTTTAATTTGATGTATTTCAATTCAAAGATAATCAGAGCCGCCTTCACTGAGGGCGAAATACTTTTCTAAAAACATCATGTTTCTGCCGCGCGGGTGTTCTATCGGAGAGATTTTCTTTTTCTTGAATATCCAAATAGTGAATTTATATAGTCTGTATCAAATTCAATTGTTCTTATGTCTCCTGGCCGAAAACTCATTTGCTTTGACCAGATTCCTTTAGGGTTTAAATAATCGACTACCAATAATGAAGTATTCAAAGATTTAAATTGTCGAACGCTCGAAATGGGTAATATTCTTATGGCGAAGGATTACATATCAATTCATCACATAGTCAACTTCGTTTGATTTGAGTAAAGTCCATTCATGACTGTAGTCAATAACAAAACCAGAAAAGGGGACTTTTCTATCTTTATATTTAATAGTAATTAATTCGCCTTTGTATTTTGAACTTGTCATTAACTAGGTGTGAAATAGGTCGCCTACAACGTTTGGGGCTTGGCCAGGCCGTTTAATTTAATAAATTTTCAACCCAAAGGTAATAAGGCTTGCGCCAAACCGCGCTGTTGCAGGCAGTGCAGGATTTAGTTATATTTGATATATGAAAGCAATCGTTATAAAGCCCAAGAACGACTCCGAATACAAGTTTATTTCAAACCTTCTAAAAAAATTGGGTGTGGGCTCGTCTTCTTTAAATCTTGAGGAAATTGAAGATATTGGCCTGTCCAGGTCAATGAAGGGAATAGATAGGAGTAAGAAGGCTTCTAGAACAGAAGTAATGAAAAAGTTAACTGCGTAATGAAGGTCGAATTCCTAAAGACCTTTTCAAAAGATCTTGATGGTCTGCAGTCAAAAAATATCAAGAATGCTTTGATTCGATTGATTGAATTAATGGAAGATGCAGATGCACTTCAGGAAATCCCTAACACCAAGAAATTAAAAGGGTACAGAAATGCCTATCGTGTAAGAGTTGGAGACTACAGACTTGGTTTTCCTTGATCATCCGAAAATCACATTAGCTCGCTTTCTCCATCGAAAAGACATTTACAAACTTTTCCCCTAAGTATTGATCGCTAGTAGCATTGCCTATAACGTTTGGTGCTTTCTGCTGTGCGGTCAAAATTAGTAAACTTTCAAATTTAGTAAATAGCATAGCAGAAAACTCTACGTTAGTGGCAGCCGATCAGTTTATAGACAATAGTTGCTTAATACTGTCAACTTCAAGGGCATATTTTGTCGGATGTCTTCTATAGTACCAGGCACGTTCATTAGCGATAATGAATTTTAGAATTTGATTCTTATCCTTAAGGTTTGTGATGGTGTCAATTAATTTAAACTCTTTGCAGTATTTACTGTAGCGATCTGCCATAATAAAGTCGAAACATTTTTCGGGTGAAGCTTCTTGGTTGATGCGAAATGCCAGTGTCATTGGAGCTACTTTATATCTGTAGCCTTTGTAAGGCTGCATATTGGCAGCTACATACTGCCAGTTATTATCCTGTGGATATTTTCGCATTAACAACTCACTCCAGAATACTTTGAAATATCGTGTTGTGATACGCTCGTGCCTGTCTTTGTAAATTTTGTCATATAAATCATAGAAACTATCACTTAGGCTAGGTGCGGAGTTAATAGATGTTATTAAAGTGTCAACTTGACGTTTTGAATAGTGATTATTCCAGGTAAAACGGAAATAAAGAAATAGCCCGATGTAAAATGAAGCAATAACAATAACACCCGAAACAAGAAGTCTTTTAGCTATTTTTTTAAAGCGATGCAAATTTTGCTGGTTTAGGTTGCCACTAACTCAAAAATATACGAAAGTTTTCCGCATCAGCATCTTTCGCATTTTTATTCAACTATATAAACTCCAAATATTTATAATTATTATTTTCTGCCCGCCGACTTTCGCAAATACAACTGAATAAATGTCTCTACCCATTTCTAAACGCTTAAAAACACCCTCGATAAAATTAGGAATTGTCCATTTCAGTTTGGAACTACAAATTACAAACTCCAAACCCCGAACTTCAAACCCCAAACTCCCAACAATTAAAAACCTTTCTTATCTTCTTTCTCATTCTTCTTATCCGCATTCTTCACATATTTCTCCAACCACGTAAACTGTTCTTCCAGCATATGAAGAATATTCTCGCGACCACGATAGCCGTGAGCCTCATAAGGCAGACTCACAAACTTCACTGTACCACCATGTCCTTTAATAGCATTGAACATTCTTTCACTCTGAATAGGGAAGGTTCCTGTGTTGTCGTCCATTTCACCATGAACGAGAAGGATAGGAGTCTTGATCTTATCCGCAAAACTGAAAGGGCTCATTTCATTGTAGATCTCTGGCGCCTGCCAGTAAGTGCGGTCTTCGTTCTGGAATCCGAAAGGAGTGAGGGTGCGGTTATAAGCGCCGCTGCGTGCGATGCCGGCTTTGAAGAGTTTCGTATGTGCGAGCAGGTTAGCTGTCATGAAAGCACCATAACTATGTCCGCCGACGGCTACGCGGTTCTTATCACCAACTCCGCGTTCATCAAGTGTTTTAATTGCTGCTTCGGCATTCATGGTCAGTTGTTCTACAAAATCATCGTTGGGTTTTTTGTCCTTGCTGGTTGCAACAATCGGCATTTCGGCATTGTTGAGAACAGCGTATCCCTGGGTGACATAAAAAACAGGAGAGCCCCAGTTGATCAATGTAAAACGATGTTCACTTCCCCTGATCTGGGCAGCATCTGCGGCAGAATTATATTCAGCAGGATAAGCCCAGATGAATACAGGCAGTTTTCCATCACGGTTTTTATCGTATCCCTTTGGTAAGTACAGATCACCAGTCAGGTCAACTCCGTCTGCTCTTTTGTATTTTATTTTTTCTTTTGATACTCCTTCGAGCTGGGGATAGGGATTGGTGAATTGGGTAATCTGCTTATCGCCGGTTTTTGTTTTTAGATTCTTTAACCAGAAATTAGGAACTACCGTTTCACTTTCGCGCCTGGTCACTACCATTAGTTTATCGGGATCAAGAACTGTGGCAACATATTCAAACATGTTCTCATCGCTTCTCCAGATCACTTCTGATTTTCCGTTAGACAGATCAAAACTCGCCAGGTAAGGCATATCGCCTTTGGGAGAACTTCCTGTGGTATTATTCATTAAGAGCTTTGTTCCATTGTCTACCAGTTTGAGTACATCGCGGCCCCACTGATTTTTTTCGGTTACCGGAGTTCCTGGGTTGGAGTAAGCGTCGGTTGTATTCCGTTCTGTGATCTTTTTGATCTCGCCGGTTGAAGGATTGAATAAATTAGTCTGAACTTTTTGTTTTCCTGTAAGACCTTCATAAACCAGGGCTGTTTTATTATTTCCCCAGCTTACAAAACGAAAACGCATCTGGGTCTTAAAAAGCATTTTAGGTTCGGTGTTGAAAGGAGCTGAAAGCGCATATACGGCGTCGTGATAGTCGATGTTCTTTTTGATCATTCCACTGTCGAGAGGCATACTCCATACAATTGTGGCAGCTTCATCATCTCTCCAGTCGAACGCACGCGGAACCATTTGTACATTATCATTTCCACTTGGAGCGGTTTCAGAAGAAGGCAGTTCAGCAAGAAATTTCACCTGTTTTCCATTCATGTCTGAAATAAATACACTGGAAGTAAAACCATTTGCAGGTACGCTATAGGAAAAAGGTTTTTTCAGCGTTCTTAATATCATGTATTTCTTATCAGGTGAAACATTGATCACTGAATAAATTGCAGGTGCTCCGAGCTTTGTTTCTACTCCGTTTGTATTTTTTATTAATTGAGAGGTACCATAAAACTCAAATAGCTGTTCATCATAAGGTGATTTAATAAGATCCTGGAAAGTCGGTCTTGGTGATGCTTTGCCATAGTTCTCCTGGGTGGTCGGGCCTTTAGGCATTAAAGGTTTTGGAGGTGCAGCATCTGCAGGCTTCAATGTTCCGCGATAAAAAATGGTTGAGCCATCCACCCACTGATAAGTTCCGCTGATTACATTTAAAGGCGTCTTATTTATTTTCATTGCTTTCTGGGTTGCTACATCGATCACATAAAGATCCACTCTTGATGAGGTAACATTCGTGAATGCAATTTTTTTATCGTCAGGACTCCAGGTTACACTGCCTGCATACATAGGGGAGGGGAGGCCGGTAATTTTAAAGTCTTTTCCACTTGCAATACTTCTTAATGAAATATTGGAGACATAATTCTGCCTGCTGGGTGCGTAGTTCGCAGGGTTGATACGTAGCCCGGCTATTTTTAATTCAGGTCTTGCGAGTTCCTCAACTGAAGGGTAAAGACTAGTTTCAGTCAATAGCATCCATTCGCCTTTGTCGTCAAAACTTACATTAGGTGTTGGCTTTGCGAGCAGCATATCGGCAATGTCTTTCGGGGGTAGTTTATATCCTCCGTCATCGGATTGCGCATTAAGATTTAATGATATAAATAATACCAGTACTAGCTGGAAAAAACGGCGGTTCAGCATTGTAGAAATTTTGAGTTTAAGGTAAGTAAAACCCGGGAACCTTTATGGTTTTGGGGTTTGCATTTTATAAGCGGCTTTTTTTGAACCACTAAGAAGCGAAGGCTCGAAGGTTCACAAAGTAAATTCGAATACTCTAATTTTTAACTATTGCACTTTTAGGCGGCATTTTTTGAACCACAAAGAAGCGAAGGCTCGAAGGTTCACAAAGTAAAGTCGAACAGTCTTAATTGATTAGCAAGATTCAAAATTACTACGGACTCTTAGTGAACCTTCGAGCCTTAGAGACTTTGTGGTTCAAAGCTCAGAAGTATCTTTTGCCATCTTTCATCACCATTTTTACATTCCTTATATCCTGAATATTTTGAGAGGGGTCGCCTTCAACTGCAACGAAATCCGCCAGCAAACTTTTTTTAATCCGGCCGATCCGGGTTCCATATCCGAAGACATCAGCATTTACAGAAGTAGCCGATTTAAGCACATCAATGGGCTTCATGCCGTACTCCACCATCAGTTCCATTTCCCTTGCATTATCACCATGAGTAAATACGCCTACATCACCCCCCATGCAAATTGTAACGCCAGCACGGAGCGCCATCTCAAAAGTTTTCTTTTTATTGGTAACCCTGTTGGGTTCTGTACCACTGCCTTTTCTCCATCCACGATATTGTTCGATGGCTTCACCTGCCGCAAGAGTCGGGCAAAGCGCTACATTTTTTTCTTTCATCAGTTTAAAAACTTCTTCGGTTCCGTTGTCTCCATGTTCAATGGTGGAAACGCCGGCATTAATAGCGCGCGTCATTCCTTCAGCTGTTGACGCATGAGCAACAACTTCTCGTCCGCTGCTTTTTGCAATGCCCACAGCCCATGCGATAGCTTCTGTACTGAAAGTTGGTTTTGTTTCTCCATTGGGACCATAACGGTAATCTGCATATATTTTAATAAGATCGGCACCCTTACCAATCTGAGTCCTTACTTCATTGGTTATATCTTCTATGCCCGCCACTTCAGCAGCACCCTGGGGCAATTCTATTTCCGGGTTTTCAGATTTTGGTCCATAGGTTCCTTTGGCTACAATTGCTCTTGTTGCTACGATCATACGCGGACCAGGAACTACTCCTTTCTCAATAGCTTTTTTTAATCCCACATCATCATACATCGCACCTTCAGTACCTAGATCTCTGACAGTTGTGAAACCTGCCATTAATGTTGCCTTCGCATGATTGACTGCTCTTGCCGTTCTTTCAGCTCTTGATTCTTTCAATACCTGGTCGTCCCAGCTGGTTTCATTATAGGGATGAAGAAATAAATGAGAATGTCCTTCAATTAAACCAGGCATCAAAGTCATGTTCTTTAATGCAATGATCTCAGAACCTTCGGGTAGTTTGAAACTCATTGGACCGACCTGTTCGATCCGGTTGTTTTTTACAAGAACCACCCAGTCTTTCTGCATTGTTTCTCCATCAAAAACGCGATCAGCCTTTATCAGTATGTAGTGATCGGGTTGTTGCGCATAAATAATGCAACATTTTAGTATAATTAAAAACGTGAGTAATTTTTTCATAAGCTGGTAGTAGTTCTAATGTTCTTTGGTTGCGAGGTTTCTGAAGTAGTCCATTGTAAATACCGGGTGGATCCTGTGATAAAAAGAAACGATCAGTTTTAGTTTTTTTTGAATTCTTGGATACTTATCCACGATATCCCAGAATCCTGTTGAAGGGCTAAAGATGTTCTGAGCAAACGTATTCAGATCGTTTTCGATGCCGGAGCTTCCATATTCTGTCAATATCCCTTTTACACACAGCACTGTATCAAAGACCTGGGAAGAATGATTATCCCGGATAGCCCCTACACCATTTTCAGGATCAGTGTATGCAAAATCTGGACTGTTCGCAGCATACCATTCTTCTTCCCTGAAATAAGAAGGGTGGTTACGGTAAAGGATACTCGAAAATTCGTGGTGAAAGGTTTGTTCCAAATAGAGATCGGTATACCCGTTCGTATTTCCATTGTTGGCGAGATACAGTGCATCTGTTGAGTTGGTGCCTCCATAGCCCACGTCATAGAATTTCATCGCCTTTAAAAAAAACACGGTTTTTAACTCCTTATCAAGCATCAGGTAGGGATATTTTTCCAGGGCGTTTTTGACAATCTGCTTGCATCGTTCGATCTCATCCGATTCAATGCCTTCACCTTCGGCATTGATAGGAGAGATCTTCCAGAAATCGGGAAAAATGGTTTTATCGTAAATGAAATTAATGTGAATGCCCCTGATAACGGTATCGCCGGCATCCCGCGCAAAACTGTGGCTGGATACAATCAAAAAGAGCAGGGCGGATAACCATTTCATCCTATAAATCTAAAAAGAATTTGCGATTGAATTTTTTGCTTTTATATTTGTTGCTCAATGATTACTAAAACAAATATGTGGTGGTGGCAAGCGACTCATAAGGGGCGTTGACACTATTGCTATTTAGTTAAGATATAACGGCCCCGGATTCATTCGGGGCTTATTTTTTATGAAGAAACTGAACTTACATACTGAATCGACAAGAATGCTGGCGGATGTGTTTACTCCCGTTGGCATTTACCTGAGACTGCGCGACAGGTTTCGGGATACGATCCTCCTGGAGAGTACAGACTTTCATGCAGCGGAGAACAGTTATTCTTTTATATGCATCAATGCGATCGGTGGAATCGAGATCAGGTCGGCAAATGAAATCGAGTATAAACTACCGGGACAAAAGCCGGAAAAGATTTCTATCGCTGCTATAGATGATATTGCAAAACGGTTACAGGAATACATTCAACGGTTTGATATTACCGGTCAGCCAGATAAAGAAACAAAATTCGCACAGGGTTTATTTGGCTATACGAGCTATGATGCGGTTTCTTTTTTTGAATCCATCAAACTTAAGGATAAAACGAATTCGCTAAAGTTGCCTTTGGTACGCTATCGTTTATACCAATATGTAGTTGCATTCAACCATTTCAAGGATGAATTATTTCTTTTGGAAAATAAAGTGGAAGGGCTGGAATCTGATCGTAAAACAATTGAATCACTTATCAGGAATAAAGACGTACCTGTTTATCCTTTTTCTTTAAAAGATGAAGAGCTTTCGAATATTTCCGGAGACGAATACAAAAAAATGGTAAAGGAAGGAATACAGCATTGTAAAAGAGGCGATGTATTCCAGGTAGTGTTAAGCCGAAGGTTTGAGCAAAAGTTCCGGGGTGATGAATTCAACGTGTACAGGGCTTTGAGAAGCATTAACCCTTCACCTTATTTATTTTTCTTCGATTATGGCGATTATAAACTGATGGGATCTTCACCTGAATCGCAACTGATCATTCAGAATAATAAAGCAATCATTCACCCGATTGCAGGCACATTTAAAAGAACCGGCGATGAGCAGACGGATAAAGAAGCGGCCCAGAGACTTATGAATGACGCTAAAGAGAATGCTGAACATGTGATGCTGGTTGATCTTGCCCGGAATGATCTGAGCAGGGTTTGTGATGAGGTTGAAGTAACGCATTATCGCGAAGTACAATATTTCTCTCATGTGATCCACCTGGTAAGCGAAGTAAAAGGAACTGTAAGAGATCATTCCAATCCTTTTGAGTTGCTTGGAAGAACTTTTCCAGCAGGTACGCTTAGCGGCGCACCTAAATTCAGGGCCTTGCAGATCATTGATGAACTGGAGACTACTTCAAGAGGTTATTATGGCGGAGCGATTGGATTTATCGGATTTGATGGCAGCTGCAATCATGCGATCATGATCCGGACATTTTTAAGCAAACAAAATACACTTTACTACCAGGCAGGTGCAGGTATCGTTGCAGCTAGCAACCCCGAATCCGAACTGCAGGAAGTAAATAATAAACTGGCAGCATTAAAAAAGGCTATCGTGATGGCTGAAACGATCAGTTAAATAAATGATATGAAGATCCTGGTATTCGATAATTACGATTCATTTACCTATAACCTGGTTCACCTGGTGAAAAAAATCAACGATGTGAAGATTGATGTATTTCGCAACGATGAAATTGAATTGAAAGATGTTAATAAATATGACAAGATCATTTTATCACCGGGGCCGGGTATTCCTGAAGAAGCGGGACTATTATTGCCACTGATCAAAGAGTATGCTTCAAAAAAATCGATACTGGGAGTTTGTCTGGGGCACCAGGCGATTGGGGAAGCGTTTGGCGGTAAGCTCATTAATTTGGAAACGGTTTATCATGGAGTTGCCATGCCAATAAAGATCGGAGTCGAAAATCCGGAGTCGAAAGGTGGGAGTCGGAAGTCGGGAGTCGGTCCGAAGGATTCCGGACTCCTTCGGAGGAGTCGGAACTTATTCAACGGGATGCCTAATGTTATAAACGTTGGCCGATATCATAGCTGGATAGTAAGTGACGAAGATTTTCCTGAAGTGCTTGAAGTCACTGCAAGAGATGAAAATGGATACATCATGGCATTGCAGCATAAAGAATATGATATTCAGGGCGTGCAGTTTCATCCTGAAAGTGTGTTAACCCCTGATGGTGAAACAATAATCAGAAACTGGCTGGGAGCATGAAGAAAATACTTCAATATTTGTTTGAGCACAACACGCTTTCACGTGAGTCTGCTAAAGAAGCACTGATCAATATTGGCAAAGGTCAGTACAGCGAGCATGAGGTCACTGCCTTCATGACGGTATTTCTTATGCGAAGCATTACGATACATGAGTTGCAGGGATTCCGGGATGCATTATTGGAACTTTCAGTGAAAGCAGATCTTAAGGATTTTGAGACGCTGGATATTGTCGGGACCGGGGGAGATGGTAAGAATACATTTAATATTTCTACACTTTCCTGTTTTATAGTTGCGGGTGCAGGTCAGAAAGTGGCCAAACATGGCAACTATGGCGCTTCATCGATCAGCGGCGCTTCCAATTTAATGGAGCAGATCGGGTATAAATTCAGTAATGACAATGACAAACTGAAAAGAGAACTGGATGAAACCGGTATCTGTTTTTTGCACGCACCTTTGTTTCACCCGGCATTAAAAGCGGTTGGCCCTATCCGTAAGAACCTGGCTGTAAGAACATTTTTTAACATGCTTGGCCCGCTGGCTAACCCTGCCCAACCGGATTACCAGTTGATCGGTGTGTATAATCTTGAAATGGCTAGGATCTATAATTACATGTTGCAGGCAAATGAAAAACCATTTACGATCATTCATGGCCTGGATGGCTATGATGAAATTTCACTGACGAATGATACAAAGGTGATTGATCAGAATGGCGAACGGATCATGACACCTGAGCAGTTGGGAAAGAGAATGGTGTCGCCGACAGATATCAGTGGGGGTAATTCAGTTGAAGATGCAGCAAAAATATTTTTGTCGATTCTGAAAACGGAAGGTAGCTGGGCACAGAATGCTGTGGTGCTGGCAAACGCAGCAATGGGGTTGTATTGTACTGGTAAGTTTTCAAATTATGATGATGCGTATAAGGCAGCAGTGGAAAGTTTGGAGAGTGGGAATGCCTATAATGTTTTTGATAAATTAATAAAGATGCAGTAGAATAATATTATCTGCACCGCCGAGTCCTGCTACGCAGAGACGTCGGCTGGGGAGTGAACGATTAATAGAATCTCCAGCCGAGTCTCCACAGCACGATGGTCGAATAATTAAGGTTTAGCGTGGGACTCGGCGGTGCAGGATGAAAAGAGATATCACCGCCGAGTCGGCCGGAATAGTTTTTTAATTTGAAAGGCGTGTTGGCCAGACATCGGCTGGGGAGTGATCGATAAGGAGAATCTCCAGCCGAGTCTCCACAGCACGATGGCCAGGTAATCAGAGGTTGGCGTGGGACTCGGCGGTGCAGGATGTGACGCAGAGACATCGGCTGGGGAGTGATCGATAAGGAGAATCTCCAGCCGAGTCTCCACAGCACGATGGCCAGGTAATCAGAGGTTGGCGTGGGACTCGGCGGTGCAGGATGTGACGCAGAGACATCGGCTGGGGAGTGATCGATAAGGAGAATCTCCAGCCGAGTCTCCACAGCACGATGGCCAGGTAATTAAGGTTTAGCGTGGGACTCGGCGGTGCAGAATGTGACGCAGAGACATCGGCTGGGGAGTGAGTTTAGCGTGGGACTCGGCGGTGCAGATCAATTGAATTCAAATGAATATTCTAAATAAAATAGTTCAGGCAAAAAAAGCTGAGATCGCAAAATATAAACAGCTAAGCCCGATTGAGCGATTCGAGAAGGATGGCTTTTTCTGGGAGATCGGGAACCGGTCTCTCGTTCAAAATTTACTGATGCCGGGAAATAACGGGATCATTGCGGAGTTCAAAAGAAAAAGTCCAAGCAAAGGATGGTTTAAAACAAAGGAACTGGAGGTTGAAAAAGTGGTAAGCTTTTATAATAAATCAGCGGCAGGAATTTCTGTGTTGACAGAAAGTGAGTTTTTTGGCGGTGATCTGGATGATCTGATCCAGGCGAAAGTGATTTCTGATATTCCTGTTCTGAGAAAAGATTTCATCATTGATAAATGGCAGATCGCCGAATCAAAAGCATTTGGAGCCGACGTTGTTTTGCTTATTGCATCCTGTCTTACACCTGTGCAGGTTAAAGAATTTGCTTCCTATGCTGCAGAAATCGGGCTGGAGTCTATTCTTGAAATACATTCCGCAGTAGAACTTGGTCATTACTGCGACGAAGTCTCAATGATAGGTATCAATAACCGCAATCTCGATACTTTTGAAGTTGATCTCAATGTGTCACTGGAACTGATCAAAAATATTCCAAATCATAAGCCGGCTATTGCTGAAAGCGGTATACGATCGGCGTCCGACCTTGTAACTTTGCGAAACGCCGGATTTAAAGGCTTCCTCATTGGTGAACAGTTTATGAAGGAAGACGATCCCGGGAAATCATTTGAAAAATTTAATGACGAATTAAATAAATATGAACATTAAAGTCTGCGGTATCACTGAGCTGAAACAATTGCAACAACTCGACGGCCTCGATATTGACTATGCCGGGCTGATCTTTTACAAAGAATCACCGAGGTATATCGGCGACAAGATCGATAAAAATGCTCTAAAAAAAGTAGATTTCGACCTGAAGAAAGTTGGCGTATTTGTCAATCCCGAAATGATCGATGTACTTGATGCTATTGATGACTACGGTCTGGATGTGGTGCAGCTTCATGGTAATGAATCTCCTGAAATGTGCGAGGACCTGAGCAATGAAGTAGAGGTAATTAAAGCATTTCTTATTAACGGCGAAGTGGATATCGATGAAATGATCGAACCTTATGATGCAGTTTGTGATTATTATTTATTCGATACCAAGCCACCGACCAGCGACAATTTCGGCGGTACGGGCAACCAGTTTGACTGGAACATTCTTACCAAAGCCAAAATAGAGAAACCATTTTTTTTAAGTGGCGGTATTCGTCCCGACAGCGCAGATAAAATAAAAGCGTTCCGACATCCTGATTTTTTTGGAGTGGATCTGAACAGCAAGTTTGAAATTTCGCCCGGGGTAAAGGATATGAAATTGATCCTACAATTTAAGCAGGGACTTAAATAAAATCGAAAATCGAAAATCGAAACGCGAAAGTATTGAAAATAAAAAAATTGAAAGCGCTGGCAAATGGCAGAACATGTTATAACGCATGAAAATGCGTTAAAGTACAATGTAAATAAAAGCCTGTGGAGGCGCATAATGCGACTCTATCGAATAACCTGACAAAATGCTTCAAAAAACTCTGATATTTTTTTTGTTACTGATAGCCAACCTGGCTACGCTATACGGCCAGGTGAGTATTTCGGAAATGAAAACAAGTGGTGAGGCATTTAGATTCGTTAAAAGAGAAGTTGAAAAAACTCTTAACGAAAGAGCACTCAAAAACACGGATGCATCCGAAAGCGATTCTCTTATTTCCTGGATTGCTGAAGATTTTAACAATGACAATATCAAAGACCTGGCATTTTCAGGAAAACTTTATCATCGGTTTTACAATTTGGTTTTTTTATCCTCCGATACTGGCTACTTTAAAACTTCACTTGAAGATACATGGGATGAGAAGTTAATCTTGAGCTCATATCGTAAAAATGACAGTACATTTTTAATTATTGGAAAAAGCAAATGGAAATATGAGAACGGCCTAAGTCAAAAATTATTTAAGACCGATACTGTTACAACATTTTTCAACGGCTTTATTGAATATAATGGCCGAAATAATTCTCCATTGGATTTTGATTCAGTCGTTTACAAAGTAATTTCCAACTGGGTTGCGAGTTCATCTTCAATAACAACAATTTACAGAAGCGGCAAAGCGGAGACAAAACTATTTTTTTTCGATCAGCAAGAGAAAATAAAAACATACTCTGCGACATCGATTAGACAACTGCAGGAACTACTTGGGTATATGAATTTTTTTGAAATGGATAAATATTATGGCTATGAGGGAATAACAGACCTTACCCGAGCATTTGTTACAATTTATAAGAACGGAAAATCATTTCAGGTTGAAGATTACGGCATGCACGGCACATATGGCCTGGCACTTTTTTATAGTGGTAGATGGTCAGCAATTTATAATCGACCCAATGAATACTAGTTTACAAAACCCCAATCAGATCGGCTACTACGGCGAATTTGGTGGCGCCTATATTCCGGAAATGCTTTTTGGAAATGTTGAAGAACTTCGAATCCAATACCTGGAAATAATAAATGACAGGAAATTTCAAAAAGAGTTTCGGGATCTTCTGCATGATTATGCCGGTCGACCAACGCCATTATTCCTCGCAGAAAGATTAAGCAATAAATACCAGGCAAACATTTACCTGAAACGCGAAGATCTTTGTCATACTGGCGCACATAAGATCAACAATACGATTGGACAAATATTACTGGCTGAACGACTGGGTAAAAAAAGAATTATTGCGGAAACCGGCGCGGGGCAACACGGTGTGGCAACAGCAACTGTTTGCGCGTTGAAAGGGGTGGAGTGCATTGTGTATATGGGTGAAAAAGATATTCAGCGACAGGCACCAAATGTTGCAAGGATGAAAATGCTGGGAGCGACGGTTATACCTGCAACAAGTGGCAGCAAAACGTTGAAAGATGCGACCAACGAAGCCATCAGGGACTGGATCAATCACCCGGACAATACGCATTATATTATAGGCAGCGTGGTGGGCCCTCACCCTTACCCGGATATGGTGGCCCGTTTTCAAAGCGTGATCAGTGAAGAAATACGAAAACAATTAAAAGAGAAAACAGGCAGTGAATTGCCGGATTATGTGATCGCCTGTGTTGGCGGAGGAAGCAATGCAGCCGGAGCCTTCTATCATTTCATCGAAGAGCCAGATGTGAAATTAATTGCAGTTGAAGCTTCTGGTTTGGGATTGAATTCTGGTAAATCAGCTGCAACAACTCAATTAGGCACGCCAGGAATACTACATGGAAGTAAAAGCCTTTTAATGCAAACGGAAGATGGTCAGGTAATAGAACCGCATAGCATATCAGCAGGCCTCGACTATCCCGGCATTGGACCTCTGCATGCAAATCTTTTTAAAACAGGAAGAGCCTCATTTATGAACGCAACAGATGATGAAGCCCTAAATGCTGCATTTGAACTGGCAAAACTGGAAGGGATCATTCCCGCGCTGGAATCAGCTCACGCATTAGCAGTGCTGAAGAAAAAAGAATTCGGAAAAGAAGATGTAGTAGTAATTTGTTTGAGTGGAAGAGGGGATAAAGACCTGGCAACATATATGGAACATATTATTTAAAGGCAAAGACACGAATACGCGAAGCTGCGCAAAGTCTTCGCGATACTTCGAGCCATTGCGCCTTAGCGATTAAGCCTTATGATGAGAATTACAGAATTATTCCGGAACAAAAAGAATCACATATTAAATATCTATTGTACCGCAGGCTATCCCCGTTTGAATTCAACAATTGAGGTCATGCAGGCATTGCAGGAATTTGGAGCTGATATTATTGAACTGGGAATTCCCTACAGCGATCCGCTTGCCGATGGGCCCGTTATCCAGGAAAGTAGTTCTGTGGCATTGTCAAATGGAATGACCATCAAAAAACTTTTTGAACAGTTGAAAGATTTCAGAAAAGAAATTCAACTACCTGTTGTGCTCATGGGTTATCTGAATCCTGTTCTTCAATTCGGATTTGAAAAGTTTTGCAAGCAAGCTTCTGAACTTGGCATTGATGGTTTGATCTTACCCGATCTGCCGGCTCATGAATTTGAATCCATTTATCAACCGGTAATCAAAAAATATAACCTGGATTTTATCTTTCTCATAACACCCGAGACTTCCGATGAACGTATCAAAAAACTGGATCAGCTCAGTTCCGGATTTTTGTATGCGGTTTCCTCTTCATCTACAACGGGAAACTCAGTTAAAACAGATGTGCAGGAATACCTGGGGCGATTGCAGGATCTAGACTTGACAAATCCAGTGCTGGTGGGTTTTGGTATCAGCACTAAGAGTGAATTTGACGCCGTTTGTCAGTGCGCGCAGGGTGGAATTATTGGTAGTGCCTATATTAAAGCCTTGAAAAACAGTGCAGATGTTAAGGCTGACACAAAATCCTTCCTTTCGTCCATATTGAAAGATTAGCCTTTTTAACATTTGACCGGAATATATAAATTTGTACGATAATCCCGCCCCGGGACTTAAATGAAAACCACCGGTAATATGAAAAAATGGTTATTGATTCTGATGTTGTCTCCACTTACCCTGGTTGCCCAGGTTAAAGCCCCTTCATTTACAATTGATGGCAAACTGGAAGGTTATCCCGAAGGCACAGATATCGTGATGTATAAGAATGGTGAGAATACAGAGATGGCCAGGACCAAACTGGCTAAAGATAAATTTATGATCACAGGTAAGGTTAGTGAGCCCGTATTGTGTTTCCTGATCGTTGGTACCGATAAACCGGTTGAGATCTTTGTAGAGAATTCAAAGATCTCTGTAAAAGGAAAAAAAGTAGAACCTCCTGTTTATGAAATTGAAGGTTCTGCATCTCATAAAGATTTCAAGAGTTTTGTAGATAATTTTTTACCGATCGCAAAACAATTAAGTTCATTAGCGAGCACGATCAATGCAACCGCTGTAGGACCTGATCGGGATAAACTGATGGATCTTTATAAAACTTCGCAGGACAAGATCCAGCAGATCATTTCAGGTTTTGTGAAAGACAAACCGAAATCTTATGTAACACCATTTGTATTATCGGTAACCTATAATTTCAATGAAGATATTGCTGCTCTTGAAAGCCGCTACAATTCACTGGATGAAAAGATCCGCAAATCTGAATCCGGTGTACAGCTCAGTCAGTTTATTGCAGAAAGTAAAATAGGAGCTATCGGAACCCAGGCAATGGATTTTTCTCAGCCAGATACAACGGGAGCACCCATTGCCCTCTCTTCTTTCCGGGGAAAATATGTATTGATAGATTTCTGGGCCAGCTGGTGTCGCCCCTGCCGCAATGAGAATCCGAACGTGGTAGAAAACTATAAAAAATTCAGCTCTAAAAACTTTACTGTGTTTAGTGTTTCTCTCGATCGCCCTGGTCAGAAAGATAACTGGATGAATGCTATTCATGAAGACAAACTCACATGGACTCATGTAAGTGATCTGCAATTCTGGAATAACTCCGCGGCTATTCTTTATAAAGTAAAAGGAATACCGCAGAATTTCCTGGTTGACCCCAACGGTAAGATCGTTGCAAAAAATTTACGCGGACCTGATCTGGAAGCAAAACTTTGTGAGATACTCGGTTGTGATAAAACCACCAAGACGAACCTCCCGTAGGGACCTTTACCGACCTATAGTGAACTCCGTCCTGGTCCCAATTCCCAATTCCCAATTCCTAATTCCTGATCCCCATCAACGTATTCATCTGCGCCCAACTCTCATTCCTGAGCCCGCTATACACGTCAATGTTCTTTTTGGTATTGTTCTTTACGATCTTCTGAAGCATATCGATCTGCGCGTTGAAGCCTTTTAATATCCCGATATAATTCACTGTATACATTTTATTGACATCATTCCTATAAAGATTATTGTCGAGAGATCTCTGTAAAATAATTATCGTGCCATCCAGCATTTTTTTCTGGGCTGTAAGAAGACTGAACGACATTTTTCCATCGTATGTATCTGATTGAAAACCGTCAGAGATACTTCCGATAACAGCGTAGGTATTGTAGAGAAAGCCTGCTGAAAGAGTGTTCATTGTTTCGACAAGCATTGCTTCTCTCTGATCGCAATCTGATTTTGTCTGGAGGGAGTCCTGGGCTTTTGAAGTGAAGGATAATAAGAAAATGCCTGAACTGATTAGGAATATTTTCATAGAATAATTTTCTACAAAATTAATCAGTCAATTTCAATAGGAAAAACTCTCGCTTCTGCTACCCTTCCTTCGTCAGGGTAAACTCCGATACATAGAAACATAGGTTTCACATAGTTCTAAAATGACCATTCCTGTGTGAAACCTATGAAACTATGTTCTATGTGGCAAACTTCCAATCTCTCTAAATCAATTAATATCTTTCCCGGCTTTTAATTTATCAATCATATCCTGCACACCATTTTTCTGTTGTGCCGGCGCTAAAGGAAGAGCCTGGTTTGCAAATTTCAACGCATTGGTAAAATCACCATTAGCCGAATAACCCCTGGCCATTCCCATTAAAGTTGTAAACTGGCCGGGATTTTTATCATAATTGGTTTTGAATACCTCCAGGGCAGCTTTATTCATTTTCAATCCCAGTAACTGTCTTCCATACTGGTGAATTTCATTCATGTTGGCAAATGCCATCGCTCTATTCATCACTTTAGCAGCTTCTTCACCCTTGCCTAATTTTTGAAGGATCTGTGCTTTCGTGCTCCAGGCCTGGAAACTTCTATCGCCTCCAAAGCTTGTAGAGGAAGCTGAATCGGCCCATTGCAAAGCCTGCGGCAGATTTACATTTCGTTGCAAACACCATTGGGCGGCCTGGTTCCAGCTTTCCCAGATAAAACCTTTATCGGTTCTAAGTTCCCTTCTAAAAGATTCAACCTGGTCTTTGACATAATCCGTTTCAATTTTAAATGGGATCGAAAGTTTTTCCCATTGAAGCGCAACTGTCGCAGCATTTTCAGTTTCATTCATGAATTCATATTTCAGCCACTCCACTGATTTTTCAAGAGGTTGATTTTTTACTTTAACCCTTAGTGCATCTTCTTTATCATCATAGAAATAGCTTCCCCATGAAGTGCTGTTCTTTGAAAATATAAGAGTGCTTTCTTCAGGTCCCCATGCAATAAAAAACCCATACCTGCCTGCGGGCAGAGTCTGACCTTCGATCTTAACGTCATTTGTAAATTCAAAAGTTGTGTTTTCATTTGAACCAGCTCTCCATGGTGATGACTTTGAACTGCCGAATTGAAGATCGGTAAAACCAGCGGGGATCAATTGTCCCCAGATCTTTCCTTCGCGGCCCTTAACTCCCGGACGGTCATAATGTATGGTTACATCAGTTAATCCGATACGTTCCATTACGGAGGCTTTTTTGTTGCCACCGCTTGGAGAAACAAGAAGTGGAATTTGAGCAAAAGCAAAGTAATTTATGACTACAGCAAAGCCTGTAATAACCAGTTTTTTCATATACAGTTAATTTTAAATTCCAATCTAAACTTTTAAGGAGAAAATTTGAAAACATTTTTATGAACGCAGATTGTATCGGATAAGCAGCATTGGGATGAGGAGTAAGATTTTATATTTAGCCGGGAAGGCGGGAAGACGGTAAGGAGGACAGTCATTCTGACCTAGGGAAGTCTTTCTAATGGGAAGTATTGATTTACCGTCTTCCCGCCTTACCGGCAAAATTTAACTTGTCAATTATTCAGACTTTTCTAAAACAAGGGATGCCCGTCAGTTTGTGGAAATTTCAGACTGGCGATTTTTGCCAAAGAAGGTGCAACATCAACGGTTGCGACTTTTTTATTGGAGTTTCCTTTTTTGATTCCTGCTCCGAAAAAGTATAATGGCACAAAACGGTCGTGATCATAAGCTGATCCGTGAATGTCAATATCAAGGTCCATTATCGCATTGTCTTTAAGCCTTACCATCAATCCATGTTCCGCGATAACAGAGTGAAAATCTTTCAGAGAAAAAAAAGGAAGCCTGGGTATTCTGTCTGACCGGAATGATTTTTTATAGAGCTCCAGGTAAGGATCACCTGAGTTTTTTTTATCCGCCAGTTGACGATCGGTATAAACATCCGCAACGAATTCCAATGATTTGAGCTTGCTCTTCATATTGTTTTGATTTTCCGTTTCTGTTCCTCCATTAGAAATGATCTTATTGAGATCTTCCATAACAGCATTCACTTCCTGCTCACTGATTCGGTTACTCCATTTTCCCTGTTTGGAAGTTTGTTCGGGCACTTCAGGAAAACCGTGGTCGGATGATAATGCCAGTGTATAATTTTCTTTACCAACTGTTTTATCGAGATAGGATAAAAAATCACCCAGAGCCTGATCAATTTTAACCAGCGCATCAAATGTTTCCAGGCTGGAAGGACCGTAAAAATGGCTGTTATTGTCAACCTGTGATACGACGATCGACAAAAAATCGGTGCTGTTTCGCTTTCCTAATTGCAATGCTTCGATACCTGCTTTAGCAAGTGCTAATGTGGCAACATCAGCATAGGGAGTATTACCAAACCAGATCTGGGGTCCGGTCAAACTGTCTTTTGCATATTGCTCCGGCAATTCTTTCTGCATAGTATGAGGAAAAACATTGTTTGAACCTCCTGCTTCATAAGGCTCATCATCCCTGTTGGCAAGATGAATATATGGAGCAGGTACCGACAAATCCCAGTTCGTTGCACGTTTTACAATTGATGGCATTTCGTTTTTATGAAAAGCAATGAACCAGTCAGGATATTTTTGCAGATAAAAAGTGGAAGAAACATATCTCGCAGAACCGGGCGCCAGCCAGTACACTTCATTGTTGGGTCTGAAATTATACAGTGCAGAAGAAATATTTCCTGTACCAACAGATAAGGATCTTGAGTTCGCATCATTTTCTTTTGCCCATTCAGCAAGCCCGGTTGTCAATACTTTTTTCGGAGAGATGGATTTGGCACGATAACCTGTGATATTATAATTTGTATCCTGGAAAGCATCAGTAAATTCATACCTGTCTTTTCCTTTTTCATAAAATGCTGCATCAACAATTCCATGAGTACGCGGAAAGTTGCCTGTAGCCAGTGTTACATGCCCTGCGTGTGAAACGGTGATCGCATGATCCACCCATGCATTAGTAAATTGGTACCCCTCATTTTTTAAACGAAGAAATCCGCCAGTAAAAGCTTTTCCATATTTATCAATAAGGTCACCTCTTAATCCGTCGACAGCAATAAGAACAATCAGTTTAGGTTTACTGTTTTCATTATTATTCAGTCCCTGGTTATATCCAACATTTGCCAGTAATAAGCCGACAAATACAATTACTATTTTATTCATTTGTTCTGGTTAACTCCCCGCGAAAATTTTCGCAGGGAGTCTGTTTTTAATGGCCTCCATTAGGATCAACTCCGCCACCCTGGGGTGCTGTAAGTTGAACTCCATTGTCATCAATCCTGGCGCCTATATCTTTTTTGCATGCAGCAAGAAGAAAGGCCGCGACCAGTACAATCAATAGTTTTTTCATGACCTGTTTTTTAGTTAAGAAACTCAAATGTATTGATCAGGTTCTTTTAACTACGACCACCTAAAATATTGTCCGGTTTATACAGGTAAACCTATCTCAGTCATTTGGCGTAATTTCGGATTCTAATCAGGGTTAGAAAATTTAAGAGTCTTTTTTATGTAAAATGGAGGATAGTTTAATCCCTTAGCTCTGGTTTAACCTTTAATCCTCAATATTCAGACATATGAAAATTCTGATTGCCAGTATTTTAATTCTATTCTCGCTATCTGGTTCCTCCCAATTACTCAAAAAACTAAAAGACAGGGCGGTTGACAAGGGTAAGCAAACTGCTAACGATGCGAAATACGACGCCCGTATGAAAGCACGCAATTCGGTCCGGAACGAAATGGATGGTATTAAAGCCGATTTCGATTCCACGGATGTGGACTATGCCATCCTGTTAAGTGACAATTCAGGTTTATTCGGGGGGCGGGGTAAAAACGAGTTTGGCGCTAAATTTTTAAAACTGGGCTCAATCGCAAATTCATTATATCGGGATGTAGATATTGATGATGAAGAGACCGCCACTTTAAATTTACAAATGGGCCAGTCGGCTTATGCGATGGGTCGCTACATATTCGCCGAAAAAAGATTAAGGTCCGCTCAATTCTTTTTCGAAAAATCCGGAAGAACATCTGACCTCTCGTATTTAAAGACCATAGCCAGCGAAGGATTGTTATTTACAACCACTGGACGCTTCGGGCAGGCTGATAACTTCACTTCGAAAGCACTTAAACTAAGACAATCCGCACTTGGTAATAATAATATGGCAGTTGCAGCTTCCTGGAATAATTATGCGGTACTTCACTATAACCTGGGACAATACAATGAATCTGAAAAAGAATTTGACGCTGCACTCGATGTCATCAAACAAAATAAACAGGAAGAAACCATGCCTTATGCCATCGCACTTAACAACCAGGCGATGCTGTTTCAATCGATGGGCAGGTATGATGCGGCAGTTGCTGATCTAAAGCAGGCATTGCAGATAGCAGGAAAAGTGGAGGTGACAAAAGCAAAAAACCATCTTAAGTTTTTCTCAAACCTCGCTTTGCTTTACCAGCAGATGGAAAAATATGAAGAGGCAGAACAGATCTACCAGGGGCTGGAAAAAAGACTGGAAAGAGGCAAACCCGAGTTTGCAAATATGCTGAATAATGTTGCGATCCTCGCTATGCTGATGAAAAGAGAAGATCGTGTAGAGGATATGCTGAAACGCTCAGCAGATATTTATAAAACAACATTGGGGGAGAACGGTCCTGCTTATGCAAAAGTGATCAGTGATCTGGGTAACTATTACAGGTATAAAAGCAGGTATGCTGAAGCAGAGCCTTTATTACAAAAAGCTTTAAGCATCCGCGAAACGGTGCTGGGATCCCAGCACCCATTATTTGTACAATCACAGGAAGACCTGGCTATTTTATACTGGAAGAAAAATGATATCGCAAAAGCTTATCCTCTGTATCATGAAGCAATGGAAAAAACGCTTGATTTCATCAACCGGTATTTTCCACCGATGAGTGAATCTGAAAAGACCAGGTACTGGGATCTTCTTTCTCCGAGGTTTTTGCGGTTTTACAATTTCGCAGTTGAAGCAAAGTCGCAGAACAAAGATGTTGTCAATGACTTATTTGAATACAGGGCTGCCACCAAGGGTCTGTTGCTGAATTCAACCCGTAAGATCAGCAATGCCATTTTATCAGGAAATAACAAACAGCTCATTGATGATTATAACCAATGGCTGGATCAGAAAGAACAGCTTACTGCACTTTATTCTTATTCAAAAGAAGATTTAAAGGAGCAGAATGTAAATCTGGATTCTCTTGAGTCAGAAGTGAACAGGATGGAGAAAAGATTATCCGAGAATTCAAAAGAATTTGCCAACCTGGTGTTTACCGGCAAAACAAAGGTCAGTGAAATACAAAAAGAACTTAAACCCGATGAAGCATTAGTTGAACTGATCCGCTTACGGAATTTTGACCATGTGTTTACCGACAATTGCCGTTACCTCGGACTGGTGATCACTAAAAACAACCCGGATCCAAAACTGATCCTGATTGAAAATGGTAATGATCTTGAAGGCAAATATTCAAAAACCTATAAGCTTTCCATTAAGAATAAACTTGCTGACGAAGGTTCTTACACACAGTACTGGGCGCCATTCGAAACTGAATTAAAAGGTAAAAAAAAGATCTATGTTTCTTTGGATGGGGTGTATAACCAGATCAATCTTTATACATTGAAAAAAGGAGATTACCTTATTAATCAGTATGACATCATCATCCTGGGAAATCCGAAAGACCTGATCTCAAAAAATTCAGAGAAATCGAGCCCTGGAAAAAAAGCCACATTAATCGGTTTCCCCGATTATGGTTCTGGTCTCATTGTTCAATTGCCGGGAACTAAGGTTGAAGTAGATCAGATCAATAAAGTATTGAAGTCTTCGGGATACCAGGTATCCGAGCTTACCCAGCGCGATGCCACTGAATCGAATCTGAAATCTTCCAGAGAAGTTTCGGTTTTACATATTGCAACCCATGGATTTTTCCTGAAAGATGTGGAGCATACGAGCTGGCCAATCGGAGTTTCTGCCGACTATGCAAAAGATAATGTGCTCTTGCGTTCAGGTTTGATGCTTACAGGCGCTTCTGATGCGGATAAAGTAAAAGTAGGATTGGATAGCAGCAATAATGGGATCATAACTTCATATGAAGCAATGAACCTTGACCTGAAAGGGACTAACCTGGTAGTATTAAGTGCATGTGAAACAGGATTGGGAGAGATCAAAGCAGGGGAGGGCGTATACGGTTTGCAAAGAGCTTTCCTTGTTGCGGGTGCAGAAGCAATCGTAATGAGTCTTTGGAAAGTGGATGATGCAGCCACCCAATTATTAATGAGTAATTTTTATACGAACTGGACCAAATCAGGCGACAAACAAAAGGCGTTTAAACAGGCGCAGTTGCAATTGATGACGAAGTATAAGGAACCTTATTATTGGGGGGCGTTTGTGATGATGGAAGGGTAGGGAAAATCGAAAATCGAAACGCGAAAATCGAAAATGGAGGAATATTATCTTTCAGGCGCACGCGAAATGGCATCGGGATTTCTGTTGAAAGACGATGAGACGTTTCAGTTCTTTTTTAGTTACGGCGCATTGGACAGACAGGGATCGGGAAAATGGAGTAAGGAAAATGGCGAAGTGGTTTTTCAAACCATTGGGGATCAGGTGCCATCTTTTAGTTTAATTAATTCTTCAAAAACATCTGGTAAGGAAATAATTTTAACGATTGACGTACCAAATCCAGTCTTGCGTTCTTCTGTTTTTGCAAGTCCGGACATGAATGATTCCGAAAACTGGCAGCAGGCCGATAAACATGGAATGATCCGTTTGCCATTAAAATCAATTGATACCTTAAATCTGGTTCTTGAATTTTGCCCCGACCGAATGGCAACGTTTCCAATAACTACTAAAGATCATAACGAATTCATATTTCGTATGAATCCATCAATAATGGAAGTTTATTTTGATCAGTTTAAATTGAAACTAAAAGGAGATCAGATGATTGGGGGACATCCTTTGATGAAGGGAGATGCTTTTGTGTTTCAAAAAAGCTAACTGTTATTTACATGCACCAGGGGTAAATTCATATTCTGATTCTTCCCATTTATTCGTCTCATAATTTTTCGCTTTCACCGGGATATGCAACATGTCTTCAAATGAGGACTTACCTTCTGATTTTACAATTCTCCAGGGTTTGCTTAACCATTCTGACGCTGCCCCAATCATAGGAGGTTTTCCTTCAAAGCTGATTGTAAGTTGTCCGTCGTTTTCCCTGCCGGAAAAAAGAGTTGTTTCATCCAGGTCGGTTTCAAGATTATGGCTGATCACTTTACCTGTAAAACTTGTATCTGTTTTATATTCAAACAGGATCGTTACATCGTAAGTTAAACCCTGGTTATTGAAACATCTTTTTGCTGAGGTCATTTCAACTCCCGGCGGACTATCATAAGGCGGTGCAATCGGAGTGGTGTCTGAATTCTGCGGAATCTTTTGCGATTCTTTTTTTGAAGATTGCTGGCAGCCAAATATGCCACTTGCGATACCCCATGAGATCAATGCCCATAAAAACCAGCTTTTTTTCATAGATTTTTATTTAAAGGATCAATCCGGAGTCTCACTTCTGGGATTTGGTCTGAGGAAGGAAGCTGCAAAGATTGCAAGGCCAAGACCCATGTGTAAGATGTTATCAGCACCGTTTACATGAAGAAAGCCAAGCAGTGTACCCATTTCATTTAAACCAAATTTCAAAAATCCCCAAAGGCCCAGTCCAAAGTAAATCAATCCAAACACTTTCATAAAGCTCGATGTAATACCCGTTTTGGGAATCGCAACCAAAAGAAAAAGAAGACCGGAAGCAAGATGAATAATGGTGTGCGTGGTGTCTGCATGAAAAATGGCATTTTCAGAATCATATATAACCGGGTTCGGAAAAAATGCAAGAATACCTACCGCGACAAAAGCAAGTCCGAAAAGAACGCAAGCCGTTTTCGTTGTCATAACAACCCTTATTAGCGTTAAAAGTTACAATATTTAGGAGATCAAACAGATTAAAATTATGCAAGTTGTCTTTTATATAGCTGAATTGCATTTTCAAACCCCAGGTACAAGGAATCGCAGATCAGTGCGTGACCAATACTCACTTCATCGAGATGAGGAATACTTTCCTTAAAAAATTTCAGGTTGTTCAAATCAAGATCATGCCCCGCGTTGATCCCAAGTCCTAAAGATTTTGCGGTGCCTGCAGCTTTGATATAGTTGGCTATAGCGGATTGTTTATCTCCCGATGCAAATTCTTTCGCATAACCTTCTGTATAAAGTTCGATCCTGTCGGTACCGGTTTGGGAAGCACCTTCAACCATCTTGATATCCGGGTCAACGAAAATGCTCACTCTTATACCTGCATTTTTAAAAATATTAATCGTCTCTTTAAGATAATCGCGATGTTTGATCGTATCCCATCCATGATCTGAAGTCAGCTGCCCCAGTTCATCGGGAACCAGTGTTACCTGGTCGGGTTTTGTTTCAATTACCAGGTCAATGAATTTCTGTTCCCTGCTATTGCCTTCTATATTGAATTCGGTGGTGATAATTTTTTTTATCTGTCGTACATCTTCGTAACGTATATGGCGTTCATCAGGCCTTGGATGAACAGTTACTCCATCTGCACCAAATAACTGGGCGTCGATCGCTGCTTTAACTACATCGGGATTGTTACCACCACGTGAGTTTCTTAAAGTGGCGAATTTGTTGATGTTTACTGAGAGTTTCGTCATCTAACAAAGTTAATTAATGGTGTCAAGCTGCAGATTCCAGGTTTAAAGTTCGTGAGCTACAGGCTCCAGGCTACAAGCTTCAGGCTGTCTCAATAAAATTGAAAGTTTGTTAGTAAAAATTTCTTTCAATCAACTGCAGGCAGCCTGCAGCCCGAAGCCTGTTGCTTGAAGCTCACAGCTCTCTCCACGTATGATCTGCCAGTAATTGAACCGCTGCAATAAAGTTCTTGAAAGGTCCCCCGGCTCCCCATTCTTTTGGTGAAACGAGTGAAAGCATATGTGCGCCGTCTTTCTTTTCGTATAAATAATAAGTCTGCCCGATATTGGGCTTAAAGGAAAGATTCGCTTTATAGATCATCATGGAAAGTTCTTTACGTTGATGGATCTCATGCGCTTGCAGTGCCAGCAGCTCGATCTGTTTTCGGATCTGGTCCAGTTGCATATTAGTTTGTTCTTCCATCGCGGTTAAAGCCTTGTGCTTGATTAGACCCTCTTCGTTATGCCTGATTACGGCACCTGCTACTGAAGCTGAATAAGGAAGAACACTTAGCTGTTTGTGATATATTTCAGTGTTTGTGTAAGAACCTCCATCTTCTTTTATTCCCTGCTGGGTTATTTTAAGATAACCGTTGGGGAGGATCTCATGAACAACATGGAGTATAGCTTCACCTTTTTTATAAAAATGAATATCAAAACTGATCCCGTCGGGAAACTGAACCTGTATCTTATCTGCCAGCTCATGGTCGTCAAAATCATTCAGATCGCCATCTGCATTTACATCATAAGTAGATTCAAAAGCAAGGTTTTCCAGGTTTACCCAGTTATGTGAGATCTTCAATTGTTTTTTGTCTGCACCTGCTTCAATCTTATAAATACCGCTTTTTGGGCGTTCGCCTGATTCGTATATACCTTTTTCAGGAAACAATTGCCAGGATGCAAGAAAATTATATGCTTCAACCATAGTTAAAGAAAATCGAAATTACGATTACTGAACCGGGATTGCTACCCGAAACAGCAGCTAAACTATATATTTGAGTATAAATTAAGCCATGAAAAAGATTTTTTTCATTTCATTGATGTTGACTGCATTTTCCTCTTTTATTAAAGCACAAGACCAGGCACCTCTTTCTGCAGAAAAGATTTTTGAAGATGCAGTAGCCCAGGCTAAAAAGGAAAATAAATGCATCATGGTCATCTTTCATGCTTCCTGGTGCACCTGGTGTCATAGAATGGATGCCAGCCTTAATGATGAAAAATGTAAAAAATTCTTTGATGATAATTATATCATCAGGCATCTTGTAGTAGATGAGTCAAAAGATAAAAAGAATCTGGAAAATCCCGGTGCAAACGAATTCCGTGCGAAATATCATGGTGATGGTACAGATACAGGTATTCCATTCTGGCTGGTATTTTCAAGAACAGGTAAATTGGTTTCTGATAGTAAGATCCGCAAAGAGGGCGACGGACCTGAAGGGGGGCAGAATGTAGGATGCCCCGCAAACGAACAGGAAGTTGCTTTCTTTTTAAATGTTGTAAAGCAAACAGCAAAATTGAATGCAGATCAGCTTGAAACTATCAGGAAGCGTTTCCGGGAGAATGACAAATAATAATTAATCCCAGTTTCCGCTCGAAAGTTCATCTTCTATTGCAACACCAATACTTTCCTGGGCCTGTGAAATCCATTGAGGAACATCGGGAGTCTGTATTTTCCATGCGTTATCATTTTTTTCAATATCAAATATGATCCTGTCGCCGCGTTCGGTACAGACATTAACTGAAAAAAGGGGAAAAACACTCCTGTTTATTTTTCTGAAGTTGAACTCTCTTAACTGGCCCGAAACTTTTACAAGCCGGGTAAACTGGACCATTCTGACGAATTGCATAGGGTAAATAATTGTTCCTTCTCCCAGCAATTTTTATGCTATGCTTGATTTTCGTGGATAACTAAATGAATTATTACCCGGATTAACGGATAAGAGTGACCATTCCCTTCTGCATATAAGGTTTCCCGTGATAGTCAGTCGCTTTCACCATCCAGACAAAAGTGCCGGGGCTTTGTGGTACCCCTTTCAAACTGCCATCCCAGCCCTGACCATTTGTCGTAGTTGTATAAACAAGCTGGCCCCATCTATTGTAGATATTGAAATATTCGATATCTGCAATTCCGACGGCCAGTGGTCTCAGTAAATCGTTCAACCCGTCATTATTTGGAGTGAATCCGCTCGGAACGAATACAGTAGGTTGATATTTGTAAACTTTTACAGTAATGAATGCCGAGTCTTTACAGCCATTCTGATCAAACACGAAGAGCTTGTATTTTATACCGTTTGAAGGCGAACTGAATATTGCAACAGGATTTGAAATATCTCCTGCAGAAAGATTGCCGGAGGGGGTCCATATATAATTGATACCGCCTGAACCATGCAGCTGTAAAGGCTGATTTATCACGACTGCAGTATCATTTCCTGCCGATACATACATCTTAGGACGTACAGTTACTCTTACTGTATCCCTTCCGGGTTTGGGACAACCTTTTGTATCAAACGCACTTAATACAAAGTCTGTAGTTCGTGGTGGAGTGGTAAAAGGATTGAGGACAGATGTATTGCTTACGAGATTTGCCGGCGACCAGGTCCAGGATGATCCATTTGTGACGCCGTACAATTGGGTCCGTGTATTATAACAGATCGTAAGATCGGCGCCGGCATTTACAAATGGATAAGGTATTGTATTTACATCAATGTTATCAGTTGAAGAACAACCACCAATGATCGCTCTTACCTGGTAAGTTGCAGAGGCGACCGATGTAAATACTAATGGATTTTTTACATTGGGGTTTACGAATTGCGCAGCGGGTGTCCAGCTGTATTGAAGTCCGTTTGAATTTACTCTTAACTGGATGGTATCGCCCCTGCAAATTATTGTATCAGGCATGGCCTGCAACGTTACAGAGCTAACAACATTTACTTTTACTGAATCCCTGTTCTTACAACCATTATCATCCAGATCAACATAGTAGTATATAGTTGTAACTGGAGAAACTGTTGGGGTCGCTGTATTGGCATTGACGATATTTATATTCGGAGACCAGCTATAGCTACCTGAACCAATGGCACGCAAAGTGAGATTGTCATTTACACAAATAAGAGTATCCCTGAATGCAAGATTTACCGGAGGTTTATCGATAATTGTAACGGTCTTGTAAATTGTGTCCCTGCACCCCCTTGTATCTGTTGCAATCAACCTGACATTTTTCAGTCCCATCGAAGGATAGGTATATACCGGATTTTTTATTGCTGAAATATCATTTATCGCGGTGCTTTCACCAAAATCCCAGCTCCACGAGTCTGGAATACCGTAAACAGAAGTAGTATTATCAAAGAACAGGGTAGGCTTGGTATAACAAATTCCGTTGGAAGAGAAATCAGGAACAAAACCTGGAAACACTCTTATAAGTGAAGTGGTGGAATCGGTGCATGCCTGACCACGATTAATAACCAGTTTAACTTTGTAAAGCCCGATCGAAGGAAAGGTATAGGTAGCCGAAGGACCCGTTGCTGTGTAGATAATATTATTGTTGTTATCCATGAACTCCCATTCTGAAGTAACGATCAGAGGACTGTTGGATTGATTAGCTATCGTAATGGTTTGTGTATTCTTACAAAGCTGGTATTCCGGCAATAATGATGCTGAAGCGATACTGCAATCGGTGATATTTATTTGTACATCTTTTCGCTGAATGGCAATTAGCTGACCGTTCCGGATTTCCTGTACACATACAGTTACTACGTAAATACCTGAAGGCGGAGCAATCCCCGTAATAATTCCTGTAGTTGGATCGATATGTACATTTGGTCCTAATGGGCTATTGCCACTAAACGGTGGTCCATAGGGAACTCCTGGAAAAGGAGGAGGGTTTGTTGGCATGGAGGTACCTCCGCCAACTGAAGTACTGGCATAGGCATCGCAAAAAGAATAGATCAATTGATCGCCGTCTTCATCTGAAGCTGCAAAACTGTAGGTAAAATTATTATCAGCACAAACAATCACCAGGTCAGTACCTGTAAATTGAGCACTGGTATTTTCAGGGCCATTGTTAACAGTTGCTGTACCTGGAATCTCCGCAGTATAAGTTGCGCCTACATTGCTATAGCCGCTGGCAAGATTCGTAATTCCGTTAATGCGATAATTAACCTGGCTGGCCATTACGTATCCCTGTGCCGAAGCAGGTAGTGATAACGAAAAAGTATAGTATGCTACTTCATAACAAACATCAGGCGGATTAGTAATGCATGGATCCACATTTGAAATGCGAATGGTTTCTGAATTCGCCATAGGTACAGTAAGATCAGTGATCCGGATCGCAGTTGCTTTATCAAAAATTGAAATGATGGTTGGATTCGGAAATTGCCTTCCACTACCGCATCGCTGCAGTAATCTTAGTACGCAGTCATACTGGTACATGCCATTTATAAAACCGCGGTACTTATAATACATTTCCCCGCCGGTGATATGACTGGCTTCAGCCTGGAAAGAAATGGACAGAATTATTAAAAGCAGGAGAGGAAGCCTCTTCATAAGTGGTTTTAAGGGTCGTTCCCCAAGTTACGTATTAAAAATGGTTGCACTAAGTCGCATTTATACGCTGCGCTTACCCGCTGAAACTCTGGATGGACTTGCAACCCCAGGGCTGGTTTAACTATCTGATAAATATGTATTTTCAGGCAATAAATTCAGGAAAAACAAGTTCCATATTCCGATGAAAAAAATAATCTTCGTTTTACTTCTTGCACCTGTTTTTGCAATAGCCCAGGACAGCACTGCTAAACAATGCAAACTCCTACGCGAAACCGATCCTTATACCAAAGAGATCCGGCTTTCAACAGGTTTCATAAGCCTTGATGGTGCTTCTGTAACCATCGATGCAGACAGCAAGGAAATAGATGTGATGTTTTCTATTCCAGGTGCAGACCGGTGTTATGATAACAACTCGGTAGCCTGGATATTTTTTGAAGGTGTGAAAACAAAGCTTACCATGAGAAATGGAGGCACTATGAATTGTGAAGGGCTATTCCATTTCATTTTTAAGAACAGTACTTCTTACGCCACTGTCCTTCGTAACATAATGACTCAGAAATCGGAGCATTTTGAATTTACGGGGAATAATAAGAAAGTAACGAAAGTCTATGTTCAACCAGATAACCAACAAAAACTGATTGATCTGATCAATTGCCTGGTTACGGAAGCGAATAAGCTCGTTAAATAGGAATTGGGAATTAGGAATTTGGAATTGGGGTTACTAAAAACAGATTTAGTTTATTAGCAAGCCCTATTTCCAAATTCCCAATTCCCAATCACATGTCATGTCTTAGTAACGATAGTGTTCCGCCTTGAACGGGCCGCTCTTGCTGATTCCAAGATATGAAGCCTGTGCATCAGTGAGCTCATCCAGTTCCACTCCAATCTTGCCTAAGTGGAGACGCGCTACTTTTTCGTCAAGATGTTTTGGAAGAATATAAACCTTGTTCTCGTAGTTTTTATAGTTAGTCCAGAGCTCAATCTGTGCTAGAGTCTGGTTGGAGAATGAATTACTCATTACAAATGAAGGGTGGCCTGTTGCGCAACCGAGGTTAACGAGACGACCTTCAGCGAGAATGATAATATCTTTTCCTTCAACATTATAAATATCAACCTGTGGTTTGATGGTATCTTTTGTATTACCATAGTTTTTATTCAGCCATGCGATATCGATCTCGATATCGAAGTGACCGATATTACAAACGATGGTTTTATCTTTCATCAGTTTGAAATGTTCACCACGGATAAGGTCGCGGCAGCCACTTGCTGTTACAACAATATCAGCTTCTTTAACGGCGTCGATCATTTTCTTTACTTCGAAACCATCCATGGCAGCCTGTAGTGCACAAATAGGATCTATCTCGGTAACGATCACACGGCAACCGGCTCCTTTCAATGAAGCAGCTGAGCCTTTACCCACATCACCATAACCACCTACAACGGCAACTTTTCCTGCAAGCATTACATCAGTTGCGCGGCGGATCGCATCAACAAGACTTTCTTTACATCCGTACTTGTTATCGAATTTCGATTTTGTAACTGAATCGTTCACATTGATTGCAGGAACAGGTAAGGTTCCTTTCGCCATTCTTTCATAAAGACGGTGAACGCCTGTAGTAGTTTCTTCAGAAATCCCTTTCAGATGTTGTACCAGTTCAGGATAAGTATCAAGAACCATATTCGTCAGATCACCACCATCATCAAGGATCATATTCAGAGGCTTATCTTTTCCACCAAAGAATAGAGTTTGTTCAATACACCAGTCAGCTTCTTCGATGGTTTGTCCTTTCCATGCGAAAACACCGATGCCGGCAGCAGCAATCGCAGCAGCAGCATGATCCTGGGTTGAAAATATGTTGCATGAACTCCATTTAACTTCAGCACCTAATGCAGTTAATGTTTCAATCAGCACCGCTGTCTGGATTGTCATGTGAAGACAACCAGCAATTCTGGCACCTTTCAATGGTTGAGAAGCCCCGAATTCTTTACGGATCGACATCAGTCCCGGCATTTCTGCTTCGGCCAGGCGGATCTCTTTACGACCCCATTCTGCTAATGAAATATCTGCCACTTTATAGGGCAGGCTGAAGTCAATGGATTTGGTTACAGTAGACATTTTTTTGCTTTTATTTTATGGCGGCAAAGGTACTGTTTATCCTCTGTTTTTTGATTCTCTGTTCAACGATTTATGAACATAGTTTGAAGTTATATCGCCTGGTCCCAGGCTAAAGATTTCTATTCGAAGTTTTAGACGTGGAGACCCGGCTGAGACGGAATAAACTGGACTGCATCGCCGGGTCCTATGCTGATGTTTTCTATGCGAAGTTTAAATGTGGAGACCCGGCTGAGACGGAATAAACTGGACTGCATCGCCGGGTCCTATGCTGATGTTTTCTATGCGAAGTTTAAATGTGGAGACCCGGCTGAGACGGAATAAACTGGACTGCATCGCCGGGTCCTATGCTGATGTTTTCTATGCGAAGTTTAAATGTGGAGACCCGGCTGAGACGTTTCAGCCGGGTCTGGCCGAGAGTAACTAACCTGGTTAATGAAATTTTCCGGCCGACCCGGCGATGCAGATCATAAAGAAACCGACACAGGATGGAGATAGATATAGAATGAAAATGATCCCCGATGCCGATGATGAAATGTTCTGATTAACTTTGAATTAAAGCTCTAAAAATGAACAGCTATGATACCGTAAGCCAGGCCGTGGCGGGTCTTAAAAACCGGGGCTATGATGTGGATTTCAACCTCGATGAAAACTGTATAATCTGCAACGATCAGAAATTCAATCCCGAGGATTTTGAAATTACAGAGGTGTACCGTTTCGAAGGAGAGTCCGACCCATCCGATGAAGCGGTAGTTTATGCGATCGAATCTACTTCTGGCATGAAAGGTGTATTAGTGAACGGGTACGGAATATCAGCCGATCCTTTAAGCTCAGAAATGGCTAAAAAACTAAGCATACACCACCATTGATCCATGCAATTTCTTATTTCAAAACAAATCAAAATGAAAGCTTCAACCAAAAGCCTGTTTATGGCTTTACTCATTTCCGTTCCTTTTATTTCGAATTCACAAACTCCTGTACCCAAACTGGTTTGTCCTTTTGAGAAAGGTTCGGGTCGGGAACCCAAAGAGGCCTACTCCTGGGAACCAAGAGATGAAAAAGTAATTATGATCAGCAATGTAGATTCACTGATCAGAAGTTCGGTGAATGGTACTGTGAGTAATGTAAGTGCAACCGAAGATAACAGGTGGGAGGTAGTTATTTATTATAAGAATTATTATTTCTGGTATTATGGTGTGGCCAAACCAATGGTGAAAGTGAACCAGAATGTTACTGCAGGTCAGAATATAGGAACCTATAAGATGGGAACTGAACTTGAATTCAGAATGTATAAAGACGAGCAGCAAATGGATCCAAGAAATTTTTTGGAATGTAAAATTCCGAGAGCAACGGATTGATTGGTCTGACCGTTACGGTCTGACCAATCAATCCGTAGCGACCAGAACCGTCAGACGGAGACCGTCTCAAGAAATCATCAGAAGGAGACCCCGGCAAGAAAACCTCAGACGGAGACCGTCAGACGATTTTCTCCATAACAAAATCATCCATAAAATACCCCTTACCGATATCCAGCTTGATCTGCTCGATTTCATGAAAACCAAGCCTTTCATAAAACTGCCTGGCTTTATTGTTTTTGTTTACCTGGAGGTGCAGGGCACTGGCGCCTTTTGATTTTATTTCCTCAAGCACATATTCAATAACATACTTCCCGATACCTTTTCCCTGCTGATTGGGAAGAACATAAATTTTATGAAGCTTATAAACTTCGTTGGAAAGTTTTTGAAATGACGCAAATCCGACAGCTTCATTTTCATCATATACAATTAAGAATTGAGAACCGTCATTCATTTGCGATCTTAATGAAGATTCACTATACATAAAGTCAAGCATGTATTCAATCTGATCATCTGAAAGTATGCCTTTATAAGTCTGAGGCCAGACTTTATAGGTAAGCTCACGAATCAGGGGTATCGATTCAAAAGAAACAGTTTCTATTCTAAGCACTGATGGTTGTGTTTTTGTCTTTAAACATTAATTGAGAAAGATTCCTGTAACTTCGGATAAGCCTGCGACTCAGGAATAAACATATAATATAGGAAGCCAGCGCCCCACCCGCCAAAAGGATCTCGCTGGTATTTTTCCCGACATAGGAGTATTTGGGAAGGAACAGGAAGAAATCAAATGTACCATGAAATAGAACTGCAATTAATATTCCAGTAAGCATTAGTAACGGGCTCATCGACCTGTTGAATTTTGCATTTCCTACAAAATACCCCATCATTACTGCAAATGAAGCATGGGCAGGAACGCTTACAAACATCCTCATCAGTCCAACACTAAGACCGTTTCCTTCACCGACAGAACCAGTAACATAAAAAATGTTCTCTACTGTCGCAAAACCCATGCTGACCATTACGCTGTAAACGATGCCATCCAGCGGTTCGTCAAAACTATTCTGATTGTAGGAGTATAAACGCAGTCCGAGAAACTTGAAACCTTCTTCACTTAGTCCTACAACTGCATAACAGAAAACTGCCAGCCCGGCAATGCTTCCGTCGATGTTTTTTCCCAGTTCCTGTTCGATCATTGCTGCAGGAATGATGGCAAGCCCCCCAAGCACAAAACTAACAATGAGGTTAAGTTTGGGCTCCCTGTTATAAACATCTTTATGAAAAATAAACAGACAGATAGCTATACCAGGAGCTAAAGCCAGGGCGATGTACTGCATGGACGTGGTTTAAGAAAAGTAAACAACTTTAAGATTAAAGTTAGTTTTCTTTTTTGCCAAACAGTTTATTCAGAAGTCCTTTCTTTTTTTTGGGTTCTTCCTTTATGGTACCGATTGGTTTTGCATCTGTCTCCGGTTTTTGTGCAGGAGTTTTAGTAACACTGTCTTTTTTTGCCGGTGGTTTATTTTCTTTGGGATTGTCCTCGTCCAAAGGTTTGGATTCGGGTCCTAAACTGTCATTCACATTGTAATTATTATAATCTTCTTCATTGCCTACGCCCTGGTCATCGCCCTCAGCACCGGGTGAAGGGTCATAATCACTTATGATAATGTCGGCAGAGTTGATATCATTTTCCATTTCCGCGGGCTTTACAAATTTTGAGTCTTTATCAATGCCCAGTCTTTTATCGCCCAGAACTTTTCTGAAAAAATATTCCGTGATAGGTCGTGCGATACGTGAACCATCACCCTGGTTGCGCATAAAATTGTATTCAAATCCAACCCATGAAGAAGCAAGTAACTGAGGTGTATAACCGAAAAACCAGGCATCCGCATTATCATCGGTTGTACCGGTTTTACCACCCATTTCAGATGCGCCCACGCGAGTTCTCATTCCACGGGCAGTTCCCTTGTCAACAGGTCCCTGCATCATCCGGGCCATTGTGTATGCGGTTATTTCGCTAACCACTTCTTTGCGGTTTACACTATAATCAAATCTTTTGATCACGTTACCATTCCTGTCTTCAATACGGCTGATGCTATAGGGTTTGGTTGAAAAGCCACGCCCTGCGAAATAGGTATAACCCCACATCATTTCCCATAATGAAAGTTCACAGGTACCCAGGGCAATTGAAGGGTAGGGGTGTACAGGGGTTTGAATATTGATTCGTTTGAGAAAATCAACAAACTGCACAGGCCCGACCTGTTTCATCAGGTAAGCAGCTACACAGTTCTTTGAATAGGCCAGACCGTTAGCCATTGACATACTTCCGCCGCCACCTTTTCTACCTGCCGGCACCCATCCGCTTCCGGGAAAGAATTGCGGCACGTTATCACATTCAGTTTCGGGTTCAAATCCGCGCTCTTCCATAGCCTGCGTGTACAGGAACGGTTTAATAGCAGAACCAACCTGTCTTTTGGTCTTAATATTAATGTGATCGTTTTTGTAAGTTTTATAATCGATGCCCCCAACCCAGGCCTTTACTTCGCCTGTCACCGGGTCCATTGCCATAAAGCCCGCCTGTTCCATTTGTAAATGATACTTAATCGAATCCATTGGGGTCATCGTAGTATCCTTTACCCTTTTCGAATTCCATTCAAACACTTTCATCGGAACTTTTACATCGAATGTGGCCCGAATCTCTTTATCACTTAATCCATCTTCTTCAAGGTTTTTCCATCTTTCAGACTCCTTGCAGGCCTTCTCAAGAAATTTTTCATGTCCTTTCCATATAGAACCTGTCTTGAAATCAGTTCTTGCATTGATTCCTTTCTGAAGAAGAGACATCTGCTGTGCCATTCCTTCTTCTGCGTATTGCTGCATGATCGGATTGATCGTTGTATAGATCTTTAATCCATCATTGTAGATATCATAACCGTCCCCGTTAGGTTTCTTAACATCTTTAAGCGCGTCCTTGATTTCTGATTTCAGTATTTCGCGGAAATAAGGAGCATATCCTGTATTCTCATCCAGCTTTTTATAATTCAGTTTGATCGGAGTGGCCTTGAGCTTTGTTGCTTCACTTGCCGTGATGTAATGATTCACTTCCATCTGGCCGATTACAATATTTCTTCTTTCAAGTGCAGCTTTCGGGTTCCTGATCGGGTTATAAATACTGTTGCCTTTTAGCATTCCAACCAGCAAAGCAGCTTCTTCAATGTTCAAACGGTCGGGCTCTTTCTGAAAATAAGTTCGCGACGCATTGCGGATACCATAAATATTATTCCCGAACGGAACGGCATTCAGGTAAAGCGTAATGATCTCCTCTTTTGTAAAATGTCTTTCAAGTTTTACAGCGATGATCCATTCTTTTAGTTTCTGAAAAACACGCCATGCTTTATTTGAGGATCTTTCGTTAAAAAGATTCAGCGCAAGCTGTTGGGTAATCGTACTACCACCACCTTGTTTACCTAAAGTAAATACGGCACGCATTGTTGATTTGAAGTCAATACCGCTGTGTTTATAGAACCGTTCGTCTTCAGTAGCAACCAAAGCGTCAATCACGTGTTTTGAAATATCATGATACTTTACATTACTGCGGTTACCTCTTTCGAGATAGTATTTACCCATCAGTGTACCATCTTCCGCATATACCTCTGAAGCCTGGAGTATGGAAGGATTTTCCAGCTCAGAAAGCGATGGCATTTTTCCGAACAGACCAAAATTGGCTGCTAAAAGAAGGCAAATGAAAAGGATAACACCTCCCAGGAATACCCGCCAGAAGATTTTTACGGCACGTTTAATAGTGGAGGTCTTTTTAGTTTTGTTCCCGGGGGATTTGGTGTTTGCCATGGATAAAATTAACAGGACTAAATTAACAAAAACCCTACCGTGCTTTAAAGGAAGGGTAACTAAATTTTTGCGAATATTTTAATTGAATTTACCCGGGAACAACTGGTTCAGGAATGCTTTGTATCCAGCCAGATCTTTATTTGCTTTTAAAGCCTGGAGGTTAGAATCCTGGATGATCATATAGCTATATTTACCGCCAGTAAGCCAGGGTAGTATTTCGCCCGCGGTCCTGGGCTTCGTCATATCGACGTAACGGGAGGCGTTGTTTGCATCGGCAAACGCTGAAATCACAAGTAGTTTATTATCAGTATCAAGGTCAATCAATTGAGACTGGAGATTGGCTGAAGGCCATGTATCCTTATTAAACCTGTTGAATGCGTTCTTGGCTTCATTACAAAATACGGGATCAACCTTGTTTAAAATGAGAACTGCAAAATGCTCTTCATTCAGACTGGTTTTCCAGGTAGCACTGGTTACAGGAGGTGGGTTGTTTACCGTTTTGACCGTATCAGTTTTAGGTGGATTGTTATTCGTAATTGGTGGCGGGTTATTAACGGGCGGGTTATTTACCGGAGGCTGATTGTTATTATTATTTGTTGGAGGTGTATAAGTTTGAACGACCCCCTGGTTAGTTTTTGGATCTTCATTCCTTGTTACTACCAGGTCTGTCAACTCTTTTTCAATCTGTGCCCTGCGATTCAGAACAGCAAGCAGATCTTTTGCTTTGATTGATAAAGGAGATTTAGGGAAATTAGAAACAATGGTATTCAGTAAACGGATCGCAGTTGTATCCTGGCGCTGACGGATATAATAAACTGATTCAATATAGATAAGTTGTGGTGTCCAGTAGCTCTGGCCAAAAGCATTATCTGCGCCTTTCTTCATAATGATCGCCTGTTCAAACTGTCCTTCAATGAAAAGATTATAGATCCTTTCATATGTTTTGGTGGCTTCATCAGATTTAGTAAGCACAGGATTTTTTCCTGTAGCGATGATCGCGTTGTAATTACTTCCGGCAAATTTTTCTGCCATCAGTTTTTTGATCGCAGCTGCTTTAACAGCGTCTCCCGATTTGTTGTAACAATAATAGAGGTTGAACAACACCTCATCCATTTTTGCAAATTCAGGAAAGCGGGTTCTTAATTTTTCCAATGTTTCTGTACCAACATCACAATTTTCAATTTCCTGGACATAAGCCTTTCCAAGACTGAAAAGGGCGTTTTGCAATGAATCATTTGATTTCTGAAGTTGCTCAGGCGTTAATGGCAGGTTAGCATAAAGATCTTCATAAGTCAATCCGCCGTTAGCAGTATTAGTGCTGCTCTGATTTAATGAATTATTTCCGGATTGGCTGACCGTACTGTTCATGTTTGCGCTTCCTGACAATCTTCTCCAGTTATCAGCATTGGGCCTGTTTCCCCATTTCGCTTTGAAGTCAGCCTGTCCTTTTGCTCTGAAATCAGCATTATAAAAATACCATTCTCCTTTTGGCTGAACAGTTGGGAAAAGGGTAGGAGTAGTAAAGGCGGGACCTATGCCGGCGGGCTGCTCATCTTTTAATCCCTGTTTTTTACGAAGATCACGAACCAGTTTTTTTACAAAATCTTTTCTTTCATCTTCAGGCATTGCAGCTATTTTCTGAAGGCTGTCAATTCTTTCAGTAACATCCAGGTTGACAACCACATTACTTAACATCAGCCGTCTTGCATCAATTTCATCTTTCTTATCACGTATCGATGGATCGTCTAAACGAAGACTGTCATAGTAGTTATGGGCCTTTCTGTAATCGGCGCGGTTATAGGATATCTCGGCAAGTTGAAGGAATGCTTTATTTCTCTGCGCAGGATCATTGCTTGCAAACTGAGTACTTTTCTCAAGAAGTTTTAATGCTTCGTCGAAATTCTTACCCTCCAGCTGCATTTGTGCAGCCATGTAGTAAATGATATCGCGATAATCTACATATTTATCGCGTTTCGCCATTTTCAATAACTCAGCTACATTTTTTTCAATACTGTTTTCACCTTCTTTCCGGCTCACTCTTACAGCGGCCAGTCGTGCATAGATATCCAGAATTAGATCTGTGGTCTGGTTGCTGACCTTTGCATAAAGTTTGGCAGCTTCTTTATCATGATCAGACATTTCAAACATCTGCGCTGCTAAATATTCCCAACGTGATTTTTCCTGGAGATTAGTTGCATTGTCCAGTGCCTTTACTAAATGAAAAGCTGCACTATCCCATATCTCCTGTTTGTAAAACCAAAGCGATTGCACCTCGTGCAAATCTTCGTCAAGTCTTTTGGGAAAACTGGGATCATTTTTCAGAGTGGCTATTAAACTCGCAGCTTCGGCCAGTTGATCCTGTGCCAGGTAATTTCTGATCTGCCAGATAAAAGATTCGTTTCTGCTGGGTGGTTCAGAAAACATTTTCCTGGGTAAACCAGCTTTTTCTTTAGTTGAAATGCTGTAGGCCTGGTTTCCATCCATCCGGCTTCCGATGGTCAGGTAGTATCCATCTTTTTCTTTAGGTGCAAATGCGTAATTGATAAACTGGAACATCAGGTAGGCCGAATCAAATTTCTTCTGGAGATAATATGAGGCCCCCCATAGCAAATAGAGATTATCGATCCAGTCATTCCTGAGGTCATGCAGGGCAATTCCTGTCGATGCCTTGTATACGATTGAGTCGAGCTGAATGGAGTCAGCCTGGGTTTGATCGAGGGTATAATTATAAAAAGGGATGAGCTTGGAATAATCGTCTTTAAAAGACTCCTTAGCCCTTCCCAGGATTTCGTTCAGTTTGTTGTTGGCGTTGAAAAAATAATTGTAATGCGTAACCGTGTTCTGAATAAACCTCTTGGGTAAACTGAATTTACCCTGATCGGATCGTTCAGACCTTAGAGTCCGGTCCTCATACTCCTCTGATTTCTTGATTTCCAGGGGGAAACCCATCTGACCTGCAGCAGGCAGGCAGAGCTGAAAAAGAATGAGGAGCAGGACGGGAATTATAGTATATTGGTTGGGTCGCATTATCGGGCGCAAGCTAACGGCTTATTAACTGAATTTCAAATAATTTAGTATAAAAATATACCATTTTTTTGAGCTGAAATTGATGAACGGAGGGTGGGGGAAAACCAGTGTTCAATACTTACCTTTAGTTCCCAAAATCAGCTCATGTTAAAATTAGATGCCGGCAGCACACTGAAACGGCTAAGAAACCGTTATCGATTGGTGGTGATGAACGATGACACCTATGAGGAAGTGGTCACGTTCAAATTGTCGAGGCTCAGTGTTTATATTATGCTGAGTACCATTTTTGTTCTGCTGGTAGGATTAACGGTAGCGTTGATCGTTTTTACCCCATTGAAATACTATATTCCGGGAACAAACACCGACTATAAGTCGGCATCTGAACTGAGGCAGTTGAAGTATAAAGTAGATGAAACGGCCAGGCAGGTAAAATTGCTGGAACAGTACAACGAAGGACTTAAAAAGGGGCCGCTGAACAATAATCCACCGGTAGCACAGGATACCAGTTTGCTTAAGCTACCAAAGACCGAGGAAACAAGTGATTAAAACCAATATCTATGTTTAATAACAAAATCAAAACCAACATGCAACAGGAAAAAACAAATTCCGGTGGCACAACTCTGATCGGAGCAGGCACCACCTTGAAGGGTGACATTGAATGTAACAATGACCTTCGCATCGATGGCCGGGTTATCGGCAACGTTAACTGCACAGCAAAAATTGTTATTGGCGACAATGGTATCGTTGATGGGGATGTTACAGGTATCCAGGCCGATATCGTTGGAAAAGTCAATGGCAACATCCGCTCCAAGGAATTATTGCTTCTTCGCGGCAACTGCGAGGTAAAAGGAAATCTTTATGCAGGAAAGATCCAGATGGAACCGACTGCTATATTCAACGGTCAGTGCCGCATGGGCACGAACGTTGTAGAGATGAGTAAGAATGAACAGCCAGCCGTCGCGAAATAGCGGGAACGATCATAAGCCGCCTGATAACAAGCAATTCTTTTTAAAGTTTGCCAGCCTCGGTACTCAGTTGCTGGCAGCTTTGGCAATAGCTATATTTGCCGGGTTGAAACTCGATAAATGGCTGAAGACGCTTCCATTGTTTTCAATCGCTTTACCTTTGCTCACCCTTACTGGTATTTTCTACAAGATCATGAGGGAAACTTCCAAACGCAAAGATGAAAAATAGAAAACCCTGGTTTCCCATTGCTTTATTGTTCATTATTCTCAACGCTTTGATTTTTGCATTTAAGAAAAAACTTGAAGCGAAAGGATTTAATGTTGAAGTATTGTTGATTGGCAACGCAATTCTTTTCCTCGCAACTGTTTTGTCATTTATTGTTTCGATGAAGTCGTCGCAATCAAAAAATCCTTCGGCATCTGTAAGGTCTCTATATGGAAGTTTTATGATCAAGTTTTTCATCATCATAGTCGCAGCGTTTATTTATATCATGGCAGAAAAGAAAAACCTGAACAAGCCCGCGCTTTACACCTGCATGGGGTTGTATCTTGTGTATACTTTTGTTGAAATCACTACATTACAACGATTATTGAGTAACAGAAAGAATGGCTAAACGCGAAGTTCAGCTCGATTACCTGCAAAAACATTTACCGGAAGGCAGCCTTGATAAAGTGCTGGAGTACCTGAAAGTATATAAAGTTCATCTTACCATATCAAAGGAGCGGCATAGTGTTCTGGGCGACTACCGTCATCGAACAGGTCACGATAATCACCGCATCAGTGTCAACGGCACACTGAATAAATTTTCATTCCTGATCACCTTACTGCATGAACTGGCTCACCTGTTAACATTTGAGAATTATGGAAACCGGGTAATGGCGCATGGACGTGAATGGAAATCTATCTATGGAAAAATGCTGGGTGAATTTCTGAAGCATTCCATTTTCCCTGCGGATATCGAATCTGAATTAAAGAAATCACTTCACAACCCGGCTGCAACCAGTTGTGCGGAAGAAGATCTGTTAAGAGTATTGCGTAAATACGATCCTGAAAAGGACGGTCATAAAATGGTTGAAGAAATTCCTTTGAACCAGTTGTTCCGAACAAAAGACAACAGGATCTTTAAAAAAGGAATTCGATTGAGGAAGCGTTTTAAATGCATTGAAGTATCAACGGGAAGAGAATATCTGTTTAGTCCTATTTACGAAGTTTTTGAAATCCTGAGTTTGTAGTTCGGAGTTTGGAGTTTGTAGTTCGGAGTTTGGAGTTCGGAGTTCACATTTTGAAGTTTGAGGTTCGAGTTTTCGAACTTCAAACTTCGAACTCCAAACTTTTCAACATCCATAACGAACAACCCGTATGCCCGGAATTACCCATTGGTCCGGGCAGATATTTAAAACCGAATTTGCCATATACATCAAGAGCGGTTCTTAGCTCAGGCATGCTTTCCAGGTAAATTTGTTTATAACCTCTTTCGCGGGCCCATTCAATACTTTTTTCAATTAACGTCCTTCCAAGTCCGAGCCCACGGGCATGAGGTAATAAATACATTTTTACCAGCTCACAGGTATCTTCAGGTAAACCTTCTGTCGGATAAATACCGCTTCCTCCAACAATCTCATCATCCAACTCAGCAACAAAATAAAAGGAGCGGGGTGCCTGGAAAATTTCAAACAAAGTATCGGTAGTGGGATCATAAAAAACCGTATCCGGATGATTGGCGCCGAATTCAGCCAGTGTGCCTTTTATGATTTTTGACAATGGTAAGTTGTCGGATTTTATGATAGGACGAATGTGGATTACGCTCATTCGTCAAAGATAAGCGAACCTCAAAAACACAAAGACACAAAGGCACTAAGGCACAAAAAATTGCTTTTTGTCTCAATCGAGAACCAGATTCTTGTCTTTAGGATATTTAACCTCGTACCTGAAATTAAGTTTGTTCTCTTTTTTAGTGTCAACCATCATTTGCCAGGTAAGTTTCTGTGAATCGTCATCAAGTTTAGCCCCATCATATTTCCGGTCCTGCACTTCAATTTCCTTTTGAGTACTGATCGGGAACTGATCTTCTACTATAATACTGACAGGCTGTTGTTTATTATTTCGTATAACTATTTCATATTGTCTTGTATCCGTTTTATTCGAACCCAGGAATTTTTTCGCGCTGAAATCTTTCAACAACGTTCTTTTGACAACAATACTTTTGTCTCTGCCAAGGGAAAGATTAAGCGTATCACCTGCATGAGTTACATCCAGCATCGACTTGCCCAAAAAAGTACCTTCAAAAAATAAATTTGCCTCGCCTGGTAATAAATTCAGCTCCTGCCAATCTATAAACTTGGCAGTGAGGAATGCGGCTTCTTCCAGCTTTGGAGCTGCATAATATTCATAAAGTGTTTTTATCTCATAACCGTCGATATCCGCCATATATGTTTTACCATCATTGAGAATAGTGTAAGGTTCTTTGATTTCGTAAACTGTGGTCGTTGGCTGATAGCTGATCGTGGTTAATCCATCATTCACTCTTTTTAGGTCTTTTGCTTTTACTTTACCAGGTGAGTAATATTCTTCATTACCATCTCTTGTCTGTCCAAGCGCTGTAACCACTACTTCAGTTCCGGCTATAACGTTTCTTCTCACAGTAATTGGGTTGTAAGACGTAGTAACAGTTGCCTCGGTTGGTTCCAGTCCTGCGCCTGAAACAACAAGTATATCACCTGGTTTTGCTATGATTCGGAATTGTCCATCGTTATCAGCAGATACGCCTGTACGGGTACCTTTTATTGTAACTGATGCACCTGGCAAAACATCACCTTTCTCATCAGTAATCACTCCTCCAACCATACCTGTCGCATAATTGAAATATCCACGGATTCCTGTTGGTGTCGTCTGATATGTGTAGTTGTACCTTAGATACCATGGGTTGACAACAGGTTTGTTTCCTTCTTCTTTGGGATTGCCGGTGCTGACGAATAATTTAATGTCTTTCCAGTCTTCACCGCTGCTTTGAAAAAGGTTTGCTTTATATTGAAGATTGATAGGGCTGGAAATATCTTTTACTCTTACATCATAAGTTGGAAACCATCCCGCCTGTTGTACAAGGTAAGTCAGCGTACAGTTTGTATTCATCGTTTCCCTGGCTAAAATTGTAACATGAATTTCGCTGGTCGAAATATCTGATTTTTGATTCAGCTCAGTGAGCTGTTTATTTAGTTTTGCCAGTTCAGTTTCCATTTTCTTCAGCATTCGTTGCGCATCGAGTTGCTTCTGATAGACTTCAGTAAGCCGCGCTCTTTGAAAATCAGCCGCCTCTTTCAGGTCAGCAGCTTTTAGACCGGTATTAGCCCCACCGATCTGCTGATTGGCGATGATCATGTTTTCTTCCTGTTTGAAAACATTCAGAATATTTTTCTGGAGTTCAATTTTTTCTACCTGGGATTCTTTCTGTAATTCGATCTCTCTGATCTCATCCTGCTTCTGTTGTTCTTTAATATAGTTTTTCTGATGAATAACAGATAACACGGTTATTCCGGCGTCGGGTTTTACCTGTATGCTTTGTTTATCGATCAGCGGAGAGATGTTCGTGAATATCAGCTCTGTTTTACCAGGGCTTACGGTAAACCGGGAACTCCTTTCTGTCTGGGCACCCTGCAGAAATACTGTAACTTTTTCAATCCTGCTTTCAATTGTTTTTTTCGTTTGTCCCTTAACGTTCAGGCAATACAATGCCATTGTGAGCAGCACAGTCCATCTCATAATAAATGATTTAATAAGAGGATGCTGAAATGTTAAGGATTACATAATGACCAGGTTTTAGAAGAACACAAAGACACCAAGGCACGAAGACACAAAGCAATTTTTTTTGTGTCTTTGTGCCTTCGTGTCTTTGTGGTTCCAATGTTGCGAAGCAACATCACCCGGGGAATCTCATTTTCTCAAGGTAACTGTTGAGTTCAGGAACAGTTTTAATAAATGATGCAGGTAAGAAATTTTTAGCAAGGACCAATGAAGTATCACGATGCAGGTAAGCTTTTTCCAGCCATTGAACTGATGCAGCTCTGTCATTCATGAACCAGGAAAGACAGCAAATGAAAAATGGAGAGACGTATTCTGTTTTTGATCTCCCGATCAGTTCATTGTATATTGATCTTACTTCTTCAATTTTCCCGGATTCATGATAGACCCAGCAGCATTCAGTCATTGGTGCTGATTGACGATCGGATAGTTCTATCGCTTTTTTAAATGCTTCTTCTGCCTCCCGGTATTTTTTCTGTCCTCCCAGGTTCAGAGCCAGTCCCCTGTAGCCCGGGTATGAGCTCATATCAAGATCAATTGCTGTATTACTCGCCTCAACACCTAAATCATATAAGGCAGCATTGCAATAAACGAGAGAAAGAACATGATGTGAAATTGGCACTAATGGCTCGAGGAATTCTGTTGCCACCCTCGCCTGTACCATAGCTTCCTTGTGATTGCCTTCTATGAAAGAAAGATAATAACTGAACCAGTACCTGGCCGCTGCATGATTGGGATGATTCTCGAGAACATTCTCCAGTAATTTTTTTGCTTCTTTCCAGTTCCAATCATAAAAAATCATTACAAATGCGAGAGCAGTCTGAGCTTCCGCCTGGTTGTGATGCAGACGCATTGCTTTTTCTGCAAGTGCCCTCGCTTTTGGCATGGCATCTTCAGGATTTATTATGCCATAAAGGGAAAGAATACAATAGGAATCAGCCAGACCGGTATAAGCTAATGCGAATTCCGCATCTTTTTCCATAGCCTGCTGGAAATATTTCATGGCCTTTACAATGGCCTTACCTCTTTTGTTGTAATAAAATCTTCCTTTCAGATAAAGGTCATAGGCGTCCTGGTTATTAGTAGGACTGGATTGAATGAACTTTTTTTCTTTTTCCTCTAAAGTCACTTTCAACCTGTCTGTGATCGTCAATGCAATTTCATTCTGTATTGCGAAAATATCCACCAGTTCTCTTTCAAACTCTTCCGTCCAGATCTTTTGTCCGTCCGAAACATTCGTCAATTGAACAGTAATGTGAAGATTATTATTATTTTTTTTGACTGACCCTTCAAGTACTGTTTCAACATTCAGTTTTTGCGAGACTTCTTTCAGATCATAGGTTTTGTCCTTAAAATGAAATGAGGAGGTTAAGCCGGCAACATGCAGCTCTTTCACCTGTAATAAAGAATTCAGGATTTCTTCTGTGATGCCGTCGCTGAAATATTCCTGTTCGGGATCGCTCATATTGACAAAAGGCAATACTGCGATACTTTTTTCCGGCCGGTTAAAATTAAGTTCATTCATTTTTCAAACGGTATCGCCGGTGTTGTGAAAATGTTCCTGTTTTTTGTTACGCGACTGCTTTCTTTACCAATTCAGCTGCCTCGCTCAATAAAATAGCCGACTGGACCTTTAACCCGCTTTCATCGATCAGTTTTTTTGCTTCGGTAGCATTGGTGCCCTGGAGACGAACTATGATGGGGATATTAACTTTCCAGCACATTGGGATCCTAAGCTTAGAATTCCACGTGGACAAGTTGTCGCG
>JADMIO010603844.1_pt1 | contig 105070 bp, 83 predicted proteins | sample 8958161 | NCBI WGS metagenome assembly JADMIO01 (sample SAMN16585339, study PRJNA669376) | soil metagenome | isolation source: Crop rotation soil | place: USA: Cullars Rotation, Alabama | collected 2011 | reverse complement strand
CGCGACAACTTGTCCACGTGGAATTCTAAGCTTAGGATCCCAATGTGCTGGAAACGGTTTTTGAAAGAGGAAGAAGGGCAGGACATCGTCGAATATTCATTGCTGTTGGTGCTGATCGGCGCTTCGGCCGTTTTTATCTTGACGGCGATGGGAAGCAACATCAGTGCGATCTTCAGCAAGATCAACACGCGCTTGGAGAGTGCGAACCAGACCATTTCCTAAGCGAGTCCCATGCAGTCTGAAAAGTTTGGCGCAGTCTGGCAAAGTCCCCGACGGCTTGGCTGGGCTGCGCTAAACTCTACGAACCGGCCTGACTGATTCGAGCAGTTGCCCGTTCTGGTGGTGTGATGGGCCACCCATCGGCTGCCGTTAGCGAAATTTTGTCACTAATTCAGCCCGCACAGTGACAAGACCACTTCAATAAATCCTTTTTTTGGAGTATCCTCTGCCACTACTTCTATTTATTGTGACATTGGCAAGCGTTTTTTGGTGTCGCATACCCCGATTGAGTATCGTTGGCCCACCCGAATAGGCCACACCGCACACGCCGAAAAGTTGAAGCAGAGCTGTCACAGTGGCTGAGCGCGTAAAGTTAAGACGCTCAGTGAAAGTTTTGAAGGGGGAGAGAAAGACTGGCAGGAACTGTGCAGCATTCAAGTGTGCGCCGTTTCAACCCTACTACCAGCCGGTCTGAACTACTGAAACTAAATGAATCTACGCTCGATCTTCAGTCTATTTTCCAGCGATCTGGCGATTGATCTCGGCACGGCTAACACGCTCGTCTTTGCGCGCGGGCGGGGTATCGTCGTGTCCGAACCGTCAATCGTCGCGATCAACAAAATTACGCATAAAGTCGAAGCTGTCGGTAAGGAAGCCAAAGAGATGCTGGGCCGCACGCCCGGCAACATCGTCGCCATCCGCCCGATGAAAGATGGCGTGATCGCCGATTTCGAAGTTACCGAGAAGATGTTGCAATACTTCATCCGCAAAGCCCACAACGGCAAGACCTGGGTGAGTCCGCGCATCGTCATCGGGATTCCGTCGGAGATTACGCAGGTCGAACGGCGCGCAGTCGAGGATTCGGCTTATCGCGCCAAAGCTTCGGAAGTTTATCTGGTTGAAGAGGCGATGGCCGCCGCAATCGGCGCGGGGCTGCCGATCACCGAGCCGCACGGCAATATGATCGTGGACATCGGCGGCGGCACGACCGACATCGCGGTGATCTCGCTTTCGGGCATCGTCTATTCGAAGTCCGTGCGCGTGGCCGGTAACGAGATGGACGAATCCATCACGCAATACATCAAGCGCAAATACAACCTACTCATCGGCGAGCGCACCGCCGAACAGATCAAGATGGAAGTCGGTTCGGCTGATCCAACAGAAACGCCGATGAGTATGGAGATCAAAGGGCGTAACCTGATCGAAGGCATCCCGAAGACTATCGTCGTGACGGACGAAGAGATTCGTGAAGCCTTATCCGATTCGGTCGCCACAATTATCAATGCAGTGCGTGTGGCGCTCGAACGCACACCGCCGGAATTGTCCGCTGACATCGTGGATCGCGGCATTGTGCTCACGGGCGGCGGCTCGCTGCTCAAGAAACTCGATGCGCGGCTGAGCCGCGAGACGGGCTTGCCGGTTTCGCAGGCCGAAGACCCGCTCTCCTCGGTCGTGCTCGGCGCGGGTACGATGCTCTCGGATTTCGAGTTGCTGCGCCGCGTGCGTTGGGATGGCGCAACTTTACCTTCGTAGGAAGACAGTAGACGGTAGACCGCAAGACAGTAGATATAAATCAGCGCAAGACTAACTTCTACCTACTGTCTCCTCTCTACTGCCTCCTGTCTACGGATTTTCGTGGTACTTTTCGACAGGCTCAAACAAGACGCGACGATGGTGCTGACGGCTTTTTTGGTTCTGCACCTCCTGGCGGTTTCCTTCAACCGCGCGCAAAACCGTCAGGGATTATACGTCGGGCAAGTCGTGTTGATGACGCTCTACTGGCCGGTGCAGTACGTCGCGGCACATGGGATAGGCAGTTTTCGCAACGCCTGGAATTATTACTTCACGCTGCGCGACGCGCGCGTGGAGAACGAGCAGTTGAAGAAGCAACTCGTGCAGGCCAATCAAAGGCTCCTTGAGGCCGAAGACAAAGCCAAAGTCGCCGATCAACTCAACACCTTCGTCAAATGGCGCTCGGGTTTGAATTATCCAGTAATAGATGCGCAGGTCATTGCCCGCGACGCCATTCAATGGTTCAACACGGTCGTGATAGATCAGGGTTTGTTAGCCGGTGTGCAAAAAGACATGCCGGTGGTGACACCGGAAGGTTTGGTCGGGCGCGTGATTCTGGCCGGGCCGACCTCTTCACGGGTTTTGTTACTGACCGACGAGCGCTTCGGTGCGGGCGCGATTATCGGCCAGTTGGTCAATTCGCGCTTGATCGGCGTAGTGCGTGGCAAGAATAGCTATCTGTGTGTGATGAACTTTGTCGCAGCGTCGGAGAAGGCGACGGCCGGCGAGATGATTATTACCTCCGGGCAAGATGGTCTTTTCCCGCGCGGGATACCGCTTGGGCGGGTGCGATTGACGCCGGGTGCACAGGGTGTACCGCAGGCCTTGGAGGTCGAACCGGCGGCCCGGCTCGACAAGCTCGATCTGGTCATGGTGCTACAGGTGCCAAAGGATCAGATACGCGCGAAGACGGATCAGCTTGTCCAAATGGAGCATGAGAAGCAACAGCAAGAGAAGCAGCAGGGGCGCAGAACACGCTGAAGGCGCGTGCGCTGCGGAGGTCTAAAAGCGTTTGGAGAAGAATTCGCTCGGTTCAGAACGAAATATCAAGATTGCGGTTTGCCTTCTAGTGGCCGCGCTCCTACAAGTCACGCTTGTCCAATACGTCAGTCAGGGGTTGCGGCATATTGACTGGCTCCTGCTCGTCGTGGTCTACGTCGGCTTGCATCAGCGCAATCATCTCCTTGCGCTGTGGACGGCGACGCTCGCGGGCATTATGAAAGACGTGAGTAGCGGTGGGCCTGTCTTTGCCATCAGTGGCATCGCCTATCTGCTGGCCGCTTATCTGGCGGATCGCATCTCGGCGGTGATCGTCCTGACCAACGTGCTGGTGCGCATTGGGACGGTCGCCGCGGCTAGCCTAATCAATATTGTCATTCAATTGATCGGCTACCAACTCCTGCACTTGCCACTGACGCCTTTGACCGGACAGGAGAACGTCCTGGCAACCATCGTGCTCAGCTTGATTGGCAACCTGCTCGCTTCAATCCTGCTCTACACGCTGCTAGACTTCTTCTTTCAAGCGACGACTGGACAGGGGTTGCGACGACTTGAAGCCTTGCGCGGCTTACAACGCCGCCGCCGCTTCAAGGTAAAGCCTAAGAAGCGCTTCAACCCCAAGCCTCGTAAACGTTCGCCCTTTCGGATGGGAAGATTATGACGCCGATTCGCCAACCCAATTTAGTAGTCAAAGAACCCGGTTTTGTCTCGCAGGACGATTTGCGGCGCGGTGCCGAGCGACTGCAACTGATCATCTACCTCGCTTTTATCATCATCGCCGTCCTGGTTGGACGGCTTTGGTGGTTGCAGGTGATGAACAGCGGCACCTACGCCGAGCGCGCCGATCAAAATCGCTTTCGCCTGCTACCCATCCCCGCGCGCCGTGGTGTGATCTATGACCGCAAGGGGCGCGTGCTCGTTACCAGCCAATCGGCCTACAACATTGTGTTGAGCAAGAAGGATGTCAAAAACTACGCGGAGATCACCGAGCTGCTTGTAGAGAATCTGGGCATCGAGCGCGAATGGTTGGAGCGCCGGTTTGAAGAGGCGAAATATGAGGCGAAGTACGAATCTATCGTCGTCAAAGAACAAGCCAACGCAGCCGATGTTGCTTGGGTGGATTCACATCAGTACGACTACCCGATGATCCGCGCCGAAGAAGCGCCGCAGCGGTTGTACCTGTTTGGGCAATTGGCTGCGCACGCGCTCGGCTACGTGGGCGAAGTCACCAAGAAGCAGCTCAACGATCCGAAGAGCCAATACTCCAAGGAGAAGAGCTACAAACTGGGCGACATCGTCGGCCAATTCGGGATTGAGCAGACTTACAATGAGATCCTGATGGGCAGGGACGGCGAGCGGCGCGTGCTGGTAGATAGCAAGGGCCAGATCAAACAGGAGATTGATCGTACCGACCCGATCCAGGGGCGCGACCTCTACACGACGCTTGATCTGGACATTCAGCAAATGGCCGAAGAGCAGACCGACACGATGCCCGCCGGGCGCGGCGCAATTGTCGTAACCGATCCGAACAATGGTGAAGTCCTGGCGATGGTCTCGCACCCGGCTTTCGACCCGAACACCTTCTCACAACGCGCTAAAACGCCTGAAGGCAAGGAAGAAATTCGCGCCCTGTATGATGATCCTGACAAGCCGCTCTACAACCGTGTCATTCAAGGTCAATTCCCGCCTGGCTCGACCTGGAAACCGTTTACCACGGTGGCGTCCTTGAACGAAGGCGTTATCACGCCGACCAGTTCGAGGATTCAGGACGGTGACATTCAACTCGGCAATTACCTGATGCATTCACTCTCGCACATGGGGATGCCCGACATCGTAACAGCCATCCAACATTCCTGTGACGGTTACTTCTATCGGCTCGGCCTGAAGCTGGGGCCAGAGCGATTTGAGAAGTGGGTCAATATCTTTAAGTTCGGCCAAAGGACCGGCATTGATTTGCCGCACGAATACTCAGGTATTCCGCCCACGCCGACTCGAAAAGTGGCTGTTACGCGCGGTATGGTCAAGCACCAAATCCGGAAACGTTGCGAGGCGAAGGGACTAACCGACGAAGCCAAAGAGAAGTGCGAGCAAGAGTGGACTGACGCCGACGAGAAAATGTTTCAACGTGAGTCTCGCTATACTGATTATGATATGGCTTCTTCGGCATTTGGACAGGGACAGAATGCTTTGACGCCAATTCAATCGGCGCGTTATGTCGGCGCCATGGCTAACGGCGGTCACATGCACACGCCACACCTGTTGCTGAAGGCAGGTGCGGGCGTTGATCGCAATGGCAAGGAGCAGCCAGAAGTGACCTACACTGACAAAAACGCTTTCACCGTGCCGATGACGCCTGAATTTCACGAGATCGTGAAGCAGGGCATGTTTCTAGCCGTCAAAGCCGGCACCGCTGTGGCCGCTGCCGTGCCAGGCTTTGACGTGTGTGGCAAGACCGGCACAGCACAAGTGGTCTCCAACGACAAGATGAACAAGGCGACGAATGACCACGCTTGGTTAGTCAGCTTTGCGCCGCGCGACAAACCCGAATTGGCGATGGTCATCTTGACCGAAAATGCTGGTCGTGGAGGCCGTCAATCGGCCCCGCGCGCGAAGCCCATTTACGAAGATTACATCCGCCGTGTGCACCCTGAGATAGCGGTGCCGCAAGCGGAGGTGGCGAAGAAGTAGACAGTAGATGGTAGACGGGAGACAGAAGCTGAATATCAGCACTGACTACTGACTACTGACTACTGACTACTGACTACTTTTTATGTTTGGCATTTCCCAAAGAACGATCAAAGATTTCGATTGGTGGCTGCTCGCGCTTGCGTTGGCTGTCGCCCTCTTTGGCGTGATCGAAATCTCCAGCGCCGAGACCGCGCGCCCGTTTCTGGCTGGCTCGTGGCGCAATCAGTTGTGGGGAATCGCCGCAGGTCTGGTAGTGATGATAGTGACGATGATTTACGACTATCGTGTCGTCGTCGGAGCCTCACACTACTTTTACGCCGCCGGCGTAGTGTTGCTCATCCTCGTGCTCACGCCCTTGGGTGATGTAGTCAATGGCAACAAGAGTTGGCTCAATCTGGGGTTCATGCGTTTGCAGCCCTCGGAGTTTGCCAAGCTCTTCACGCTGTTGATGCTCACGCGCTATTTGTCCGACGTGCGCGAACGTCCGATGAAACTGCGGACGGTCTTGGTGGCAAGCGCCATCTGGATTGTGCCGACGGTGCTCGTTTTTCTCGAAAACGACACCGGCAGCACGCTCAGTTTTACCTCTATCCTGGCTGCGTTGCTTTTCCTCGCCGGTGTGCGTTGGAGTTGGATCGCAGCCGCCGTGTGTGCGTTGATCCTGGCGCTAGGGCTCGGCATCCCGAAGGTTTGCAGCAGCTCGAGTACGAGTTACAAGATTCAACGCATCAAGGCCGTTTACTGCAAAGAGCAGGCCGAGAAACGGTATAGCTACCAGAACGACCAGTCAGAGATTGCCGTCGGTTCGGGTGGCTTGCTGGGGAGAGGGATTGGTCAAGGGACACAGGGGGCGCTCGGTTTCGTCCCTGAAGTTCACACGGATTTCATTTTTGCCGTGGCTGGTGAGGAAACAGGTTTCCTGGGCAGCTTTGGGTTGATGGTGGCGTATCTGTTGATCATCACGCGATTGTTCTTGATCGCCCGGCAAGCGCGCGACCGCACGGGGCTGCTGCTCGTGGGGGGCTTTGCTGCGCTGCTGTTGTATCACGTCACTGTCAGCGTCGGAATGGTCGTGCGGCTCTTGCCGATTATGGGCATTCCGCTGCCGCTCATGAGCTTCGGCAGATCGTCGGTGCTGGCTGTGTTTTTCGGGCTGGGACTGGCGATGAATGTGCGTTTGCGCCGGTTTGTAAATTGATGCTTTGTGCGTATTTCGAATCTGAAATTTGAGATTCGAAATTTGAGTCGGCTCACCTGAAGCCAGCTTGAGCCAGCCGACGGCCCAAGCAAAGCATAAAACGACCGGAGGCCGATGCCGAACGCGTATCCCTTGATCAGGTGACAACTCGGTTGTGGCCGCGCTGACTGATTAAGGGCGCGCTGTAACCGTACTATTAACGCTGGTGAGTGACACGTTTGCCGCGTTAGGCAGTGAGCAAGCGGGTCAACCGTCAAAGGTCTTGGAAAGGTTTTTTGCCGCACGGGCGGCAGTTGAAATTGACTTGGTGTAAGTCAGGCCATTTGAGCAGAGTGACGACAGTGATGTACCGCAGATTGGGCACGATTTGCGGCAGTCCAGAATGGAGTAACCCACCAGAATCCACTGCGTCGTCGCCACGAGTCCGCCGCAGGCTCACATAGCCTACGGCAAAGTTTCGGCCTAACAATCCGAGCGCCGCCCACGCGGCGAGCCAATTCAACGTCTGCAAGACCGACGGCCAGCCAGCCCACTATACTGCGACACCGCAGTCATTGCAGGATGGACGAGCAAGCATTGCCCTAAGCCCTGCTGCGTGTGTCATACCGACAGGAGAATAGAATGTCGAAAGAATTGATCGTCAGCGTCAACGGACGCGAAAAGAAGATTGCCATTGTCGAAGACGATGTCGTGACCGAGTTTTACGTCGAACGCGGTGATGAAAACCAGGGCATCGTCGGCAACATTTACAAAGGCCGCGTGATGAAAGTCCTGCCCGGCATGCAATCGGCCTTCGTGGACATCGGTCTGGAGCGCGACTCCTTCCTCTACGTCTCGGACTTCTTCGATGAAGAACTCGATGAGGAGGTCGAAGAAGAGCGCCCGCAGCGCCCGTCTTATCGTGACCGCCCACGCCAACCGCGCGAGGCCGCTTATGAAGCCACTCGCACAGCCGAAGATGAGCGTGACTCGGAACTAGCCGTTGCCGCCATGCGTCACATCGAAGAGCTGAGCGAGGAACCGGAGGTCGAACCCGCGCCCGGTGATGAATTGCTGACTAGCACCAGCGTCATCATCAACGGCGTGGGTGATGTGATTGCCAGCCCGATAATTGAAGCGGAAGAAATAATCCCCGAAAAGCGTGATCCACGCCAACGCCGCCGCGTTCGCCTGCGCTACGCCGACCCCGAACCAGAGCGGATTGTCGAAGCGCCAGTAATTGCTGTCGCGGAGACGCCGGAGAGCGAAGTTGCGGCTGAGACACTGGAAGACTCGGAATATACAGACGAATCGCCCAGTCGCCGTCGCCGTCGCCGTCGCCGTCGCGGCCTCGGCTCTGATGTTGGCGACGCTGAAGCTACCGAGGTGAGCGACGTAGTTGAGCCAGCGGAAGTTGCCGAAGAGGTGACCGAAGAAGCCGATGAAGAAATTCAGGAAGGTCACCGGAAACCTTTCGTGCTCGTGCATCACAATCCGTTTGAGCGCATTGTGGACGACGAGAGCGAGCAGGAAACTGGTGATCTGCTCAAGGACGCGTTGATGCAGGAACGCATCGCCGGACATTTTCGCGCTGAAGAGTTTCGCAGTTCTTTGCTGGAAGTCGAACCGACGCCAGATGTGACGGTCGGCTCGCTTGCCAGTTCGCTTGGCCGTCCCGCCGGGTTTGAGCGCATCAGCGATGAGCCAGAGGGCATGCATGCTGACGAAGCCAATCGTGAAGCCGAGTTTGGCAGACAAGCGGAGCACTCTGCCGAAGTTGGCGCACTGTCGAGTGAGCAAGCGCACACGGCAGGGGCCACGGCGGAAGAGTCGGACACGGCTTGGCCAGAGTCCGAGCGCCGCTTCCACGAATTCTCGCCGTACGCGGAGCGCCGCACCAGAGATTTACCTGTCGAGCTGGATGATGTGCTTGAAGACGTGACTCCGGCAGACGCACGGCGTGCAGCAAAGAAAGAGATCAACGTCGTCGAATTGCAAGGCGATGTCGAAGTTCTGCCGCTCTCCTTGTCAGCTGATGAGGTTGCTGAAGAACCACTGGAAGATGCCACCGCGCAAGTGCGCCAACGCCCGCGCCGTGGCGAGATGGCGACGCGCCGTGGCGGTCGAGGCCGCCGTCGCAATTTCCCACCGCGTCGCACGCACGCTACCGAAGCAACCGCCGATACGGAAGAATACGACGAGTCAGAACAAGAAGAAGTCGCGCCCGTGCCCGTGCCCCTGTACGTGGCCGCGCCTGCACCTGCGCCAAGCGGCCCGCCGCGTCGTGGCAATGGCGGCAGCAGTCAACAGAACCGCTATCAGCGTCCCGTTATTACCGACCTCTTGCGCGAAGGCCAGGAGATCATCGTCCAGATTGCCAAAGAACCCATCGGCCAGAAAGGCGCGCGCATCACTTCGCACGTCGCCTTGCCAGGCCGCTACATCGTCTACATGCCGACCGTCGAACACATCGGCGTCTCGCGCAAGATCGGCACTGACGAGGAGCGCCAACGCCTGAAACGCACGCTCCATCAACTACGCGCCGAAGCGAACGGCACAGGCGGCTTCATCGTGCGCACCGCCGCGCACGGCTGCACGACCGAAGACCTACGCGACGATATGAACTACCTGCTGCGCACCTGGACCGAGATGCGCCGCCGCGCCGACCGCGTCAAAGCTCCGGCGATCATCCACCGCGACCTGGACTTGGTGCAGCGCATCCTGCGCGACCAGCTTTCGAGCGATTTCAGCGCTATCCGTGTGGACAACGAAGAGGAGTATGAGCGCATGGTGGATTTCGTCCACCGCTTCGCGCCGAAGATGGTCAACCGCGTCAAGCTCTACACCAAAGACACGCCCATCCTCGATCACTACGGCGTGCAGCCCGAAATTGACAAGGCCGTCAAACCGCGCGTCTGGTTGAAATCGGGCGGTTACATCGTCATCAACCAGACCGAAGCGCTGGTCGCGATTGACGTCAACACCGGCAAGTTCGTCGGCAAGTCGAACCGGCTGGAAGACACCATTGTCAAGACCAACCTGGAAGCGGCCAAAGAGATCGTGCGCCAGATTCGCCTGCGGGACCTGGGCGGCATCATCGTGCTCGACTTCATTGATATGGAAGAGCGGCGCAATCGCGCGAAAGTCTTGCAGGCGCTTGAATACGAGATGCGCTCGGACAAAGCCCCCTCGAAAGTTCTCCAGTTCAACGATTTCGGCCTGGTCGCCATCACGCGCAAACGCGTCAAGCAATCGCTTGAACGCACGCTCTGCACGCCGTGCAGCTATTGCGGTGGCGGCGGCATGGTCAAGAGCGCGCAAACTATCAGCTACGAAATTCTGGCCGAAGCGCGCCGCATCTCGAAAGAGGTAGACGACGCCAACGAAGTCATCCTGCGCGTCCATCCCGACGTTGCCAAAGCCTTGCGCAGTTCCGAGCGCGATGTGTTGCAGGAGATCGAGGCCTACTTGGGCGGCGTGGTTTCGCTCAAGAGTGATCCGGCGGTGCATCAGGAGCAGTTCGATATTGCGCTGGCGTAAAGTCTGATTGCTTGGTTTGATAAACAACACGGCCTGCGGTGTTCACTGGTAAGTAACCAGCAGAAGACCGCAGGCCGTATTGTTTCTTGGTTGCGCTATTATTCAACAGGCGCGCAACCTGGGCAGCAGCGCTGTCACTCGTAGCGCAAACACTCAATCGGATCGAGCCGCGAAGCCTTACGCGCCGGCCAGACGCCAAAGATCAAGCCGACCAGAATCGAAACTGTCACGCCTGTAATCACCGCCCACGCCGGAATCGTTGCCGGAATCGCCGGGATAAAAAACATCAGCACGTAGCTGACGACGACGGCGAACAGGACGCCCAGAATGCCGCCGAGAAAGGTCAGCGTCATCGCCTCAAACAGAAACTGGCGTACGATGTCGCGGCGGGTTGCGCCGAGAGCTTTGCGCACGCCGATTTCGCGCGTGCGCTCGGTCACGCTGACCAGCATGATGTTCATCACGCCGATGCCGCCGACCAGCAAGCCTACTGCGGAGATGGCAATCGCAAAGATGCCGATGGAGCCGGTGATGCTGTCGAACTGTTTGACCATCTTGTCGGCGGTGCTCAAATCAAAATTGTTCGGCTGGTTGAATTTCAGCCCACGCTGGCGGCGCAAAATCTGTTCGACCTGATCGTAGGCGTCGGCCAAGCGGCCCGACTTGGCGCGAATGTTGAGCATCGTCCATTCGCTGCGTGGCACTAGCTTCTGGCCCGTCTCAAAAGGCAAAAAGACGGCGTTGTCCTCGTCATTTTCGCCAAAAAAGCCCGCTTTCCTTTTTTCCAGCACACCGATGATTTCAAACTCCTTGCCCTGCCAAGTGACGACCGATCCCACGATGCTGGCCTGATTGGGGAAAAGCGCTTCGGCCACGTTCACGCCGATGACCAAAACTTGGCGGCGATGTTCGTCGTCCACTTCACTGATAAAGCGGCCTTCGACTAAGGAAACGTTGGCGATACGTTCGTAAGCGGCTGAAACACCTTGCAGGTTGCCTTGCTTGTAGGAAAGCCCTCGGTACTTGAGCGTCCGGTCGTTGATCCATAGATAGCCGGAATTGGCGACGGCTTCGACGGCGTCGGCCTGCGCGAGAATCGCCTCACCGTCGGCGGCAGTGAGCGGCTTGCGATAATATTCGCTGCGGTCGCGCCCACCCATGCGCGGCCCGGTGGACAAGTGAAAAGCCGTAATATTGTTCGTGCCGTAATCTTCGATCATATTGACGATGCTGCGGCGCATGCCCGTCAGAATCGAAGCGACAGCAATCACTACGGTCACACCGATGACAATGCCCAGCACGGTCAGGAAGCTGCGGAACTTGTTCGACCGCACCGTGTCCAGCGCCATCTTGACTGTTTCGACCGGCAATATGTTCTGTAAGCGCCAGTTCTTGCGCATGGCGTCTTTAGCGACCAGTTGGAGTGTGATTGCTCTTTGCGTTCTCATGAGCGCACCTTTCAATTAATGTACCGTAGACTGTCAGTCTGCGAATGACTTGATCTTTTGTACACAGGAGCCGGAGGGCGAAGCGCCACGTCTGCCGCAGACTGACAGTCTACGGTACAGGGGCTTAACTCTTCGACAGCGCCACAATCGGATCGAGCCGCGAGGCTTTGAAGGCCGGATAGATGCCCGCGATCATACCAATGCCGCCGGACACCAGGATAGACAGCAATACGTAGCCAACCGTGACCACCATCGGAATGGCCGTATTTGTTTTGACCGCCCACGCAATGCCGGAGGCCAGTAGCAACCCCAACACACCGCCGACCGAAGAGAGCAGCGCCGATTCAATCAGGAATTGCAGCATAATCTGGCTGCGGCGCGCGCCCACCGCTTTGCGCAAACCGATCTCGAACGTGCGCTCGGTCACGCTGACCAACATAATGTTCATCACGACCACGCCACCGACCAGCAACGACAGCAAGGTCACCGGCGTGACGACCAGCGCAATCGTGCCGGTGAATTGATCCACTTGGTTTTTGAGCGCATCGGTGTTGACCAAACCGAAATCGTCTTCTTCGTTGCCAGTCAGCTTGTGACGATTGCGCATCACCATGCGAGCTTCATCCATTGCCGCCACGAATTGTTCCTGGTGCAGGGCATTGCCGTGCAGGCTAATGCTCTGGCGGCGTCCGTAGATGTGTCCATAGGTGCTGATCGGCAGATAAAGGTGGTTATCGAGCGAATTGCCGAACATCGAACCGCGCCGCGCCTCGACACCGATGACGCGCAAGGGGCAGCCCTGCACTTTCAGTTCCTGGCCGATTACGTTGGCACCGGGGAAAAACTTGTCGCGCACATCCATCCCGATCACAGTTACGAGCGCGGAATTCTTCTCTTCGCTCTCAGAGATGAAGCGACCTTCGGCGATGTCTTTGTTTTCGATCTCGCCCATGTTGGCGGTCACGCCATTGACCTGCGTGCCGAAGAGCTCCTGGCCGTTCTGTTCGAGCTTGGTGCCGTTGCCGATGGTTGCGCCGACTTCCTCACATTGTTTGCAGTGCTCTTTTAGCCACTCGTAATCGGTTAGGTAGAGGCGCTTGTTGCGCCGCATCATCTTTTCCCACTCTTCCTCCGAAAGCCTGCCGTTGACCGCGATGCGCGCGATCATAAAGTGGTTCGCGCCCAGCATCTTCGAAACGGTGGTCAGGACGTAAGAGTTCAACCCGTTGATCGAAGCGCCCACCACCACGACCGACGCAACGCCGATGATAATGCCGATGAGCGTAAGGAAGGCGCGCAGCTTGTGGGCCAGTATGGCCTGCAACGCCAGTTTGAAGGCGTCCAGATAAAATGATAGGTAGCTTCGCATATGGATAGAACCTCAGATAACTTAGGGAAACGAGAATTATGTGTCTTGACTCCTGTACGTTGCTGTCGCTGGCCGGGTTCACGCTTAGTTTTGTGAGCGGAACCGCTGTCGTAGCGAACTGTCTTTATACAAACGAAAATAACGGTGATTCATTAACAGGCGGGTGCGAAACTTCGCCAGATTTATTTAGCTGCCGAGTTCTTTCAGCGCCGACTGATCGAAGCCGATGACGACTTGCTGGCCTTTGCGCACGATGGGGCGGCGCAACAGATTTGGCTCGGCCAGGATGAGTTGAATCAGCTCAGCGCGCGGCGGCAACTTTGCGGCGAAGTTTTGCTCCTTGTAGAGCGCGTGGCGAGTGTTGAGGAAAGAGGCAATGTCATCATTACCAAAAATCGTTTCGACCTCCGCAGCCGAGAGCGGCTTCTTCGCGTAATCGCGTTCGACCAGATTGTCTGCACCGATGTTTTCGCGCAGGAAACTCCGCGCATTGCGGCAGGTCGTTCAGGTGCTTTTGTACCAGAAGTGGATTTTGCTCATTCTCAATAGTCCGTGGTTCGTGGAAACAACGAACCACGGATAGGTTTATTCAGCCGATTTGCCCACCACGATCAACCCGATGGCGAGTTCACCGGTTTTCAGTTTGAGCTTTATTTCCAGAATCGCGCGCTCGTGATCATCGGTAACAATCTTCGGCAATTCTTTTTCGTTGGAAGTCGGAAAGTTCAGCGCCAACGGCCCAGGATGGCCGGTGCCAATAGCTGTGCGACTCAACTTGATGACTTCAGCCGCCGGCAAATCCTTCGGGTCTTTATCTTCGGCGGGCGGCGTGAGCAGGAAGAAATCGCGCGACGGCGAGACGCCCAGATGCGCACCGTCTTGCAAGCTCAAACCGTAACGCAAAATGTAAACTCCAGCCTTGACGCCTTGATCGCGAAAGTCATTGGTGTTGGCCGGGAAGTTGATGACGCCTACCAGCGCGCCCTCGTTGATCTTGCCGAAGTTCGCGCCGTCTACCGAGCCATCACGGCTCGGAATTTCTTTGCGAAACCAGACATCGCAGATCACCTTGCCTTCCTTGCCGGTGACGCGCAGTCCCTTATCGTTGAGCGTTGCACGCACAGCCTCGGCTACTTTGGCATCGGTCAGTGCGCCGATAGATTCAATCTTGTATTCATTGCTGCTGCCTGCGCGCACACCTGATGCAAAAGCGCATAACAACACCGCAAAAACTACCTGTCGAAACATTCCCTTCAATTCTCCTGTTGCGAAATTGTCCGACAAACTGCCAAGCTTGCCGCTGACTTCTGATTAACGCAACCCGAAGTCGGTGACAAACTTGGCAGCTTGTCGGACAGTGCAAAGTCTATCGTTTGTTACTTAGCGAAATTGCCGATGAACGCGCTGCGCTTGCCATTGAGCGACCAAACGACGCCGAGGCCGGTGCCTTTGAATTCGTCTGTGGTAGCCACGGCGGGCATCGTGTGCGCGGTCGGAGTCAGCGGCTTGAAGAGCGTTTCTTCGTGGCCGCAGATCTTATCGCCGCTCACGAGCGGGCGTGTGCTGATAGCCGCCAGATTACCAGCCTTGACGCGCGCGTAGGCTGGATGCTCACCCTGGTATTGCATCTCGAGCGAGATCGGCGCGACTTCGGTGCGCGTGACTGTCTCGAAGAGTTTGCCGCCCATCGCGTGTGCGAAGTCCGCCAGCGCCTCGCGCTGTTCGGCATTGGCCCGCTCGTCCACGATCAAGACGGCTTTGGCCGGGTAGGGGTTGGTGAACTGATAGCCCAGCGTATCAGCGCCCTTGATCACGCCGACCACGTGCAGACCGTCGAGCTTGACGCCGTTCCACTCACCCTTCGAGATGCGCCAGGCCGTGATGGCTTGATCGCCCACCAAACCAGCTTCGGAATTGGCGAAGCACTGGCCGACGTAAACATCGGAGTTGCGCGTTTCGACGTATTCACCGTAAATCTGTTGGGCCTGCGCTGCCGTAGCCAACAGGCTGATAAACACTGTTGCAACCAGTAACGATAACTTCTTCATCTTCATTCTCCTTAACTGCTTGAATGGGTCAGGCACGCGGGCAATTTCCAATCTCAAATCTCGTATTCAAATTTGGAATTTCAACTGCTTTGCCCAAACAGTCACGCGCCCAACGCATTTTGATAAATCTCCAAACAAGACCGCGCTCATTGTACCAGCAATTCGTCTGGTGAGAAGCGCGACGTGTGAGATTGTCGGGCAGCGCGCGTCAGGCCAACGGCAATTCGCCTTTGTGGCAGCCACGCGCTGATTTGTCGCACTCGCCCGGCTCGGCCAGCCCGCCGTCAGGGCCAAGACAAGTCTGCGAGTGCAAACACCAGAAATAGCCGCTGTTCGAGGGCTGTACGTCCAGGTCTTTCTCACCGCCGGGATAAAACAGCCCTTTCCAGCGCAGCGACGAGCACAGATTGGGACGATTCGGATTTAAGTTGTCGAGTTCAGGCATCTTGTTCTCCTTTTAGTTTGGAGTCCCGCCTTTAGGCGGCAGGACTCCGAATGCGAAGCCTGCCGCCTAAAGGCGGGACTCTGAACTTTTAGCCCGCCGCTTGCAGCAACGCGCGTTTGACCGCGACGCTGGCGAGTTGGATTTTGTAAGCATTGCGGCTCAGCGCGTGCGCGTTGACGACAGCGAGCTTGCCCGCAGCCGCTGCGGCATCTTCACTCACGGTCTTGCCGACGAGTGATTTCGCAGCCTCGTCCGCCGCCCAGGGTACGGGCGCAACGTGACCAAGCGTGATACGCGCGGTCTTGACCTTCTTCGCCGCATCGAGCGTCAACGCCACCGAAGCCGCTGCCAGCGGCCAATCGAGCGCCTCTTTCTGGCGTACTTCGTAGGTCGCGCTGCGCATGCCTGTTGCAGCCGGAACGATGATCTCAGTGACAATCTCGTTCGGCTGTAGGGCATACTCGCGCTCATTGGACGATTTGGGCGTGACGAAGAATTTCGCCGCTTCGATCTCGCGTGCGCCACCAGCGCCGAAGACCTTGATCTTCGCGCCGAGCGCAATCAACGCCGGAGCGAGCGACGACGGATTGACGAACTTCGCCTCGCCGTCATTGCCCAGGATCGCGTGATAGCGGTTGTCGCCATTGGCTACGAGCGGTGTGCCGTCTTCGCCTTTAGGCAGCAAGCCGAATCCCGCGCGGTAATACCAGCAACGCGGGCGCTGGCACAGATCGCCACCCACCGTGCCCATATTGCGAATCTGCGGGCTGGTGACACCGGCGACGGCTTGCCAGATGGCCGGGTAGCTGCGCTTGACCGCCACGTTGTCGAGCACTTCCTCGAACGTGACGAGCGCACCTAGCCGCAGCCCTTTGGCCGCCGTGTAGCTGATGCCATCGAGTTCCTTGATGCCTTTCAGGTTGACGACGCGTGCGGGTGTGACGATGTAGTCCTTGAGCAAAGCGAGCAGATCGGTGCCGCCTGCCAGGGCCTCGGTCTCGCCCCACTTCGCGCCGAGCACTGCTACGGCTTGTTCTTTGGTTGTTGGGCTGGCGTATTCGAATTTATGCATTAGCCCCTCCCTTCTTTTTTGGCCAAAGCCGCTAGCACGCGGTCTGGCGTCAACGGAATGGTCGGCACGCGCACGCCGATGGCGTTGGCAACAGCATTTGAAATCGCCGCTCCTGGTGAATTGGTCGGCGGTTCGCCGAGGCCAACTACACCGCGATCATCGTAGCCGGGGCCGGTCATCATGTGGACTTTGAACTCGCCGATGTCGCGCAAGCCTGCAAGCTTGTAAAACTCCATGTTGCCATTGAGCATGCGCCCCGTCTGGTCATCCATCACCTTTTCTTCATAGAGCGCGTAGGTGACGCCCATAATCATTGCGCCAAAGACCTGGCTTTCAGCCGTCTTCATATCAATGATCAGGCCGCAATCCTGCACGGCGACGAACTTGTTCATCTTGACGATGCCGGTTTCGATGTCCACCGAAACATCAGCCATCTGCACACCGCCTACGCCGGCCGAAGCCAGTGTCCCTTGCCCCGGTTGTTTGCCACGCGCTGTGAGCGGTTGCACGCCGATCTTTGCGCAGGCTTGCTTCCAGGTCATGCTCTTCGTGGCATCGCCGATGACTTGAACTTTGCCGCCAACAGCTTCCAACTTATCCGGCGTCGTGCCCATCGTGGGCGCGACTTTCTCAAATAGCAGATTCAGCGCATCCACTGCACCGCGCCGCGACGAAGAGCTAATGCCGGGTGTGGTTGTTGAACCACCGGAGCCGCCGGAAACCGGATAGCGATTGTCGCCGAGACTCACCTTGACCCAATCGAGCGGAATGCCAAAGGTCTCGGCCACGACAATGTTGAGCACCGTGCGCGCGCCGACGCCCAGGTCTTGCGAGCCAATGCGAATTTCAGTCGTGCCATCAGGGTTGATGATGACATCGCAATCGCTGTTGTGCGGGCCGCCCTGCCAAGTGTGAATCGAAAGCCCCAAGCCGCGTTTCATCGTCTTGGTGCTGCCCAGCCCACCTTCGCCGCGCGGACGCCAAGTCTTCTTCCACGCGATCATTTCGGCGGCTTTCTGTAATTCATCGCGGTAAGTCACCGCGCGCACACCAGTCAATTCGATGTTCTTGAGGAAGAATTCGAGCGGGTCCATGTTGAGCTTGGCCGCCAAATCTTCGAGCGCACCCATCGTAATAAGAGCCGCTTGCGGATGATTCGGCGCACGCCAGGCACGTTGCGGGCCGGTGTTGGTCGCCACGACCTGAAACTGAGTGCGCAGATTGGGAATTCTGGTGAAGACGTAAGGATAGGGCGGGGAACCGATGTTGCCGACGCCGCCGCTACCCCAAGCATCCGATTGCCAGGCAGTAATGGTTCCGTCTTTCTTGGCCGCGACTTTGACCTTGGCGTAAGCCGACGGACGCGTCCCGGCAACGGCCAATTCGGCATCGCGGTCGAGAAAGTACTTGATCGGTTTGCCGCCCGCTTGTTGCGAGGCTTTGGTCATCTCTATGCCCCAAATATCAATTGGGAACTTGCTGCCAAAACCGCCGCCGACGTGATCCATCTTCACACGAACAGTGTTGGCCGGTTGATTCAATGCTCGCGCTAACTCGGGGCCAATGGGCGACACCGATTGTGTCGAGGGATGAATCAGCACATTCTTGTCATCCGACCACTCCGTTACCAAACCGTGCGCTTCCAGACAGCAGTGCGTGATGACATCGTTGCCGTACAAGCCTTCCACCACAACATCGGCCTCAGCGAAGGCTTTGTCAGGATCACCTTGAGCATTGGTGTTTGGCTTGCGCAGATTCGCTTCCGGCGCTTTCGACCGGTCGAAGTCGTTGACCAAGTGCGGCAGCTTCTCGTACTGCACCTTGATCGCGCGCATCGCGTCTTCAGCCTGGGGTTCGGTCTCGGCCGCCACCGCGACGATTTCTTGCCCCGCCCACTGAATTTCAAAACCAGGGCCGTTGATAACTTTGACCGTCTTCACGCCGGGCATCTTCTCCGCCGCACTGGTGTCAATGCTGACGATCTTCGCGTGCGCGTAAGGCGAGCGCACAATTTTGCCAAAGAGCATGCCGGGACGGTTGATGTCGTAGCTGTATTTCGCCCGCCCGCTGACCTTATCCGGGCCGTCAATACGCGAGATGCGTTTGCCGATGTGCAGGCGTTTTTCCGCTTCAGGCCATTTATATTCAGCCATTACGCTTGCCTCCTTTGCTTCATTGCCGCTGAAGCCTGCGCCACAGCGCCCTTGATGCCTTGATACGTGCCACAGCGGCAGAGATTGCCGCCCAAGCCCAGCTTGATCTGCTCATCATTCGGCGTGGGATGTTTGTCGAGCAGCGACTTGCAGGCCATCACGAAGCCTGGCGTGCAGAAGCCGCACTGCTGCGCATCGTTGTCCCAGAAAGCCTGCTGCACCGGATGCAGCTTGTCACCCGTAGCCAGGCTCTCGACCGTCGTGATCTTGTGACCTTGCGCCTCGATAGCGAGCACCGAGCACGAATAAACCGGCTTACCGTCCATCTGCATCGTGCATGCGCCACACGTGCCCCGGTCACAAACGCGCTTCGCGCCCGTCGTGTCCAAATCGTTGCGCAGACAATCGAGCAGCGTCACGCGCGGCTCGACACTGGCCTTGACCGGCTTGCCATTGATAGTCAGCGTGATGTCGGTCTTGTCCGGGCCAATGATCGGCACATTGGCTACAGCAGCTTTGGTCTCGGCGGCTTCACCAGCAATCAGCGGCAAAGAGAGCGCCAGACCAGAGCCTTTCAGGAAGTTACGGCGCGACACAGACGGTTCAGTTGGAGCCTCGTGCTGGTCGAGCCTTTCATCGGATTTGCTCATCGGCTACCTCCGTAAAGGGAATTGGATACGGGCCGCATTCTTCTGGCGAACGCGGCAAAACTTGATGAAGAAGCGTCGTCGCAAAGCGACAGAGAAGTCTGCGGCTTCAAACGACGGACTACGGTATTTGGTTACATTTGTATTTAGACAGCGATTTATCGGAACAGGCGGCAGTATAAAACTGGTTGAATGCTTAGACAAGCTGCGCTGGTCTGCGAGATAACAGGAGTCAAGCCGCCAATGAGACAACCTTGACTTGCCGCCTGACCTGCTGTTTTTCAGGATGCGCCAGCACCTCATCAATCAACTGAGAGATTTCAGGATCGTAATAGCTCTCGCCACAATTGGCGCACTGCCGCACAGGCAAATTTTCGATGACGACCGCCTTCTCTCCTTTGCCGAAGAGCTTGTCTTTATAAATCGTCTTCACTTGTGGCGACCCGCAGAAGGCGCACATCTCAAGCGTCTGCTGGTTGTTTACTTCGTCAGTCATAATCGGTAATTCGCAATCTGTAGACAGTGACCACACCGACGTTATGATTGTAAGTCAGTTTGGCGATAACTGCCATCTCATCTTCAGTTCAAGCAGTCGCCGTAAACAATGTATTTGTTTTCGCTTCGCCGCACGTCGTACTGCTGTTCAATAATTTCGCCTGTCAGGATGCAATGGATGACGTCTTGAAAAGTCAGTTCCTCATCGGCCATCTCATCTCTGGCATGTTCTGAAAGGTAAACACGCCCGGCGCGCGCCGCCTCTCGCATCTCTGACAGGATTTGCTCAAACATCTTGAACTGGCCTCTTTATCGCGTAGCGGACGCAGTCCCCAAACTCTGCATCACTCGCGGCTGATCCAACACCCAGCGTCGAATGATCTGATACCCGCGCTCTGCCGGCAGATAACGTCGTCCGCCCTGATGTCCATCTTCCTTGCCCGTTTGCACATTGAGCGGCTTGCGCAACAGCTTGCTCGTCTCGATGTCGGCCACGTTGACGCGCTGTTGCAAGATCAAATAATTCTTCAGCATCTTCGCCACCGTCCAATAGCCGTTCCCGTCCGGCCCCGCCAACTCCATCGAAGGCACGCGCCCTTCTACCGAATGGCAATTCATGCAGGAACGCTCGTCCATACGCTGCGGGCGGTTCATCTCTGGTGCGACGTAATCGCCAAAGTAACGGAAGCTGGCCAGGAATTGCGGCGTCAGGTTTGGCTGCCCTTGCGCGTCTTTGCCCATGCTTTCTCTTAAAGATGCGGCCAGCGGTTCTTGCTTGACGGCCTCCTGCAAATCGCTCAGCCACAGTTGGGAATCGCTGTAACGCAGCGCATTGCGGGCAGCATTATTCCTTTCGGTCTCGACCAGCTTGCGTAGCGCCTCTTGCACCGCTGAGTTTTGACGTAACGCAGTCAGATTGGCCAAACGGAAAGCTATGTTCCGGCTCATCACCGGCGTCTCAGGCCGCAGCATTTGCAAGTAAAGCTCAATGGCGTGCGCGCGGGCTGCGGCAATCTCCGGCGAAGCAGTTTTGTTGTTGGCCGCTTCGACTTCAGGGATTTCGTCGCCATACGAAGTCACCCAAGCCACACTTGGCAACCAGAAATGCGCGGTCAACGGATTCTTTGTCGCACCCGGAATGAAGCGCAGCAGCACATCAGTATGCAGGTCGGAATTGGCCGCGAGCGTCGCGCCCATGCGGTCAGCCACGTACCAATCGGCGTCGGGCAAGCCCATCGGTCTGACCGCCGCTTCCGCTGCGTCGAGAATCTTCTTCAACTCAGCCGCACTCGGTTCCTGGCTGTGCTTGGGAATCAGCAAACGATAGAGCAACTCACGTTGCTCAGTAGTTTTCGGTACTGCCCACTTGGCGCGCGCAAAGAGCCGCAGCACAGGTTGCGCGAGCGTCTGGCGCCGGTCGTAATCGAGCGCGCCACGCAGTATCTGTTCGACCAGCGGCTCGACCTTTTCCTGCACGGCGGGCAGCGTGACCGAGCTTGGATCGGAGACGGCAGCGGCGGCCAGCGTGCGCAATTCTTCAGGGCCGTGCGTTGAATAATCAATGATGCGGTCTTGCAGCGGCTGATATGCGACGTTGGCTGCGCCTTCCATCACCAAACGCAATTCCGGGATGTTCGCCGCATCGGTCTTGCCCCATAACCGCAACGTAGCCTTGCCCATCATCTCGGTGCTGCCCGCCGTGATGTAACCCATCTGTCCAGGCCCGCCATCGCCGCCCGCCGAGGCGTAAAACGTTGCAGAAATCGCGACCAATCTGCGCGCCAGCCGGTCTCGCGTCGCATCCGCCAGCGCCGCGTCATCAAGTTTCTGTTCGAGTGTTTTGAAGAGCGCCGTGAGTTCTTTGTACTGGTGCTCATCGCTGCCGTTGGCCTTGTGGCCGTTGGCGATGAAGAGCGCGTGGCTCTGGTAACGGAAGCAATTCTCGACCAGCGCGTTCGACTCTGGCGCTAGCAGCTTGCGTGTCCACGCTTGGTCAATCGCCGCGCGCATCGGCGGATTCCACACCCACCATTGCCACGCCGCTTTCGCGGCCCACGCGCGCACGCCGGGATGCGGATCGTCGTTGAGCGCCTTGTCCAACAATCCTGTCAATCGTTGCTTATCAAATCGCGGCTGCGACATCACTGCGTCGGCGCGCATGCCCAAGGCTTTCAAAATGCTCTCGCGCGTCAAATCGTTGCCGGTCTGATAGGCTGCGAAGACGGCGGCAAAACCAGTGTCGTCAAGCAGCGTTTGCTCCATCGCCCACGCTGCCGCATCGCGCACCATCTTGACAGGGTCGCCCAGCAAACGAATGAGCGCAGGCACGCCGCGTTCGTGATGCACACCGCCCAAGGCCTGCGCGCCCCAGAAACGCACCTGCGGATTGGAATGCCAGGCAGCCTGAATCATCAAATCCAACAACGCCGGATCGTCCGAGTGCGATAGCGCGCGCACGCGAGCGAGTGTGGCCGAGAGCGATTCTCCGCTGCGCGGCACAAACGTTGCGCGCACCGGTTTGATGGTTTTTTCAGGATAGAGTCGCGCCAACGCGTGCAACGAGTAGGCCGTCGTGACAAAGCCGGTCAGCGCGTTCTTGTTCCAGCGGCCATACGGGTCTTGCGCGCGCAGCAGCGCTTTGACGCCGCGCGCCACGCTTGGATCGTTAGCGTCATAGCCTAACGCTTGAAATGCGATCAAGGCTAACGCCGTCGGCGCAGGATCGAATTCGCCGTTGGTCTTCCAGGTCTGCCCGCTGTCGCTCGTCTTGCCCGGATCGAAGCCCCACGAGCCGTCAGCGTTTTGAATCGCGCGCAGACGCGCTTCGTCTTTCTTCAGTTGCTCTTGAATACGCTGCCAAAGCTTGGCCGCATTCTCGCCGCTCAACAATTGATAAGCAGGGAAGAGCGCTGGCGGTGGCTCTTGTGGCTTGCCGTCTTTACTCGGCGTGGGTGTCGGCTCTGGTTTTGGATCGGGCGGCAACGTTGGTTGAATGTTGCGCGCTCGCTGATTTTGCGCCAAATAGTCTTGCGGGAAAAATCGCTTGAAGAACTCGATGCGATGCGACAGATCGTCGCTGTAACGCGGCTGCACGCCGAGCATCTTCTCGGCTTTCTCTTCGAGCGCGGCAAAGTAGCGCGGATGGCTGGTGCGATCCCAGGCCGTGCGCAGGATTTCGCCCGCATAGTTGTAGACGACCGACTGGCCGACGTTCGAGCCAGGCCCGGCGGCGTTGATGCCGCTAGGGTCGGCGGTTTGCAGCGTGTGATTGGCGGCACGAAGCGCTTGCATCGAATGCAGCTTGCGCGCGGGTACAGCGCGTTCAGCCGTGCAGACATTGTGCCCGGCGACACGCGTCCCGGCGGGGCCGTCGCCGACATCGAGTGGCGCGAGGCTCGTATTATTCGCTGCGTCTTTCAAATAGTTGGTCGGGCGCAGCGATTCGTACATCACGTTGATGAGGCGACGGTAGTTTTGCAGGTTCTCCACCACATAGCCGTTTTGAATCGGCACGGCTGGCCCCCAGACGCCCGATTGCGTGTGGCAACTCATGCAATGCGTGCCCATCAAATTGCCGGTGTCGCGAATGCGCCGCTCGACCGAAGCGCCACGCGGGCGATTGGTCAGCCAGGCGTCCACCTGGCTGATGTGATCGTACATGGCTTGCCGCACGGCCAGGCGCGCGTCGTCGTAAGGCGCAGGCTTCAACAGGCGCAACTCTATTTCATAACCAGGCGCGTTGGCTTCGGCGCGCAAGAAATAAACACCGCCGGGTTTGAGCAGGCGATTGATGGCTGCGCGGTGCGATTCGTTCTGTTGATGCGTGCGTTCGTTCTCGTTGCGGCCCTCGGTGTACTCAACCAGCGCGCCCGCAGCGTCGAGTGTGTAAAAGCGAAGCTGCGCGGCCAGCGTGTGGTCAGGGATCGCCAGATTGCAAGTCAGCAGGCGCGGTTCTTTGCCATTGAAGGCGAGGCGAAACCAGTCATCGCCCGATTTGCCGACCTTGCCGTTGTCGAAATATTCAATGTCGTCAGCACCGCCAGTGATGCGCACGGCTTGCACACCTTCGCCCATGGGCAGGGAAATCTCCTGCGCCAATTCGGGCGTGTCGTTCGGTTCTGTTTCAACATACATTCCTGCTTGTGGCGCGTCTTTCAAATCCAACGGATTGATCGTCACTGACAGCGGCACAGACTTACCGGTGAGCCACGGCGTCTGACGCGGAAAGGTCACGGCCTGCGGCGCAATGCCGTCTTCACGCCAGCGCGCGCCTTCAAACACGGTGGCTTCATCAGTGACGGGCGCAATTTCTAAAGCGTAGACGCCCGCGACAGGTGCGCGGTAGACGAGATATAAGTCGGCGTCGAGCGCGTGCAAGACCTTTTCCCAATCGGCGGTCGGCTTGGTGTAGATGCCAAAAGCAGCGGAGTTGCGCGTTAGCAACGCGGGCAGTGATTCTTTTGCTTCAACCAGCGTCCAACGCACGCCGACGCGGCCATGTCGTGGGAGCGCCGAGGGTGTTGGCAGCCCGACCGAAAGCTCGAAGGTCTCGCCGCGTTGCAGCGTGAAGCGTTTTTCCCAACGCCCTTGGAACTGCCATTGCAGGCGCATTGGCGCAAGGCTGACGGCTGCGCTGGAAACGTCACTCTGCCGCCAAAACAGCGGCGCGAAAAGCGCCAGAAAAATTGCGATTGAAATTGCCTGCCGACGATTGGCAAGCCGCGTTGCACGCATAATTCCTCACTTTAGTATTGGCCGTGCGCTTGGCCACAGTAGTTAAAAACGATTCCAGTTTGAGACAGAGGTCATTAGCATTTACCACCAGGGCAGTGGGCCGCAATCAACATTCGGAGAACGGAATCGTACTCGGCCTGCGACACATTTCTGGTACGCCCGCTCTGTCCCTGTGGCAGTGGCAAATCCATATCGGTCTTGTGTGCGATGACCATGTCGAGCCTCGGCAAGACCGTGATGAATTGTCCGCCTGCTCCCATTCCTGTGTACGCGCCCTCAAATGGGCCGGGTGAATGCGGCGCATCCCAGACCCACCACATATAACCGTAGCCCCAGCGCATGCCTGTGCCGAGCGAACGCATCCCCGGTGGGTTCATCTCGTTGATCGGAGTCACCAGGCTGCTGATGCGCCGCGTCCAATCGCGCGAGACAACCTGCTGTTCGCCCCATTTTCCCTCACGCAGCATCAGTAAACCGATGCGCGCCATATCGCGCGTCGAGAGCCAGATGTGATAGGCCATGTGTTGCGAGCGCGTAGCGTCGCCGCTCTTGCGCTGGCGCGCGCGATTGAAATCTTGCATGCCAATGGGCCTGGCCAAATCGCTCTCCAGCGCATCGTAGATGTCGCGCCCGGTCAGTTTCTCGAACACCGCGCCAGCCGCGTTGAAATCCCAGTTGTTGTAGAGGTAGTAGCTGCCGGGTCGTTGTGAATTGCGCGGCGGCGCGCTGTCGGTCGAATCGCCAGGGTTAGAAGCCAGATGATAGATGCCGGAGCGCGCCGTAATCAGGTTCTCGACAGTGGCTTCCAACTCGCGCGACTGCAAACCGCCCAGGTCAGTGAATTCTAGTTCGCGCAGTGTCCTGTCGAGTTTGATCGTGCCGTTCTCGACATACTTGCCGTAGAGGATTGCCAACACGCTCTTGCGCACTGAGGCGAGATAGCTCAGATGCGTCAGATCGCCGTATTCAAATAGCGAACGCCCGCCGACCGAAACCAGCATCGCTGTCGTGTCCAAGGATTGCAGCCAGCCGCGCAACGCTTGCAGTCGCGCGGAAGAATAGCCAACCGCTTCCGGCTTCTCGATGCGTTCCCAGTCTTTGCCGGGGTAGGCCGGAGCTTTCTCTTTGGATTGCGGCGGCGCAGCCCGTCCGGCATAGAAACCGAGAGATAAACCAACAACGAGCAAGCCAACAGACAACCACGCCAGCCCGCTGCGCTGTTGGATTCCATAGCTGGTCAACATATCTCGCTCACCTCATTTCGGGTTTTCAGGGTGGAACATTACCCCTATAGAGTTGCCTGTGCCTGCCATCGTAGTGATTACACCGTGACTGTCAACGTTTCTGACGCGTTTTGCTTGGCGCCGTCGGCAATCAAACGGCGATAGCTCTTTGCCTCTTCAGCTTGGCACGGGCAAATTTCTGTCCCGTTCTGTCTTGAGCTTTTTATCACTCGCCTCTATACTCCGCACCGTTCTCCCCACACTACTAGGCTCAAAGCAATACTAGATGCCCTTTTGATGAAGCGCTCCGCAATTTGCAGCGGAGCGGCAAAAGCGTTGGCACTTGTCGGCGCTGGCGAATTTTCATCCCTCCCAGCGTTTGAAAAACACCCTTTCGCGGCTAGTTGCGGCAATCCGGCGCGCAGCCTAACCCGCGCTTGAGTCAATGCTATGACAATACACACCCGCACCCCATTGCATCTTTGTCCTCCCCTAGAAGAACAACGCACCACTGCGCCCCGCAGAAAGCCTGCCCAAATCATTGCTTTCGTCAATCAAAAAGGCGGCACGGGTAAAACCACTGCAGCGCAAAATCTGGCCATGTGTTTCGCCCTGCATCACGGCAAGCGAGTGCTGGGCGTTGACCTCGATCCGCAGGGAAACTTCGGCCAGGGACTTTTCTACGAGCCGATCAGCACTGCAAAGACCGCTGACCGGTTGCTGATGGTTCCCAAAGCGAATATTGACGAGTACATCATCCCGGTGCGCTCGGGGCTTGATCTCATCCACAACGCTTTTCAAAAGGAATTGCATGAAAACGTGGATAGGTTGCCTCTCAGCCCTGATCTGTTAAGACGGCAGTTAGGCCCGGCGCTAACCAAGTATGACTATATCGTGGTTGATACCCCAGCCAGTTTATGCAGATCAACCCAGGTAGGCATTGATGCAGCAGATCAGGTTGTTGTGGTCATTTCCTGCGGGGTCTATGGGCTTAGCGGAATGGTCTCAGTGATAGATTGGGTGAGCGGCATTTGCGTCCGGCTCAGCAAGCGGCTGCCCAAGATCAGAGTAGTGCTAAACAACTATGACGAACGGCGGCGGTTTGATCGCGAATTCAAACAACAAGTCCAGTACATCTTCGGCGACGAACTTTTCCGCACGCAGATTCGCACCAGCACACGCGTCGTCGAAGCGGCGGCAGCCGGGCGGGCAGTCGTCGAGCAAATGCCGCTACACCCGGTCGCTCACGACTTTTTGCGGCTTGGTCAGGAAGTGCTCGGCTTGTCAGCGAGCGCAGAGTCGCCGGTTGAGCTGACCGACGATGAACTGAGCGAGGATGAAGAGTTGTTAAATGAGATCAGAGCCGTATCGAGAGCAGTGTCACTTTATTGAGATTGAAAGTGACTTGAAGCTGGGTGCTTGCAGCACGCCGCTACTGACCGGGCTAATAACTTCTCTAGGCGGCTTGTGACAGCGTTGCAGGCTTAAGGTGTTTGCCCAGCGCATTCAGCAGCGCCGTTGTTTCTGCCAAATTCAAACCCAGGTCATCAATGCCACCACGCGCAGCGGTGATATAGTGCAAGGTCATTGATAGGCCGCGCGGGTCTTCGTCAGCCTCTTCTAAAGCTACGCGAAGTAAGGCGGCGGTCCCTTGCGGGTCTTGCGCCAACCGCTCGATCAACCAATCATCAAAGGTTACAAACTCGCTCATTGCTTTGCCCTCTTTTGATAATCTTCCCAATAAGCACAGGCTCTTTCAATGTCAGTGTTCTGCGCCGCTCATTGCTTGTATTCCGCTAGATGATGCGGACAGAGCCAGAGGTGATGGCCTTCTTTGGTCAGAATGCGTTTCAGCCCGCCCCAGGTTTGTGGGTTGTCTTTCTCTTCCAGTAAGCGCCGCAAGTTGCGCAAGAATGCTCCGCTGGCTTCGGCGGGTTGACCTGCTTCGCCCAGGCGGTTGGCGAGTTTCGTTTCGGTGGACTCTTGCACTTGGGCGGCCAGCTTTTCCATACGCTCCTGATCTTGTTTCAAATGCTCTTCGAGCTTTTTCACATCCGGCAAAGGCAGTGGCACGCCTGTGGTCAGAGCTGTCGTCAACGTCAGCAGAGGGCGTGCAAATTTCAGCCACTTGACCATCGTCGGCAAATGCGTAGCCATCAGTTGCGCCAGCTCACCATTGAGTTCGATTTGATAAAGCCCGGTGGCCGGGTCGTCTTTGCCGCGTTCGTACCCGCACGGATGCCAATAACCGGGCATTTGGCAATAAAGCTGCAATTCGACCTTGCGTTTCCATAATCGGTCGCGCAGTTCATCCACCACACCGCCGCGTACGCTGGTGCCGCTGAAAAGCCCCAACAAATCGTTGTCGTAGCTGCCACTGCGCAAGATGAACACATAAGGGCAGCGGGATTCTTCCTTGTGCTGCTCGGCGTTGAAGAGCTTGGTGAATTCGCGTTGCGAGTATTCAGCCAATTGCTGCAACTCGTAACTTACTTTGCTCAGCTTTTCGTCGGCGCGTTGGGCATAGCTCAACAATTCTTCCAGACGTTGTTCCGTGGTGTCGCGGTCAATACCAAACAGCAACTTGGCAATCGGCACATCTTCAAATGCCTCTGGACATTGAATGTCCGTGCGCGGAGGTGTGAGCGAGAGGGCTTTTTCCAACTGCTTCAAATCAAACTCGTGTGTACAAGGCTGACCATCGTGCCCGCAGCACGGCACTTTGCGCGTGAGGCTGAGGCCGGGGAAACGGTTGAAGGTGACTTCCAGACCATCGCGCAATAGCGCAAAGAAATTCTGTGGCGCAGGGCCGCGCACCGTCAGCATCACGTAACGTTCGTGCGGCAGGGCTTGCACTAGACCCAGGTGTGTGGGCGTTTTTACGTCATCGCCAAAGAGCGCGCCGTGCCGCCAGTGTGTACGCAATGAGAACCGGTGTGAGCGCGCGATGAACCAAGTCGGAATGCCTGCGGGCATCGTCGCATCCAGCACGAAGCGCATTTTGATTTCGCGACAGGGCGCATGCTCTTGGTGCGCCGCCCAGCGCGTCTGGTAAGTGGGTGGGTCGAAAGGCACACGTTCGATGACGAGGCTTTTGTCTTTGTCTTCGAGGATGCGATAAGACAAGTCGAACTGCTCCATCAGCCGCAGAAAGTGTTCGCGCATCGCGGGCGGCAGTTCTTTCCACAATTGATTCATGTGTTCGCGGGTGAAGATGCCGAGTTGTTCAACGACTTCGTTGCTGGCGAGTACGTGGCCGATGGCTTCGGTTACCCAGTGCGAATTGAGAATGACGGTGTCGTTGAGATCGTTGATGTCCTGAAAAAACAGAATCTCGCCGAGTTCGTGCAACCACTTGGTCAGTACGCGTGCTTGTGTGCCAGTGATCTGGTGTTCATTGAGCAAGGCGGCCAGTTCGTTGGGCGTGATGTGGTTGTGCTTTTCGGCCAGTGCGCGAATGGCGTGACGAACCGCGGCCCAGGCTACCGGCCATGCTTCGCCCATCAGCGGCAGATCGGCGGCGGTTTGACGGATGAGTTCGCGCAAGCGTTCAATGCCTGCGCCGGTTTTGTTGCTGATTTCGACGTGCGCGATGACTTGCGGGTAAGCCTTTTGCAATTCGGCCAGCGGCAAATCGGCTTCGCGTTCGTCGGTATGCGCGGCCATCAGGATGATAGGCGAATTGGGCGCGCGCAATTTGATCGTATCGAGCCAGTAATACAGCTTGCCTTGCTCGTAACCGTGCCGCGCATTCCACGCCAGCAGATAAAGCGAGCGGTTGGTCAAAAAGAACTGGTGCGTCGCGTGCGCAATCTCTTGCCCGGCAAAATCCCAGGTCGCCAGTTGCATCGTCACGCCTGGTTGCTGCGGGTGCTCCAATTTGAGTTCTTTGATCTCGATGCCGTGCGTCGTGCCTTCGTCCTCGTCAAATGGCTCGTTGCGCAACGCGCGCAGCAGCGAAGTCTTGCCGACGCCACCTTGCCCAACCACCACCATCTTGGAAACCCATTCGCGCTTAGCGCCATCCAGCGCACGCAAGTAAGCGCAGATTTCTATATCCCCACCTTCGACAATTTCTGGTGGATAACGCAGCGGGTTGCCAGTTAGTTGGAGCCGCTGTGAGGATTGGGCTAACTCTATTGGCACCGTGGTCAACTGATTGTTGTGTAGATACAACCACCACAAATTGCTCAATTGTGCGAACTCTATCGGCACTGCCGTCAACTGATTATTGGATAGATTAAGCCCGGTCAAGTTGCTCAATTGCGCCAATTCTGCCGGTACGCCCGTCAATTGATTACCATCCAGGTATAGCGTACTCATCTTGCTCTGCGCCAATTCCGCTGGCACGCTCGCCAATTGGTTATTAGAAAGAATCAGCATACGCAAATTGCCCAACTCCGCTAATTCCGTTGGCACCGTGGCCAACTGATTATTGGACAGGTTCAAATATTGCAAATTGCTCAACTGTGCCAACACTGCTGGCACCGTGGCCAACTGATTATTGGACAGGTACAAATATTGCAAATTGCTCAACTGCGCCAACACTGCTGGCACCGTGGCCAACTGATTATTGGACAGATTCAGCGACTCCAATTCGCTCAACTGCGCCAACTCCACTGGCACCGTGGCCAACTGATTATTGGACAGATTCAGCGACTTCAATTCGCTCAACTGTGCCAACTCCACTGGCACTGTGGTCAATTGATTATTGGATAGATTCAGCGACTCCAACTTGCTCAACTGTGCCAGCTCCACTGGCACTGTGGTCAATTGATTATTGGATAGATCCAGCGACTCCAATTTGCTCAACTGTGCCAACTCCACCAGCACTGTGGTTAACTGATTGTTGTTCAGGGACAGCTCTTGCAAATTGCTCAACTGCGCCAACTCCACCGGCAGCGCCGTCAACTGATTGTTGAACAGAGACAGCGACTGTAAATTGCTCAACTGCGCCAACTCCACCGGCAGCGCCGCCAACTGATTGTTGAACAGGGACAGCGACTGCAAATTGCTCAATTGCGCCAACTCCACCGGCAGCGCCGTCAACTGATTGTTGGACAGGGACAGCGACTGTAAATTGCTCAACTGCGCCAACTCCACCGGCAGCGCCGTCAACTGATTACCTGCGTCCGAGTAAAAAGATTTGCCACGCAGCCGTATCCAACTGCCAAAGCCAAGTATCCGCAATTCCCGCAAGTGAGCGATGGCGGCAGGTACTTCGGTCAAGCGGTTGCCGTTCAACACGAGTGTGCGCAACTCAGTCAATTGCCAGAACTCAGCGGGTACCTGTTCAAGTTGATTGTCGTGCAGCCAAAGTTCGCGCAAGCCGGTCAATTCCCCAATAGCGGGCGGCAGCGCGGCGAGTTGGTTCTGATTCAACCGTAACCGCACTAACTGGTTGAGCGCCCCAAGCTCCGGCGGCAAGCCGCTGAGTTGATTTTCGTTCAGCCACAAGACACGCAATTGGTTGAGCGCCCAAAGTTCAGGCGGCAGCTCGGTTAAGCCGAGGTTGGAAAGATTGAGCCGGGGCGAAGCGGTGCGACGCGCGGCGGCGATGCGTTGTTGGGCGATTTCGTAACTCATGGCAAAAGTCTCCGTCTGGCTGCAAACTGTCGAAATGATTATTTCAGTAGCGCGGTAAAGCCTGCCTGCTCGAAGTGGTGATCACCGGTTAGGGCTTCGGTAATACCCTCGCGTTCCATCACGATGAAAGAGATGCAATCGGTTAGCGACCAATCTTTGTCGGGACGTTGGCGATAGAGCCTCGTCCCCTCGTCGAATAAAGCTTCGTCAGGTGAGAAGATAACGACCTGCGGATTCTGCCGCAAATCATCCAACAGGCTGGGGTAGTAATGGCGCTTGCGTGATTTGCTGACGGCATTGGCGAATTCCAGTAAGACTCAGCCGGTAGTTACGATCTGTCCGCGCAGTTGTTGAGTCAATTCCATTGCCGCGCGATGCGTGTCATCACGTTCGACGAGCAGGGCCAGATAATAATAAGTATCGGCAAAGACCTTGTTCATTACTCATCCACTTTTGGCGTACCGTACAAGTAATGATCGTGATTTTTCGCTATATCGGCAGGCAAGTCATCAATCACACCGGCGTATTTCAGCAACATCTCCCCTAATGGGCTGGCTGCTTTGCTTTCAGGCTTTGGTGACGCTGTCTCACTTGATCCAGCAAATTCCCTGATGCGCACACCAAGTCGCTCGGCTGGCGGAGTGTTTGCCGTGTCTGTCTGCTCGACAATGATCTTGACAGTTTGGCCTTCTGGCAACACGACTCCTTCATCAATCACGATGACGCCCTGATGTACCGTGCCAGTCAATTCAGCTTGTTCGTGCAACATAAAGCACCTCCGCACGGATTCTAACACGTTGGTTGGCGCAAGGCTGAGCGTGGTGTAACGCTCAGCCTTGTCAGTTTCTACTTTGCCACCAAATTGACCAGCCGCTTCGGTACCACAATCGTCTTGACGATTTGGCGACCTTCCAGCTTAGCTTGCACGCGGTCGTTAGCCAGCGCGGCCTCTTTCAACGCTTCGTCTGTCGCGTCAGCCGGAACGACCAGCCGCGCGATCAGCTTGCCGTTCAGTTGCACTGGGATTTCCAGTTCTTCCTCTTTGGCCAACTCAGCATCGAACTGCGGCCAAGCGGAAGCCACTACAACTTCATTGTGGCCCTCTGCGCCTTTCAAAACTGACCACAGCTCTTCCGCAATGTGCGGCGTGAACGGGGCCAGCAGCTTGGCCAACGCTTCCAGCGCTTCTTTCAACGCGAACTTGTCGGCAGCAGTTGCGCCAGCTTTCAACGTGCCGTCGAAGGCGTAGATCTCGTTAGTCAACTCCATCTGCGCGGCGACGGCGGTGTTGAAGTTCATGCGCTCGCCGATGTCCGTCGTGACGCGCTTGATCGTCTGGTGTGTCTTGCGGCGCAGTGCGCGAGCAACAGGCGAAAATTCGCCTTCGTCAGCGCCGTCCAGTTTGTCATGCCACTTGTGAATGACGCGCCAGACGCGATTCAAGAAGCGTGACGCGCCTTCCGCACCTGCCTCGCTCCATTCCAGGTCTTTTTCAGGTGGCGCGGCGAACAGCATGAACATGCGCAGAGTGTCTGCGCCATAAACTTGAATCATCTCGTCGGGGTCAACGGTGTTCTTCTTTGACTTCGACATCTTCTCGATACGACCGATTGCCGCCACACGACCGCAGGTGACGCATTTGCCATCAACCACTTCGCTTGGATACAGCCAATCGTGCTCTTCACAGCGATAAGTCGCCAGACAAACCATGCCCTGCGTCAGCAGTTTCTTGACCGGCTCGCCGAACGTGATCAAGCCCAGGTCGCGCATGATCTTTGTCCACAGCCGCGTGTAGATCAGGTGCAGCACGGCGTGCTCGATGCCGCCGATGTACTGCTCGACCGGCGTCCAGTAGGCAGCCACCTCTGGCGCGAAGGGCAGCTTGTCGTTGTGCGGATCGGCGTAGCGGAAGTAGTACCACGACGAATCCACGAAGGTGTCCATTGTGTCAGTGTCGCGCCGCGCCGCGCCGCCACAGGTCGGGCAGGTCGTGTTCACAAAGCTTTCATGCTCGGCCAGCGGTGCGCCTTTGGACGCGAAGTCCAGATCGGTCGGCAGTACGACTGGCAGTTGCTCTTCGGGCAGGGGGACGATGCCGCACTTGGCGCAGTGAATGAACGGGATCGGCGTGCCCCAGGCACGTTGACGCGAGACGCCCCAGTCGCGGATTTTGAAATTGGTCTGCGCGGTGCCGAAGCCGTGTTGTTCAGCGTGAGCAGTCATTGCGGCGATGGCGTCGGGCACACTCTTGCCGCTCCATTGACCGGAGTTGATGACTACGCCCGAATCGTCCTTTGCGGTGAAGGGCGTTTCGACAGGCGCATCGTCTGCTTCGGTCGAATCAGCCAGTTTGATGACACGCGGAATCGGCAAGCCATATTTCTGCGAGAACTCGAAGTCGCGTTCATCGTGCGCAGGCACGGCCATAATCGCACCCGTGCCGTAACCGGTCAGCACGAAGTTGGCCGTCCAGATCGGCAGCTTTTCGTTGCTGAATGGATTGATAGCGTAGTGACCAGTGAAGACGCCCAACTTCTCTTTGCCTTCGGCAATCCGGTCTTCGGCGGCGATGGCTTTCTGCTGCTCGACAAAAGTTTTCAGCTCGTCGCTTGCTTTGCCCGCGTTGATCCACTCTTCAATGTAGGCGTGTTCAGGCGCCAGGATCACCGAGCTTGCGCCATAGATCGTGTCAATGCGCGTGGTGAAGATACGAATCTTTTTGTTCGGCTCGCCGTCAACGCCGAAATCCACTTCAGCGCCTTTGCTGCGCCCAATCCAGTTGCGCTGCATCGTCAGCACACGATCAGGCCAGCCGCCTTCCAATGTGTCCAGTGCGTCCAGCAGTTCGTCGGCGTAATTGGTCACGCGCACGAACCACTGTTCCAGTTGGCGCTGCTGGACAGGCGTGTCTTCGTGCCGCCAGCAGAAACCGCCTTCGGCCTGCTCGTTGGCCAAGCTTGTGTTGCACTTGTCGCACCAGTTGACTGTCGCGTTCTTGCGATAGACCAGTCCCCGTTTGAACATCTGAATGAAGAACCATTGGTTCCAGTGGTAATACTCCGGCGTGCAGGAAGCGATCTCGCGCCGCCAGTCGTAGCTGAAACCCATGCGCTGCAATTGCACGCGCATCGCGTCAATGTTCTCGAATGTCCATTTGTCGGGGCGCGCGTTGTTTTTGATCGCAGCGTTTTCAGCGGGCATGCCAAACGCGTCCCAGCCCATCGGGTGCAGCACGTTGAAACCCTGCATGCGCTTGAAGTGCGACAGCGCGTCGCCGATGGAGTAGTTACGCACGTGACCCATGTGAATGCGGCCCGACGGGTAGGGCAGCATCTCCAGGCAGTAGAACTTCGGCTTGCCCGGCTCTACTTCGACCTCAAAGGTTTTTTGCTCAGCCCAACGTTGTTGCTGGCGCTCTTCGATCTCTTGCGGAAAATATTTCTCTTGCATGATTGTTCGTAGTCCTTTGCGAATGCGCGCTAGGTACAAGCGCGACAAGATACCAAACTGTTTGACGGAAATGAATTCGCTCGGAAGCGGTCGGCGGGTTAGCAGCGCAACTTTAGGCATTGCGCTGCAAGCTAAGGGAGAGGCTGGTCAGCGGCGCATAGACTGCTGCGCCATTCGCGGGCGCGCAATGGATCACATATCGCCGGATTGTCATGTTGACTGCGTTCATCTTGCTTTCCTCTTATGGCGGCGATTCTACACAGACGCCTGGATTCGTTCAAGCCGAATAAATTCAGCACAGTTAGCGACGCGCTAGCTAGGCTACTCCGATGCTGCGACCACGGCCAATTCACCACAACTTTTATTTACCCCAGAAGCATGTACAATCTGCGCAGTCGTAGATTCCAAAACATTCACTCAGGCGAAGACCGCTATCGTCTTTCGCCTGGCAATGGCAGAACGCAATGAGCAAAACGATATTCAAACATTGAACCGTGCTATTCCGGTCGCAAGTTCTGCGACAGGTAAAGCGGCGCTTTGGACTTTCGGCCTGACCCTTCCTTTGTCGCAGGGCCAGATGCCGCAGGCCCTGCGCTGACACGCATCAACGCTACGTTTGGCGAAGCGGAGATTTGCCGCAGGCAGTGTTTCGTCTGCTTGCCTCCGGTCTCCAAGCATGGCCGTAAGAACCCAAACTCGATTGGCATATTAAGGAAGGAGCTTTGAATGAGTGAGCAAACCGCTCAACCTGCTTACCTAACCGAACTGGAAAAAGTCATCAACAATGTGATTGCGCCCGCAGCGGTTGAAATAGACGCGAGCGCATCTTTCCCGCGCGCCGCGCTCGACGCGCTCGGGCAAGCCGGACTGCTGGGTTTGATCAGCAGCCCCGAAGTGGGCGGCTTAGGTCAAGCGCATCGTGCGGCAGCGCAAGTGGTCGAATGCCTCGCTACTGAATGCGCTTCGACGGCGATGGTCGTGTGCATGCATTATTGCGCTACGGCGGCCATCGAAGCTTTTGGCCCGCGCGCGGTACGCGAAGAGATTGCGGCAGGCCGCCACGTTTCGACGCTGGCTTTTTCTGAAAGCGGCTCGCGCAGCAACTTCTGGGCACCGGTCAGCACCGCAACCCCTGTGGCTGAGGGTGTGCGGCTGGACGCGCACAAAAGCTGGGCCACTTCGGCGGGTCAGGCCGATTCATACGTCTGGTCTAGCCGAGCGATCGCTGTCGAAGGCCAATCGTCAGTCTGGCTGGTGCCCGCTTCGTCCAAAGGTCTTTCTATCCCCGCGCCGTTTAACGGACTGGGCCTGCGCGGAAATTATTCTTCGCCGGTGATTGGCGAGGGCGTTGTTATCCCGGCTGAAAATCTGCTGGGGACAGATGGCGGTGGCGCGGACGTAATGCTGGGCGTTGTATTGCCTTACTTTCAAGTGATGAATGCCGCTTGCTCCACGGGTATTATGGAAGCGGCGACGAACAAAGCTGTCACACACGTTTCTGGCACGGAGCTGACACACACGGGCCAGTCGCTCGCCGATCTTCCCACGGTGCGCGCCTATCTGGCGCGGATGCGCATCAAGACCGATCAAGCGCGCGCGCTGTTGCAAGACACAGTCACGGCGCTCAAAACAGGGCGTGCTGATGCGATGCTGCGCGTGCTAGAAGTCAAAGCCGCTGCTGGTGAGAACGCGAACGAGGTTACAGATTTGGCGATGCGCGTCTGCGGCGGCGCAGCCTATCGCAAAGAAGTCGGTGTTGAGCGTCATTTCCGCGACGCACGCGCTTCGACCGTGATGGCGCCAACCGCCGACGCGCTCTACGATTTCATCGGCAGAGTGCTTTGCGGCAAGCCACTGTTCGATTAGCCAGCCTATTTCGCGCAGGAGAAAATTTACGATGAGCAACACTGAAACATTATTGCTCGGAGCCGTCGCCTACGATCCCAAAGTCGTCACGATCTGGGAAGGCTTCAAGGCTTACTTCATAAAACAGGGCTTGGAGTTCGATTACGTGCTCTACTCCAATTACGAACGCCAAGTCGAAGCCCATTTGGCAGGTCATTTTCACGTCGCCTGGAATTCGCCGCTCGCCTGGGTCAGAGCACGCCGGCTGGCTGCTGCGCACGGCCAACAGGTCGAAGCGATTGTTATGCGCGACAGTGATCAAGACCTCACTTCAGTAATTGTCGTCAAGGCCGACGCGCCCATCCACACGCTCGCCGATCTGAAAGACAAACGGGTTGGCGTAGGTGCGCTCGATTCGCCCCAAGCCACGTTGATTCCGCTCTCGCACCTACGCGCGCAGGCGCTGGTGCCCAGCGTTGATTTCGAGGTCGTGTATCACGATTTGCTCGGCGGCAAACACGGCGACCACATCGGCGGCGAACGCGAGGCGGCGCGCGCGTTGATGGCGGGCCGCGTTGACGCGATCTGTGTGATTGACGGCAATCATCTGCTCTTCAGCTCGGAAGGCACGCTAACGCCGGGCGCGACGCGCATCCTGGCGCAGACCGCCTCTTACGATCATTGCAATATGACGGCCAGTTCGTCTGCGCCAACCGCCTTGATCGAGCGGTTCCGCGAGTTGTTATTGGGTATGTCGTATGACGACCCCGAAGTTAGGCCGCTGCTCGATTTGGAAGGACTCAAGGTCTGGCGGCCAGGTCGAGTGGAAGGTTATCGTTTGCTTGAGCGAGCGGTTTATGAGGCAGGTTTTTATGACAGCGACGGAAACATCACCAACGCCGATTATAGATATTGAGCAGTTGTCGTTTGAGCAGGGCGCGCACCTGTTAGTCAAACGCGCGCTGGCGCAAATTCCGGTTGGCGGACGGCTCGGCGTCAAAGGCCACTCGCCCGAACTGCCCGTGCACCTGCGCGCCTGGTGTCGTGCGCAAGGGCACGAGGTGTTTTGGAATGAAGCTCCTGCGTGCGACGCAAACACAAGCTCGCCGTTGATCGCCTGGGTTGTGCGCGGTTCCAGTTCGACCGGTCGCTGGCGTGGCGCGCAACAAGCCGGGATGGCCGACGCGCGGCTTGGCGAGGCGGTAGTCAATGAGCCGCCCAACACTTGGGGCTTGGCCGCGCGCGGCGCAAAAGTCGAAGCGGGCGGCCCTGCCTTTCACTTCCAACTCGACACCAAGGCCGCCATTTGGGCCGACAGCGCGCCCAAGCTTTACGCGCAGGCCGCCGCCGCGCAATGGCAGGCCGACAGCGCGATCAATTGGAGCGAACCGTTTGAAAATGCGCCGGAGATCGAGCAAGCCGTCGTGCAAGTGATGACCTACCTGATCGAAAACGAAAACGCCGCGTTGCTTGTCCCGGCCAAGTTCCTCGCGCAAATCCACCCGCACTTCCGCGAAGTCATGCAGTTGCTGGCGCTGCAAGTGGCCGACGAGGCGCGCCACATCGAGGTTTTCACGCGCCGCATCGCACTACGCAATTGCGAGCCGGGCCTTTCGGCTGTCAGCGGCCAGCAATCGCTCAAGACACTGCTGGACGAGCCGGATTTTGCATTGGCCTCATTCCTGCTTTCGGTCTTGGGCGAAGGCACGTTTCTGAATCTGCTTTGGTTTCTGGAAAAGCACGCGCCCGACCCGGTGACACGGCAAATCGCGCGGCTGGTGGCGCAGGATGAGGCGCGCCATGTCGCCTTCGGCTTAAGCCATCTGCAATATCAAATTGCGCTTGAACCGGCGCTGCGCGAGCGCCTGGCGGCGGCCATCAATCGCCGTCACGATGCGCTTGCCAACACCACGGGTCTTAACGAAGAAGTCTTTGACGCGCTAGTGATATTGGCGGCGGGCGACACCACCCCCGGCGCTATTGCGACTGGTTTTGCCAAAGTCCAAAGCTTGAAAGAAGAGATGCATGCCGCGCGGCAGGCGCGCTTGCTGAAACTCGGCTTTGGAGAAGCAGAGGCCGCCGCTCTATCTGCGCTGCATACCAGAAACTTTATGTGAAGACTGACGTGAGGTAGCGCGGCAAAAGAATCAAGGCGACCAGGACAACGCAAGTAGTTGTCCTGGTCGCCTTGAAAATTGTCAGGCTGGAACTAAATCAAACCACAAAACATTGGGACAGGATTAACAGGATTGTTCAGGATGGAAAGAAGTGGAACCCCCGATTGACTTGCACCAATCCTGGGAAATCTTGTCCATTCTGTCTACTTCTTTTGTCCCAATGTTGCTGTGCTTCGATTTAGATGTCCAGGTTCTTCACTTCGAGCGCATTATCTTCGATGAACCGGCGGCGCGGCTCGACCTGCTCGCCCATCAGGATGGTGAAGACCTGATCGGTCTCAACCACATCGTCAATCCGCACTTGCAGCAGCGTGCGCTTCTCCGGGTCCATCGTCGTCTCCCAGAGCTGTTCGGGATTCATCTCGCCCAGCCCTTTGTACCGCTGGATGTGCAAATCCTTCTTTGCCGCAGACAGGATATGGTCGAGCAATTCCAGGCGTGATTCGACCTGGGTTTCGCCACCGTTCTCTACAATGACGAAAGGCGCTTGCTGCAATTGCGCCATCTGTTTGTACAACTCAATCGAACGTTGAAACTCGACGTGCGTAGCCAAATCCCAATTGATCTGCACTGTTGCACTACCGCCATTTAATTTGATTTCAATGCCCGAAGTGCCGTGCTCTTCGTCTGAAGTCAGATCGGTTTTGTATCCGGCTTCGGCTAGCGCTGCTTCGACCTTGCCCAGCAGGTCTTCGCTGGCAAAAACATCGTGCAGCTTGCGCTTTTCCACCTGCATCAAGCCCTGCTTGCCACTCATCGCTTCGAGCATCGTATCAAGCAGCTTGCGCTCGCCCAAGCGGCGTTCGAGCTTTAGGTAATAGTTGCTGAACTCGACCAGCTTTTCGAGCAACGCAGTCAAATCCTTGCCGTTGATTTCTTCGCCGGTCTTGCTGACTTTGACCGTGATGTCTTCGGTCGCCTTACGCATCAGGAAGCGCGTCATCTCGCGGTCATCTTTGATGTAGCGCTCGGTCTTGCCTTTCTTGACTTTGTAGAGCGGCGGCTGCGCGATATAAACGTAGCCGCGCGTCTCGGTTTGCTTCTCGCCGTTCTCGTCAGTCGTTTCGACCTTGTGTTCAAGCAACTGCGGCATCTGACGATAAAAGAAGGTCAACAGGAGCGTGCGAATGTGCGAGCCGTCAACATCCGCATCAGTCATCAAGATAATCTTGTGATAGCGCAGATTCTCGACGTTGAAATCATCCTTGCCGATGCCCGTGCCCAGCGCCGTGATGAGCGCTTTGATCTCGCCGTGACCGAGCATCTTGTCGAAGCGCGCCCGTTCGACATTCAGGATTTTGCCTTTGAGCGGCAGAATGGCCTGGGTCTTGCGGTCACGTCCTTGCTTGGCCGAGCCTCCTGCGGAATCGCCCTCGACGATATAAATCTCACATTGGGCCGGGTCTTTCTCCGCGCAATCGGCCAACTTACCTGGCAGTCCGCCACCGCTCAATGCGCCTTTGCGCACGATTTCGCGAGCCTTGCGCGCGGCTTCGCGGGCGCGGGCGGCTTCGACCGCCTTACCGACGATGGCTTTGGCGACTGAAGGATGTTCTTCAAAATAGTTGCTCAAGCGTTCGTACAGGAACGAATCCACTGCGCCCTTCACGTCCGAATTGAGCTTGCCTTTAGTCTGCCCCTCGAACTGCGGCTGCGGAATTTTGACGGAAATGACGGCGACTAACCCTTCGCGCACATCATCGCCAGTCAAGCTGCCTTTGAAATCGCGCAGGATATTCGCGGTTGTAGCATAGCGGCTGATCGCCTTCGACAACGCCGAGCGGAAGCCTGACAGGTGCGTGCCGCCGTCCACCGTATTGATGTTGTTGGCGAACGAGAAGACCTTCTCGTCATAGGCATCGTTATATTGAATCGCCACTTCGACAGTCAGGTCGTCGCCCTGTTCACCGCTGGGTTCGCGCTCGAAATAGATCGGCTTGTTGTGCAGCACGCTCTTGTTCTTGTTCAGGTGGTTGACGAATTCGGCGATGCCCCCCTGATAGAAAAATTCGTGTTTTTTTTCTTCCTCGCCGCGCTCGTCGGTGATCGTGATGCGGATGCCTTTATTCAAAAACGCCTTCTCGCGCAAGCGTTCCGAGAGCCGGTCGAAGCTATAATCGGTCGTCGTGAAGATTGTCGCATCAGGTTTGAAGCTGATCTTCGTGCCGCGCTTACTGGTCTTGCCGGTCTTGGTCAAGTCTTCGGACTTGATGCCCTTCTTGAACTCCATCTCGTAGACCGCGCCATCGCGTTTAATTTCCATCCGCAGCCACTCGGAGAGGAAGTTCACGACCGAGGCGCCGACGCCGTGCAGACCGCCAGAGACCTTGTAAGCATTGCTGTCAAACTTGCCGCCCGCGTGTAACACGGTCATCACGACTTCAGCGGCAGGCTTCTTCTCGGTCTTGTGCATATCCACCGGAATGCCGCGTCCGTTGTCTTCCACCGTGATCGAGTTGTCCAGGTGAATCGTCACATCCACCTTGTCGCAAAAACCGGCCAATGCTTCGTCTACCGCGTTGTCCACGATCTCGTAAACCAGGTGATGCAAACCCAAATCGCCGTTCGAGCCGATATACATCGCCGGGCGTTTGCGCACAGCCTGACGGCCTTCGAGCACGGTGATCTGTTCAGCACCGTAGCCATCGCTGCTATTCTTTTTATTCTTCTCTTCTTTGTCTGCCATTTCTATTTGTTTCTCTTTTGCTTTCATAACTCTTCAATCGCTTTGGTTAGGACAATTATCAGCCAAGCCAGTCGCCACGGGCCACCGGCATTAAGAGCGGCTTAAAACGGCGCGCGATGTTTCTCGTCATCAGCTTCATCGCTCGGCACAGTTTCAGCCGGGGCGTCTTGTCGCAACCAATCCAGCGGTTCTGCTTGCAACGGGGCGGGCGTTTCGGCCAATTGAATGACCGGCTGAGTCACTGGCTCGCTGGCTTGCTCTATCCGGGTAGCGAGCGCCGGTTCGTGCTGGCCTAAATCCCAATTTAACCCTTCATCTTCAGTCGCTTGCCCGGCCACAACGCAGATCGTCCGGGCGCGTGCGCGGTAACGGTCGGCAATCCACCCTTTGGAGGTCGAAACCAGGGTCTGGGCCTTGCCTTCCAGGTAATCTAGCAAAATCCCAATGCGCTCCCGATCCAGTTCCGCGTCTATGTCATCTATCAGGAATACAGGGTATTCATCAAACATCGTATAGTACACGCTCAACTGTGCTAGATCAAGAATCAGCAGGGCGCTCCGTTGCTGCCCGGAACTGCCATATTTTGCAATCTCATAGCCGTCAACGCGAATCTCCAACTCATCCCGATGTGGCCCAACCAGCGAATAGCCAATGCTGATTTCATTCTTGAGCCGCAGCGTCAATCTTTCGCGCAACAGTGACGCGTAATCGCCGAGATTGCCCCTGCCTTCGAGCGACGATTTGTAGCGGATCGTGATCTCCTCGTGTTGAAACAATTCCGGTTTGAGCTGGGCTTTGAGCTTCTCGACATACCCCAGGCGCAAGGTGTGAATCTCCGTGCCCAGCGTCACCAACTGATCGTTCCATGGCTGAAGCATTTCAAAATATGACTCCGGCTCATCAGCATTCGAGGCCTCGCGCAACAGCGCGTTCTTCTGCTTCAACACGCGCCCGTACTCGGCCAGTGTGCCTAGATAAGACGGCAAGGTGCTGACCAGTCCACGATCCAGAAAACGCCGCCGCGCTTCGGGCGCGCCCCGCACGATCTGCAATTCATCCGCCGTGAAAGCAATCGCATCCAGATTGCCCAGATAGCGCGTCACCGCCTCGCGCTTGCCGTTGACGAAGCTTTGCTTGGTCGCCTCGGTGATAAGCAGTTGCAGGTCTTTGTCGAGCGTGCCGCGCGCAACTGTGCCGCGCAGGATAGCTTCAGTTTCGCCGTGTTTAATAACTTCTTTCGGATGTGCCGTACGGAAGGATTTGGTGGTGGCGAGCAAGTAGACGGCCTCGAGCCAGGCAGTCTTGCCCTGCGCGTTCTGGCCGTAGAGGACGTTGAGGCCGGGGGCGAATTCGATAGCGCCAGTGAGGTTGCGGAAGTTGATGGATTCGAGGCGTTGCAGGTGCATTGCTGGCAAGTGGTCAGATAATCTCGCTCAAGACAGTCGCGTTAAGCTGGGGAATGCGTTTGAATGCCGGATCATTCGTAATGAACTGCGTGCAACCAATGGCCAGCGCTGTTGCAGCATGAATCGCGTCAGGAGTTTTTAGCTTTGTATCAGCACGTAGTTGCGCTGCACCGCGCAGAATATCCGGCGAAATTGCCGCCAGCCATAACTCAGCCTGTGTCAAAGCCTGTTCATAAGCCGTGATGAGCAATTGATCCTTTAACCTCAACGGCACAACCAAGGTTTCCAACAACGCCAATTCACTACTGGCGACTTCGACTTGCCGGGCCTTCAACGCCTGCCACAGCGGCTGCATGAGCGGGTAGTAGTCCGCGTGTTTTTCGACGCTGTAGATAATCGCGACCGTGTCCAGATAGATCGTACCTGCGGACAGCGTCAGCGTTCCCACGAATCACGCTCCTCACGTAAATAGGCATCAGCTTCTGCCGAAGTTTTGAAAATCCGCCCGCCCGGCAGACCCTCAATAATATCTAGCACTGAGAGGCGGTGGGAGGACTTGACCTCTTGCTGGCGTTGCGCCTCTGTCACTCGGTTGAGAATCAGGGAAGCGAGCTCAAGTTGGACACTGAGCGGCAGCTGGCTTACGGTCGTTTCATACAACTGTTGTAAGTTCTCCATAGTCCTGCTCCTACTAGAATTACTGTGCTGAATTTTAACACAAATGTAGCGTGCCTCACTCCACCGACATAATCGGCACATCCCAATGCGCCAACAAAATCTCAAACCGCCGCTGCTCTTCGCGCTTAAACGTTACCTGATCAGGATAGAGCTGCCGGGCCAGCGCCGCTTCATCAAACGGCGCAAAAACAATGGCGGCGCTCTTGAACGTAATCGTCACGCGGAAATCCCAGCGCCCATCTTCGGTCGCGTGGTAGCGCGGCTTTTCCAGCTTGACGCTCACGACTCGCCCCAGTTCGATCTGTTTTTGCAAGACCGGCAAGTGGTTCTTCTTGAAAAGCTGCAGGAATTCGTCGGCATAGCCCCAGCGGGCTTTGTAGTAATACTCAACGACAAAGGATTGATCTTGTGTCTTGGCCAGTGGCGTTTGTGCTTGAAGATCAAAGGTGTTCATTAAGCAAAACGCGCACAATAGAATTCCAGCTACCAGGTTTCTCATTGCGTTCTGTCCTCTCATTTCAAATGTTACCACCGAGTGATCGCCAAAGCGTCAACAAGCGTCCGAAGCTTTGCAAATGGCTTGTTTGCTCGTGGCGCTCAACCAACGATCTTAAATATGCCTCCTCCTGTACAGGTCCCGGAAACTTTTTTGAATATCGCAATCCACGCTCCAATAGCCTCTCTTCGAGATAATCCTCGTGAAACTGGGCCCGTATTCTGTAACTCGCGAAAGCGGTCATGAACTCAGGGCAATCTCTACTCACATCGTAAAACGCTTTCCACTTTCGCAGTTTTTCACTTTGGGGATTACGTCGCATCATAGGACCGTTGCCGAGAAACCAAGTCTCAATCCAACAATTGTGAATAATGATGTGGCAAGGGGTTTTTGAGGGGTTGCCCACTATGTATTGCTCAACTATCCGCAGTCGAGTCTCTGGTGGTTCCTCCTCCGCGTCAAGGCAAACGAAAAAATGGTCTATCGCCCCGTGCGTTTTTATGTCTGTGATAATTTCGCCAACACGCTTCAATAGTTGCGGATAACCGAAGCCAGAAATCATCAAGTAATTATCCTGTTGAGCTTCAGCGAGGCTTCTGACCTCTTTCAATTGAGGGAAGACATGTCCCAGCCATGAACGATAGATTTTTGGCTCCGTTCGTCGGCCTTCAACGTAGAAGTACAAGTTCCCTGAACCGCCTCCTCGAATTCTTCCAAGTTGAGCAATTGAGTGAACCGCTCAAGCGAAGAAGCCTCGCTAAGCGCGGGAATCGAAGTTGCATCTTTAACTGCAACTTCTGAGCCTTGCCTTGTGACAAGCTTCCAATAGCGCCAGGGAACATTATTGATAATGTATGGATGGTGGCTGGTTAGGATAAATTGCAAGTCCGTGTGCCGCAAAAAATAATCCGTCAACTGAGGTAGACAATTCACTCCCAAACTATTTTCAAACTCATCAACAACCACAAGCGTATCGGGAGGAGCAAGAGCAATCTCAAATAAATGAAGTAGAGTACGCCACATGCCTGATGATAGACGTGGGTGTACAAGCCAGCCGGAGATACCTTCTTCTTTAATTGCAAAGACAAGTCTTTCATTATTCGGCGAAGACTTGTTAATAATCAGCGGTTCAAATTCAGTCAGGCTTCCTATTTTAATATCTAAGACCGTATCAAAAATTTCAATAAAGTGTTGTTTTATCTCTTCAAAACTTTCTATATAATCTTCCTGTAACAAATAAGCTTTGAGCAAGATATGGACGTCCAGAGCTTTCTTGAGCGCCTCTAGTGAGCGGTACTTGCCACGTACCGACTGAAGTTTCACTTCATCAACTCTAAGAGATCTAGGTAATTGATACACTGCTTGGCTAAAAATATTTCTTCTCAAAGCATCTCTTAACGGCGTGATGGATTCCTCATTCCACAGGAGACTTATTGCGGATATAGCAGGTGTTAGTTTGGGTAGCCTTTCGTTATTAAAGACGAACTTGGTTGCATCGCGATCAATCAGTTTGTCTTTCTGATTTCTGACTATGCTCTCGAAAATGAAACTTGGTTGAGGGTAGTCACCTGACTTTGTTTCACTGTCATCCTCAGACCAATTAACTGGCAGAGTGTCTGGTATTGAGGTTTTAGCTTGCCAAATATAGTCGTTATTCTCGGTGGTAACTTCCAGATGCCATTCACATCCACTTAGGGACCTCTTCCTACCACTACCAATGCTCAGTACTGAATATAGCGCCTTAAGTATCCGTGTTTTACCGACACCTGAGTGGCCAATCATCAAGTTGAAGTCCGAAAAGCTTGTTTCACTCAGTGTCCATTCACGAAAGTGATCCTTAAAGGTAAATTTTGTAATGCTCATGGCTCCTCACTTTCAGATTGTAAATTGTTATCCTTCCTAATCACTCAAACCGAAATTGAATCTAACAGCTTTTGATGAATCCCGCCGAACCCGCCGTTCGACATAATTGCCACCACATCGCCCGCGCGCAATACCGGGTTCAAATGCTCGACAATCGTGTCTGCGCCGTCAATCGCCAAGGCTGGCTTGCCCTGCGCTTGTAAGTCTTCGACCAACTCTTCAATAGACATCTGTTCTTCGGCTTTCACGCGATAAGCCTCGTAGAGCGCGGCGATGACGATGTAGCCCGCTGGGTCAAACGCCCGCGCGTAATCAGCCTGAAAGACTTTCTTACGCGATGCCCAAGTGCGTGGCTCGAACACGGCGACCAGACGACGGTTTGGATACTTCTGGGCAAGCGCGCGTAAAGTCTCGCGCACAGCGGTCGGGTGATGGGCGAAATCGTCAATCACCGTCACGCCGTTTACTTCGCCACGCACTTGCATCCGGCGCTTGACGCTCTTGAAGGTGGCGAGGGCTTCGGCCACCGCTTGGCGATCTAATCCCAGCACATCAGCGGCAGCAATGACGCCCAGGCAATTGCGTACGTTGAACTCTCCGGCCAACGGCGTGCGAAAGCTTGCGTGCTCTTTGCCACCGACAAAAACAGTGAAGCGCGTCTCGTCCGGCAAATATTCAATGTCGCGGGCCATCCATTTCGCTGTGGCTTCCAGTCCGAAACTTTCGACCGGGCACCAGATGCCTTGCGGCGCAATGGGTTGTTCGATCAATTCGCGCACGACCGGCGAATCCCAACCCGCAAGCAAGCGTCCGTTTGACGGAATCAGATTGATGAGCAGACGAAACGATTTCTTGACGGCTTCCAGGTCGTCGTAAATATCGGCGTGGTCATACTCGATGTTATTCAAGATCACCAGATCGGGCAGGTAGTGCAGGAACTTCGGCCCTTTGTCGAAGTAGGCCGTGTCATATTCGTCGCCTTCAATCACGAAATGCTGCGAGCCGCTTACTTTGAAACTCGCGCCAAAATTCTCGGCCACACCGCCGATCAAAAACGATGGATCGAGGCCGCCCACCTGCATCGTCCAAGCCAGCAGCGAAGTCGTAGTCGTCTTGCCATGCGTGCCTGCGACGACGGTCGAATGTTTGCCGCGAATGAAATGCTCGCGGATGACTTCGGGCATTGAAGCGCAGCGCAGCTTGGCATTCAGCGCATATTCGATCTCAGCATTGCTGCGTGAAGTAGCATTGCCGACCACGACGATGTCGGGCGCGGGTTGTAAGTGTTCAGCGGCAAAGCCCTCGTAAGTCTCAATGCCCAACCGTTTCAGCTCATCGCCCATCGGCGGGTAGAAGGCTTTGTCGGAGCCGGTGACGTGGTGGCCTTGCGCTTTGAGCATCCCGGCGAGCGAACCCATCGCCGTGCCGCAGACGCCGATCAAATGAAAATGCTTGGATTGCATCGGCGGCGATTATAACGAGCCTGCCGAGCTTTGTCTTGGTATTGGCTGATCTGTGTTAATCCGTTTCATCCGTCCCATCTGTAGCCCATCTTTCACGCAGCAAGTTTGAATTTAGCGCGCCAATTGGCTAGATTGCCGACTGTCATTTCATGTAGGCTGAGGTTATCGAAGATGAAGCTTGACCGCCGTCAATTCGCGTTTGCTGCCCCCTTGCTTTTGGGTTCCGCCGCCAGTCTCACCGCACAGGAACGAACCGCCAACGAACCGCAAGACATCACCGTGCGCGGTCGCATCATCTGCCTGACCGAAGAACTGCAAAAGCTTTATCAGGTCGTGCCCGATTGCGACACGCGTGGCCACGTCTACACGTTGAAGACCGCCGCGGGCCAATCTTATCCCTTGCTGCCGACCGACAGCGCCGCCGCCGTCTGGCTGGACGAACGCTACCGCCAGCGCGAGTTGCAAATCGTGGCGCGCCGCTTCCCACCTAACAACTTTCTCGAAGTCATCAAATATCAAGCCTGGCGCGACAACAAGCTTTACGATCTTGATTACTACTGCATCGTTTGCAACATCTCCACACACAAGCCGGGGCCGTGCGAATGCTGCCAGGACCCGGTTGAGTTCCGCGAGGTATTAGCAACCGAAGACCATCAATAATTGCTTGCCGCCGCCACGCAGCTAAATCACGTCGCGCCGCACAAATTCAAAACAACCAGCCACAACCGCAATCAGTCCGCCTAACACGCCAAGCCAGATGGCCATCGCAACGCGCTCTTCCGTAAATATATTGATCGGCAACAACCACGGATAATATTTACCGAGGCGCGCGCTGGCGGCGAAGAGCGCGAAGAACGTCCCGCCAATGCCTACGCCCAGCGCCACTGTGAAGCTCGACCAACGTATGCTGACCCAAGTGTGAATAGCAATGATCAGCCAAGCGGCTAGCCAGACTAACGCCGCCTGTTTCGCGATCCAGCCGAAAGGAACTGGGCCTGCGTTGGCCAACTCTGGCCGCAAGCGCATGGCAGCCAAGCCGACCAACACACTGAGCAAGCACAACACCAGCGTGCTCGCTGCGATCAGGACTTGGGCCACAACGAATTTGATTAAGTAGATCGTGTGGCGCGGTATGGGTAGGGCGAAGATATGTTTCCAATGTTTATCGCTGTGTTCGATGCCGTTGAGTAGCGCCGTTTCCAGTGTGATCAGCAGTGGCATCATAAAGATCGCCCACACGCTCAGCGTGCTTTTGGGCAATGTTTCCCACAGTTTGAATTGAGGGCCGAATTTCTTCTGATTCCACAGGACGAAGAATTGCAGCAGCGCGACCAGCAGTGGTGCGACAAAGATCATGCGAAATGCGAGCGTGCGTTTCAGCTTCAGCACCTCGGCGTGCAGTGCGCGGAGCAAAAACATCAGGCCGCCCTCCTTTCGGCGATCTTGCCACCGGTTAGTGTCAGGAAGATGTCTTCGAGCGAGGCTTGTGAGAGTGCCAAGTGGAAGACTTCGAGCTGTTGGCTCACAAGCAGATGATTGATCTGGGCGGCGGCTTCAGTTGTTGTGGCAGCGACAGTCAGCAATCCGTCAGCACGTCTTTGTACGCTCCAACCAGCAGCGGTCAGGCAATGGATCGCTTTGTCAGGCTGGTTCACACCAAGAGTCAGTTGCGCTTGCCGTTCGGCTTGTAATTTGGCGAGCGTGCCTTGGAACAACAGGCGGCCTTCGTGAATGATGCCAAGGTGACTGGCGATCTGTTCGACTTCGCCGAGCAGGTGGCTGGAAAGGAAAACTGTGACGCCAAATTCGGCAGGCAGGCGGCGAATCAGGTCGCGCATCTCGTGAATGCCTGCGGGGTCTAAGCCATTGGTCGGTTCGTCTAAGATCAGCAAGTCAGGTTTGTCCAGCAATGCCAGGGCCAGCCCCAACCGCTGGCGCATGCCGAGCGAGTATTCGCGCACGCGACGATGAGCGTCTTGCTTGAGTTTGGCAATGTCGAGCGCGCGGTCAATCAGCCCGCGCTGCACGCCTCGCAACCGGCGGGTGACTTCCAGATTTTCGCGTCCGGTCAGGTGTGGATAAAGTGAAGGGAACTCAACCAACGCGCCCACGCGCTGCAGCAGTGCCCGACGATTGGCAGCGAGCGGCGCGCCGAACAACTGCACCGCGCCTGCGTCTGGGCAAATCAGACCAAGCAGCATGCGGATGGCAGTCGTTTTGCCCGCGCCATTTGGCCCCAGAAATCCATAGACGCCAGCTTCCGGCGCCGACAAATTCAAATCATCTACAGCAAGCTTTGTCCCAAAGCGGCGCGTTAGCCCGCTAGTCTCGATCACATATCTTGGCATCCTTGCCTCCCGGTGCGATAAACGCGCCGGGAGGCGATCCATTAACACGCGAACATTGTTTTAGCGCTCGGCTTTATTCTGCCTGGCACAAAGCTGCACCCCAAGTGAACCCTGCGCCAAAAGCCAGCAGCAAAACATACGCTCCTGCCCGAAACCGTTTCTCGTCCTGCGCCTGTTGCAAGGCAATAAAGGCCGACGCGCCGCTCGTGTTGCCGTACCGATCAACATTGACGACCAGCCGCTCTGCTGGCACGGCCAGCCGTTTGCCGAGCGCCTGCAATAGATTCAGATTGGCTTGATGCGGAACAATCACTTCAATCTGTTCCATTGTTAGGCCGTGGCGCGCCGTTAGGTTGAGTGCCGCCTCGCTCAAGCGCCGCACCGCTTGCAGAATCACTGTGCGCCCGTTCATCGCTCCGTATTGCAAAGCAAGATCGTCCGCTTGCCAGCGCGCGCCATTCGCCGTACCTGGCGCGCGCACGCAGAGGTCTTCGGCAAAGCTGCCGTCCGTAGCGATCAATACGTCGAGCAGCCGTAACGACAATCCATCCACTCGCGGCTCGCGGCTCACGATCACCGCGCCCGCGCCGTCGCCGAAGAGCATGCTTAATTCGGCGCTGCGCGGATGAATGTCCAGCCCTTTTGATTGCGCCTCTGCGCCGAAGCAGACCAAATGTTGCGCCGCACCTGCTGCCATTAACCCCTGCGCCAATTGCAGGCTGTAGAGAATCGCCGTGCAACCCACGCGCAAATCAACTGCTGGAACCAAGCGGCAGCCGGGCAGACTGCATTGCACAAGCGGGGCTATGCCGGGCACTTGGTAATCGGGTGAGAGCGTGCCGCCGATCAGGTAATCAAGCTGCCCGGCAGTCAGCCCTACGTCTTGTAGCGCCGCTTGCACTGCTGTCGTGGCGAATTGCGAAGCGGATTGTTCTGCCCGCACCCAGCGCCGCGCGCGGATGCCGGAATTGGCTTCGATCCATTCGGGCGCGACGCCGAGCAGCGGTGCGAGTTCGGCGTTGGTTACTTCGCGTTCAGGCAAGGCTGCGCCGAAGCCAGTCAAATAGCATTTTTGCTCGGAGGTCATTGCAACTCCTTGGCGCGGGCGATGAAGGTCTCGACTTTAGCCATCGTGTCGAAGTTTTCCGGGCGCAATTCAGCGTCAGCGACGCGGATGCCGCACTCGGTTTCGAGCAGCGCGACGAAATCTACCAGCGCGAACGAATCGAGCACGCCAGCGGAAAAGAGCGAAGCGTTGTAAGCGGGCAACTCTGTGCGCGCTTGTTTGGCGGATTGTTGTAAGTAGTTCAAAACGATTTCAGGCAACATGACTTTCATTCTCCTTGCAGATGTACCGTAGGCTGTTAGCCTGCGGCAGCAGTGGTCAATCAAAAATAAATTCCGATGGGTATAGCTCCGAGTCAGCCGCCGACCAACAGCCTACGGTACATTGCGCGCAGCCAGCGTTGCTGTGCTGCCATTGGGCTTGGATTGCTCGTAAGCCTTAAGCAGCGCATCGTGCAGCAACGTGCCGACGATCTCTGCGCCTTCGGTAGTCGGGTGCAGATAATCACCGCCCATCAAGCGTGGACGCGCTTCGCGCCAGCGCGCCACCGTGCCTTCGCCGCCCATCGCGGTGAAAGTGTCGAAGAAGGCGCAGCCGGTCTCTGCCGCCAACTTGCGTTGCGCGGCGGCCAGTTTGGGAATGGTCGGACGCGTGATGATCTCTCCGCCCGGGCCGCGTTTGCCGCGATCCATCGGCGCGACAAACAGGATTGAAACCTCCGGCAAAGCTGCGCGGAGGCGGCGCACGACTTCGCGCGTGTCCTGTTCGTACTGATCCATCGGCCAGTTCTCGAACTCGCTCTCGTTTGCGCCGTAGGCGAAGATGACTAGGTCGGGCTGGCGGTGGCGCAGTTGTTCGATCCAGTGTTGCTCGTCGAGGTAATGCGCGAGCAAGCCGATGAACGCGCCGTTGACGCCCAGCGAATCGTATTGCACGCCGCGCTCGCCGGAATCGAGCACGACGCCGAAGAGACGTACTTCGCCATTGCCCACCGGTTTGATGGTGAGCGTGTGTTCGCCCGGCTCGACGTTGACGCGGTGGAAGCCGGAGCGTGTCGTCTCGCTCGCGGTCGCCACCCGCGCGTGGAGTTGGCCGTCAACTTCAAGCGTGAACTCGCCGCCTTTGGGTTGCGCGAGGTAGTAGATATCAAAGCCGGCGACACGTCGCGCCAGTCCGTCTGTGCTGGTAGGGCTGAAGCTGGCCGAGGCGTTGGTCGTGTTGGCGGTGAAGCTTGCGCCGCCGAAGCCGAAGAGGTGTTCACCGCGCGAAATCCACATCGGGTTGCTCTGCCAGCCGCGCGCTTCCAACGCCACGCCGTCGTGTTGATACCAACCCCAAGGTTTGGCCGCGAGAACGAAGCCGTGCCCGGCGTCGCCAAAGCGTTGTTGCAGCTTGCGCCGCGCGGTTGCGGTGATGCCGTCGTTGGTGATGGGCGAATCGCCGTAGTGGCTGATGCGCACTTGCCCGCCGGTTGTTTCGACAGCTTGCAGGGCAGTGAAGAAGTGTGCAAGCGCGCGGCCTGTGGGGTCTTCGATCTCGCCGGGCATGGCCGGTTGAACTGCTGTCGTTTGATTGACGACAGGCTCTGGTGTTGCCATTGGTGCGGCTATTGCCGTTGTGTTGCCTGTGTGATGAAACAGGCTGAGGACGCTGCCTGGCACGAGCAAGCGGTAGCGGCTGAGCGTAGGGATGCAATAAGGCAGCACAGCGAGCGCGACGAAACAGGCCAGCGTGCGTGCGGTTTTGCCAAACAGCACGTGTTGTGTGGTCGTGGCACTTGCAGGGCACAGTTTGAACGTGAGTTGTTGTGCGGAAATCATGGTCAATCCTCAGTTCGTTAGTTCATTCAATGAGCCTGCGGAGCAGGCGGCAGAACTTAGCCCAGGGTGAAGTGAGGCGTAAGCCGAACGAAACCCTGGGTACGCTGTTGGTATTCGACCAAGCCCGTGAAACAGGCGGCAGCGCATCTCCAGCGGGGCATTGTTCAAAGGTCTGTCGCCCGTTTCACGGGCTTATCACTCATTGGTCTTAGCCACGGGTTACGGCTGCGCCTTCACCCGGGGCTAATTTCTGACACCCGCTTCGCGGGTTAAGAAGTATCGCTAGAATCTCGTGTAGATAAACGGCACCACATCGCTGCTCGCGACGAAGTACAACCCGATGCTTAAACTAAAGAGCAGCACAGCCTGTGCAGGCGCGGGCAAGCGCGTGAAGCCGCGTTGCGCAGTTCGCCAAGCGCCGTCAGGCAGCCAGTGCGCAACGAAGCCCAGCAGGATCAGCGCCAGCAGCGGCCAGGCCAAGTTGGTGAAGTCCACGCTGAACTGGCCCAATTGACGCAGCACTGCGAAGGCTTGGCCAACGTTTTCTGCACGGAAGAAAATCCACGTCAGACAGACGAAGTGAAATGTTAGCAGCACGCGCAAACCACGCGCCCACGCCGTATCTTTCAACACAAGCCAGCGTTTGGTCTGCCACCAGCGCACAGCAACCAAACCCATCCCGTGTAGCAAGCCCCAGAAGACAAACGTCCACTGCGCGCCGTGCCACAAACCGCCGAGTAACATCGTTACGAGCGACGCGGCGTAAAGCACAGCCACTCGCCGCGTTCTGACGCCCGCAAGCGTGAAGAAGACGTAATCGCGCAGCCACGTCGAAAGCGAAATGTGCCAGCGCCGCCAGAATTCGGGTAAATCCTGCGCGCGGTACGGCGCGTTGAAATTGAGCGGCAGCGCGAAGCCGAGCAACAGCGCCGAGCCGATGGCGATGTCGCTGTAGCCGGAAAAGTCAGCATAGATTTGCAGCGCGTAGCCGTAGACTCCGGCCAAGACTTCGAGCGACGAGAAGCGTTCTGGGAAATCGAAGACGCGCTCGATCAGGTTGGCGCTCAGGTAATCGGCGATGGCGATCTTTTTGATCAAACCAAGCGCGATCAGAAAGAGCGCCTGCCCGCCCGTCTCGGCATCAAGGGTCAGGGGTGAGCGCAACTGCGGCAATAACTGTTTGGCGCGCAGAATCGGCCCGGCCACGAGCGTTGGAAAGAAAGCGATGAACGCGAGATAGTCGAGATAGCTTTGCGCGGGTTCAACATCGCGCCGGTAGACATCTACGACGTAAGCAACCGACTGAAAAATAAAGAACGAGATGCCGAGCGGTACGAGCAGGTTCAGATGCGGCAGGTGCAATTGGTAGCCGCAGAACGACAGACCTTGCGCGGCAGAAGCGAGAAAGAAATCAGCGTACTTGAAGACGCACAACGCGCCCAGGTCGGCGCAGAGCGAAAGGCTCAAGAGCAGCTTGCGCCGCCGCTCCCACGCGCTGCGCTGCATTAAGCTAGTAGTCGTGTAGTCGAATGCCGTGAGCGCCGCCAGCAACAACAGCGGCTTGATGCCTGCCTGCGCGTAGAAAAAGAGGCTCGCGCCGACGAGCAACGCCACGCGCCAGCGTACGCGCCCGGCAATCAGCCAGTAGGCGAAGAAGACGAGCAGTAAAAAGACGAAGTAGTTGCCTTGCGTGAAGAGCATGCGATTTCCTTTACTTGAAGTCAGGCAATTCGGAGTTCAGATAACTGCGCAACAGTTCGTTGTAGAGCGCCTCGCCGACCAACTTGTATCCGGCGCGTGTCAGGTGCACGTGATCGGGTTGGGCTAGTGGTGTGGCGCGCGTCGTCCAGTAATTGATCGAGCCTGCGCCGCCCATCGCTTGAAACAGATTCCAGAAACCTGCGCCAACTGTGAGCGCGGCTTGCCGCTGTGCGGTGATCAGTGACGGTAAAGCGCGCAGTGATTGCCAGCGTCCACCCGTGCGCGTGGCGCGGTCGGGCGGCGCGATCACGAGCAGGGAAGCGTTTGGTGCGGCTTGTTGAAAGCGTTGCAACAGCTCGGTGAATTGCGCGCGGTACTGCGCCAAGTCGAGCGTTGCGTCGCCTACTTCGTTTGAGCCATAAGCAATGACAATCAGATCGGGCGCGCGTTCCTGAAGCTGCTCCTCCAACACTTGCCAATCCCAGGCGAGCGGGCGTGTGGCGCGTGCGCCATTGATGCCGAGCGCGTCGTAGGTGACTCCTGCGGCTTGGCGTTCAGCCACAATGCCGCAGAGCCGCACAGCGCCGGGGGTGATGGTGCGCAATTCGAGCGTATGTGGGCCGTCTTGCGGGGCGGTGACGATGACGAAGAGCGAGACAGGTTCAGGCGCGGCGAGCGACAGGATCGGTTGCGCAAGCGCGCCATCTAGCCAGATTTCAATCGTGCCGCCGCGCGGTTGTTGCAGCAGGTAAAACTCGAAGCTATGACCTTCCGCCGTCAGCCAAACGCGCTCGCCTGCTTTTTCGGTGCTGAGGCTGACCCCAGCTACTCCGAACTGGTTATCGGTGGCGAGCGAAGCTAGGCTTAGCCCGTCAGTCCGCCAGCCCGCAGTTGCGCTGCTCCTCAGACCGGTGCGCGCGTAACCTGGCCAGGGGCGACCTGCGAGCAAGAAGCCCGGCCCGGCATCGCCAAAGACATGTTGAAGCTGCTCGCGTACCACGCCGGTTAGCCAATCTGCCGCGACGTGCGAGTCGCCGTAATGCAGGATGCGCGTGATGGCGGGCGTCTCCGCTTCGTTAGAGCTTTGCAGGCTGCGGGTGAGCGCGCGATGGAAGTGTGCGAGTGCGCGCCCGCCCGGGTCTTCAATTTTTTGTCGCGCCAGTCGGCAGGACAGACAGTCTGCTTCGCGCGTTCGTTGCCGCGTGGCATCGCAAAGCGCTGTGGTGCTGCCTGCCAGCAGGAGCAAGAACAACGCTAGCCAGCGGAGGTGTTTGCGGATTGGTTTTGTGGTTTCGTTCAACATTGGGCGCAGTATCGGTCAAATAGGCGAAGTGGATTAGGCGTGCGGCAACGCTGAGGCTATCGGCAAACGCGGTTGTTTGCAGTGGCGCGTCCGCATTGGTTGAGTGTGGATAACCACACGCTATCTTGGGTGGCTTGACTCGCCGGGTCTTCATCGGTGATGTTGTTAGTTATCGAGCTGAAGGAGGTTTTATGCGACAAACAGTCAGATTCGTTTTCGGCTTGCTGCTCGTGTTGGTGGCGAGCGGCTTTACTGAATGCTACAAACCGGTTGGGCGCGGCGACGCGCTGCCGAAACACATCAAGACGCTGGCAATTCCGGCGTTTCAGAATGAGGCGTTGCGCTTCAAGGTCGAACAGCGGTTCACTGACGCGATGGTAAATGAGGTCTTGCGGCGCGCGCGCGCGTTGGAGGTGGTGGCCAATCCAGCGGGCGCGGATGCGGTGATGATTGGGACGATCAAGAGTTTCTGGGTGCGCCCGGTGCTGCTGGATGATCTGGGGCGTGCGCGTTTGTTTGATGTCTCGATTACCTTGTCTCTGACGGTGCGCGATCAGACGAAGAACAAGATCATTTATGACAATCAGAACTACGTGTTCAAAGAACAATACGAAATCTCGACTGACCCGCAGCAGTTTTTCAGCGAAGAGGGGCCGGCAGTTGACCGCGTTGCGCGGGATTTTGCGAAGAGTGTATTGACGACCATCTTGGAAGGATTTTGATTTTGAAACGCTCTGCCGGGACAGACCAACTCAAATCCCAAACCGATTTTGAGCGCAACCTGAAGGCGGGCAAGTTCGCGCCGATCTACTTACTGGAAGGTCGCGAAATATATTTGCGCGAACAGGCGGTGCAACGTCTGCTGCAAGCGGCAGTGGACGAGGCTTTGCGCGATTTCAACTTTGCGCGGGTGTCGGTTGGCGATGGCGATTTGGCTAAGGCATTGGCCGTAGCGCAGGAGTTCCCGATGGTGGCGGAACGGCGGATGGTGGTGGTGACGGATTTCGAGGCGATTAACGACGAGCGGCAGCTTGAACTATTGAAGGATTATTTACGGCGACCTGTCGAGACGACTGTGCTGGTCTTTGTCAGCCCCGCACTGGACAATCGCCGCAACATTGCGACGATGCTCAGGAAGACGGCGGAGGTGGTTAGCTTCGATCCGCTCGATGAAAAAGAGAATGCGCCGCGTTGGGTGATGGATTATGCCAAGCGCAGTGGCTGTTTTATCGAGCTGGCTGATGCGGCTTACTTGATCGGGATGGTGGGCACGGAGTTGCACCGGTTGAAGACGGAGTTAGATAAGCTGATCTGTTACGTTGGCAAAGGGCGCATCTCTCAGACAGAGATTGACGAACTGGTGCTGCACACGCGCGAGCACAGCAATTTTGAATTGACCGATGCGTTGTTGGCGGGACAGCGTGAGCGGGCGCTGCGGCTGCTCGGCCACATCTTCGACAACCCGCCGGAGCCGCCCCAGACATTAGCGATTATGATGCTGGGGGCGATTGCGCGCAGCTATCGCAATCTGCTTATCTCGAAAGAGCTGATGGGGCAGAACGCGGCAAACGAGGAGATTGCCAAAGCCGTTGGAATGTCGCCTTATGCAGTGAAATACCTCAACGAGCGCGCGCGCAAGGCGGAGACTGAAACGCTGCTCAAGGCTATGCGGCGCGTCGCTGAAACTGATGTGGCGTTAAAATCGTCTTTAGCTACGCCACGTTTGCAATTGGAGTTGTTGATCTGCGAACTGTGCCCGAATGAGACTGCGCCGCGTCGCGCAGTCTTTCGCTAATCTCTGCAAATGTGCGCCGCAAGGCTGACACGTGCGTTGCACTCTGCTAGACTGCACGCGCCAAATTTGCTCTGGAAACTCACAAGCTTAGGAGTGTAACCAAATGAAGTTCAAATTTTTGTCTGCCGCACTGGCACTGGCGGTTGCGTTGGCTGTAGTTGCGTTGGGGCAAACGCAGCAAGCTGCCAAGCCAGAAGCTAACACGACCAAAAAAGAGGCCGCGCCGAAGCTGGCGATCAGCAAAACACAGCACGATTTCGGTGACATCAAGAAAGGCACGCTGGCGCAATACAGCTTTACTTTCAAAAACGAAGGCACGGCTGATCTAACCATCAACAATGTCGCGCCGAGCTGAGGGTGCACGGCAAGCGACTTCACGAAAGTCGTCTCTCCTGGTCAGGAGGGCAAAATCACACTCTCGGTTCAGACGGAACACTACGGTGGCGCCATCAGCAAATCTGCCGATGTCTTCACCAACGATCCGGCGCGCCCACAATTCACCTTGGTAATGAATATGGTCATCAGCGTGCCGGAGGCTGCACCCGCAGGCAAACGGATTGGCTCGTTGTTTGTCGGCCCGGCTGATCGCTGGGGCACGGAAGTGCCGCTCGGCCTGACGGCGGGTGGCCTTTTCAGCATCTACAATGACAGCCCGCAGCCGCTAAAAATTACCAAACTCGATCCGGGTGGCGAGGCCTTTAACGTGGTGCTCAACACATTGGAGGAAGGGAAACGCTATACGGTCAACTTTACGGCATCCACCAAACTGCCGCTCGGCGTGTACCATCAGACGGTCAAGCTGACGACTGATAGCAAAGAAACGCCGGAGCTGCTGTTGGAGTTGGATCTGCGTGTTGTGTCGCCGGTCAAAGTCAATCCGGCGAAGGTCATGTTTGAAAACATTCCCTTTTCGCTGCCTGATTATGATTTCAGCACGCTGAGCAGATTCGCCTGGGTGACGATCACACGAGGCGAAGGCTTGGAGATCAAGAGCCTGACCTCCGACCTGCCGTTCATCAAGGCCAAGGTCGAGACAGTGACTGGCAATGGACAGACGTTCCTGCTGCGTATCGGCTTCAGCGATAAACCGTCGAAAGGCCGTCATCAAGGCGTGCTCAAGATCGCGACGAATAATAAAGACGTGCCGTTGGTGGAGTTGCCGCTAATGGTTGATTCGCAGTGAAGAACTAGGGCGCGACTCTACGGATGGAAAATCGGGCTGCGGAATTGATCTGATTGTTCAGTTCCGCAGCCCGATTTGCACCAGCATGGGTTGTTCGCTCGTCTTTTTGAAGCGGCCAATACAAGCCAGACACGGGTAGTGCTGCTCTTCTTCACGCGTGCCGTCCTTCGCCACTTCTAGTCGTTCGCGGTGCACTTGATTGACCAAATCCATCAGCTTGCTGATGACCGCTGACAGACTCTCCTTTTTCAAATCACCCACCACGTCTTCGCCTTCGTCATTACCATCGCGGTAATTCGACAATTGGCAACAGAGCGTCAGCCGTCCGCGATAATCTATATTCAAATCATCCAGCGTTAGCGGAGCGCAGCGTGGCAGATAGTAGTCGCTGTAGAAGCCTACTGCCATTGCAATCTCGTGACGAAATTCGGTTATCACGCGAGCGACATCGCGTTCGACTGCGCGCCATTCGCTCAAGGGCAGAATCAAGTCCGCGCCCAGATTGTGTTCGGTGGGCATCTGGTGGCCGAAGACTTGGAGCCTGACCTTCAAATGCGCACCAAGCAGGGCGAGTTGTTCAATCTCGTGACGATTGGCCTTGTTAATGGTGGTGATGATGCTGGGCTGTATGCCGGCGGTCTGGCAGACAGCGATGGCCGTGACGACTTCGCGGTAAGAGCCTTGCCCGCGAATTTGGTCGTGGGTGGCCGCGGTTGCACCATCCAGACTGAATGTAATGCCGCTGAGTTGTTTACGGCGCAGAGGGGTATTGACGGCCTGAAAAGTCTTCTGAAAATTTCGCGCGTTGGTCAGGAAGTGGTAGGTGTAACCGTGCGAGGCGATCAGGGCGAGCGCCTCGCCAAAACGCGGGTGTAGTGGTGGCTCGCCGCCTGTGATAGCAATGTGGCGATAGCCAAGCGGCCTGGCTTCGAGCAGGATTTTTTCCAGGACTTCGAGTGGCAGGAAGAGATCGCTCTTATCGCCCGCGCCGCGATAGATGTTGCGGAAGCAATGCGTGCAATCCAGATTGCAGACGTTATTCAGTTCAATTCCAATACGCGGCATAAAAACTTTTCAGCAGGCAGATTGGGGTTTGAGTGCGTTGTCAGCAGACGGATTTTACTCTGCCAGCGGCCTGGATTGCCAACCGGAAATGAAAGGCGGACAATTGGTTGCGGCTCTCGAACAGGGTGCGTTAAGATGGCGCGCTTTTAAGAAAGCGCCTTGAAATGGCAAGATTAAAATCTTTGGGTGAGAGCAACCCATATTTGAGAGAGCGGCATCACAGGCGGCGATTGCGACGCACATAAGTTCTTTAAGCTGTACCGGAGACCGTGAGCGTCGCGGGTGCTTCCTCTTCGCCATTATCCGTCTGACGAAGATGCCCGCTCTCGGCAGGAGAGCAGGCAACGAGCGTGATAGCGAAACCGATCAACCCGGCCACGTCGGATTACGACTTGGCTCAAGCAGCGTCGCGCGGCGATATGGCGGCGTTCGAGACGCTTTACGAACGTCATCATCGGCGGGTTTATAGTCTCTGTCTGCGGATGGTCGCTAACCCAACCGAAGCAGAAGATTTGGCGCAGGAAGTTTTCGTTCAACTCTTCCGCAAGCTCGGCAGTTTTCGTGGGGAATCGGCATTCACCACTTGGCTGCATCGTCTGACGGTCAATCACGTCCTAATGCATTTCCGCAAGAAGGGCGTGAAGCTTGAAAAGACCACTGAGGAAGGCGAGATCGGTGAGATTCAAGATCTCATTCAAGGCGCGAGTGAACGCCCGCGCTTTGTTGATCGGATCGCGCTGGACAAGGCAATTTCGGAATTGCCGCCAGGCTATCGCACGGTCTTCGTCTTGCACGATGTCGAAGGCTTCGAGCACGAGGAGATTGGTCACATCCTGGGTGTTAGCACGGGAACTTCAAAGTCACAACTCCACAAGGCGCGCATGCGGTTGCGAGAGTTGCTCAACAAGAAAGCTTAGTTTTAGTTAGGTCTTGCCTGCCGCCGCCAACTAAAAACCGAAAGCAAATGCAAACCACACACAAAGGTAAGTTCGGAGAGAAAGCAGTATGGAATGTCGGAATGTTGTCAATGCGTTGTCTGATCATTTGGATGGTTTACTAAGAGACAGCGACGCGGTTGTTATCGAAGGCCATCTTACTTCTTGCCCCCCCTGCCAAACCATTAAACTGGAACTGAGCGAGATTCGCATTGCCGCCCGTGATTTGCCGTTGCACACTCCACCAAGTGCGCTGTGGGTGCGTATCAGCAACGCGCTTGAAGCGGAATTGGCCGCAGAAGAAGCCACCACGCCAGCAGCCCCAGTCAAACAAAGTTGGTGGGCCCGCATGCAATCAAAAACTTTTACGTTTAATCTGCCGCAATTGGCGAGCGCGGGTGTAGCAGGGCTGGCTTTGATCGCTTTCAGCGCGATTAGCTTCTATCGTCAATACAACCCGGTGTTGACGATGCGCGGTATGCAAGCGGTGGCGCTCTTGCCAGAAGAAGCAGAACTGGATCGCAAGATAGAATCAGTCAAGGCTCGCATGCTTAGTTGGCAGCCCCAGCGCCGCACAGATTTCGAGCAGCAATTGCAGCGGATCGAAGTATCGTTGCAAGACTGCCGCCGTCACCTACAGGTCAATCCAAACGATACTGTGTGTTTGACCATGATGCATGATCTGTATCAGGAGAAACGGCAATTGCTGGAGGACATCGAACGGCTCAAATGGTAGGCGCGACCATGTTAGCCCAACCTTTCTTCCCTTCAATGCAACCGATTTATGGTTTGGCGCTGAGCCTGTTCCTGGCTGTTTTGTCAGTGTCGCAGGCCCACGCCCAAACTCTCAGCAAAACCTTCCAAGTCGCGCCGGATTCGAGCGAAGTCGAAGTCACCAACCAAACCGGCTCAATCAAAATCACCGCCGCCAGTAATACCAATAAGGTCGTCATCAATGCCAAGCAAACTGGCCCTGATGCGCAGATCAATGCCAAGCAAACATCGGAGGGCCGCGTCAAAGTCGAAGTGACCGGACTGGCAGCGGTTGATTTGGAACTGAGCGTGCCAGCCGCGAGCAAGCTCGACTTGTTGTGCTACAAATGCGCCATTGTAGTCGCCAACGCGAGTGGCCCAGTGCAGGCGCGGACGATGGAGGGTAATATTGTCTTCAGCGGACTGCGCAGCCCGCGCGTCGAGGCCCACAGCACGAGCGGCAATATCAATTTTGCCGGAGAGATTTTGCCAAGCAGTAGCTACAAGCTGAAGTCATTTGCCGGACGGATAGACGTAACGCTGCCGGCCAATGCCGATTTCAAGTTGCACGCCTCTTCATTCCGCACCGCGATGGATTTAGGCAATTTCCCCTTGAAGTTCAAAAAGCAGAGTGCACAGATAGTGGAGGGGGCTTGTGGCGAAGGACGCGCGACGGTGCTGCTCTGGACGCAAGAAGGCAGCCTACATTTGCACCGTAAGCCTTGAGCCAACAGGGGAGTTGGTTGGATAATTCAACCCGCACACAAACGACATGCTCAATCAATACGTGTAAAGTCTGCGGGAAAGTAAATCCAACCGATGACATCACACTCCACTGCCGTTCAAAGCGAGGGCCCGACAGCCGGTAGCGAAGCCCTAGCAAAATCTGCTGCGGATTGGTGGACAGCTTGGGATGAACTGGCGGCAGTTAAAGCTCAACGGCCGCAGGCAGCCTGGGCCAATCGAGTGTTGATAGCCGGGTTGATGCTCTTTGCGTTGGCTGTCCCACATTCGATCTTTGCCGCGCATTTAGGCTTAGACATCAGCTTAATCGCCTGGATAGTGCGCGATGTGACGCTTGGCAAGCTGCATTTCTGCCGCACACCGCTCGATAAACCATTGCTCTGTTTTGTCGGGCTGACGGTGCTTTCTGCGATCTTCTCGGTCGAACCGACCATCAGTTTGCCGAAGCTGAAAACCTTATTGCTCTTCGGTGCAGTCTATTTATTGGCCAGCAACCTGCAAGCAAAGGCCGTTAAGCCGCTCTTGGCCATCATGCTTATTTCCAGCCTGGCGGGTGTTGGCTTCAGTTTGTTCGAGAAAGTTTACGGGCGTGGGATGGTGATTGCTACTATCGAGCCGAACAGTCCGCTGCTCGTCGGTCAGCCGCCAGCGAACCAATTACAGCCGGGCGATGTAATTTGGATGGCCGGCAAGCGACGCGTCTACTCCGTAAAAGATGTTGCTATCCTCATCAAAAGCCGGGTTGATAATACCGCGCTTGAAGTCGAGGCTTTACGTGCTGGTGATCCGATCCAAGTGAAGTTGACGGTGGATGAGACTTTGAAAGCGCGCGCTGACGCGCTCGGTATTACTACAGCAGGACGTTCAAGGCGTTTTCGCGTTTCTGGGTTCTCGCGCCAGTTTTTGACTTATGCCGAGCAGATGCAAATGCTGGCCTTACTCTGTTACGGCATATTACTGAGCACGCTCTCTGCTGCAAGGAGTCGCCAATACACGCTTCTACTCGGCGGGTTCGGCCTGTTGTTTTTGCTCTTTTCACTCGCTTTACTCTTTACCGCCTCGCGCGCAGTGATTGCAGCTTTTTTGTTGACCTTGCTGTTGGTTTCAATCCTCCTGGGCGGACGGCGCGCGCCCTTGGCTACTGGATTGTTGGTCTTACTCTTAGGCGGGCTTTCGTTCTACGTGGTGACGACGGCACGGCAAAGTGGGACGGTCACGTTCAATGATGATAGTACGATGCGTCGCTTAGCATATATGCGTGCTGGCTTGCGAGTGATTCCGCAACATCCCTGGTTGGGTGTGGGGCTGGATGCGCACAAGCGGCATTGGCAGGAATGGGGCTTTCCGGGTGATTACGTGACGCACACACATTCGACGCCGATTCAGATAGCGCTCGACCGTGGATTGCTGGCTTTGGGCTGTTACATCTGGTTAATGGCCACCCTGATTGGTTTCGCCTGGCGTGGTTACAAACGACGGCCGATGGAGGGGCATCTTTTTGTTGCCGGGTTGAGGCTGGGCGTGTTCGGGGCGCTTTGCGGGTTTACGGCTAGTTCGCTGGCCAATTACAATTTTGGTGATTCGGAAACTTTGCTGCTATTACTTCTGCTGCTAGGGCTGCTCATTGTGGCAGACGGTGAAACTCCGATCCCGGCTGGTCTCGCTTAAAAGTCCTGAAAATAAATTCAAAGAAATGACCGGACGGACTGAACATTTCTGCAAAAAATCGTTCTTTATGCATGATCTTGCGCTAGTTGGTTCACGACCAACCAACCAAGTCTTCAATTCCTCTTCTGACAAAGCTGTTTCGGTCAGAAATCAGTTCAACCAACCTAGACCTTGCAACGTCCTTCAAGTAATTCCCTTCGAGTAATTCAAGGACGCGGCGAGGCTATTCACCATGCAAAAAAGGAGCTATAAGATGAGCGAGCCGAAGGAAGTTCTCAAAGCCATGTCCGCCGTTGCTGGGGCAGGTTATCAGTTGCAGACAGCGATTGCCCCGAAAAGTTCAGGTGGTGGAGAAGACCCTGTGATACCACCGGGTGGCGATGAAGGTGGAGAAGGTAGTGGCACGCCACCGCCGCCGGGTGACGGAGAAGGTGGAGAAGGTAGTGGCACGCCACCGCCGCCACCGAGCGAGTAAAGAGCGCGTGCGTGAGGGTTGGGAGATAGAGGCTGAAGTGTTCAACCCATCAGAGATCATCGTGACACCAACAACCCTTACGGGAGCTACTCAATGAATAAGCAACTATTGGGCAGGGTGGCCTTGATCGGGGCTGCCCTTTTGTTTTTGGTGACAGTTCGTTTTTCAGGCCAGAAAAGCTACGTTATTGCGCCGCAAGATCGTTATGCCGCTATTCTCAAGTTGATACAGGAACGCGCTTACCAGCAAGCTTTTGTTGAATGTCAGCGCTTGATCGAAACCGCGCCACAGATGGAACTGGCTTATAAAAGGCTCGCCGAGGTAGCCAGCGTGGCGGGTTTCTCAGCAGAAGCGGAGAGCTTTCTCAATAACTTGGTTGCTTCAACGCCTGTACAACAAGCGTTAAAGGAATACAGCTTAGCCGCACTATATAGCTTAAGGGCTACTGATGTAGCCAACCAGCAGCGCGTAATCGAACACTGCCAGCAAGGCTTATCAGCGGCTCCTGGCTTTACCTGGCCGTATAGAATGTTGGTTGACGCGTACCGAGGACTTGGCAGGGATGAAGAGGCCAAAGAGTATCTAAATACGCTGCTATTGCGACAGCCGAATGGCGCGTTGGTGCTCTATGGATTGGGGTATTTCTATAGACAAAAAAACAATCTAGCAGAGAGTTTGAATTATCTGGATCGGGCGCTCGCTTTAGCGCCAGACTTGCTGGATGCGCTTTATCTAAAAGGTTCCATCTTATCGAGAACCGGTAAGCCACAAGACGCTACGGCTGCGCTGCAATTGAGCGCGCAGATTTTGTCGGCTGCCCAGGAGAAAGGCGATCTTGAACAACAGGGTTGGGCGTGGGTAATCAGAGGTAATACGCAACACACAGCAGGTCAACTACCACAATCCATCCAGTCTTACAGCGAAGGAGTGCGGCTTGCCGAGGCTGCCGGGGGACTCGAACTGCGCGACCAATCACTCGTCTCCCTTTGTGCCAGCTACGTGCGCCTGGACGATTATGCCAATGGGTTGGCCGCTTGCCGTAAAGTACCGGATAGCTCATCAAAATTCATCGAATACAAATTCACCAATCTGGGCGTGGCTTATCGCCGTCTTGGCGATACAGAGTCAGGCATTCATTACTATGAGCAGGCCCTGAGCTTGGCCAGAAATAAGAAAAACACAGATGCCCAAATTAGTCTGATGACCAATTTGGGCCAAGCCTATACCGATCTGAAGCGTTATGCCGAGGCGCAGAAGTTGTTGAACGAGGCTATTGAATTGGCCAGTCGAATCGGAGACCCCTACAAAAAAAGCTCCGCGCTCGCCAGTCTGGGCAAGTTACGCTACGAGCAGGGAAATTATCAGCGGGCTTTAGACATTTACGAGGAGTCTAGGAAACTTTCGCAGTCAGCCAACAAGCTGAGTCAAACGAGTCTTTCGCTTGATTCACTCGGCGAGATTTACACCAAGTTGAATAAATGGGACAAGGCGCTGCAAGCTCATCACGCCGCCTGGCGCATCGGCGAGAAGATCAAGTCCGCACGCTTGGTCTGGCGGGCGCAAAGCGGAATGGCTGCGATCCACCGCCAACTCAACCATTTTGAGCAAGCGAAACAGCATTATCTTTTAGCTATCGAAGCCTTGGAAAAAACCCGACAGCAACTCAGTGAAGAGGAAGACAAGATCGGCTTCTGGCAGGACAAGGTCAGAGTCCACAAGGAACTGCTCGCTTTGTTGCTGGATTCAGCCAAACTTGGCAAGGAGCGCCAAGCGCCCGCGAGCCGCGAGGCCTATCAACGGACGGCGGCTGAGGCTTTTCACCTCTCCGAGACTTGGCGCGCCCGCGCCTTTTTGGACCTTCTGGCAGAGGCCAGGATCAAACCGGCAGACAAGCCTCTGCCACGCGCTGCCGACCTTGCTTCAACCGCACCGGCGAACTGGCCCGGCAGTACGCCGATCAACTTAGCCGAGGCCCAAGCGCTGCTCGATGACCAAACGGCGGTGCTGGCTTATTCGCTGGGCGAAAGCGAATCCTTTCTTTTCGTAATTGGCCACCGCAATTTTGCGGTGCACAAACTCGCCAATGAAGCTGCTATCAATGAGCGCGCCAGCAGGTTGATCAAGTTGTTGGCGAATAAGCAACAATTTTTGCCTGAGCTTTACTGGCAAGAGGCGCGCGCCTTATCCCGGCAATTGATCGGCCCGGCCAGAAATCAGCTTGTGGGTAAAAACCAGTTGGTTATCGTGGCCGATGGGGCTTTGCAACGATTACCCTTCGAGGCTTTGTTGAAAGATACCGTCGGGCAACAGTCCACGACCACGTTCAACGAGTGGCCTTATCTAATCAAGGAATTTGCCATCAGTTATGCGCCCTCGGTCAGCATCTGGGCTAATTTGCAAGCCAAGGCGCGTCAAAGCCATCTGGAGCAGAAAGATTTTATTGCTTTTGGTGCTCCGCTCTATAGCGAAGACTCAAGTGCCTTATCCCAGACTACTAGAGCGGGTACAGCGAGGCAGCTTGCGCCGCTCAAATACAGCCTCGCCGAAGTGGAAAAGATTGCGGCGCTCTTTCCGCGCGAGCGAGTTGCGCTTTTCCTGGGCGCGCAAGCCAACGAAGAGAACGTCAAAACGGTGGGGCGTCTAGGCCAATTTCGCTTTCTGCATTTCTCGGCACACACAGTGATGAATGAAACTGCGCCGCGTTTTTCGGGGCTGCTGCTATCGGCTCCCACCGTGACAAAAGATACAGCGGACGTAGCGCCTCAAACTGCTAACTATGAAGACGGCTTGCTGACCGCTAACGAGATTTTTAAGTTACGGCTCAACGCCGAGCTGGTTTCGCTCTCGGCCTGTGAGACTGGTTTGGGCAAGGAGATCAAAGGCGAAGGCTTGATGGGATTGATGCGCGCTTTCATCTACGCCGGCACGCCCTCCGTGCTGGTCAGCCTGTGGAAAGTTGATGACGAAGCCGCCGCCGACCAGATGGTTCGTTTCTATCGGTACCTGCTAAAAGGCAAAGCCGGCCAGCCCAACGCGCTCAACAAGGCGCAAGCATTGCAACAGGCGCGGCTCGACGCCATTCAGCGTGGCAGTGTGCCTTATTTCTGGGCGCCTTTCATACTGATTGGCAATCCGTAAGCTGTGAGTTGCGCCGAACGGCTCAATCTCTTCGCGCAGTGATTTCAACCACGGACTCCAGCGATTCGACACTATTGTTTTGCTTGTGAGCGCCGGTCACTCGCAAGAAGTATTTACCATCCGGTAAGCCCGCCCGCTCGAATACTGCGGCGACTGCCAGGTCTTTAGTCACATTGCCGTCCACTGCCTGTACCCCTCTCCGCTGGCTGTCAAGTAATTCGACGTGGAAGGAGCGGTAATCGAGTGGGTTGTAAACTCTCAACTTCACGCTGAAGGTTTTTGCCTTAGCGGGCACAAACAACAGTTGTGGTTGAGCGACCTCTGTAGCGGCCCTTTCACTCGAGGTGACGAACAGCTCTCTGGTTGAAAACGGTGGTTGTGTTGCCTGATTTTGCCGGGGAGCTTGCGAAATCTCTAGCTTGGCCTGACCAACTACTTTGCGTTGATCAAGCACTGTCTCGGTCGGTCTCGTACTCGCCGCTGGGCTGGCTGGCATCGGAAGCTGTGACGGTGCATTAGCGGTCTGCGCAAGTTGCGTTTCCGCCTGTCGCTCACGCCAGATGAAAAGGCCAGCCAAACCAAGCGCGACAAGCAGTCCGGCAGCAAGTGGCAGCAGCTTCAAAGCGGTGGTAGTACGGGCTGCCGCGCGAGCAGGGTGAACACCTACTTCTGACAGTGGCAAACGCTTTTTCAACTCCTGCCAGCCAGCCTCGATCTGCTTATTACTAGGAGCCGCTTCGTCAGCTTGTAGCGGCGTGAAAAAATCGCTCGCATCTTTGAAGGCGCGCAAGCATTCAAGACAGACAAACAAATGTTGCTGCACGCTGGCCAACCGAGCCGGTGACAATAGACCCTGTTGCAACTCGATCAAATCAGCGTCGCTAAGGTGTTCCCCGTCGGGTTTATCAAATTGATGATGAATAACGTTCATATAAATTCCCCTTGTTAACTCGGCCTGTCGCTGGCTGAACTCCCTTGCTGAATCTCCGCGCCCCGGATACTCAATGGATACTCAAAATTCAAACTCGTCTAAATCTTTGCTTAATTGCTTGCGTAGCAATTCTCTGGCTTGGTTAAGGTGCGATTTGACAGTATTGGTGGAAATGCCCATTACTTGCGCGATCTGGTGATATTGCAGTTCGCCATCAATGCGCAACTCAAGGCAACGACGCGCCCGTTCGGGTAATTGCTGAATGGCTTCCCGTATCTGCTGCATATGTTCTTTCTCAAGCAACGACTCTAGGGGAGTATGGACTGAATCACTGAGTCGTGCCGCTGGGGACAAGCGCTCGTCGAACTCGTCTGTGCTTAAGTGGTCAAAGGGGAGATTTTGACCTGTTCGCTTCAGTGCATGTTCTTTCTGTCGTCGGTTATAAAGTGTGCGGCGGGCAATCTGATACAACCAGACGGTGAACTGATCCTCCTGCCGCAACTGATTCAAGCTTGTATAGACTGAAAAAAACGTCTCCTGGGTGAGTTCTTGGGCCTCTTCAGCAGATTTTTTTCGCCGGAAGAAAGAATAGACCTGGGCATAGCAGTGGCGATAGAGCAACTCGAAATTTCGCTCTACGTCCCGCCCTTGTTTAAGTGCCCGTATTATCTCTACCAAAGCCTGGGATGGATTCACGGCGGGGGATTATAGATAGCCTAGGCCAAAGAGGCTACTGCCCCCAGCATTTCTCCGCTTTTTTGCAGGGCAAATTTTTTCCTGAATTTTTTGCCTTGGCACTCACCCTTCAAACAGTTTTTTCAGTCTTATAGCAGCGTAATTGAAAATTCATTTTTTGCAGCGCACTGATAAACGAATTTGCGTCCACTTCAGCCATTGGGTGCAGTAGCGGCTGAAGTCCGGCGTTCACCGGAACCGGGTCGCGCTGTTTCGCGCAGCGTAGGGACTGAGCAACTGCAGCACCGCCGCAGTTGCTCAGCCCTGTTGGCTAGCGCAATAACATTTGCTGACAAACTCGTGATTGATGTGAAGCAGTGGTTTTTGAAAGAGTTTTGCTGGGTTGCAACAGCCAATTCCAATCCGGCGTTTCGGCCAGCCTGCCACAGCCTGTTGTTCAGCCATTGAGTTGACCGAAACAACGCGCATTGGTCAGTCCACAATGTGCTTAGGCGTCGTAGCGTGATCAACCGCTCACGTAAGCGGTTGATCACGCTACGACGTTTTTTATTTTGTCGGCACTTAGCCAACCTCGGCAGCTCAGCACGCCTTTCCCGAAAGCGGCAACTTGCAGTAGACTCTCCAACGCTTGATAAGCTGCAACGTAATCTCACTCTAACTGCAATATAATTGTGCGACGAGGACCTGCTTGTGATGTTACAAGTCTGCCATATTAAATGAACAACTCTACCTATGATTAAGACACTAGAATGGACTGAAACTGGCGTCGTGATGATTGACCAGCGACGCTTGCCGACCGAAGAACTATACCCACTTTTCCGCACCTATGAGGAGGTCGCCTGGGCGATCAAAGAGATGGTTGTGCGCGGTGCCCCTGCCATCGGTGTCGCCGCTGCGATGGGCGTCGCGCTTGGCGCTCGTGATACTCACACCGAAGACCCACAGGAATTCAAACAGGCTTTTAACCACATCTGTGACGTGCTTGCTGCAACACGCCCAACCGCCGTCAATCTCTTCTGGGCTATCGAGCGGATGCGCAACCTTTACATCAAGCTGAAAAATGAAGGCGTTTCGTTAAACGCGATTCGCGCGCGCTTGATTGAAGAGGCAAATCGCATGCACGACGAAGATGTGGCCGCCAATCAGGCCATGGGCCGACACGGCGCAGAATTGATCTCTGACGGCGCAACCATCTTGACCCATTGCAACGCTGGCGCGCTGGCTACAGCGGGCTACGGCACGGCACTCGGTGTCATCCGCGCCGCCGTCGAAGCGGGCAAGCGTGTGGCGGTCTATGCTGACGAAACGCGCCCGTTCCTACAAGGCGCGCGCTTGACCGCCTGGGAATTGCACAAAGACAACATCCCGGTCACGTTGATTACTGACAATATGGCTGGTCACTTCATGAAAGCGCGTCAGATTGATTGCATCATCGTCGGTGCCGACCGCATCGCAGCCAATGGCGATGTCGCCAACAAGATCGGCACTTACTCCGTCGCCGTACTGGCCAAAGAAAACAACCTGCCTTTTTATGTCGCTGCACCAATTTCCACCCTCGACTTAAGCATCCCCGACGGCGAGCACATCCCCATTGAGGAGCGCGCCTCGCTCGAAGTCACGCACGTCAAAGATGTCCAACTCGCGCCGGAAGGCGTGCAGATTGCCAACCCGGCTTTCGACGTGACCCCCAATCGCTACGTCGCCGCTATCATCACCGAACGCGGCGTCGCGCGCTCACCATATCAGGAAAGCTTACAACGCCTGGCCGCGGGCGCTTAAGAGGAGAAAACCTGATCATGAGATCAAACACACGCGTCGGCGTGTACGTGGATGTCGCCAATATCAATCGTAATGGCGGCTACGGCATGGGCTACGAAATCCTGCGCGAATTTGCCTGTCGTGACGGGGCCGAGGCGATGCGGCTCAACGCCTACGTCAGCTACGATGCTGACAAGGCGCGCCGCGACACTTACTATCGCAACCGCACCAACAGCTTCTATTCGGTGCTGCGCGACTTCGGCTACAAGGTGATTCAGAAGGAGGTCAAATGGTTTGAGGACGAAGACGGCAACCGCGTGGCCAAGGCTAATGCCGATCTAGACCTCGCCGTTGACGCTTTGCTGCAATCCGCCAACCTCGACCGCGTCCTGCTGGTGACGGGCGATGGCGATTTTGTGCAAGTCGTGCGCGCCTTGCAGAACAAAGGTTGCCGCGTCGAAGTCGCCGCCTTCGACAACGTCTCGCATGAACTGCGTCGCGAAGCTGATATGTTCCTGTCCGGCTATCTGATTCCCAACCTGCTGCCGATTGATAACGAAAATGGGGAGGCCAATGAATGGGGTGAACTCGGCCACCGAGTGCGCGGCATCTGCTATTACCACAAGAACGACTTCGGCTTTTTCCGTTACCTCAAACACATTGATGAAAACCTCTGGATGACCGACGCCAAACATCCTGATTCACCCTACGGCACGGCTTGGTTCCACGACACCAACTTGCCGCAGGGGGCCAGCTCGATGGAATTGCCCAGCCGCCGATTTATTTTTGAATTCAAGTTGGTGCGCGCGGAGAATGACAAAGGCTTTCGCGCGGCGGATATTGATTTGGTGGCGGAGTTGTGACCTGGGTACGCACGCTTCCAACGTGCTGTGTGTGGTGTTGGATACCTTGACCAGGATGTACGCTGCTCGAAGTCAGCACGCCGGAAGCGTGCGTACCCAGACTGTCTGTTTACTATGCCAATGCAAAGCCGCCATGTGCCGATGAGCATGGAAGAATATGAACTGTTGCCCTTTGAGCCAGGCTGGAAATGCGAGTATTACGACGGCCAGGCGCATTTCACGCCGCGTGATCATCCGATTATTACAACGCTGAGAGTTGCGCCGTGCCCTATCAATGCGCCTTGCCTCTTGCGACCCGCGCAAAGCGCCGACGCCGACAAGTTGATCGAAGCCTACGTCGCCGCTTTCGGCGCGACTATCGAGTATTGCGATTACACCGACGCTAAGTTGGAGCAAGCCGCACGTCGTACACTCAACGAACATTTCTCCGGCGAACGCGGCAACCCACTTGCAGCCTCTCGCGTTGCGCTTGACCCACAAGATGCCGAAAAGCTCATCGGCGCGGCCTTGCTCAACTTAGGACGAGACTGCGCACGACTGGATTTGCTTTTCGTCCATCCGACCTGGCACGGGCGGGGCATCGCTACTGCCCTCGTAGCCGAAGCCGTCAATCATCTACATCTTTACGGGGTGGCACGCTTGCTGAGTCGCTACCACATCGGCAACGACGCGAGCCGCCGTTGGCATCAGCGCTTCGGCTTCGTCGAAGAGCCGGATTTGCCACGGGCGCGGCTCTACTGTATCGCTGCTCGTCAAGATCTTTGGCGGCGCGAACGGCTGGGCGATTTGACGTCGGAAGAACACGCTCGCTTGCAGGCCGAACTGGACGGGTGGCAAGCGCAGGTGGACGAATTGGAACGCATTGCCGATGCGCAAGGCTACGAGGCGGTTTGCGCTCTCTATCGCTGGTAAGCGCGCTCCCTAGGTAGCCCAAGCACCGAGGGCCTTGCGTGTCTGGACGATTTGGCCGAGGTGATAAGCATTGTGATCTGCGACCAACAGAATTTCGCGTAGATAGGTGTGCCCCTGTCCGTGTGGAATTTCTGCTGTCAAATCCACTTTCACGTCCTGCACCAGCTTGGCGACTTCTTCGAGATCGGCGAAGAACGCCTTGACCGAAGCCGACCAAGCCTCATCTGTCAGTTGATCGGTTGCTTGCGGCCAGTAGCCTTCGGGAAAGGGCGGTGAAGTCCACGTGGCGTCGAGCGTGTAGCGTAGGATGTCTTCCTGCGCTAGCCGCATGTGCTCCAATTCTTCCCAAACTGAATGACCACCGGTTGCCGGTCGCACGTTGCGCAACGCTGGATTCAGATCAGCCAACGCTTGCTGTAGCGTCAGGTGCGCTTGCCCACCACGCAGCAAGTCAACGAGATTTTGACGTAAGATCGAATCGTTCATTTCCACTCCCGCAATTCAACGAATTTATTTACCAGCAAGTGTAACCACCATCGGCGAGCACGATACTACCGGTCATCAGGCTTGAGGCGTCTGAGGCGAGAAATAATACGACCGAGGCAATCTCTGGCGGCTGCCCGACGCGGTGCATCGGCGTCATCTCCAGCCAGGTGGCGAACCATTCGGGATTATCCATGCCGCGGCGCGTCATCGCCGTCTCGATGTAAGTCGGCGCAACTGCATTGACCCGCACACCACGCGCGGCCCATTCAGCCGCCAGCGATTTAGTCAGCAAGTGTACGGCTGCTTTCGAGGCATTGTAGTGGCTCTGCGGCTGCGGTTTGTTGGCGATGATGCCCGACATGGAGCCGACATTGATGATGCTGCCTTTGCCTGCTTGCAGCATGTGGCGGCCAAAGGCGCGGCAGCACCAGAAGACGCCATTGAGATTGATGTCTATCACCTTCAACCATTGCTCATCGGCCATCTCTTCGGCTGGGGTGTTGAAGGCAATACCGGCGTTACAAACCAATATATCAACGCGGCCATGTTGGCTGACTATTTGATCTGCGGCGGCTGTCACTTCTGACGGTTTAGTCACATCGAGCTGCAACACGTCAGCTTCGTAGCCAAGCTTTGCCAGCTCATTCTTACCAGCAGCGGCGACTTCTGGGTCTATTTCCGCAATCACGATTGTTGCGCCCGCTTCGGTCAGCGCGTGGGCGCAAGCGAGACCGATATTCCGACCGCCTCCGGTAATCACCGCCACGCGCTTTGAAAGATCATATTTTTCGAGATACATAACGAACCACCTTTCGATTTTGGATTTTAGATTTTGGATTCTGGAACCGTGTCATAAGCGAATAGTCAGACTGACGAGCAGTAGCAATCCAAAATCTAAAATCCCAAATCAGATTGCTTCGCCAGCAGAGTTGAACAAGTGACAGCCTCTACCATTGATCTGAACAGAGACACGATCGTGTATGCGCGCAGGGCTATCGCCACTGGTTGCGATAGTCAACATCTGGCCGTTTTCCAGTTGAACATAGAGATAAGTTTCGCTGCCGAGCCGCTCGGCCACTAACACTTGTCCTTGAAACTGCCCCTGCGGGTTTAACTCCAGATGCTCAGCCCGCATACCCAGCGTGACTGGCTCATCAGGCTTCAACCCGTTCGGTCTCGCTGGCACATTCAACTCGCCGATGCCCGGCAACGTAACAACAATACCGGCTTCGCTCAGCGCTTTCACGCGCACTGGCAACAAATTTATCTTGGGCGAGCCGATGAAGCTGGCGACAAATAGATTCTTCGGATGATGGTAAAGCTCCAGCGGTGCACCGACCTGTTCAATAACGCCATCTTTGAGCACGACGATCTTATCGGCCAGTGTCATAGCCTCGACCTGATCGTGCGTCACATAGATCATCGTCGTGTTTAAGCTTTCGTGCAGGCGCGCAAGCTCTAGGCGCATCTGGACGCGCAGACCCGCGTCCAGGTTGGAGAGCGGTTCGTCAAATAAAAAGACTTTTGGGTTGCGCACGATGGCGCGCCCAATAGCTACGCGCTGGCGCTGGCCGCCAGAAAGCTCCTTCGGCTTACGCGCAAGCAACGCTTCGAGTTGAAGTATGCTGGCGGCTTCAAGGACTTTCTTGTCGCGCTCGGCTTTGGGGACGCCCGCGAGCCGCAGACTGAAAGCCATGTTGTCGGCCACGGTCATGTGTGGATAGAGCGCGTAGCTTTGAAAAACCATTGCTAGCCCACGCTTATCGGGCGGCGCGTCGTTGACTCTTGCGCCGTCAATCAATAAATCACCCGCGGTGATTTCTTCAAGTCCCGCAATCAAGCGCAGCAGCGTTGATTTCCCGCAGCCCGATGGGCCAACGAACACCACGAAGCTGCGGTCTTCAATCTCAAGGTTGATACCTTTGATGACTTCCAAGTTGCCAAAGCTCTTGCGGATGTTGCTTAGCGTGACGGTTGCCATTGAATCTCCATTTACTTGACCGCGCCAAAAGTGAGACCGCGCACGAGCTGGCGCTGGCTCAGCCAACCAAAGATCAGAATTGGCGCGATGGCCAGCGTCGAGGCAGCAGAAAGCTTGGCCCAGAACAAACCTTCGGGTGCTGAAAAGGAGGCAATGAAAGCCGTCAGCGGCGCCGCCTCCGAAGTCGTCAGGTTCAGACTCCAAAAGGCTTCGTTCCAACACAGGATGATTGAAAGCAATGCGGTCGAAGCGACGCCGGGTAGGGCCAATGGCATCAGCAAGGAAAGCAATTCTTGCCTGGGCGTTGCGCCATCCATCCGACCGGCTTCGAGAATGTCTTTGGGGACTTCTTTGAAAAACGTGTAAAGCAGCCAGACGACAATCGGCAAGTTGATCAAGGCGTAAATGATGATCAGGCCGCTTCGCGTATCAATCAATCCAAAGTCCCGAAACAGAATATAAATCGGCACGAGCACACCCACCGGCGGCAGCATCTTGGTAGACAGCATCCACAGCAAGGTGTCGCGTGTGCGTTTGGTCGGGAAGAAGGCCATCGCATAAGCAGCGGGGATCGAGAGCAGCAGTGCCAGCAGCGTTGCGCCGCCTGAAATCAAAACGCTGTTGGTCGCGGACTTGAGGTAGTTGGCGCGCTGCTGCACCGCTGCGTAATTTTCCAGCGTCGGTTTGAACACAATCAGCGGTGGCGTCGTGACCGCATCAATCTCCGTCTTAAAGCTTGCGAGCAGCATCCAGGCAATGGGAAAGAACACAACTAGAGCGACGCTCCAAGCCAGCAGCGTGACGATTATCTTCTTATAAAGTACGCGCTTCATCCTGGATCAAGCCTCCAATGTTTTGGCTACTGTGCGAACTAGAAAAATGGCCACGATATTTGCCAGCACAATGGCAATCACCCCGCCCGCCGAGGCACTGCCCACATCGTATTCGAGCAGCGAGCGAATGTAGATCAAATAAGCCAGATTGGTGGTTGCCAAGCCCGGCCCGCCCGATGTGGTGACGAAGATTTCTGCGAAGACGGACAGAAAGAAGATCGTCTCGATCATAATCACCACACTGATCGCGCGGCGCAAATGTGGGAGGACGATAAAGAAGAACATCTGGATTGGCCCCGCGCCGTCCATCCGTGCGGCTTCGCGTTGTTCCTGATCTAGTGACTGGATTGCGGTGAGTAAGATCAAGAGCGCGAACGGCAGCCACTGCCACGACACAATGATGATGATAGAAGTCATCGGCCATGCGCCAAACCAGTCCACCGGCTTAAGTCCGACTGAGTGCATGAGAAAAGCAACCAGCCCGTTGACCGGATGCAGGAGCATGTTTTTCCAAACGAGTGCGCTCACCGTCGGCATTACGAAGAAAGGCGCGATGATCAGTAGTCGGGCAACTCCGCGACCGAAAAATTCCTGATCGAAGAGCACTGCTAGCAGCGTTCCCAACACTACTGTGACCGCCAGCACCGAACCGACCAGAATCAGCGTGTTTAGCATGGCTGTCCACAGCGCCGAGTCAGTCAGCAGCGATTTGTAGTTGGAAAAACCGGCGAAGCCAGTTGTAAGAGGATTGAGCAGGTTGTAGCGCTGAAACGAAAACCACAGGGTCATCGCCAGCGGTACAATCATCCAGAGAAACAGGACGATGAGAGCCGGTGATAATAGTGGCATTCTGATTTTGGATTTTGGATTTTGGATTTTGGATTGCGGAAGTGGTTGCCGGAGCGTATTCATTGATTTAGCTCATTCTGATTTTGGATTGCAGGCACTGAGTATCTCACTCGGCTCCTCAATCTAAATCCAAAATCTATTTGTGGTACTGGTTGCCGCGCAGCGTTTTTATTGAAGCAACGGTCATGGCTACGATTTCGTTAGTCTCCGCCATCAAGCTCGATAACTTAGCTTCAGAAACAATCTCGGATTCGATAAGTAACTCCATCCAGTACAGAGACTCGTCTGCTTCTTCTTCAACAATCGCCAGTTTGTGAATCACATCAGCCTGAGATTTTCCACGACACGCCGCGCGGTAATTTGCACCAACCGATGTAGCCGACCGAAGCAATTGCTTGCCAATCACCGCGGCAGTTTGTCCTTTGGGCAAAACCTCAACAAGCTTGATCACTCTTAGCGCCAGCTTCTTCGTCCTATTCTTGAAATCCTGCTCATTCATAGCGCTCCCCAATCCAAAATCCAAAATCTAAAATCCAAAATCTATTTGATATAGCCAGCTTGCTTCATCGTTCGTTCAGTCGCACGTTGCGCTGTCTCAAGCGCCTGCTCAACCGACATCTGACCTGACAACGCAGCCGCTAGCGATTGACCGACTTGTGTTCCGATGCCTTGGAATTCTGGAATCGTGACGAACTGCACCCCTGTGTACGGCACCGGCTCTGCTGTCGGATGGGCAGGGTCGGTAGCCAGGATGGCTTTCAGCACGAAATCGGCGAACGGGGCTGCTTTCTTGTATTCGCTATTCTCGTAGGTTGATTTGCGTGTGCCGGGCGGAACAACTGTCCAGCCTTCCTTCTCGCCTACCAACTTCACATACTCTTTGGAAGTCGCCCATTTTAGAAACTGCTTGGCGGCATCTGCGCGCTTAGAAGATTTTGGAATCGCCAAGCCCCACGACCAAGCCCAGCCTGCGCCATTGGGAACTTTGGCAATCGGCGCACTGGTAAAGCCGGTTTTGTCATAAACCTTGCTCTGGCTTTTGTCATAGATGTATCCGGCAGCCGAGGTGGCATCTATCCACATCGCACAGTTGCCGTTAGCAAACAGAGCGCGGTTTTCGTTATGCCCATTCGAGCTTGCGCCGGGCGGGCCATATTTCTTTAAGAGGTCGGTGTAAAAGCCGACTGCCTCTTTCCAAGCTGGCGAGGTCAATTGCGGATTCCAATTCATATCAAACCAGCGACCGCCAAAAGTGTTGACCATCGTTGTGACAAAAGCCATGTTTTCGCCCCAACCCGGTTTGCCGCGCAGGCAAGCGCCATAAACTTTCTGTTCCGGGTTGTGCAGCTTCGCGGCAAATTCTTTGACCTGGTCGTAGGTGGGATGTTCAGGCATGGTGAGGCCTGCGCCTTTGAACAAGTCCGTGCGATAAAAAGTGAAAGAGCTTTCCGCGTAAAACGGCACAGCGTACAGCTTACCGTCATAAGACAAGCCATTGCGCACCGGCTCCAACAGATCGCCGTAGTCATAGTCTGCGCCCAAATCGTCCACGGCCAACAGTCTGCCTTGCTTGCCCCAGATCGGAGTTTCATAAGCGCCGATGGTAATAACGTCGAACTGCCCGCTGCCCGTCGTAATATCCGTCGTGACACGCTGACGCAGGACGTTTTCTTCCAGTACTACCCACTCCAGCGGAATGCCAGCCTGCTCTTCAAACTGCTTCGAGAGTCGCTGCATGACAATCATGTCTGCGTTATTCACCGTAGCTATGGTCAGCTTCCTGGCCTGCTCTGTCTTGCAGCTAGCGAGCAACGCGAAAGCTGTGAACACAGCGGCCAGTCTCAACTTGGTCATGACTCATCTCCTCCACAAAGGCCGGGAAATCGGATTTTTCTGCTTGCAATGACGCTTAACGATGGCTCTGTCAAAAGCGGCGACAGTTTCTTAGCAAATCGTGACCTCTTTTTCAACAAAGCCAAGCTGTTACACTGCCGCGCCGCCAACATGGCTCTTTCGCTGGCCCGCTTGCCTATGGATAATGAGGCCACGCATTCAACAGAGCAATGAGGAAATGAATGACCAATCAGACAGATGTCTTGATCATCGGCGGCGGTCATAACGGCCTAGTCACCGCTGGCTACCTGGCGCGCGCCGGATTGAGAGTCACCGTGCTAGAACGCCGCCACGTCGTTGGTGGCGCAAGTGTAACCGAAGAACCGTGGCCCGGCTTCAAAGTCTCGACGCTCTCCTATCTCTGCTCGCTGCTGCAACCACGCATTATCAGCGAGTTGGAATTGCACAAGCACGGCTATCACATCTACCCCAAAGATCCGTCATTCTTCACTGCCTATCAGGATGGGCGGCATCTCTTTTTTTGGCAGAACATGGCGCAGACTGTGGCCGAGATTGCGAAGTTTTCCCGGCACGATGCTGAGGTCTATCCGCAATACGAAAACGAATTGGAGCAACTGGCCGAGTGGGTCGAGTCGTTACTGCTCGACACGCCGCCGAACATTGTGCGGCGCAAGCTCAGCGACTTGCTACAAATGGGCAAGCTTGGTTTGAACACCTTGAAGCTAGGTGATGCGGGGTTGGTGCGGTTGGTCAAGATCATGACGCAGAGCGCGAAGGATTTTTTGCAGGAGCGCTTCGAGTCGCCGCAGATCAAGACGACGCTGGCCACTGACGGAGTGATTGGCACGAATGGCGGGCCTTCGACACCAGGCACGGCCTACATTCTCCTACATCACGTGATGGGCGGCGCAGCAGGGCAGCGCGGCCTGTGGGGCTTTGTGCGTGGCGGAATGGGCGGAATCAGCTTGGCGCTCGCAGCTTCGGCGCAGGCCAAAGGCGCGACGATTCGCACTAATGCCAGCGTCGAACGTATTTTGATCAGAGACGACAAGGCCTACGGTGTAGTGTTGGCGAATGGCGAAGAGATAACAGCAAAGCTGGTCGTTTCTAACGCCGAGCCGAAGCGCACCTTTTTGCAGATGATTGATGCGGAACAACTCGAACCGGAGTTTCGCCACAGCATCGAAAGCTTTCGTTGCGAAGGTGCTGTCGTGAAGATCAATCTGGCACTCGACGGGCTGCCCAACTTCACCGCCTACCCAAACAAGTCGGATAAAGAGATCAACCTGCCGCACAAGACGACGATGCACGTCTGCCCTTCGATGGAGTATGTTGATCGCGCGTGGGACGATGCGCTGCAAGGTTATCCGTCGAAGCATCCAATGTTGGAATGCACGATCCCGACGGCGTATGACAACATACTCGCGCCGCCTGGCAAGCACGTGATGAACATCTTTGCGCAATACGCGCCATACAGCTTGAAAGAGGGCGCCTGGACGCAGCAGTTGAAGGATGAGTTCGCCGACCGTTGTCTGGATGCGTTGTCTGAGTATGCCCCGAACATCAAAAACATCATCCTGCATCGTCAAGTAATCTCGCCGCTCGATATGGAGCGAGAGTACGGCTTGACGGGCGGCAACATCTTTCACGGCGAGATGAATCTGGATCAGTTGTTTTTCTTGCGCCCGACGGCGGGGTGGGCCAACTATCGCACGCCTATTCGGAATCTTTACCTGTGCGGTTCCGGCACGCACCCAGGCGGCGGCGTAATGGGCGCGCCAGGCTTCAATGCGGCGCGCGAGATTTTGAAGGATTTGAAGAAGTAAGTGATAGACAGTAGTCAGTAGATAGCAGGTTCCTACTGACTACTGTCTACCATCTACTTTCCTAACAATGAAAACAATTATTCTGTTGCTTCTCTCAAATGTCTTTATGACTTTTGCCTGGTATGGGCATTTACGTTTCAAAGGCACGACAATGTTGAAGGCGATTGCAATAAGCTGGCTGATTGCCTTGCCAGAATATTGCTTTCAAGTGCCGGCCAATCGGCTCGGCTATTTACACTTCACTGGCGCGCAGTTGAAGATGATTCAGGAAGTCATCACGCTCACAGTCTTCTGCGTCTTTTCGGTGCTCTATTTGAAAGAGCCGTTGAAGTGGAATTACCTGGTCGGCTTCGCAATGATCGTGGGCGCGGTCTTTTTTGTCTTCAAAAAATGGTAGCCAGTTTGGAAGGAGATTCTTTATGGATGCAGCGACTATCGGCTTCGTAATTCTGGCAGTCATCGTACTGCTCATCGTTGCGCGCGGCGTCTATCGCGTGCTGCTGGGCGAGTCAATGACTGCGGCCTTGATTGACCGCGACAACAAAGCGGCGGCGATTGCGTTGGGCGGTTTCTTGCTGGGTGTAATCCAAGTCATCATCCCAGTCTTGAGCGGGCCGAGCCATAGCTTTTGGAGCGACGTGACGAGCGTCGCAGCCTATGGCATCGGCGGCATCGTGGCGATGAGCCTTACGGCGCTGATCTTCGAGCGTTACAGCAAATTGACGGGCGTGGAGCTGCACAACCAAATCTGCGCGGGCAACGTGGCAGCGGGCATTTGCGCGGCGGGCGTATACTTTGCCGCGAGCGTGATTGTAGCGGGTGTGCTCAGCGGTGACGGCGGCTCGTTCGGGCCGACGATAGTTTTCTGGTTGGCAGGTACGGCAGCGCTGATCGGGTTGACACATCTGTTCCGGCAGTTGACGGCTTACAACGATGCGGAACTGCTCAGCAGCGGCAATGTCGCGGCGGCCTGTGGTTATGCGGGGTTGGTGATTGCGATTGGGATGATGGTGGGTTATGCGGTGTCGGGCACGTTCACCGATTATGCCAGCGCGTTTCGGCAATTCGGTTTGATGCTATTGCTCGTGCTGGTGCTCTATCCCGTGCGGCAAATCATCGTGCAGATGTTGTTTTTGGGCGGCGGCTTCAGCTTCCGCAACGGGCGGCTCGATCACGAGATTGCCAAGGATGGCAATGTGGGTGCGGGCGTGTTGGAAGCGGTCGGCTATTTTGCGGCGGCTTTAGTTGTGACAAGGATTTTTTGAATTTGAGAATTGAGACATTGGTTCTTCAGAGCGTTGTTCCTTCGAAGGAGATTGGTATGCTTGTAGCCTAAAACGAATTGTAGAAAGAGGTAATGCAATATGTTCGCACGATTTGGCCCTAACGCCCGTCAGGTTGAGGCATTTCTGAAAGCAATTCAAGAAGCGACAAAAGAGGAAATCACTAGAATCGGCACGGTATCGCCGAATTTCAAAAATTCCGAATTCCGAGAAGTGATTGATAGATGTAAACCTCTATGGCCAGACAGATATGCTGCCTGTCAGGCTGCTATTGAAGATTCCAAACAAGCACTAGGTAATAATAGGACAGAAATACAAGAGCAATTTGTCACCACTGTGGCCGCGATGTTGACGGTCTCAGATCGTTTGTCACTACACGACTCTCTTGTACTCACTTCTCCTATCGAATTCGCTCTTCGGAGATTTAATCGCTACGCTTGTTATAATCCAGAGGACTTTGCAATTGAGAGGTTTTGTAGTGAGTTGTCAAAAATCGAAGGGCATGAAGTTTATGTAGTCGAACGCCCAGACGACAGAGGCAGAAACGGCGACGGCCTAATTGACGCAATCATCAGTCGTGGCGGCAAAAAGTTTGCGCTTGAACACACCGCTCTATACATCTACGAAGACCAAAAAAAGCAAGATGAACTTTTTGATCGTCATGTCAGGCAGCTAGGTATAGCAGAAGAGGTAGAAACTAATTATCCTGGCTACTGGGTGAGGGTAATTTTCCCGTTGGAAGTTTTTGATACCTCCAAATTCAAGTTTAATTATGGAACGGTCTTTCCACTTCTCAAGAAATCTATTTTGGAGGAAGTGGGGAAGGTCAAAGCAAGTCCCAACTGCAGTCAATTCCAACGATTCAATTTTGTAGGTATTCCCTTTCCAGTATGGATAGCTCGCACACCATTCGCCACAATTTACTGGATTGAACAAGGGAGACCAATTAGCCGGGCAGACCTCCCCATATGCCTTGATGAAATTTTGGCCAAAGCAATAAAAGGCAATCTGCAGAAACTCAGAGATGCCAAACAGAAGGGTGAGAATAGGCTACTGCTTTTGGAAGCGAAAACAGAACTGGAAATAACCCTACTCCAATTTGTTGAGTCGTTTGGCCGAGTCGCAGTCCATCTCAAAACCGAGTTGCGTGACATTGATGAGGTGTTTCTTTCCAACTCTATCTCGGCATTGCCGGTGAAAATGGGTTCCCGTTGTTATCCAGATCTGCCTGAGTTCAATGAATATAAGGATAAATGGCTTGCTCTGAACCCGTGATTCTCATTTCGAAAGATTGGCATATGAGTACACTCCTCAACTTCATAATATCTGCGCTATTGCTGTACTTGGCTGGCTCAGGCATGCAGACCACGGCCGCGCAAAAGGCGCAATCCACTCAACCGCCGATCTATGAAACGCGCGCCAACCATGACCCCGAAGGCACCGGCAAGTTTTATCTGGGCCGCGAAATCGCGCACGTGATGGGCTACGCGGGTGCAAGCTGGCTCGAACGGCCAGGGCGCGTCGAAGAAGAGCAGCCCGACAAAGTCGTCGCCGAAATGAAGCTCAAGCCGACCGATGTCGTGGCTGATGTCGGCGCGGGCACGGGTTACTTTTCTTTTCGCATCAGCCGCGTTGTCACGCAGGGCAAAGTCTACGCGGTGGACATTCAGCCTGAAATGCTGAACGTCATTGAGGAGCGCAAGCAGAAGCTGAAGGCTGAGAATGTCGTTGGCGTGCGCAGCACCGAAAAAGACGTGAAGCTGCCAGACAATTCGGTAGACGTTGTGCTGATGGTGGATGTCTATCACGAGTTCGAGTTTCCCTACGAGATGATGCAGAGCATCAAACGCGCCTTGAAACCCGGCGGGCGCATCGTCCAGATCGAATATCGCGGCGAAGACCCGGAAGTCCAGATCAAACGTACACACAAGATGACGGTCAATCGGGCGCGCAAGGAGATGGAGTTTGTCGGATTTGTTTGGAAGGAGACGAAGAGCTTCTTGCCGCAACAGCATTTCCTGGTTTTTGAGAAACCTGCCAAGTAGTGCAAGCCAATTCATTTCAATCGGAACCTGTTTTGAGCTACGGCGAATTCGCGCGGCAGCTTTATGCTACGGGTATTCTCTCTGATCCGTGGCTCAATGGCCGCGAGCGGTTTCGCTTGTCCGGCGTGCTGCTTGCTCCGCAGCAGTTGCAGGCGCTTTACACTGTCGCCGAACGTGTCACGCACATCTATCACGAACTCGCAGAGATTGTTTTAGCTCAGCCCGAATTGCTGGATGAATTCTTTGGTCTGACGCCTTTTCAAAAGGCGATGTGGCTGGCCAGCGAGGGCCGCTGGCACGGCATCGCGCGTGTTGATCTGTTTGTTTGCACGGATGGCCGCATCCGCGCGTGCGAATTGAATTCCGATACGCCGTCTGGTGAAGCCGAAACCGTGCTGCTCAATCAACTGCTGCACCCTTACCATCCGAACACCGAAGACCCGAACAAAGCATTTGACGAACGCTTCTGGCAAATGCTGCAAGTCTCGCATCAAGCCACTGTCTCCCGCTCTCCCGTTCCCCTGCTCTCCCGCTCTCTACAACGCGCGGCGATCATCTATCCCACGGATATGCCAGAAGACTTGAGTATGATCGCGCTTTACCGGCAATGGCTCGAAACGCGTGGTTGCGAAGTCGTGCTCGGTTCGCCGTATAACCTGGGCTTGGATGCGCAGCGGCGCGTGACGGTGTTGGGCAAGCCAGTCGAACTTATCATTCGCCACTACAAGACCGATTGGTGGGGTGAGCGCGAGTTGATCTGGGAAAACCAGACGCCCTATCCCGATCCTGATCCGTTGGAGCGCGAGTTGTTGTTGCTGCTCGAAGCTGAAAACGAGGGGCATGTGACGGTGGTCAACCCTTTTGGCGCCGTGGTGACACAGAACAAGTTGGCGATGGCGTTGATGTGGGAGCGACAGGAATTGTTTTCAGCGCAAGCGCGCGAATGGATCGTCGAACACATCCCGGAGACGCGCCGCCTGGCAGTGTTGGACGCGGAGCACTTGCCGCGCGAAGAGTGGGTGTTGAAGTCAGATTACGGTTGCGAAGGCGATTCAGTGGTAATTGGCGCGTTTACCAAACCGAGCGATTGGCGCTTGGTGTTCGCCACGACGATTAAAAAACATTGGGTAGCGCAACGCTTCTTTGAAGTCGCGCCTGTTGTCGAAGCTGAAAACAAATTGTTGCCGAATTATGGGGTCTATTTGTTGGGCGGGCGCGCAGCCGGATTATTTACGCGCTTGTCTCAACAAGCGACCGATTACACTTCAGTGACCGCGCCGACGTTTGTCGTTACGGCTGACTAGCCTATTTTGACTTAGGGCACGCGCCGGTTAAGATAGTGGCCATCTCATCGGCAGATAAAACTTAACAACACAGTCCCGATGGACGCCCACTTGGGTCGGGCGCAAAAGTTTAATCGTACCCCCGATTGATGCCTTAAATTCCCGCATGGCTTCATCATTTTCCGATCTTCTTTGGAGTTAAGCAGTATGCAATGGCGAGCGATTTCTAGCAGTGTGTTCTTGGTCTGTATATTGGTGGCCGCGCAATGGGAGTGGTTGCCGGGCACTAGCTCTGTAGCTGCTAATCCGCGTGAATTGAAGCTGGCTATCAGGTACGACACGATCACCGGCACGCTGGAAGGCTATGTGAAAGACGCCGCCGAAATAGGTATCCCGCTGGCAACAGTAACGGCCACGAACGAAGAGACCGGCAACCCTCGCAGCACGAAGACGGATAACCAAGGTTACTACTCGTTCAGGCTTTTGCCGATGGGCATTTATAAAGTCGAGGCTTCCAAAGATGGCTTCGTGGCAAAGGCGGATGCAAGCAATCTGATTAAGGTGCTGCTCAACACGAAGATATTAAAGGCGCCGCCGATTATTTTAGTATCGGCGACTGCTCCGCAACCACCAACACCACTGCCGCCTGTTGTTGTCCAGAGCGATACAGTCACGACCGGCCAACTTGCTAATCAATTCGATGCAACGCGCCGGTCGAATGCCGACGAAAGCCAGCTACTCGGTTTGCCGCTGGCCGATAGCCGCACCTTCGACGTGCTAGCCACGTTGGCTGCCGGTGTGGCCCCGCCGCCACAAGTCAAAGGCGTCGCTGGCCCAGGCATCGGCGCTGGCATCGGCACGGCGGGACAATTTGCAGTGAACGGGCAGCGCGCACGCTCCAACAACTTCACTGTAGATGGTTCAGACAACAACGACGAAGACGTAGGCGTGCGGCGTCAAGGTTTTGCTGCGCTGGTGCCGCAGAGCGTTGAGAGCGTCAAAGAGATTCAAATCGTCACGCACTTGTGGGATGCCGAGGCCGGGCGCAGCAGCGGTTCGCAGGTCAATGCCGTCTCGCGTTCGGGCGCGAACCAGGTGCACGGGACGCTATACGATTTCTTCAATCACGACGCGCTCAATGCGCGCAATTTCTTCGATTACACGTCAGACAAGGCGCAGAGGTATCCTTTGACGGCGACGGCGATCAGCCGATTCCAGAATGGCCAACCGGCCAGCACGCGCCAGTTGCCTGTCGTGGTGCGCGGCGCAGGGCAAATCGTCCAGCCCAACCCGTCACAGGACAGAGATCAATTTCAACGCAATCAGGGCGGCGGAGTGATTGGCTTCCCGTTACGCAAAGACAAGACTTTCTTCTTCGGTTCTTTTGAGCGGCAAGACGTGAAGGCGCGACAGGAGCAGCATTTTTCTGTGCCGACGGTGGCGCAGCGCGGGTTTCTGAACTTCGGCGCATCGGGTTATAACATTAGCGGGCAAGACCCGCGCGATTGTTGCTTTCCGACTTCGATTGTAGGCGATGCGGTCTTCTCGCTCTTTCCTTTCCCGAACAATCCAATCGGGCCGTATGGCGCAAACACCTACACGCAAGTGCTGCCTGCCGATGGTTCGGCCACTATCTTTTCGGGCAAGGTGGATCACAGCTTCAAGACCTGGGGCCACGATCACATACTGACGGCGCGCTACAACTTCACGAATGACGAACGCATTGTGCCTTCGGTTGGTGGCGCGCTTTTTTCAAGCCTGATTCCGCGCGTGGGCACACAGAATCTTTCGCTCTTCCTCAACTCGCAGCTTTCCGACAAGCTAGCGAATCAACTGCGCGGGAGCTACGGACGCACGCGGCTGCGGTTTGATGAGAAGCGAGACGCCTATCTGTCACCCTCGACCTTCACGCCGAAGGAACCGTTTCTGCTCAATACCGGCTTACTGACCAATCAAAGCACACCACCGACTCAACCCGGGCAGCAACCGTTGGCTTATGTGGACTACATTCGTAGCAGTCGCACGGTTGACGAACAATTGGGTACGATTGGCCAATTGATTGTTGCGCCCTACAGCCCGTTGGGGCTGGACGTTTACCTCTTCCCGCAGGGACGCGCAAACAACACCATTCAGATGGCTGATGCCTTGACGCAGTTCAGCGGCGATCACACGTTCAAGTACGGCTTCGACGTGCGCCGCACACAGCTCAACAGCTTTCTCAATCGCAACTATCGCCCGCAAGTCGTTTTTGGCGGCACGCCAGATTTGACCAACTCGCCTTTCGTGCAGGAGTTCTCCTCAAGGATACCGTTTCAAAATCCCAGCCAATTTGGCCCGACGCCCGGCTTTTTCAGCGGCACTGATCTGGCCGCGCTCGGTATCCCGACCAGCATCTCGCAGGCGTTGGCGCTCAACACGCCTGATTCAACGATTGGCTTGCGCTTCTGGCAATTGAACTTTTTCTTCAACGATAACTGGCGCGCGCGACGTGGGCTGACGCTTGATTACGGGTTGCGGTACGAACTCAACACCGTGCCTAAAGAAGTCAATCAGCGCATCGAAAAAACTTTCGCGCTCGATCAACTGCCCGCGAATGATCCGAACCTGCGCATCGCTGCGCCCTTCACCAACGCGCAAACGATCTATGATCCCCAACGGCTCCTCGGCTCGCTCAACACTACGCTGGCTGCCTATCGCCGCATCCTGGGCGGGCGCGAAAGCATCTACGAAACTGACCGCAACAACTTTGGCCCGCATTTCAGCCTAGCCTGGGACCCGTTCGCCGACAGCAAGACGCAGGCGGGCAAGACCGCTGTGCGCGCGGGCTTCGGCATCTACTACGACCTGAACCTGGGCAGCGTCGTAAGCCAGTCGCGCAATGTCTTTCCTACTTTCATTCCGCTCAACATTGACGCGAACACCTTCTTTTACGCCCGCGATGCCTTCTCTGTATTCAACCAGCCGTACGGCATCTTCAATCCGCGCTTTGTGCCGGTGGATGTGGTCAGCGGCAATCGCTTCACGCATTATGGTTTGGTCGCGCCGCAACAGTTGAATGCGATCCAGCTTCCGAGCGGAGTCTTGCAACAATTGTTAGGGCTGCTGTTCGATCCAAGCATTGGTGGTGGGCGGCCTTCGGGCGGCGGGCTGGCTTTTACTTTGCCTGACCAACATCTGCGCACGCCTTACACGCTGCAATACAATCTGCAAATCGAGCGCGAGTTGTCCAAAGACTTGCTCGCTAATCTGGCTTACGTCGGTAGCAAGGGCGTCAAGCTGACGCGCTTTCGCACGCCGAACGGTGGCGCGAATGCGATTCCGATTCCGATTGATCCGTTAGGTTTAATTTTCGATCAAGCCGTTCCCACGATTCCGGCGATTGCCTTGCCACCGCTCGGCAATCCGAGTTCTTCGCGCCCGACACGTCCCATTGCCGAACTCGGCGCGTTCACGCTCTTCGATTCGTCGGCAGCCTCGAACTATCATTCCTTGCAAGCGAGTGTGACCAAGCGTTATTCAAGAGGCCATCAATTCACCGCTGCCTACACGCTGTCGCACGCGATTGATGATGTGTCGGATGTTTTCGATGTGGCAGGTGCGTTTGTGCTGCCGCAAGACGACCGCAACTTGCGTGCAGAACGTGCGGACGCCAACTTCGATGTGCGCCACCGTTTCGTGTGGAGTGCGGTGTCCAACGTGCCTTTGCTGGGCCGCTTCAACAACAAGAAAGGCGCGGCAGGTTTTCTGTTGGGTAATTGGCAGTTCGCATCGCTCACAACTTATCAAACCGGGCAGCCGTTCACGGTCAATACGAGTTATGACATTAACCTGGATGGCAACCTGACCGATCGCCTGAACACGTTGAATGGTTTGCAGATTCTCGACGAGCGACAACGTCGCCTGGCACTGACGGGTACGGCGACGAGTTTGCTGGCGCCGCTCGGACGAAACGGCAGCGTCGGGCGCAATACGTTTCGTGCGGCAGGTGTGGCCAAGACCGATCTGGCCGTCTTCAAAAATATCAAGTTCCGCAACGAACAGTCGCTGCTGTTCCGCGTCGAAGTTTTCAATCTCTGGAACCGCACACACTTTGCGATTCCCGTGCGTGTGCTGGAAGCGCCCAGCTTCGGTAGCTCGGTGGACACATTGTTCAATCCGCGGCAGATACAGTTTGCCTTGAAGTATGTTTTTTGAACCACGCAGATGATCTCGTTGAGTTGGAAACAAGTCAGCGCGCGGCGCATGACGCAACACCGGCTGCTCGAACGGCTCGGCACTTTCCTGCGCGCGGGAATCGAATTGAATTATGCGTGAGGCTGAGTTACAAACGTCCCGCAGATTAATTTCAAAAAGCAATCAAACAGTCTTCTAAACATAAGGAGTCAAACCCGCAATGAGTGTTATCGAAAGTGTAACCGCTCGTGAGATTCTGGATTCGCGCGGCAATCCAACGCTCGAAGCCGAAGTTTTGTTGGACAGCGGCGAGTTGGGCCGCGCGGCAGTCCCGTCCGGCGCATCCACCGGTGAGAATGAAGCAGTCGAACTGCGCGATGGTGACAAGACGCGCTACCTGGGCAAGGGCGTGCGCCTCGCGGTTGAACACGTCAACAAGGCGATTGCCAATGTAGTCATCGGCCTGGATGCTTTCGACCAAGTCTTGATTGACCAGACGATGATTGATTTGGACGATACGCCAAACAAAGCGCGGTTGGGCGCGAATGCGCTGTTAGCAGTGTCATTGGCTACGGCGCGCGCGGCGGCGGCAGAGTTGGAAATCCCCGTCTACCGTTATCTGGGCGGCACGAATGCGCGTACCTTGCCGGTGCCGCTGATGAACATCATCAACGGCGGCGCGCACGCCGACAACAACGTGGACTTCCAGGAATTCATGGTCGTCCCCGCGGGCGCGCCTTCTTTTGCCGAAGCCTTGCGCTGGGGCACCGAAGTCTTTCACACATTGAAGGGTGTGTTGAAGAAGAAAGGCTATTCGACTTCAGTAGGCGACGAAGGTGGTTTTGCGCCCAGCCTGAAATCGAATGAGGAGGCCATCGAATCAATTCTTGAAGCGATCACGCAGGCTGGTTACAAGCCGGGCGAAGAAGTCGCCATCGCGCTCGACCCAGCCTCGTCGGAGTTTTATCAGGAAGGCAGCTACGTCTTCAAAAAATCAGATGGACGTGTGCTGAACTCAGATCAGATGGTCGAGTTCTGGGTCAACTGGACGAAGCAATATCCGATCATCTCGATTGAAGACGGCTTGTCCGAGCACGATTGGGCGGGCTGGGCCAATCTGACGGGCGAAATTGGCGATACGGTGCAACTGGTCGGTGACGATCTGTTTGTGACCAACGTCCAGTACCTCGAACGCGGCATCGAAGAGATCGTCGCCAATTCCATTCTGATCAAGGTCAATCAAATCGGCACGCTGACCGAAACGCTCGACGCGATTGAGCTGGCGCGCACGAATAACTACACCGCCATCATCTCGCACCGTTCGGGCGAGACCGAAGATCCGTTCATCGCCGATCTGGCCGTGGCAACCAACGCGGGCCAGATCAAGACCGGCTCGGCTTCGCGCACGGATCGCATTGCGAAGTACAACCAGTTGCTGCGCATTGAGGAAGATTTGGGCGCAGCGGCGCGTTTCAACGGCTTTGCTTCGTATTATCAGTTGGAATTGGGCGATTTGAATTTTCCGGTAACAGTGCGAACGAATCGGCGCTGAAGCTTAAACGCAAACAGTGAAACCGCGCCGTCGTAAGCTTCCCCACGACGGCGCGGTTTTTCATTGGCGAGTTGTCGGTCGGGCTGCTAACGCAACGCAACCAATTGCTGTTGTGGCTGTTGCTTGTCCGCCAATTGTTTCTCGTTTTTTGCCTTGAAGAACTGCATACCATAGTCCGGCGTCAACATCTGCTTCAGAAAGTATTGATCGCCATAGCGATTGAATACGAGGTTCGCTGCTTCCAGCTTGCCGCTGACATTCTTCTGCATCGTTTGCACCAGCCACGACTTGCCGGTTGTCCGATTGATGATCTGAAGCGTGGTGCAATCTGAGCTAGGCTTGGCCAAAGCAATTGTGTAATCGCCCGCCTGAAAAGTCTCCTTTTCAATCGTGAAGTCAAACGGGATGTGCGCCCTGAAGCGGTTAATGGTTTGCGCTTGCGCCGAAACGGCGGTCAACAAAAACATCATGCCGATCAATGAACCAATGTGCCACGCGATTTTTTTCATAAAAGCCTCCATTAGTGTTTAGCGGAACCGTTTTCTGGTTTTGGGAAAGCTCTCAACCTCTCCCAGTCTTGCCAGCTCGAAGGTCTGTCTTCGCCTTCACCTATTAGCGCGACAACCGGAGAAAAACCGTCTCAAACTTTTTCAAAAATTCTTTTCGTGAATTTTCCGGGGCGGCGGCAGGCGTACCGTAGACTGTCAGTCTGCGGAAGATTCGATTGCTTATCCACCGGAACCGAAGGGCACAACGCCGAGCCTGCCGCAGACTGACAGTCTACGGTACAGCGGCTACCGTCAGATTGACTTGCCTTTGAAGCGGGTATAGTTTGGCGTGCGTTTGGGCAGAACCTTTCACCAAAGGGCTAAGAGCACAATGAGCCAACCTGAGCAGACACCACAAGAGATCACGCAACTGTTGCGTCAATGGAGTGATGGTAACCGTGAGGGCTTGGATCAACTGTTGCCCTTGGTCTATGACGAATTGCATCGCCAAGCCGCGCGTTACTTGCGGCGTGAACGCGCCGATCACACCATCCAACCGACTGCGCTAATTCACGAAGCCTATTTGAAGCTGATTGACCAACGCGACGTGCAATGGCAGAGCCGCACGCATTTCTTCGCCATCGCTGCCCAACTGATGCGCCGGATTCTGGTGGATTACGCACGTACCAAACACCGCGAGAAACGTGGCGGCGATGAGGTGAAGTTGCCGTTGGAGGAAGCCGCGCTGGTGGCTGTTGATGAAAAGGGTGTTGATTTGTTGGCGTTGGATGAAGCCTTAACGCGCCTGGCCGCCATGGACGAACAACAAGTTCGCGTGGTCGAGTTGCGCTACTTCAGCGGCTTGAGTCTGGAAGAGACGGCGGAAGTCTTGCAGATTTCGCGCGCCACCGCCGCGCGCGATTGGAGTGTAGCTAAAGCCTGGTTGCATCGCGAACTGACCCGCAAAGCATAATGATGAAGCAGGAACGATGGCAGCAAATCAAAGAATTGTTTGAGGCCGCCCAACTGCGCACTCCACACGATCGTGCGCAGTTTCTAGCCGCAGCTTGCCAGAGCGATGAAAGTTTGCGCCGCGAAGTCGAATCGCTGATTGACCATCTTGATCAGGCAGACACTTTTCTTCAACAGCCTGCTGTCAACGAAGTTGCGGAACAGATAGTTGGCGCAACTAACCAACTCGCTAGCGGTGCACGAATCAGCCACTACGAAATCATTCGCCAACTCGGCGTAGGCGGCATGGGCGAAGTCTATTTGGCACAGGACACCAAGCTGCAACGCCGTGTGGCTCTGAAACTCTTGCCCGGCAAGTTGGCCGCCGACAAAGAAGCTGGCCGGCGTTTCCTGCGTGAGGCACGTGCAGCAGCAGCGCTCGAACATCCCAGCATCTGCGCCATTCACGAAATCGGTGAAGCGGACGGCTATAGCTTCATCGTGATGCAATACATCGAAGGCGAGACGCTGGCTGCACAACTCAAGCGCGAGCGGCTGAGCTTGTGCACGAGCCTGGATTTGGCGAAGCAAATTGCCGATGCCTTGGCGGAGGCGCACGAGCACAACCTCATTCACCGCGACATCAAACCGGCGAACGTGATGATCACGCCGCGCGGTCAGGCAAAGGTATTGGATTTCGGGTTAGCCAAGTTCACGACGGGAAAACCGCTGGCAGAAAGTGCAGCGACCACCCTTAGTCTGCTAAGTATGCCTGGCCTGGTAATGGGCACTGTGCCGTACATGTCGCCCGAACAGGTGCGCGGTGAGGAGTTGGATGCGCGCAGCGACATCTTCAGCTTTGGCGTGTTGCTCTATGAAGTGTTGAGCGGGCAGCAGCCTTTCACGCGTAACAGTCAGGCCGAAACTATCTCGGCCATCCTGAGCTACGAGCCACCCTTCAACAAGTTGGTTGGCGAGCACGCTGAAGCATTGCAGGCAATTGTGTGCAGATGTCTGGCAAAGGATAAGGCTACGCGTTATCAAACGACGAAAGAATTGTTGTTTGACCTGCAAAAGCTACAAGGGAAGGTGGCCACTCTAGCCGAAGTGTCGGCCAACATTAGCCCAAGAGTATGGAAGCGAGTGGCGCTGGCAACATTAGTTGTTGGCCTGTTAGTGTTGACCGTTTCGCTGGTTTGGCTTGCCAAGCAAGGCATTCCCAAGGCTGAAAAAGTTGAAATCAATCGCTCACTACAACTGACTACTTGGTCAGGGTTGGATTTTTATCCAGCGTTTTCGCGTGATGGCAACACCGTAGCCTTCAGTTCAGACCGTGCGGGCAGCTTTGAAATCTACGTCAAACAACTCGGCGCGGGCGCAGAAGAAGTGCAGCTCACGGCAGACGGAGGGCAGAATGTCGAGCCTGCCATCTCGCCCGCTGGGAATTTGGTTGCGTACTACTCGCAAAAACGCGGTGGCATTTGGGTCATTCCGATCACCGGTGGGAATGCGAGGCAGTTGACTGAATTCGGCTCACACCCGGCGTGGTCGCCCGACGGGTCACAACTCGCTTTTCAATCCGCACCGGGCATTATCACGGATTTCAACGCGGCTAACGCGCAGCCACCGTCCACCCTCTGGCTGATCTCAGCCGCAGGGGGAGAGCCAAAACAACTTACGCAAGCAGGGAATCCCGTAGGCGGACATGGCGCTCCAGCCTGGTCGCCCGATGGAAAAAGGATTGTGTTTGATGCAAGTGACTTTTCCACTACTATCGGTGTTTGGTCGGTTTCTAAGCAAGGCGACGATCTAAAACGAATTTCCGGTAAGATCAGGGGTGCTTCAGATGCTGTCTATGCAACGGATGGCAAATCAATTTACTTCGTGACTGATGGCGGTACTGCTGTACAGAATGTAAAAGTATCCGCCACAGGCGAGCCTATCGCAGAGCCAGTCAAAATCTTCAATGCCACCGGTTCGTCCATTCGGCAGATCGCAATCGCCGGCAATAGCAAACGTCTTGTGTATGCTGCGCTCTCCACTTCAGGGAACGTTTGGCTAACCAATCTGTCTCCCACTGGCAAGCGGACAAATAATCCTCCGCTACAATTAACGCAGGGCAAAAATACGCGTACTCCAGGTCCCGTTTTCTCACCCGATGGGAAAAAAATTGCGTACGTGCTTTTCAACGTTGGCATCAGCTATCAGATCTGGGTGATGGATGTGGACGGCGGTCATAAAAATCAGCTTACGGATAATGGGTCGCAACCCACTTGGTTTCCTGATGGAAAACAGATTGGATACAAAGCCGACGGCGGGTACTGGTCAGTTATGGTGGAAGGTGGAAAGAAGCGGAAGCTACTTGATTTCGGTGGCGATGTGGGTGTCGCACGCCTTTCACCCGATGGAAAACAGGTGGCGTTTCATTCAAACCGAAGCGGTACACGTAACATTTGGCTGATGCCTATCGAAGGCGGCCAGCCGAGACAATTGACCTTTGATAAAGAAGCGGCGGGTTTTCCTGCCTGGTCGCCTGACGGAAAATGGATCGCTTTTGAAATAAGCCGCAGCGGCGGTGAGCAAACTGCGGTTATACCTAGCACGGGCGGCGAGCCCACGCAGTTGACCTTTGATAAAGAGGGAGGCTTTCTCAGTGTTTGGTCACCGGATAATGACAATATCCTTTACGCAGGGCGGCGCGACAATATTTGGAATGTTTATTCAGTCTCGCGTTCGACTAAAGAGGTAAAGCAGTGGACGAATTTCACGAAACCGAATTCTTACGTGCGTTTCCCCGCATACTCGCCCTTAAAGGACAAGATCGCTTACGAATACGCTGAGACAACCGGCAATATCTGGCTGATCGAGTTGAAGTAACTCCCTAAATTAACCCGGCTTGGATGATCTGTACTGACTCAAACTTTGATCTGCTGATTCAAGCTTATGAGGAGCAGCCCGCCGCCTGTCACGACTACGACCCGCGCGCCGCGCAAGTCGCCACCCGCATTGCCGACATCATCAATCGGCACATACCTGAATTGATCATCGAACACATCGGCAGCACAGCCGTGCCCGGTTGCGCGGGCAAAGGTGTCGTTGATTTGATGCTGCTCTATCCGACTGGACAACTCGAAGCGGCCAAAGCCTTGCTCGATCAATTGGGCTTTCAACATCAAAGCACGCGCGATCCATGGCCCGAAACGCGCCCAATGCGCCTGGGTGCTTTTGAATATGACAGCCAGCTCTTTCGCTTACACGTACACGTAATCGCAATGGATTCGCCAGAAGTGGCGGAGTTGCGCGCGTTCCGTGATCGTTTGTGTGACGATTCAGCGTTGTTGGCCTGCTACGTCGAGCGTAAACGGCAGATCATTGCGGCAGGCGTGACTGATACGGTGGATTACTCGTACAGCAAAGGCGAATTTATCAGTGCCGCGCTGTCGCCGGAAACCTGAAGCGAGCTTTGCACTCCATCAAGCATCCATTACAATTCCGTTCCTCAACTTTCCTCGCAAAGGAGTCAAGACTGTGCTCGTACTCAACGAATATGAACTGCGCGTGCTGGCCGCGTTGGCCGAAAAACATATCGCTACGCCTGATTACTACCCGATGACGCTCAACGCGCTGACCAACGCCTGCAACCAGAAGAACCACCGCGACCCAGTCACGAGTTTTGATGAAGCAACTGTGGTGCGCGCGCTCGACAGTTTGCGTGAAAAGAATCTGGCCTACGTTTTTCACGGCTCGGACGCGCGCGTGGCGAAGTACGGCCATCTGTTTCCGAAGGCGTATGACTTAGATCCGCAAGAGACCGCCGTGATGTGCGTGCTCGTTTTGCGCGGGCCGCAGACACCGGGCGAACTTCGTTCGCGCACACCGCACCTGCACAACTTTGAAAGCCTCGCGCTGGTCGAAGAGAAATTGCAAGGTCTGGCCGCGCGCGCCGAGCCGCTGGTCGTAAGGCTGCCGCGCACAGCGGGCACGAAAGAGCCGCGTTACGCGCACTTGTTAGGCGGCGAAATCAACGTCGAAGAGTTGGCAACAGCCGCACCGCCAGAACCAGCGCCGCTGCGTGTGCGCGGCGAGAACGAGCGCGTCGCCAAACTCGAAGCCGAGGTCGAGACGTTGAAACAGGAGTTGAGCGAATTGAAAACGCAGTTTGCAGAGTTTAGGAAACAGTTTGAATAAAGCTTAGGAGCGCACGCGGCTCGCGTGCGGAGGTTTTGGCATTCAACGAATTGGATCAAACTGCCAGCCCGCACGCGAGCCGCGTGCGCTCCCAGGCCAGGCATCCGAGAATCTGAATTTCCATCCCGTTTTTGCAAGATCAGCCTGACTACTATCCTTATCTCGCACCCAAACAAATAGAAAAAGCCTTACCTAGCTCCACATCTGTAGTTGGAACACTGGTTGCGCCAATCCAAACGGTTTTTTGATGCGCTGGTGCAGGAAAACTCTCCACATAGGTACGGCGCGCAGCGCGCGTAATATCGCAAAAGGCGAAACAGTTTCAAACAAACTTGAATCTGCGCGCGCGGCTCTGTGGCCTGCTGAGGAAAGCTTTCCAACACCAGCGTCTATAGAGGCGCGGCTGGCTCCTTGGCCGCGTTATTCAACCAACTTTTCGGGTTCGGCCAATGATCAGGCCATACAACAAACAGGAGAGGTATATGCAAAAAATGAACGCGAGGCGTGGCAAGGTACGCTTAATGTGTAAAACCTTGTTGTTATCTCTGTGTGCAATCGCCTGTCTTACAGGCAGCGCATTCGCGCAGGATTTATTGACGAAGGGTGCCATCGGCGGGCGCGTGGTGGATAGCGCAGGCGCGGCGGTGCCCAACGCGAAGCTTACGATTAGCGGCCCGACCGGTGACCGCACTGAAGTGGCTAACGCAGCGGGCGAATTCGAAGTCCAGAATTTGATTCCCGGCAAGTACACCGTGAAGGCCGAGCAGAGCGGTTTCAAGACCGTCTCGGTGCCCAACGTAGAGGTCTTCGTTGGCAAAACCTCGACGCTGAAATTGACGCTCGACGCGGGCAACATCACCGAGGTGATCGAGGTCAGCGCGGGCGCGGCGACGGTTGACCAAACGAGCACGGCAGTAGGCGCGAACCTAAACGATCAGGTCTTTTCCAATTTGCCGGTACAACGCACAGTGACCAGTTTGTTTTACCTCGCACCGGGCGCGACTGATGGTTTGAATGGCGGACGTGCGAATCCTTCGATTTCGGGTGGCTCGCCGCTGGATAACTTGTACGTGGCCGATGGCGTCAACATCACTGATTCGGCTTTCGGTGGTCTGGGCACGTTCACGCGCTCGTATGGCTCGTTAGGCACAGGCATCAACACATCGTTCATCAAAGAGGTGCAGATCAAGACGGGCGGCTTCGAGCCACAGTACGGCCAATCACAGGGCGGCATCGTCAACATCATCACCAAGTCGGGCGGCAACGAATATCACGGCGCCATTTACGGTTACGCGCAACCGCAGGCGTTCGAGGCCAAGCGCAGACAAGCCGACGACTTGCGCACCAATAAATTCGGGCGCTTGCTGCACGACGAAGACTACGACGCGGGTGGCGACTTTGGTGGCCACGTGCCGGGCCTGAAAGACAAGCTCTTCTTCTTCGGTTCGTTCAACCCGACGGTGCGGCGCGAAATCGTCAAAGGCGCATCCGGGTCGGGGCTTGAAACGATTCTGGGCGAGTCGCACCGCCGTTATCGCACGCTGAATTACGCGGGCAAGCTCGACTACAATTTCAATGCGAACCATACACTCAACTTCTCGATCTTCGGCGACCCGACGGTGACTAACACCGCGCCATTCTCGACGCTCAACATTGATAACCTGACTTCGAACAGCAAGCTCGAATTGGGCACGCGCAACACATCGGTGCGCTACAACGGCTCGCTCTCGTCAACCTGGACGCTGAGCGCGTTCTTTAGCCACAGCCGTAACACGTTTGACGAATCAGGCTTCGACAATTTCAACATCATCACTGACCGCACCAACCCAGTGCGCGGCAACTTCCGCGCGATTGGCTTGGGCTTCTTCGAGCCAACCCAGGGCAACACTTATCGCACAGGCTTCGACACGGCGAAGCAGGTGTCGTTCTGGGGGCAGCACACCTTTGGCATAGGCTATCAATTCCAACGCGCGTTCTACTCTGGTTTGCGCGACCGCAGCGGGCCGAAGTTCACGATTCCTGCCAACAACGCGGACAACACGCGGCCCATTCAGGCAAATGTCGTAGGCCAGACGGTCAACGCCGATTTCAATCTGCGCTCACAAGCCAACTCGTGCACGCTCTGTCCGTTGCTGCGCTTGCCTGACGGCAGCGAGGTGCCGGTTTCGCTGCAATTGCGGCGTGGCGAATTTGGTAGCACGACGTTTGACACTAACGGGAATTACAATGCGGCCTACGCGCAGGACACGTGGCGCATTAATCGCTTCGTCACAGCACTGATCGGCTGGCGTCACGAACAGGAGCGCATCAACGGTTCGCCGGTCAATGGTCAGCGCGCCGGCTACAGCTTCACTGGTCAATGGGCACCGCGTTTGGGTGTGACGGTTGACCCGTTCGGCAAAGGCAAGACGAAGGCGTTTTATAACTATGGGCGCTTCTTTGAATATCTGCCGCTCGACGCAGCGGAGCGTTCACTGTCGTCAGAGCAGGATTTCACCGGCTTGCGTTTCGCGCCCGACTTCACGGTTGACGCGCAAGGCAAACGTCGCGTGCGGCTGAATCAGTTCGGTTCGGTGATTCCGGTGATTGATTCGGCCCACAATCTGTGCGGCGCAGCAGGCGGTATTGCCTTTGGCCCGGCGACCTGTGCGCCGTCCATCTCGATCAGCGATCCGTTTGGCATTATCGCGCCGGGCACGAAGCTGGGCTACTCCAACGAGCACACCTTCGGCGTCGAACAGCAACTGCCGGGCAATATGGTTTTGTCGGTGCGCTATATTGACCGTCGCTTGCAGCGCGTCATCGAAGACGCCGCTTCGGTTTCGCCCGAAGCTTCGGCAGTCATCGGCCAGACTTTCTTCATCGGCAATACCAGCAGTAAGCTCGACGCTTCGATCAACCTGCAACCGTTCAAATACGCCACGGGCGCGGCGGCCCCTGCCGGTTGCGCGCGTAACGCGGGCGTCTTGCTCTATGACACCAACGTCACTGATGCAACTGGCAAAGACCTCGGCAACGTCTGCTTCGGCCCGCGCGGTGTTGATGCTAATGGCAACAGCATCAACTCGCCGGACGGCCAAGCGGACGGCTTTGCCGACCCAGTGCGCATCTATCGCGCGGTCGAGATCGAGTTGAACAAACGCTTCTCGAAAGGTTGGCAGTTGCTGACCAACTGGCGCATCGCCAGCTTGCGCGGCAACTACGAAGGCCACTTGCGCAACGACAACGGGCAGACCGACCCTGGCATCAGCTCACTCTTTGATTTCACCGCTGGTGATTTCAACCTGCTTGGCGACCAATTCGCCATCGGCCCGCTCAACACCGACCGCCGCCACATTGCGAACCTCTATGGCAGCTACGCCTTTGGTCAGCAAGCGTTCGGCAAGCGATTGTCAGGCTTGAATCTGGGCGCAGGCGTGCGCATGGAGTCGGGCTTGCCGATCAGTGAATACCTGGCGCAGCCGGTCTACGGTAACGCAGGTGAAGTGCCGGTGGGCGGGCGCGGCAAGCTAGGCCGCACGCCTTTCTTCGCGCAGCTTGACCTGCACTCAGATTACTCGTGGAAACTCAAAGAGAGTTCACGTGTGGTTTTTGTGGCGGATTTCTTCAACGTGACGAACAATCAAGCGGTACGTCTGTTCGACCAGTTCCGCGAGTCGCAGGCTGGGCAGAACAACCCAGATTTCCTGAAGCCGTTCAATGGAAATACTTCGACATTGTTGCGGCTGGGGTATCACGCACCGTTCAATATGCGGCTGGGGCTGCGGTTCGAGTTCTAGATTGGTTCTTGAGACAAAGCACTGATCTGAATTAAGAGCCATCACAGAGCACAGGGGTGTGTGGAGCAATGTTGCTCCACACACCCCTGTGCAATTTTGGTGTTCAAAATCTGGCTGTTAATCCAATGCGAATTTCACGCGAGTGTCCGGGCGTGATGTTAGTGTTGCTATCGGCGTTGACGTAGTACCGCTTGTCGAACAGATTTTCTACATTTGCTTGAAGCCGCACTCGCTCGGTGAGCGAGAAAAAGATGGCGGCATCTGCTCTGGTGTAGCCAGGCAACGTGACCGTGTTGTCAATCGTGGCGAACATATCAGTCCGATGAATGATGCCGAGGCCAGCGCCTAATCTGGAAAAGATCCGATAGTTATTCCAGAGAGAGAAGTTGTGATGCGGCACTTGCGCGACTTGTGCGCCAGCGCGCGCGGCTGTGGTGGCGCTTGTAACAAAGGCATTCTGATAGGCATAGCCTCCGGCCACTTGCCAAGCCTGCGTGAGACTGCCACTCAAGCCAACCTCATACCCGTTAGTGCGCTGGCTGCCGGTCTGCACGATTCGTGTGGGATCGTTGGGATCGGTTGCCCGCGTATTCGTGCGGTCCAATCGGTAAGCCGCTGTTGTCAGCGCGAGGAAGCGATTGATATCCCACTTCACGCCTAGTTCGTAGTTGCTGAACTTTTCAGGTTTGACTTGCTGCGTGATCGTCGTCAGCGAAGAGAATTGATCGCCAGAGCTGGGCAGATAGGACACGCTGTAATTGCCATAAATCGAAAGTTGGGTAACAGGTTTGAAGATTATCCCAGCGCGGGGCGAAACTAGATTGTCTATGCGCCGCAGATTATCACCATTACGATTGTTGTGATATTGCAGGTCGAAGTGATCGAAGCGCACCCCGGCGACTACCTGAACATAGCGGGAAAGCTCGATCTGATCCTGCACATAGGTCGCACCGACGTTGGTTCTCAAATGATTGTTCGCGTCGGTCCCACTCTGGCGATAAGTCACCGGCGTGTTGATGACGGGATTGGCCAACGGCGCTAAAAAGGAGGTAGCTGTGTTGTTGAAGAAACCAGTATTGCGAAAGTTGTCCGTCAACTGGCGGCCCACTTCGATGCCGCTTAGCAGCGTGTGTCGGATGCGACCTGTCTTTACGACATAAGTTAGGTCTGTCTGATTGAAGATATTCAGGCGTTGCGTTGCGTTGTTGTAGGCAGTAAGCGCGACTTGAGTCTTATCAGCATTCACCGCGCCCGGAACATAGTTTTGATAAAACCGGTCATAACCGCCGAATTGCGTGCGATTCCGAATGTTTAACGCGCCCGCCTGGTGCTCGATAGACGCTGCTCCAAGATTTACGCGAGCTTCCACGTGGCTATCATTCGGATTGCCAAAAAAAGTGGAAATGTCTATGTCAAGCGGCCTGCTCTGAAACGACGAAATGCCGCGATCTGCTGTGCGGTTGTCCGCGAAGTGTTCGTAACTAAGCACGATCTTCGTCTGTTTGCTAGGAGTAAAGGTAAGCGTCGGGGCAATGCCGTAACGCTCCAAGTTGACAAATTGCCGGAAGCTGTCGGAGTTTTCGTATACTCCATTCAGACGAAAAGCCAGCTTGTTATTGAAAGGTTGCTCAAAATCCGCTGCGACGCGCTTGTTGCCGAAAGAACCGCCCAATAACGAGACCTCGCGTAGCGGCGTGAAATTGGCCTCTTTGGTCACTCGATTAATCACACCACCGCCACCACCTCGACCAAAAATCATCGCGTTAGGCCCGCGCAGAACTTCCACCCGCTCCAGGTTGTAAAGATCGCGATAATACTGAACATCATCACGCACACCATTAAGGAAGAAATCCGCAGACGAGCTGTTGCCTCGAAAGATCAGTTGGTCACGATTATTTTCGCCCTGGTGTGCTGTGATGCCAGGCACATAGCGCACAACATCGCTGATGCTCAACATCTGTTGATCTTTGATTTGCTCACGCGTTACGACGGTGATGGATTGTGGAACGTCGCGCAACGGTGTGATTGTCTTCGTGGCGCTGCTGATGGCTGACATTTGATAGCCAACTAAATCGGTAATTGTAATGGCATCGCGTTGTGCGGCTATCTGCAAGGCGATCTCCAGAAATTCAGAATCGGTGTCTTTAAGCATGACTGCTCGCGAAACTTCCAGAAAACCTTGTGCGCTGAGCTTGAGTGTGTGGCTGCCCGGTTCTATAACTAGAGAAAACTCTCCTGACTGATCCGAGACTGTTGAAGTCTTGGAGATGTGGCCGTCAGCGACGACTATAATTCGCGCGCCCGCGATAGGCGCGCCCGCGGGATCGAGCACTTTTCCCCGAAGCAAAGGCTTTGAAGACTGCGCCTGGATCGGGCAAAGAGAGATGGCTATAAACAAAACGGAGCAGCACAGCCGGAAGAAGCTGCTAGGTGCTATTGCAAACAACATTTGAACCCTCCTGGTAAATTCAGATAACAACTATTGCCAGTCATATCCTCTTGATTAGCGATGATGCTGAATAGGAATTGTCAGGCCCAGGCAGGTATGGCAGGATAACTGCTGCACACGCCTGGGAAGTTTGTCAGAACGATCCCTTTGCTTGTGTTTGGAAGCCCTCAATGTTCCAGCATTGAGGGCTTCGCTGTTATTCGGCAAAATAATTTGAAAGCACGATTCTGAAATTCAATTTCAGAATAAGCGCAGTCTATTTGTAGGTGGACAAGCTGTCAAGCGGTTTTTTGCTTTTGATGAGAGTTGTGCACGGGCTGTGTGGCTTCGGCTTTATTACAATGAGGTCGGCGATGAAAATCTATTCTGTTTACAAGACACTTGGCTCGGTTGAGACCAATAAACAATAGAGGCTGACAGTTTATCAATGTGCCAGCCCCTATTGTTTGCAAGCTAATCTACCCAGTCTGCGATAAACACGTTCGTGTCGCCTTGCTTTGCCGCATTACGATTCGAACAGAAGACCAGCTTCTTGCCATTGAGCGAAAACATGGGAAAGCCGTCGAACGTGTCGTTAAAAGTAATGCGTTCGACGTTCTTGCCATCCATGTCCACTGCGTACAAGTCGAAATTGCGCCCGCGTGGGTCGTCCATATTCGATGAAAAGATGATGCGTTTGTTATTCGGGAAGATAAAAGGCGCAAAGCTGGCTTTATCAAGCGTGGTCACGCGCCGGTTGTTATTGCCGTTCTCATCCATCAGCCACAAGTCAAGCTTGGTCGGGCGAATCATGTTTTGCTGAAGCAGGGAAATGTAATCGGCCTTTTCTTTCTCTGTCTCTGGGTGGTAGGCGCGATAGACAATCCACTTGCCATCCCAACTCCAAAATGGCCCGCCGTCATAACCGAGTGCTTTGGTCAACTGCTTCAAGTTACCGCCGTTCTTGTCCATCGTCCAGATTTCCAGGTCGCCACTGCGCAGGGAAGTGAAGACGGTCTTGCCGTCGCCACGAATCGTTGCTTCAGCGTCGTAGCGGGACGCGGGTGCAAGCAGGCGTGGGTTGGAGCCATCCAGGTTAGCTTTGAAAATATCGAAACCTGGGTAGAGCGCCCAAACATAGCCTTTTGACATATCTGGCTTGGGTGGGCATTGCGGGTCGGCCTTGAAAGTCGAGGCGTAGACGATGGATTTGCCGTCGGGTGTGAAGTAAGAACAAGTCGTCTTGCCTTCGCCATTCGAGAGCATCTTCATGCCTGAGCCATCAATGTTCATCCTAAAGATTTGATCGCAGCCGTCACCTTTGACGGCACGCTGAAAAATCAGCTTCTTGCCATCGCGTGAAAAATAGGCTTCGGCGTTTTCGCCTTCAAAGGTCAATTGTTTGATATTGGCGAGATGCTTTTCGCCTTCGACTTTGAGCGATTTGTCAGTGGATTGAGCCGATTGAGATCTGGTTGGTTGGGAAAAAAAGACAGCAGCGGAAATGAGTAGAATGCAGAGCAGTAGAATGCTGGCGTAAATGCGCATGGGCTTTCACCTCGAAAAGTGTCCGACAAGCTGCCAGCTTGTCAGGGGATTTGGAATCCGACGCCTCGGAAAACCTGCGACAAGCTGGCAGCTTGTCGGACAGGTACGCCCGACAAAAAAACAGGATTAACAGAATTCAGCAGATTGCAGCCGCAATCCTGTCAAATCCTGTCAATCCTGTCTACTTTGCAGTGACTATTTTACCGGCGGCCACGACCGCCACCCCCGCCACGACCACCGCCCCCGCGACGATCACCGCCGCCGCCACGGCGCTCACCACCACCGCTACGACGGCGCTCACCGCCACCATAGCCTTCCTCTTCCTCTTCGCCGCCGCCTTCGCTTTCGCCCTCACCTTGCAGCAAGGCTTTCTTGCTCAAGCGAATTTTGTTGCCTTCGACATTGAGGCATTTGACCAGAACTTGCTGGCCCTCGGTCAATTCGTCGCGTACGTCGTGCACACGGTAAGGCGCAATCTCGCTGACGTGCAGCAAGCCTTCGGTGCCGGGGAAGATTTCGATGAACGCACCGAAATCCACGATGCGCGTGACCGTGCCTAGGTAGGTCTGGCCCGGTTCGGCTTCGGCGGTGATGTCCCTGACCATCTGCAGGGCGCGCTCGCCCGCTTCGCCGTTGGCCGTAGCGATGGAGACGCGGCCGCTGTCTTCCACGTCAATCTTCGCGCCAGTTTGCTCGACGATGCCGCGAATGACTTTGCCGCCGGGGCCGATCAGGTCTCGAATCTTGTCGGTTGGGATTTGAATCGTGATGATGCGCGGCGCGTACTTGCTGATTTCAGGCCGCGGCTCGGCCAGGACTTCCGCCATCTTGTCGATTTCCAGCACAGTGGGATCCGAAGCTTGGAATTCACGTGACTTGAAGTCGCGGCC